>Ga0335077_10000125_pt1 | contig 76050 bp, 71 predicted proteins | sample Lox_Sample_31_FD_207151 | JGI IMG/M metagenome (GOLD analysis project Ga0335077, IMG submission 207151) | Soil microbial communities from Loxahatchee National Wildlife Refuge, Florida, United States - Lox_Sample_3.1 | ecosystem: Environmental > Terrestrial > Soil > Wetlands | place: USA... | reverse complement strand
CGTCGCGGCGCAGGTTCGCCTGCGCGCGCTCGACCGCATCGCGGATGTCCTTAACGCCGCCGAGCACCGCCGAGATCGCGACGAAGTCGAGGCCGAACGCATCGGCCATCAGCCGCGCCAGCGTCGTCTTGCCGACTCCCGGCGGCCCCCACAGGATCATGGAGTGCGGGCGCCCGGATTCGAACGCGACCCGCAGCGGCTTGCCGGGCCCGAGCAGGTGCGCCTGTCCGATCACCTCGTCGATACTGCGCGGGCGCATGCGTTCGGCCAGCGGCGCGCCGGCTGCCGGCCGGTTCGCGGCCGGGCGATCGCTCGCGAAGAGGTCGTCGGTCATGGCGGGTCACATGGTAATGACTCGCGCGGCTAGACTCGCGGCGCTCGCCAGGGAGCTCGACATGACTCAGCGTGACGGCGGTGCGGTGCGCGCGATCCTGTACGCGCTCGGCGCCAACGGCGGAATCGCCGCGACCAAGTTCGGCGCCGCCGTGTATACCGGCTCGGGCGCGATGCTCGCCGAGGCGATCCACTCGCTCGCCGACTGCGCCAACCAGCTCCTGTTGCTGGTCGGGATGCGCCAGGCGCGCCGGCCCGAGAGCGTCGAGCACCCGCTCGGCTACGGGCGCGTCGTCTACTTCTGGGCCATGATGGTCGCCCTGCTGCTCTTCCTCGTCGGCGGACTGTTTTCGATCTACGAAGGCATCGGGCGCATCCGGCACCCGGCCACGATGTCGAACGCGATCGTGGCGCTGGCCGTGCTCGCGGTCGCGATCGTGCTGGAGGCGGTTTCGCTGATGGGCGCGCTGCGCGAGATCGGCAAGGTGCGCGGCGCCCGTCCTTTCCTCACCTGGTTCCGCGAGACGCGCCAGTCCGAGCTGATGGTGGTCGCGGGCGAGGACATCGCTGCGCTCGGCGGACTCGCGCTGGCGTTCGTCGCCGTGCTGGCGGCGCTGCTGACCGGCGATCCGCGCTACGACGCGCTGGGATCGATCGCGGTCGGCGTGCTGCTCGTCGTCGTCGCGATCGCGATCATCCGCGAGGTGAAAGGCATGATCGTCGGCGAGTCGGCCGAACCTTCGGTGCGCACCGCGATCGAAGCGCACCTCAACGCGCAGCCCGAGGTGCGCAAGGTGATCCGGTTGATCACCCTGCAGTGGGGCGAACGGCTCGTCATCGCGGTGCAGGCCGAGATGGACATGCGCGGCAGCGCACACGACCTGGTGGCCGCGGTGAACCGGGTCGAAGCGTCCCTGCAGGAGAAGTTTCCGCAGGCGCGCTGGGTGTTCTTCGAGCCGGATGTGGTGAAGGGGTGACGCAGGGTTCGCAACGCCAGGACACCAAAAACCGACCCATGCCCGGCTACTCAGCCACCCCGCTGGCAAAAAAGCTCGGCATCAAGCCGGGCAGCCGGCTCGCGCTGATCGACGCTCCACCGGATTTGCGCGACTGGCTCGCGCCGCTTCCCGCCGACATTGTCTTCGGCCGCGCCGGCAGGACCACCGACCTCGTCCATCTCTTCGTGTCGCAGCGCGCCCTCCTCGCGCGTCACCTCGCTTCGCTGCGCAAGACGCTCCGCGACGACGCCGCCGTCTGGGTTTCGTGGCCGAAGAAGAGTGCGAAGGTCGCGACCGACGTCACAGAAGGCGCGATCCGCGGCGTCGCGCTCCCGCTCGGGTTCGTCGACGTCAAGGTGTGCGCGGTGAGCGACTTGTGGTCGGGCCTGAAGCTCGTGGTGCGCAAGGAACAGCGCACGAAGGCGTAGGCCCGCTACTTTTCGTCCAGCACGTCGGCGCCCGCCGGCGGCGCGAACTTGAACGTCTGGGCGTCGACCTTCGGATTGCGCTCGACCTTGGCGAACGTGAGCTCGGTCTTCTGGCCGAAGGTGTCGGTCAGCAGCATCGCGGCCGGCAGCCCGTCGCGGAAGCCGAGCTGGATGCGCTCGAAGGTGGAGTCCTTCTTGCGCGGCCTTGCGTCGATCCAGTCGAGCCCGTCGCGCGCGCCGTCGTCCTTGACGTCGAATTCGCGCTCGAACTCGCTGGTGCCGAACAGGATCGATGCCGGGCTCGACGGCAGCGCCGCGCCGAGCTTCTTCACCGTGACCTGGTTCAGGTCCTTGTCGAACATGAAGAGCCTGTCGCCGTCGGCGACCAGCACCTGCTCGTACGGCTTCTCGTACGTCCAGCGGAACCTGCCCGGGCGCTGGAACAGGAACTTTCCGCTCGAGGTCTGCGGCTTGGCGCCCCCGCGCGCGTTGGTGCCGGTGACGCGCTGGGTGAATTCGCCGCTCGCGGCCGTGGTCTGCGAAAGGAACTGGCGCAATTGGTCCACGCCGGACGCGCACGCCGGCTGCGCCAGTGCCAATGCGAGCGCGACCCCAAGCGCCCACACTGCTCCTGCGACCCATGCATCGCGCGTCGAGTTCAAGCGGTTGCCCCGAAAATGAAGTGAATCAGGTGGGCTCGCGATGCGGCACCAGGATCTCGCGGTTGCCGCTGCCCTGCATCGCCGACACGAGCCCTGCCTTTTCCATGTCTTCGAGCAGGCGCGCGGCCCGGTTGTACCCGATGCGCAGATGCCGCTGCACGAGCGAGATCGAGGCGCGCTTGTTCTTGAGCACGATCTCGACCGCCTGGTCGTATAACGGATCGGCCTCGCCGGTCGGTTGACCATCCGGCCCTTCCAGCCCCGGCAGTGCCGCCTCCGGCGCATCCAGCACGCCTTCGACGTATTGCGGCGCGCCTTTCGACTTGAGGTAGTCGACGACCCGGTGCACCTCGGCATCGGAGACGAACGCGCCGTGCACGCGCACCGGCAGCCCGGTGCCCGCGGCGAGATACAGCATGTCGCCCTGGCTGAGCAGCGCCTCGGCGCCCATCTGATCGAGGATCGTGCGCGAGTCGACGCGGCTGGAGACTTGAAAGGAGATGCGCGCCGGGATGTTGGCCTTGATGAGGCCGGTGATGACGTCGACCGACGGCCGCTGCGTGGCCAGCACGAGGTGGATGCCGGCGGCACGCGCTTTTTGCGCGATGCGCGCGATCAGCTCCTCGACCTTCTTGCCGGTGACCATCATCAGGTCGGCAAGTTCGTCGATCAGCACGACGATCATCGGCAGCGGTTCGAGCGGCTCGGGCGCCTCGGGCTTCAGCGTGAACGGATTGGGGATCGTCTCGTCCCTGGCGCGTGCGTCGGCGATCTTCTGGTTGTAGCTGGAGAGCGAGCGGACGCCGAGCTTGCTCATCAGCCGATAGCGGCGATCCATTTCGGCGACGCACCAGTTGAGCGCGTGGCCCGCCTCGCGCATGTCGGTGACCACGGGCGCGAGCAGGTGCGGAATGCCCTCGTACGCGGAAAGCTCGAGCATCTTCGGGTCGATCATCAGCAGGCGCACCTGCGACGGATCGGCCTTGTAGAGCAGCGACAGGATCATCGCATTGACGCCGACCGACTTGCCGGACCCGGTGGTGCCGGCCACCAGCAGGTGCGGCATCCGCGCGAGATCGACCACCACCGGCTTGCCGCCTATGTCCTTGCCCAGTCCGAGGGTGAGCAGCGAATGGCTCTCGTTGTAGACGGCCGAGCCGAGGATCTCCGCGAGCTTGACGATGTGGCGCTTCGGGTTCGGCAGCTCCAGGCCCATCAGGTTCTTGCCCGGGATGGTCTCGACCACGCGGATCGAAACCAGCGACAACGCACGCGCCAGGTCCTTGGCGAGATTGACGATCTGGCTGCCCTTCACCCCGATCGCCGGCTCGACCTCGTAGCGCGTGATCACCGGCCCCGGGTACGCGGCCACGACGGTGACCTCGACGCCGAAGTCCCTCAGCTTCTTTTCGATCAGGCGCGAGGTGAATTCGAGCGTCTCGGTGGGAATCGCCTCGACACTCGCCGGCGGCTCGTCGAGCAGGTCGAGCGCGGGCAGCTTCGCGTCCGACAGGTCGGCAAAGAGCGGTACCTGCTTTTCCTTCTGCTTGCGCGACGACTCGGGCACCCGGGCCGGCGAGCGCTCGATATGCACCGGCCCGACGACTTCGATGCGCTCGCGCTCCTGCTCCAGGCGTTGCTCGCGGGCGTGTGCCACCGCCTCGCCGATCGCCCGATCCTCCTTTTCCTCGCGCGCGGCGCGGACGCGCCCGACGAGACCCTCGAAGAACGCGCCCACGCGCTCCGCCACGGCGAGCCAGGAGAAGTCGAAGAACAGGCTGGCGCCGATGGCGATCAGCACGATCATCAGCACGCTCGCCGACGTCGCGCCGAGTGCGGCGGCGATCGGCGGCGCGACCACGCTCCCCAGCACGCCGCCCGCCGTGTCGGGCAGCAGCGCGGACAGTCCGCGCATGCGCAGGAACTCGAGTCCGGCCGCTGCCACCAGCATGACCACGAGGCCGATGGCCTGCACCCAATCGGGCAGGCCCTGGTCCGCGTACGGCGCATGGAGGCGCCGCAGGCCGCGGATCACCCACGCCGCCCCCGCGGCCACCCAGATCCAGGCCGAGAACCCGAACAGGTAGAGCAACACGTCGGCGATCCAGGCGCCGATCCGGCCGCCGGCGTTGCCGATCGGCGCCGCCGTCACGGCGTGGGAGAAGCCCGGATCGGCGCGGTTGTAGGTGAACAGGAACGCCGCCAGGGCGAGCACGAGCAGAGCCCCGATGATGCAGGCGGCCTCGGACAGCAGCCGGGTTACCCGGGAGGGCGCGGCCGTGTCATCGCTGCGCTGCGAACGACGGCGTGGACTTGGGATCTCTGCTGCGGGGCGACCAGCCATCGGCCGATTATAGGTAGGCGTCCCGCCTGGCCGGCGGCAGCCGCTTCATCGCCCTGCCGGTGCCTTCGCGCCGGCAGCGCCGGGTTCGTCGCACCATGGTGCCGCAGCCAGCCCGGGCCGCGCACAATGCCGTCATGTTCGCCAGGCCTTGCCATTCGATCGGCATGGGGCGGCGTCGTTCCGGTCCGGACCGGCGGCCGTGACCGCGCTTTCCGACGCCCGCGCCCTGGCGCCGTCGCGCGGCATGCGCCGTGCCGAGTTCCTGCGCGTGTTCAACCTCTATACGGTGGCGGTGGTGTTCTACCTCTGCCTCGGGGTCGTCGTACCGCGGTTCCTGCCCATGCTTGCGCTGGAGTTCAACCAGATCTCCATCAAGAACTCGTTCACGTTCCTGCGCCAGAACCTGATCAGCGGCATCACCGTGCTCGCGACCATCGCCGCGGTGCGCGCCTGGGCGCTCGGACGCGGATGGGCGCGCGGTCGGTCGCTGGCGGCCGCGGTGGCCTGCGTATCCGCGGCGACGATCGTCAGCGCCGCCTTTCGCCTGCTCGCCGTCGGCACGCCAGTCGACGAGTTTCCTTCACGCTGGCCATGGGCGATCGGCGTCTGGTTCCTCTGGACCCTGATGGGCGGAATGGCATATGCGATGTTCCAGTACATCCACGAAGACGAAGCCGCGCGGAGCGCGCTGGAGGAGGAGAGGTCCGCACAGGAGGCGCTGACGGCACAGATGACGCAGGCGCGTCTGTCGGCGCTGCAGGCCCAGATCGAACCGCATTTTCTGTTCAACACTCTCGCCAACGTCAAGCGCCTGTATGAGACAGCACCGGCGCGCGGGCGCGAGATGCTGTCGAGCCTGATCGGCTACCTGCGCGCGGCGCTCCCGACCATGCGTCAGTCGGGATCGTCCCTGCGGCGCGAAGTGGAGCTGGCGCGTTCGTATCTCACGATCCTGCAGATGCGCATGGGCGAGCGGTTGCGCTTCGCGATCGATGTTCCCGAGTCGCTTCTCGACGCCGAGGTGCCGCCGCTCGTGCTCGGCACCCTCATCGAAAACGCGCTCAAGCACGGTCTCGCTCCTCTGCCCGCAGGGGGTTCGATCCAGGTCCGGGCGTTGCGTGAAGCCGATCAGTTGCGCATCGAGGTGCGCGATACGGGCCGCGGTTTCTCCGGCGAGGGCGGTACCGGCGTCGGCCTCGCCAACACGCGGTCGCGACTCGCTGCGCTGTATGGGGGCGCCGCAGCGGTTCAGCTCGCGGCGAACCACCCGAGCGGTGTCGTCGCGACCGTGGTACTGCCCCTTGCACCGCGCCAGCGCCACCCAGCTCGGCAGCAGCAAGAGGTCACTGCATGAACAGCACGGTCGCGCGGGAAGGGACAGCCGCCCATGCGGGCCACGCAGCGCGCTCGGCGGTGCGATTCGCGGTCGACGCGATCCGCAGCATCACCTGGCGCGAGTTGGCGTATTTCTCGCTCATCTTTCTGGCCGTGATCGGCCTGTACCTGGCGTGGATGGTCGAGGAAATGCTGAAGGGCGGCGACCGGACCGGGGTGATCGTGACGAATATCACGCTGCAGGTGCTGGTGCTGCCATTCATCGTCGCTTCGTGGGCGGTCGCCGACCGCTCGACCGGCCGGCTGTCCCGTGCCTGGCGCCTCGCCATCGGCGTCTTGGCCGGGTCGGCACTGGCGATGATCTGTGTGCCTCCCATGATGGAATGGCTCGGCTTCGACTTCAGCCAGGACAGGCACATCGAGGCCGAACTGAATGGAATGATTCCGACCTGGGCCTATTGGTTCGCCGCCTTTCTCGATCTGAGCTTCTTCACCGGCATCGGCGTGGCGGCGCTCGAGGTCTATCGGCGTCGCACGCAGGCGCAGCGGGCGCTCGAGGTGGCGCGCACCGAGCAGGCGCGTCTGGCGCGCGAACTGCTCGAATCCCGGCTGGCCGCCATGCAGGCGCAGGTGGAACCGCACTTCCTCTTCGACAGCCTGGTCGACGTGCTGGCCACGTACGACTCGGACGCGGATCGCGGCGCCGACGTGATGGACCGGCTGATCACCTACCTGCGCGTCGCGCTGCCGCGCCTGCGCGAATCGGGTTCGACGGTCCAGGCGGAGGTCGATCTGCTCGCGGCGTATCTCGCCGTGGTGGCGGCTCGGCACGGCGGGCTTCCCGCGGCGCGCTTCACGGTCGAACCCGGATGCACGAATACACGGTTCTCGCCGATGCTCCTGTTGCCCCTGGTGCAGCGGGCCATGCGCGGCGTGAGCCACGATGGCACGGTGCCGCGTCGCGTCGCACTCGTCGTGCACAGCGCGGGCAGCGAAATGATTGCCCAGCTGCGCATCGAGTCCCCCGGACTGTGCGCCGACGACGCCGAACTGGCGCGGGTGCGTGACCGGCTGGCCGGGCTGTACGATGGCCGCTCCCGTCTCGTCTGCGACGAGACGCAACCCGGATTGAGCCAGTTCACGTTGTGCGTGCCGCGTTGAGCACCGCCACCGCCATCGTTGCCGAGGACGAAGCAACGCTGCGACAACAGTTGGTCGAGCAGCTGGGTCAACTCTGGCCCGAGCTGGACGTCATCGCGGAGGCCTCCGACGGCATCCAGGCGCTGCGCCTGCTCGACGACCACCGGCCGGACGTGCTGTTTCTCGACATCAACATGCCGGGAGCGACCGGCATGGAGGTCGCGCGCCAGGCAAACGGCCGCGCCCGCGTGGTTTTCGTCACGGCGTACGACGAGCATGCGGTGGCCGCATTCGAGCAGGGTGCGATCGACTACGTGCTCAAGCCGATCTCGGCGGCGCGGCTGTTCACCACCGTCAGCCGGCTGAAGGAACGCCTCGGCACGCCGCCCGCGCGCCTGGACGCGGTGCTCGATCGGGTCGCGCCGCCCGCGGGCAGCCGCAGCTATCTGCGCTGGATCAACGCCTCGGTCGGACAGAACCTGCGCCTGATCACGGTCGACGAGATCGTCTACTTCCAGGCCGACAACAAGTACACGCGCGTCGTGACCGGCGACGGCGCGGCGCTGATCCGCAAGTCGCTGAAGGAACTGGTCGAGGAGCTGGACCCGCAGCTCTTCTGGCAGATCCACCGTTCGACCCTCGTCAACGCACGCAACATCGCCGGCGTGACACGGGACTTCCGCGGCCGCATGCTGGTCAAGCTGAAGAACAGCGACGACACGCTCCTGGTGTCGGACACCTATACACACCTGTTCCGGCAGATGTGACCCACAAGGTCGCGACGCGAGCCCGGGTCACATCCAGACGAGCGCAGCGACGAGGGATCTCGAAGCGGCGTGCATCACCTCGCAACGGGGTTGATTCGACGCCTGCCACCTATAATTTCCCGGAGTTGACCTCGTACACCGAAAGACCTCCATGGCAACGACGAAACACGCCCGGGTGCTGATTCTCGGGTCCGGTCCGGCCGGCTATTCAGCCGCGGTCTACGCGGCGCGCGCCAACCTCGCACCGGTCCTGATCACCGGCCTGGCCCAGGGCGGGCAGCTGATGACCACCACGGACGTCGACAATTGGCCCGCGGATGCCGATGGCGTGCAGGGTCCGGAGCTGATGGCGCGCTTCCAGAAGCACGCCGAGCGCTTCGGTACCGAGATCATCTTCGATCACATCCACACCGCGTTCCTGCGCGAGCGGCCGTTCCGGCTGACCGGCGACAGCGGCGAATACACGGCGGAGGCGTTGATCATCGCCACCGGCGCATCCGCCAAGTATCTCGGCCTCGAGAGCGAAGCGTCGTTCATGGGCAAGGGCGTGTCGGGCTGCGCGACCTGCGACGGCTTCTTCTATCGCAACCAGGACGTGTGCGTGGTCGGGGGCGGCAACACCGCGGTCGAAGAGGCGCTCTACCTCGCCAACATCGCGCGCAAGGTGCACGTGATCCACCGGCGCGACAAGTTCCGCGCCGAGCCGATCCTGGTGGACAAGCTCAAGGCGCGCGCGGCCGAGGGCAAGGTCCAGTTCCATCTCTGGCACGAGCTGGACGAAGTACTGGGTGACGCGAGCGGCGTCACCGGGGTGCGCATCCGCAACAGCGTCAACGGCGCCAGGACCGAGCTTGCGCTGCAGGGCTGCTTCATCGCCATCGGCCACCAGCCCAACACCGAGCTTTTCACCGGACAGCTCGAGATGGCCAGCAATGGCTACATCGTGACGCGCGGTGGCAACAACGGCATGGCGACGATGACCAGCATCGCGGGTGTCTTCGCCGCCGGTGACGTGCAGGACCACGTCTATCGGCAGGCCGTCACGTCGGCGGGCACCGGCTGCATGGCGGCGCTCGACGCGCAGCGCTGGCTCGAGGCGCAAGCGGAAGAGCCGGCCCGGTCGGCGCACGCGATGGCCGCGTAACGCGTCGCTCCCTCCCGGACCCTCCCCCGCCCGCGGGGGGGGGCTGGGGCGACGCCTACGCCGCGGTGCTTTCCCGATGCCGCCGCAACAGCTCGGCGAGCGTACGCACGGTCGCGAAGTACTTGCGCGTCTCCTGCGAGTTGGGCGAGAGCTGGATCCCGTAGCGGCGTCGCATCGCCATCGCGATCTCGAGCGCATCCACGGAGTCGAGGCCCAGGCCGTCGCCGAACAACGGCGTCTGCGCGTCGATGTCGCCGGGCGCGACGTCTTCGAGCTGCAGCGTCTCGATGATCAGGCGCTTGACTTCGTCGTCGAGTTTTTCCATTGCTTCTCTGGGACGGCCCGTGACGCACGGTTACACTGCCGTCCCTCGCGGCACCGCCGCTGGCAGTCTATCCCGGATCGCAGTGCCGGTTCACCGGGCATCGCGTCCATTCGAACGCAGAAGGTGCGGACCACCGTCTCACCGGCCGAGGTTCGAGGCGCACTGATCGTCTCGGACCTGCGGTACCGCTACCGGCCCGATGCTCCCGCAGCCGTCGACGGCATCTCGTTTCGCCTGCAACCGGGCGAGGTGGTGGGGCTGCTCGGACCGAACGGCGCGGGCAAGTCGACGCTGCTGCGCCTGGTGAGCGGCCTGCTGCGGCCCGAGCACGGACAGATCGAGCGGCCACGTGCGCCGCAATTCGCGCTGGTCGGCCAGGAAAACGCGTTCTACCTTCGCCTCACCTGTCGCGAGAACCTCGCTTTTTTCGCTGCAGCTGCGCGTGTCCCACCCCCGGAGCGAGCGCGGCGGATCGAGCAATGCCTGCGCGCGACGGCGCTGCTCCACCTCGCGGATCGGCGCTCCGGACAGTGTTCAGGCGGGGCGCGACGGCGCCTGAACCTCGCCATCGGCTTGCTCGCCGATCCCACCCTGCTGCTGCTCGACGAGCCCACCGCCAGCGTCGATCCGCAGGCACGTGCGTTCCTGCTCGATGCGGTGCGCGCGCTGCGTGCGCGCGGCAAGGCGATCGTGTACGCCTCGCACTACATGGAGGAGGTCGAGGCACTGTGCGACCGCATCGCGATCATCGACAACGGACGCCTGATCGCCTGGGGCAGCCTCGACGAGATCCTCGGCACGGAGCGCAGGCTCCGGGTGCGGGTGCCGGAGTCGGCGGTCCTGCCGGCCGGATGGCAGCGCGACGGCTCTTCCGCGTGGAGCAGGCAGATCGGCGCGGGGGAGTCGCTCGGCAGCGCGCTCGCGCAACTCGAGGCGCAGTCGATCGCCCTTCGCAACGTGCAGTTCGGGGCGCGCAATCTCGAAGACGTCTTCCTGTCGCTGACGCGGCATTCGTTGCGCGACTGACGATGCTGGCCGCGTTCGTGCGCAAGGAGCTGCTGGCGCTGCGCCGCGACCCGCATGCGCTCGCGGTGCTGTTCCTGATGCCCGCCGCGTTCATCCTCGTCATGTCGCTCGCGTTGCGCGACAGCTTTCGTTTCGACGCGCAGAGCACGTTGCGCGTGCTCGTGGTCGACGAGGACCGGTCGGCCGACTCGCGCCGCCTGCTGGAACTCGCCGGCGCTCGCGCGGGCGCGCTGAGCGAAGCGGAGGGATACGCGGTCCTGCGCCGCCGCGAAGCCGATGCGCTGGCGATCGTCGGCGGCGGTTTCGCACGCGCTTTGGCGGCGCACGAGAGTCCGGCGGTTGCACTGGTCGCGGAGCCCGGCATGCCGATCGCGCTGCTCGAGCGGGAGCGTGGTCGTTGGGAGCGCGCGCTCGGAACGCTGCGCGCGGAGGTCGCACTGCGGACGCTCGCGCTGCCGGGGCCGATCGACCTCGCGCCGCAAGGGGCGATCCGTCCGGCAGTCGAGTTGCGCTCCGCATCGCCGGTGCCGCTCACCTCGGTACAGCAGAGCGTTCCGGCGTGGCTGGTCTTTGCGATGTTCTTCGTGGCGCTGCCCGTGTCGACGCTCGTGATCGGCGAACGGCAACAGGGAACCCTCGACCGGCTGCGCAGCCTCGCGGTCGCGCCCTCGATCCTGGTGCTCGGCAAGCTGGTGCCGTTCTATTTCGTCAACCTGCTGCAGGTCGCGGCGATGCTTGCGGTCGGCCGCTGGATCGTGCCTGGGGTGGGTGGCGATGCGCTGTCGCTGGCCGTCGACCCGCTGGCGCTTTTCGTCGTCGCAAGCGCCACCAGCTTCGCCGCACTCGGACTCGCGCTGCTCGTCGCCAGCCTCGCGCACACGGCCGAACAGGCCACGATCGGCGCCGGCGGCGCCAACATCGTCCTCGGCGCACTCGGCGGCATCATGGTGCCGAGGCAGGTCATGCCCGCCGCGATGCAGCCGATCACGCGGCTTTCACCGATGGGCTGGGGGCTGGACGCGTTCGTAGATGTGTTCGCGCGCCAGGCGAGTATTCCTGCCGTAGCCGTCGAGTGCGTGGCCCTGGCGGCGTTCGGGCTGCTGGCGCTTGCCCTCGGCGTGCACCGGCTGAGCCGTGCCGCCTGATCAGGCGCGCGCCTCGGCGCGGAGGGCCCGGAACAAGCCGGCTTCGTGCTCGGCGATATTGTTGAGCTGTACCGCGAGTTGTGCGCCGTCGAGCGGCAGGCGCCCTTTGCTCATGCGCGCCGCGTCGTACGCAAAGTCGCGCCAGAGGTCGCCGATGCTGACCATCTGCAACGCCAGCGCCTGCAGGTTGGTGTTGCCGATCAGGCCGCCGGCCTCCTGCAGGAAGGCGCCATAAAGAAAGCGGAACCCGCCGCCGCCGGTGCCGATCTCCTCCTGCATGCGCACGACGTGCCCGACGAACCGCTGCGCGAACTCCGGCGGTGCCCTGCGCGCCACCTTGTGCACCTTGCGGGCGAGCATGCGGATGCCGCGCACGCCGATGAAGGGCAACACCGGTTGCAGCATGACGCGGCAGGTCTTCTTCAATGCGCCGGGGACCAATCGGGCTACGTCGGCGCCAGGGACCGGTCCGTCGAGGTAGTACAGCAGCCCCTTTGGGGCCAGCACGCCGCGGGCGAAGCGCGCGCGCGTGAGATCCGGCACCGCGCTGCGAGTCGGCGCTTCGAACACGGGATCGCTGATCAGGTATTCGTCGCCGTCGCGTCCGTACACCAGCAGGTTGTGCGCGTTGAAGTGAAAGCGCATGTTGACCGGGATGTACGGCAGGAAGAACACCGACGACTGCAGGCCGACCAGCGTGCCGCGCGTCACCAATTCATCCAGGCGGCGCTCGCCCGCCGCCGGGCTAACGAACGTCTCGACGCGCAACGGCAGGCGCAGCAGCTTGCGCAGGCGGCGCAGGATGAAGCGTGGCGGCATGCGGTAGGCGATCAGCGGCATCTCGTTGATCCTCACGATGCCGAGATAGGCGAACGCGAGCGCGGAAGCCAGCCCGAACACCATCGCCTCCGATAGCGGAAATCCCTGTCCGCGCAGCAAGCCGGAGACGACCCCGCTTTCGCAGTGCGCCGACTGCTGGTGCTTGAAGTCGAGCGCGCCCATCCGGTCAGCCCTTCTGCCCTCCCGGACGGGCGTTGTCGATGTCGGGCCGAAAATCGAGCAATTCGCTGCGCGGGACGCCAAGCACTTCGGCGTATCGCTCCTGCAGCGCGACCGGAATGCGCGCAAACGGCCGCCTGAGATGGCGGCGCACCCGCCAGCGCCAGATGCCTGAAGCTCGCGCAAGCGTCGGCGGATCGAGGCGGCGCGCGTACATGAAGTACTCCAGCGCTCCCGCGGCGCCGCGGCGCACGCGCACGAGCGCCCTCTGCGCCAACGCCTCGAAATGCTCGACCGCGGCAGTCGTCACGAGCTCCTCCGCTTCCCAGCCGCGGCTCGGCACCAGCGCGATGCGACCATCGCTGCCGACGGCGTACATGCCCTTGCGCTGACCCTCGAGCGTGGCGTTGCCTTCCTGCGGCACGTCTTCGACCCGCATCAGACCACCGTGAGGTGCATGGCGCCGGTCGAAAACCGGCCCGATTCGGGGACCATGCACAGCACCCGGTCGCCGCGCTGCAGCCGGCCGCTGCCGCACAGGTCGTGCACCATCAGGAACATCGACGCCGAGCCCGTGTTGCCGCGCGTCTCGAGGTTGGTGAACCAGCGTGCGCGCGGAATCGGCAAGCCGACGCGCTTGAGCCCCTCCTCGGCCGGCGCCGCGAAGTAGCGCGACGACAGGTGCGGCAGAAACCAGCGGATCGCATCGGCCTCCAACCCGCGGCGCTGGATCAGGGTGCGCAGCGGCCGCACGAGGCAGTACTCGACCACCTTTTCGTTGAGCAAGCGCACGTCCTGCTTGAGCGCGAGCACCGACCGTTCGCCGAGTTCCTCGTGCGAGAAATCGAGCCAGCTGCGCAACCGCCCGGCGGAATCCTTCTCCGCGCCCGCATACATGCAGACCGGCAGTTCGTTGGCGTACGAAAACATGTCGATCCAGTCGATGCGCAGGCTGGGGCCCGCGCCACGCGGCCGGTGCTCGAGCAGGAATGCGCCCGCCGCATCCGACAGCATCCAGCGCAGGAAATCCTTTTCGAAGGCGAGTTCCGCGTGCGCCGCGAGGTCGTCGGCCGGCCGCTCGAGCTCGGGTACGTAGCGCTGCGCCCGCATCATCAGTGAGGCGATTTCCGAACCGGTGGCGATCGCGTTCGGGTGCTCGCCCGAGCGCAGCGCAAGCCACGCGTACTTCAGCGCGGCGAGACCGGCGAGACACACGCCGGCCGTTGCGACCACTTCGCAGTTCGGACCGCCGATCTCGCCGTGGACCATCACCGCGTGGTTCGGCATCAGCTGGTCCGGCAACGACGTGCCCGCGACGAGACAGCGCAGGTCGCTCAGCGCGAAGCCGTCTCCGCACAGACGCTGCACCGCCTGTGCCGTCAGCTGTGCGTTGTTGAAGCTCGCGATGCCGGTGGCCGGATCGACGACATAATGGCGCGCCACGATGCCGTTCTGGCGCAACACGACGCGCCGAACGCGTGACGTGCGGTGGCCCGGTATGCCGAGCACCCGTTCCATGCCTTCGTTGTCGACCGGTGCATGGGGCAGGAACGCCGCCGTGCGCGTGACGTACACCGCCTCAGCCATGGTGGTGGCCAAGCCTTTCGACTCCCGATCCGGAGGGCGCCTCGTAGGCGCGGCGCGCACGCTCGAGACGCTCGCCCGCCAGGGGCGTCAGCGCGCGGCGCACGAGCAAGCTGATCGGCACGACGGTCGCGATCGCAGCGAGCAGGAACACGAGGTAGCAGCACAGCAGCGCTCGCCGCGCCGGTGCGCCGGGTGCGCCGGCGGCACGCAACGCCCGTCCCCAGAGGCGGAAGCTGCGAATGCCGATCCGTTCGCTCGCGACGAGGGCGGGATCGACCTTGCACGCGCCGAGACCGGCAAGCAGCGGTGCATCGCCTGTTTCGTCACCGCGCCGCAGCGCCTGCAGCAGCGCCACGCCGAACCGGCTTGCATCGTGCAGCTCGGCCTCGGCAACTCCGGCCGCGGGCAGGCCCCAGAACTTATCCTTGCGGCCGGTCAGGACCCAGCGCGGCGTGGTGATGAACGTCGCAAGCGCGCTGCCTCGATCGACCAGTGCGACGTGGTCGAGATGGCGCGCACCGGCCTCGCGCAGCAGTCGCTTCACCGTCTCTTGCGCCATCACCCACATGTTGCGGCACGCGGTCGCCGTGACCACGGCCCGCCCGCGCAACACGGCGCGTGCGGCGGGGTGCTGCAGGAACGCCGTCAGCGGCGGCGGCGGAGAGAGGAACCAGACCGGATACGCAAGGATGACGAGGTCGAAGCGCTGGCTGCCGTCGAGGGGCACCGCAACGAGCGGTGGCGGATCGAGAGCCACCGTCTCGGGAAATGAATCGAGGAACCGCCAGAACGGCCACGGAAAGGGGAACGCCGGGGACACCTGCAGCGCGACGTGCGTCACGGACACGTCGGCTTGCTCGCGCAGCGGTTGGACGATGTTCTCGAGCAGGGCGGCGGCCTGGCCTGTCTGAGAGAAATGAACCGCCAGAACTTTCTTTACCATCCGCACTTTACGCGTCGAGTTGACGAAGATTACTTGCTCGCACAGGCAAGCTCAAGGCGATCAGTATCCGGCGAAACCGCATGCAAGGCACTCCCGTTCACGCCGTCGAGACCCTGCTTTTTTTCACGCTGCTGCAGCTGATCGTCATCGTCGGCGTCGCGCGCGGGTTCGGCTGGATGGCACGGCGCGTCGGACAGCCGCGCGTGATCGGCGAGATCGTGGCCGGCCTCGTGCTCGGCCCGTCGCTGTTCGCTGCCGCCGCGCCGGGAGCGTTCAACTACGTCTTCAAGTCGACCGATGCGCTGACGGTCTCGACCATCAGTCAGCTCGGGCTGATCCTGCTGATGCTGCAGATCGGCATGGAGTTCGAGTTCGGCGTGCTCAAGGAAAAGCGCAGCCGCACCGCGGCCGCATTCGTATCGGTCGCGGGCATCCTCGCACCGTTCGTCCTCGGAACGTGCATCGGGTACGCCTCCGCACCGATGCTTGCTCCCGCCGGCGCCGCGATCGGCTACATCCTGTTCTGCGGCGTCGCGCTTTCCATCACCGCGATGCCGGTGCTGGGCCGGATCATGATCGAACTCGACCTCACGCGCACCCGGGTCGGCACCATCACGATCTCGGCCGCGGCGGTCAACGATGTCGCCGGCTGGATCCTGCTCGCTATCGTCTCGGCGGTCGTCGCGGGCGATCTCTCGCTGGCAGGAACGGCGGCGCGCATCTTCGCGCTCGCGGCCTACGTCGCGCTCGCGCTGTGGATCGTGCGGCCGCTCCTGCACCGGCTGCTCGACCGCACCTCGACCCCGGCCGAGCCGATGACGATGAACGGGCTCGCGCTCGTGCTGATGTTCGCCTTCGCCTCGGCCATCGCGACATTCCTGATCGGAATCTTCGCGATCTTCGGCGGTTTCGTGATCGGCGTGCTGCTGCACGATCGCCGCGCGTTCGTGAATGCCTGGCGGCAGCGGGTCACGCCGCTCGTCAACACGCTCTTCCTGCCTGTGTTCTTCACGTACACGGGGTTGCGCACCAACCTCAACGGGCTCGATAGCGGCGATCTGTGGCTCTGGTGCGCGGCATTCATCGCGCTCGCCTACCTGGGCAAGTACGGCGGCTGCTACCTGGGCGCGCGCCTCGCCGGCGTTTCCCGGGACGACGCGCGCACGATGGCGATCATGATGAACACGCGCGGCCTGATGGAGCTGGTCGTGCTGAACGTCGGCTACGACCTCGGCGTGATTCCGCACAACGTCTTCACCATGCTCGTCCTGATGGCGGTCGTCACGACGGTCACGACCGCGCCGCTGCTGCGTGTCTGGATGCAGCGCCTCGGGCACGAGATTCCCGCGGGCCGCGACGCCTGACCTTCAGCGAGGAGCCGAGGATGGCGGGAGAGCGTTTGCGGCGACTGGGCGATCTGGCCGGACTGCGCGACCGGCTCGCCGAACGCGAGCAGGCTAGGCGCGAGGATGAAGCGCAAGCGCGCCTGCGCGAGCAGCGCGAGCGCGAGGAGTCCGGCAACTTCCTCGATGCGATGGATCAGCTCGGCGTGGCGCCGCTGGGGCCGAACGAACGGGTCCACCATCCGCCGCGGCGCCACGCCCCACACGCGCGCAGCCGCGCCCGCGACGACGCGGCCGTGCTCGTGGAATCGGTCTCCGACGAGATCGACGTCGAACGCCTGCTCGAGACCGACGACGCCCTTTCCTATCGCCGGCCCGGCATCGGACCGGATGTGGTGCGCAAGTTGCGCCGCGGCGAGTGGGTGATCCAGTCCGAGATCGACCTCCACGGCATGCGCGTCGACGAAGCGCGCACGGCGCTGGGATCGTTCCTGCGCGAGATGGTCAAGCGGGGAACGCGCTGCCTGCGCATCGTGCATGGCAAAGGCCTCGGCTCGAAGGATCGTGTGCCGATCCTGAAGGCCAAGGTCCGGGGGTGGCTCATGCAACGCGACGAGGTGATCGCGTTCTGTCAGGCACGGGCGGCCGAGGGCGGAGCCGGTGCGCTCGTGGTCCTGCTGCGTCCGGCGGGCAACGGCAAAGGATGAGACGAACCGTCCGGCGCGGCACCGGACGAGCGCACACCCGCAAGAGGACCGGCGCGGTCTAGACCGCCTCTTCCCCGGTCTCGCCGGTGCGGATGCGGATCACCGCCTCCACGGGGCGCACGAAGATCTTGCCATCGCCGATCTTGCCGGTGCGCGCCGCCTTGGTGATCGCTTCGATCGCGCGTTCGACCAGACCATCGGCCACGACCGCCTCGACCTTCACCTTCGGCAGGAAATCCACCACGTATTCGGCCCCGCGGTAGAGCTCGGTATGGCCCTTCTGACGCCCGAAGCCCTTGACCTCGGTCACGGTGAGGCCGCTGACCCCGACCTCCGCCAGCGCCTCGCGTACTTCGTCGAGCTTGAACGGCTTGATGATGGCGGTGATCTGTTTCATGGCGCGTCCCCGTGGATTGAAGGCGATTCTAGCCCCAGCTCTCCGTCATTCGCCGCGGACCCGCCTCGCTCGACCGCGGATCATGATCGGTGCGGGCGGCGGTCGTGCCGGTCTAGCTGGGTGCGTCCTCGCGGAAGCGGTTGGTGATGGGATAGCGCCAATCGCGCCCGAAGCCGCGGTGCGTGATGCGGATTCCGACCGGCGCCTGGCGCCGCTTGTACTCGTTGACACGGATCAGGCGCACCACCCGCCGCACGTCGTGCTCGGGATAACCGGCCGCGATGATGTCCGCCACCGACTCGCCCAGTTCCATGTAGCGCTCGATGATCGCGTCGAGCACCTCGTACGGAGGCAGGGAGTCCTGGTCGGTCTGGTTGGGTCGTAGCTCCGCGCTCGGGGGGCGCACGATGATGCGTTCCGGGATGACCGGATCGATCGAATTGCGGTAGCGCGCCAGGGCATAGACGAGCACCTTGCGGATGTCCTTGATCACCGCGAATCCGCCCGCCATGTCGCCGTAGAGCGTGCAGTAGCCGACCGCCATCTCGCTCTTGTTGCCGGTGGTGAGCACGATCGAACCGTATTTGTTGGAAAGCGCCATCAGCAAGGTGCCGCGGATGCGCGCCTGGATGTTCTCCTCGGTGGTGTCCCACGGCAGGCCGCGAAATTCGCCGGCAAGCGAACTCAGAAACGCGTCGAAAGCCGGCTTGATCGGGATCTCGTCGTAGCGCACGCCGAGCTTGCCCGCCAGGGCACGGGCGTCCAGCCACGAGATATCGGCGGTGAACTGCGAGGGCATCATCACGGCACGGATCTTGTCCGCGCCCAGTGCGTCGGCGGCAATCGCGAGCACCAGCGCCGAGTCGATGCCGCCCGAGAGCCCGATGATCGCCCCGGGAAACCCGTTCTTGCCGAGGTAGTCGCGCACGCCGAGCTTGAGCGCGCCATACGCCTGCTTTTCGATCGATCCGAGGTCGGCGCGCTCGCCCGGCTGCGGCACGCCGTCGACAAAATCGACCGGCAGCAGGCACTCCTCGAACTGCGGGGCGAGATGCGTCATCCGGCCGCGCGCGTCGAGTGCGAACGACGCCCCGTCGAAGACCAGCTCGTCCTGCCCGCCGGCCAGGTTCGCGTACGCGAGCGACAGGCCGCACCGCGTCACATTCTCGCGCATCACTTCGAGGCGCTGCGTTTCCTTGCCGAGGTGGTACGGCGAACCGTTGGGAATCAGCAGCACTTGCGCCCCGGCGGCACGTGCCGCCTCGGGCGCGTACCGGAACCAGGTGTCCTCGCAGATGTTGACCGCGAAACGCGTGCCGCCGACCTCGAACACGAGCGGACGGTTGTCGGGCGTGAAGTAGCGCTGCTCGTCGAAGACGTCGTAGTTGGGCAGGTCGTGCTTGCAGTACGTGGCCCGGACCATGCCGTCCGCCAGCAGCGATGCCGCGTTATAGCGATGGCCCTCGCGCGCTAGCGGGTGACCGACGATCACGTGCAGCTCGGGATACTGCAGCAGCTTTGCCGCCAGCCGGGCAAGCGCCGCGTCGGAGGCTTCGTAGAATGTCTGCCGCAGCAGCAGGTCCTCGGGCGGATAGCCGCTCAGCGACAATTCGGGAGTGAGCAGAATGCGCGCGCCGGCGCCGCTGGCACGGGCGGCCATCTCGAGGATGCGCCGGCTGTTGCCGTCGAAGTCGCCGACCGTGCAGTTGATCTGAGCGACCGCGACCCTGACGTGCGAACCCATCGAGCCTGCCGAACCTTCACGTGCCGGAATTGAACGCGACGAATTATCGCACGCAGCTTTTCAACGACCTCTCCGGCATCGCCAGCGATACGTGGGACGGCCTCGTCGAAACGGACGGCGGTGCCAACGTCTTCGTGCGCCACGCATTCCTGCATGCGCTGCACGACACCGGCTGCGCTGCCTCCGCAACCGGCTGGGCGCCGGCATACCTCGCGCTCTGGGACGGCGCGTCGCTGGCCGCCGCGGCGCCCCTCTACGCGAAGGATCACTCCTACGGCGAGTACGTCTTCGACTGGTCATGGGCCGAGGCGTACCAGCGCGCCGGACTCGAGTACTACCCCAAGTGGCTCTGCGCCGTCCCCTTCACGCCGGTGAGCGGGCGGCGCTTGCTGGCGCGCGACGCGGCAGCGCGCCGCGCCCTCGCGGAGGCACTGCTCGGCATCGCCCGGACCAGCCGGTTGTCATCGCTGCATGTACTGCTCGCGCCGCGCGACGATGTCGCGCTGCTGGAGTCCTGCGGCATGCTCGCGCGCCGCACCGTGCAGTTTCACTGGCGCAACGCCGGGTATGCGACGTTCGAGGACTTCCTGGCAGCGTTGACGCAGCCCAAGCGCAAGAAGATCCGCGCCGAGCGGCGCAAGGTCGAGACGTCCGGTGTGCACGTCGAGCGGCGTGTCGGACGCGACATCACCGAAGCGGACTGGGCATTCTTCCATCGCTGCTACCGCACCACGTACGCTGCCCACTACTCGACCCCTTACCTCAACTTCGAGTTCTTCCTGCGCCTGGCCGAGCACATGCCCGAGACCCTGCTGCTCGTGCTCGCCCACCACGGCCGGCGCAGAGTCGGGGCCGCCCTCGGCGTGTACGAGTCGAGACCCGATACCGGCCGCCTGTACGGCCGGTACTGGGGCGCGACAGAACATGTGCCCTGCCTGCACTTCGAGTGCTGCTACTACCAGATGATCGAGTTCGCGATCGAGCGCAAGCTGGCCATCTTCGAAGGCGGTGCGCAAGGTCCGCACAAGATGGCGCGCGGACTGGATCCGGTCACGACCTGGTCGGCGCACTGGCTCGCCGTGCCGCAGATGCACGCGGCCGTCGCGCGGTTCCTCGCGCGCGAGTCGACGAGCATCGAACACGCGATCGAGGAACTGGAAGAGCACCGCGCCTTCGCCTCGTCCCCTCCCCCGCTTGTGGGGGAGGGTTAGAGGGTGGGGGTGGAACGTGCATCCCTCCTCGTGCATCCCTCTTGTTTGGCCGCAGAATCTTGTGGCCCCACCCCCGGCCGCTCCGCCGCTGCAGCGGGGAGGGGAGGTATCGGCGGCGCTTACGCGCCGCAGCTAAAAATGCGGCTTCGGGGTTGCCTTGCCGTAGGCCTCTACCGCAGCCAGGATCTCGCGCTTGGCCTCGTCGGGCCCCGCCCATCCGAGGATCTTGACCCACTTGCCCGTCTCCAGATCCTTGTAGTGCTCGAAGAAGTGCTGGATCTGCGCCAGGCGCTCGGGCGCGATGTCCTCGGCCTTGCGCCAGTGCTTGTACCAGGGGAGGCACTTGTCGATCGGCACCGCGAGCAGCTTCGAATCGCCGCCGGCCTCGTCCTCCATCTTCAGCACGCCGAGGGGACGGCAGCGCACGACGACGCCATGCTGAAGCGGAAACGGCGTGATGACCAACACGTCGACCGGGTCGCCATCGTCGGAGATCGTGTGCGGGATGTAGCCGTAGTTGCACGGATAGTGCATGGCCGTGGCGATGAACCGGTCGACGAACAGCGCGCCCGATTCCTTGTCGACCTCGTACTTGATCGGATCGGCGTTCATCGGAATCTCGATCACGACGTTGAAGTCGTCGGGCAGGTTGCGACCGGGTGGCACACGATCCAGGCTCATGGCGGTTCCCTCGGGTGAACGTTTCTAGGCAATCGGGCCGCTCGCGGCGGCGTCGCGTCCTGCAATGCGGGCGGCGCCGCGCTGCGCGTCGGCGCTCGCGTCCTGCGCGAGCCGGGAAAAGCCCAGGGCCGCCTCGCGAAAGTGCACGGCGGCTTCGCTGCCCTGGTCGGTCTGCTCGGCGAGGCGCGCGAGCGCAAGCGACGTCGCCGGGTGCACGCGCAGGCGCAGGCTCTCCATGAGGTACATGCGCGCATTGCCCCATAGCTGCTCGCGCAGGCACAGCAGGCCCAGGCAGCGCAGCAGCGCGGGGTCCTGCGGATAGCGCTGCAACCATGCCGTGGCGCGCTCGAGGCGTTCGCGCACCGGCAGCGCCTGCGCGCGCGCGTATTCGTCCAGCAGCCGCTCGTCCCAGCGCGCCTCGAGCGCGACCTCGATCGCGTCGGCGGCGGTGCGTCCCCGGCCGGCAAGATTCAGGAGGCGCGCGCCTTCGAGGGTGATCTCGACCATGCGCCGATCCTCGAGCGGGATCGACTCGAACGTCTGCAGGAGCACGCTCGCGTCGTGGCGCGCGTCCTGCAGTTTCTCGCGGTATGCGAGCATCTTGAGGCGGCGCACCGCCGCGTCATGCAGCGCCCGGCGCTTGGCGAGCGGCCGGACCAGCTTGAGAACCTCGTCCCAGCGCCCGACCTGCAGGTTCGCCGCCAGGGCGACACGCGCGATCTGGATGTGGCGCCCGCCACCCGCCTGCAGCTCCACGATCGCGTCGAGGGCGCGCTGCGCCTCGCGGCTGTCGGTCCACAACTCCGCACTGGTGGCGAGCCGCGCCGTGTCCATGCTGCGATCGTCGGCCGCGCGCGCGAGCCATTCGTCGCGCCGCGCGTGTTCGTGCATGCGATGCGCCGCGCGCGCGCCCACCAGGGCGGAGAGTCCGGCGATCTCGCGCAGCCGCTGCGCGACCTGCGCCGCCCGTTCCGCGCGGGCAAAACGGCCCTCGAACAACGAGCGCAGCGCCTCGCGCAACGCACGCGAGCTGCCGATCTCGGTGCGGCGCTGCCGATACGCCGCGACCCGGGCCGGAAAGTCCACCGCCTTCTGCACGACGCGCGCGACCCAGAACACGAGCAGGAAAAGAACCACCGCGCTCATCAGAAAGAAATTCAGCGACACGTCGACGCGCAACGGCGGAACGAAGAACACGACGTTGCCGCCGCTCTCACTGGCGATCAGCGCCGCGGCCCCGGCAAGCACCGCCAGCACGACGCCCCAGAACAGCGCTTTCATCGGGGTTCCATCCTTCAGCGCGCGGGCCCCGCAGGCGCGAGCGGACGGATCGCGCGGATCGCCGCGAGGCTTTCGTCGAGCGCCGGCACGTCGACCGACAGCGTGCTCTGGGCGAGCTGCTTGAGTTGCAGCAGCAGCGCGCCGCCGCTCGGACCCTTGACGTCGAAATAGCGGGTCAGCAGCGATTGCGCTTCGGCCAGGTCGGCGCGGAAGACCCGCTCGTTGCGGGCGAGCAGCGCCTGGCGCGCGTCGAGCACGCGCAGGCGAAACTGGCTGCGCACGAGTTGTTGCTGGATGCCCGACAACAGCAGGCTGTCCGGTGTCTCGACCTCGCGGATGCGCACCAGGTCGCCGAACTCGTCTCCCAGCCAGGCGCGCACCCGCTCCCAGATGGTTTCCGGTCTTGCCGGCGCGGGTGCAACCTGCGGTGCAGCGGTGCGCGCGGGCCGCGCGGCCGGATCGCTGAGCAGCGGCAGGCTGTCGACCGACGCGGCGACCTGATCCAGCTTCAGGGCGATCCCGGTGACGTCGACCACCGGAACGTTGCGCAGACGTTCGATGTCGCGCCCGAGCGCACGCCGCAAGGCGACGTACTGGGGCCGGTCCATGCGCGCCAACCGCGCATCGGCCGCCTGCAGCGCGTTCAGTGCACCGGCGACATGCCCGGTGAAGCGCAGGTCCTGCGCGGCAAGCGTGACCAGGCGTTCGACATCGAGCAGCGTCGCTTCGTCGCGCCCGCGGGCAAGTTCGAGATACAGCTGGTCGAGCGCCGCGCGTTGCGATTTCACCTCGTCGAGTTCACGCGCGAGATCGTCGACGCGCGCCTCGGCATCGTGGGTGGTGCGTGCGGCGCGCTCCCTTTCGGTCGCCAGGTCGCTGCGGACGCCGGCGAGTTCGGCGCGCAGCGCCCCCAGGTTGCGCCCGAGATCGGAATAGGCGATCCAGCCACCGACCGCGAGTGCCACGAGCGCGACGGCACCCCAGAACGCGGGTGCAAGGAACCAGCGCCGCCGCGCGACGGGCGGCATCACGCCAGGGGGCGTCGTCACCGGCGGAAGATCCGTCGAGATCGGCGGGGGCGCGGGGGGCAGCTGATCCATCGGCGCAGGGTTGCGCTCGATTCTTCGGGCGCGAACGACTCGGCCGAGAATTCTACTGAGCCCCTGTCGCTTTTCGAATCGCCTCGACCTCGAGTGGTGCAACTTCCACTCGCGCAAAGCCGGCGGCGCGCAGGCGCTGCGCGATGCGCTCGTGCGACGCCAGCGCAAGTGCCGTCCGGGTCCATGCCGCGCCGGCGAGCGCATCGAGTCGGCCGACGACGGCATCCACCGCTTCGCTGCTCGCGACGACGAGCACCACGGTGCGCCCCGTTGCCTGCCAGCCGCGGACGGTAGCCGCCGCCGCCGCAGCGATGGGCACGGTCCGCCTCGTATACACAGCGACTGCGTCGACCGTGGCGCCGGCCGCCCGCATCTGATCGGCGAGCCACTCGCGTCCGTGTTCGGCACGCAGGATCAGGACGCGGTCGAAGCGATCGATCGCGGGCTGCAGCGCTTGCCACAACTGCTCGGAACCGCTGCCTTCCCCATCGCTGCCAGCGGCTTCTGGTGCGAACAGCTTCACGTTCGCCGCACCGCGAATGCCTGCGAGGACCGCCCGGCGCGTACCCGCGCCGACCACACCGATCGCGGTTGCGCGGGGCCAGGGCTGCGCGAGACGCGGCGCCAGCGCTTCGACCGCGGCCGGACTCACGAAAACAGCAAGCTTGTAACCCGCAAGCCGCGCCAGCACCTCGGCCAGGAGCCGGGCATCCGGTGCCGGACCGATTTCGAACGCAGGAACCCAGAGGCTCTCCTCGCCTGCCATTTCGAGTGCGCGCGCCAGCGCCCGGCCCGGTTCGCCGGCTCGCGTGACGATGATCGGCCGGCGGTTCACCGCGCGAGCAGCGCGAGGGCATCCTGCCCATGCAACTGCGCGACCACCGACGCGGCAATGCTGGGGCCGTGGGTGAGCGGACCGGATGCCTCGGCTTCGACATGCTGTCCAGTCAGGTGGTTGCCCACCAGCGCCCGCAGCCGCATCGTGCCGGCCTCCAACTCGGCATAGGCCGCGAGCGGCACCTCACAGCTGCCGCCCAGACCGCGCGAGACCGCCCGTTCCGCCGCGGTGAGCGCGCGTGTCGGCGCATGTTCGAGCCCGGCCAGCACCCGCGCGGTCTCGCTGTCTCGCGCCAGCACCTCGATGCCGAGCGCTCCCTGCCCCGGTGCGGGGAGAAAGCGGGCGGTCGGCAGGACCGAACGGATGCGGTCGGCGAGACCGAGGCGCTTCAGTCCTGCAGCGGCCACGATCAACGCGTCGAACTCGCCCGCGTCGAGCTTGCGCAGGCGCGTGCCCACGTTGCCGCGCACCGGGAGGATCGTGAGCTGGGGGTAGAAGGCGCGCAGCAGCAGTTCGCGGCGCCGGCTCGACGTCCCCACGCGCGCGCCGCGCGGCAATTCCTCGAGGCTGCCGACATTCGACCCCGAAACGGGAACGAACGCATCGCGCGGGTCCTCGCGCTCGAGCACCGCGGCGAGCTGGAACTCGGGGTCCAGCGCCATCGGCACGTCCTTGAGCGAATGCACCGCCAGATGGGCACGGCCTTCGAGGAGCGCCGTTTCGAGTTCCTTGATGAAGAGCCCCTTGCCACCGACGTTGGCCAGGGGACGATCGAGAATCCGGTCGCCGCGCGTCGTCATGCCGAGCAGTTCGATCGTCGCACCAGGAAGGTGCCGTGCCAGCAACCCGCGCACGTGCTCCGCCTGCCACAAGGCGAGCGGGCTTTCACGGGTGGCGATGACGAGCTTCATTTCGACGGGTTGCGGCGCGATCGTTTCGAACTCTAGCAGCGCTCTGTTATCTTGCCGCGCAGGAGAGGATGCATGGCGCAGACAGGAAACCGCCGAACCCGCGCGCACGACCCGGAAACGCGCCTGCGCGAAGACATCCGGCTGCTGGGACGTGTCCTCGGCGATGTGCTCAAGCGGCACGAAGGGACCGAGCTCTTCGACATCATCGAGGAAATCCGCCAGACGTCGACGCGCTTCCGGCGCGAAGGCAAGAGCGCCGATGCGCGCTCGCTCGACCAGCAGCTCAAGCGACTGCCGCGCGAGGCGACCATCAGCGTGGTGCGCGCGTTTTCCTACTTCTCGCACCTCGCCAATCTGGCCGAGGACCAGCAGCAGATCCGTGCCCAGCGCGAGGCGAAGCGGCGCGGGCGTGCCGCCTCCGGCAGCCTGGCCGAGACGTTCGCGCGGCTGGCCCAGCGCAGGATCGATCTTGGCCGGGTCCGGCAGCTGCTCGCGCATGCATGCGTGATGCCGGTGCTGACCGCGCACCCGACCGAAGTCCAGCGCAAGAGCATCCTCGACACCGAGCGCGCGATCGCCGATCTGCTCGACGCCCTCGACGAGCCGGGGTCGTCGCGTCGCTACGAGGACCCCGAAGCGCTGCTGCTCGCACTCGTTTCGACGCTCTGGCAGACGCGGATGTTGCGGCCGCAGAAACTCACGGTTGCCGACGAGATTGCCAACGCGCTGTCCTACTGGCGCACCACGTTCATCCCGCAACTGCCGCGGCTCTACCTCGACCTCGCGCGTCGCCTTAACCGGACCGAAATCGCGCCGTTCCTGCGCCTTGGATCGTGGATCGGCGGCGACCGCGACGGCCACCCGCACGTCGATGCCGGCACGATGCGCGCCGCGCTCGCGGCGCAGGCGACGACGGTGTTCGAGTTCTATCTTAGCGAGGTGCACGCGCTGGGCGGCGAGTTGTCCATCTCCGCATTGCTGGTGCCGCCGTCGCCGCAACTCGCCGCGCTCGCCCAGGCCAGCCCCGATGCCTCGCCCCAGCGCACGGACGAACCCTATCGGCGCGCGCTTACCGGGGTGTACGCACGCCTGCAGGCGACCGCCGGCGGGCTGGGACTGGACGTGCGCGTGCGCGCGGCACTCGGCAGCGCCGAGCCGTACGCGTACGCCCGGGATTTCGCGCACGACCTCCAGTTGGTGGCCGACTCGCTTGCCGGCCAGGGCAATGCACATCTCGCCGTGCTGCGTCTCCATCCGCTGCAACGCGCCGTCTCCGCGTTCGGCTTCTGCGGTGCCACGCTGGACCTGCGCCAGAGTTCCGACGTGTTCGAAGCGGTCGTCGCGGAGATCCTCGCCGCGGCCGAGGTGTGCCCGGACTATCGCCGGCTGGCCGAGGGCGCGCGCGTCCAGTTGCTGGCGCGCGAAATCGCGCACGCCCGGCCCCTGCTTTCGCCGCATCTTGCGTATTCAGGGCAGACGCGGCGCGAACTCGCGGTATTCGATGCGGCGCGCGAATTGCGCCGCAAATTCGGCGACGAGGCGATCGACAAGCACATCGTGTCGCACACGGAGTCGCTTTCCGATCTGCTCGAGGTGGCGCTGCTGCAGAAGGAAACGGGACTGCTCACCGGCAACGAGTTGCGCGGCTGTGCGCTGATGGTCGTGCCGCTGTTCGAGACCATCGACGACCTGCAGCGCGCACCCGCGATCATGCGCGAGCTGTTCGTGCATCCAGGCCTGCGGTCGCTGCTGCTCCCTGCGCTCGGCGGTCGGCCGCTGCAGGAGATCATGCTGGGCTACTCCGACAGCAACAAGGACGGCGGCTTCCTGGCGTCGCAATGGAATCTCTATCGCGCCACCCAGGCGCTGGTGCAGCTCGCGGATGAGAACGGCATCGTGCTGCGGCTGTTTCACGGCCGCGGCGGCTCGGTCGGGCGCGGCGGCGGGCCGAGCTTCGACGCGATCCTCGCGCAGCCGCCGGGCAGCGTCCGCGGACAGATCCGCTTGACCGAGCAAGGCGAGATCATCCAGGCCAAATACGCCGATTCGCGCATCGGGCGCCATCACCTGGAGTTGCTGGTGTCGGCCACGTTGCAAGCGAGCCTGCTCGCGGAGAACGCGCCCGCGGCGCCCGCCTACGAGGCCGCGCTCGACGAGATCGCGCGCCACGCGCACCGCGCCTACCGCGCGCTGGTGTACGAAAACCCCGGCTTCGCCGAGTTCTTCTTCAGCGCGACCCCGATCGCCGAGATCATGGAACTGAACATCGGCAGCCGGCCGGCCGCGCGCAAGGCGACCGGAAGGATCGAGGACCTGCGCGCCATTCCCTGGGTGTTCTCGTGGGGCCAGTGCCGTCTGTTGCTGCCCGGGTGGTATGGCTTCGGCAGCGGCGTCGAGGCTTTCCTTGCCGCCGCCGACGGTACGTCGGAGCGCCGCAGGCGCCTGGACCTGCTTGGCGAAATGCTGGCACGCTGGCCGCTCTTCCGTGCCCTGACCTCGAACATGGAGATGGTGCTCGCCAAGAGCGATCTCGCGATCGGCGGGCGTTACGCGTCGCTGGCGCGCGACCGCGCGCGCGGCCGGGCCATCTTCGCCGCGATCGGCGACGAGTGGACGCTGACGATGCGCCACTGGCTGGCGATCAGCGGCCAGAAGCAGTTGCTGGAATCCAACCCCACGCTCGCGCGCAACATCCGCAGTCGGCTGCCCTATCTCGACCCGCTCAACCACCTGCAGGTCGAGCTCATCAAGCGCCACCGCAGCGGCACCAAGGCGGACCGCAGCGACGAGCGCATCCGGCGCGGCATCCACCTCACGATCAACGGCATCTCGGCCGGACTGCGCAACACGGGATAGGGCCGCGGATGACGGCGGACAGGAGAATCATTTGAATCCGCGCAATCCACGTCCGGTTTCCTTCTCGCCGCTTCGCTCCGCTCAGGACGACCACGCGCTCCGCCGCAGCCTGAATGGAATTCGCCTTGCGGCCAAGCTATCCTGCGCCGCCTCGCCAGATCGATCATGACAAGGAGACGCGCATGCAAACCGCCATCTCGCGCCGGCGTTTCAACCTCGCACTGGCCGGCGCGGCCGCAACGACGGCCGCGCCCGCTTACTTGCGCGCGCAGTCGAAGGCGCTGAAGGTCGGCGTCCTGCTGCCGCGCTCCGGCGTGCAGGGCTTCATCGGTCAGTCGTGCCAGAAGGGCGCCGACCTGGCGCCGGGTGTGCTCAAGGCGATGCTGGGCGTCGACCTCGAATTGATGAACGCGGACACCGAGACCAACGTCGACACCGCGCGCACGCGGGCCGAGCGTCTGATCCAGGAAGGCGCGCAGGTTCTGGTCGGGCCGTTCGACTCGGGCGCCGCCTCTGCGATCGCGCAGGTGGCCGAGCAGCACGGCGTGCCGTTAATGATCAACATCGCCGCCGCGCCCCAGATCACCGAACAGGGCTACAAGTTCGTGTTCCGCAACTTCCCGACCGCGCCGGAACTGGTGCGCAACGGCCTCGCCCTGATCGGCGATCTGTTCCGCGTCACCGGCACCGTGCCGCGCACCGCCGTTTACATGCACGTGAACGACACCTTTGGCCAGGCGAACACGAAGGCCATCGCCGCGATCCTGCCCAAGCTCGACTTCCTGCCGTTCAAGATCGTCGAGACGATCTCCTACGACCCGGCGGCAAAGGACCTGACGGTCGAGGTCGGCAAGGCGAAGGCGACCGGTGCGGACTTCCTGCTGCTGGTCAGCCGCCTCGCGGACGCGATCATCCTGCGCCGGGAGATGGTGAAGCAGCGTTGGGAGCCGATGGGCATCATCAGCCCGGGCTCGCCGGGCATGTACGAGAACCAGTTCTACCAGGCGCTCGGCAAGTATTCGGAGTACTGCATCTCCAACGTGCCCTGGTACGACCCCGGCGCGGCGCTGACGAAGACGATCGAGGCGGCGTTCAAGAAGCAGAACCCGAAGGAGGAGCTGATGTTCCATGCGTTGAACGTCGGCTACACGTTCGAGGCGCTGCTGGTCGTCGCCGACGCCTACAAGCGGGCCGGCACGGGCGAGGCGAATGCGCTGACCGACGCGATCCGCACCACCGACATCCGCGACCGGATGATGCTCGGCGGGCCGATCAAGTTCGATCCGAAGGGCCAGGTGCAGGGCAACGCGTCGGCCTGCGTCCAGAACCTCAACCTCAGGCCCACCGTGGTGCTGCCCGCAGCGTCGGCGCAGGCCAAACCCGTCTTCCCGACGCCGGGCGCTCGCAAGGGATAGGTCCGCTCGCGCCGCGCGTGCCGGGCGCCGCATGGACGCACTGACCGTCGTCGACCTGGTGCTGGCCGGTGTGCTCACCGGCCTTCTCTATGGCCTGATGGCGCTGGGGCTGTCGGTGATCTTCGGCGTGGTGCGCGTGGTCAACTTCGCGCACGGCGAGATGATGACCATCGCGATGTACGCGACGGTCGTCCTGTCCGGCTGGCTCGGGCTCGATCCGTTCCTCGCCGTGCTGCCGGTGGCCGCCGTCTTCTTCGCCCTCGGGTATCTGCTGCAACGGGGGCTCATCAATCCCTTCATCACCCGGCCCGAGCACGCGCAGTTCATGCTGCTGGTCGCGCTGGCGATCATCCTCGTCAACGTGCTTCTGATGATCTTCGGTCCGGATGCGCGGCACGTGCAGCTCGACTACCTGCTCGAGCCGCTCGAGGTCGGCCCGCTGCTGCTCGACCGCGGCAAGGTCGCGGCCGCGGCCGTGGCGGCGGTGACGGCGGCCGCCCTGTTCGCGTTCTTCCGCTTCACGCTGACCGGCAAGGCGATCCGCGCCTGCGCCGACAATCACCTTGGCGCGCAGGTGATCGGGCTCGACGTCAAGCGCCTCTACGCGCTCACGTTCGGCCTCGGCTCCGCCTGCGTGGCCGTCGCCGGCTGCATGATGATCCTGCTGGTCGACGTCACGCCGACCCTCGGACCCGGCTACACGTTGCTCGCGTTCGTGATCGTGATCGTCGGCGGCCTGGGCTCGATGCCGGGTGCCCTGCTTGGCGGCGTGCTGATCGGCGTCTCCGAGGCGCTCGCCGGGCTCTTCATCGCGCCGTCGGCGAAAAGCATGTTCAGCTTCGGCCTCCTCATCATCGTCCTGCTGCTGCGGCCGCAGGGGCTGCTCGGAAAGAGCGCGTGATCGCGAACCGGCGCACCATCCTGCTGCTGGTCGCGCTGGCGATCGTGCTCGTCGTGCTGCCGGCCTTTGCTAATCCCTACGTTGTTTCGGTCGCGACCCTGGTCCTGTTCTTCGCCTACGCAGGCCAGGCGTGGAACGTGATGATGGGATTCGCGGGCCAGCTTTCGCTCGGTCATTCGCTGTATGTCGGGGTCGGCGCGTATGCCGCGGCAGGACTCTTCGTCCGCTATGGTGTCGGCGCCTGGGTGGGTGCGCCGGTCGCGATGGTCGCCTGCGCACTGTTCGGCGCGGTGATCGGCGCGCTGGCGTTCCGCTTTCGCATCGCCGGGGTCTACTTCGCGCTGCTCACCATCGCGTTCGCCGAGTTCACCCGCATCGGTTTCGACCATCTGCCCGCGCTCGGCGGCCCCGGCGGGTTGTTCCTCAAGGTCGAACAACGCGATCATCTGGACCTGCTCGCGCTGCGCGGCCCGCCGGCGATGTTCTATTACGTCGCGCTCGCGCTGGCGGCCTGCGCGCTGGTGTTCTGCACCTGGCTGTTGCGCACCCGGGTCGGCTACTACTGGCAGGCGATCCGCGAGAACGAGGAGGCGGCGCAGGCTCTCGGCATCGACGTGTTCCGCTACAAGATGCTGGCGATCCTGGTGAGTTCGTCCATGACGGCGCTCGCCGGTGTCTTCTTCGCGTTCTACTACAACAACCTGTTCCCGGAGCAGATCTTCAACGTCAGCCGCTCGATCGAGATCATCCTCGGCCCGATCATCGGCGGCCTGGGCACGTTGTTCGGGCCGATCCTCGGCGCCGCGCTGATCACCGTGCTAGCCGACGGCAGCACCGAGCTGATCGGCGCACTCGGCTGGGACATTCCGGGCGTGAAGCAGGTGCTCTATGGCGTCGTGCTGCTCGGCGTGGTGGTCTTCCTCCCGCACGGCGCCTGGCCGGTGCTCGCGCGCCGGCTGGGTCTGCAGCGATGAGTCCACCCGCGCCGCTGCTCGAGGTGCACGGCATCAGCAAGGCTTTTCGCGGCCTGCGTGCCGTGCACGAAGCGAGCTTCGACGTGCCCGAGCGCGGGCTCGTCGCGCTGATCGGTCCCAACGGCGCCGGCAAGACGACCTGCTTCAACCTGATCGCGGGGGCGCTGCAACCCGACCGCGGCGCGATCGTCTTCGGCGGAACGCGCATCGACGGCTGGCGCGCCAGTCGCATCTGCGCGGCGGGCATCGGGCGCACGTTCCAGATCGTCAAGCCGTTTCCCGGCCTCTCGGTCCTCGACAACGTGATCGTCGGTGCGCTCCTGCGCGCGAACGGCACGCAGGAAGCGCGCCGCCACGCACGCGACGTGGTCGACCGCCTTGGCCTGGGCAGGAAAGCCGATGTCCCCGCTTCCACGCTCACGCTGCCGGAGCGCAAGCGCCTGGAGGTCGCCCGTGCGCTCGCGACGCGCCCGCGCCTGCTGCTCCTCGATGAGGTGATGGCGGGCCTGCGCCCGACCGAATGCGACCAGATGGTGCAAGTCCTGCGCGAACTCAATGCGCGCCAGGGCGTCGCGATCCTCCTCATAGAGCACGTCATGCGCGCCGTGATGGCGCTGGCTCAGCACGTGGTCGTGCTCAACTTCGGCCAGGTCCTGGCGCGCGGCACGCCGGCCGAGGTGGTGCGCCACCCCGCCGTGCTCGGTTGTTATCTGGGCGAGGAAGCGGAGGTCTAGCGTCCATGCTGCTGCGCGTCGAGGACCTCGATCTCTATTACGGCGATGCGCAGGCGCTCGCCGGCGTCTCGCTCGGCGTTCCGGAGCGCGAGATCGTCGCGATCGTCGGTGCGAACGGCGCCGGCAAGACCTCGCTCATCCGCACCATCGCCGGCATCGAACGCGCACGCTCGGGTCGGGTGCAGTTCAAGGGCCAGGACATCACCGGGCTCGCATCGCACGCGATCTGCAACCTGGGCGTGGGCCAGGTCGCCGAGGGTCGCCAGGTCTTTCCCAGTCTCACGGTTCTGGAAAACCTCGAGCTCGGCGCCGCGTTGCCGCGCGCACGGGCGCAGCGCAAGCGCGCCCTCGAAGAGGTTTACGCGATGTTTCCGGTGCTGGCGAAGCGGGCGCAGCAGGCCGCGGGCACGCTGTCGGGCGGCGAGCAGCAGATGCTCGCCATCGGCCGTTGCCTGATGGGCCAGCCCGAATTCATCATGTTCGACGAGCCGTCACTTGGGCTTGCACCGCTGGTCGTGCAGGAAGTCCTGCACACCATCCGGCGCCTGAGCGAACGCGGGCTGACGATCCTGCTGGTGGAGCAGAACGTCGCCGTGTCGCTGCGGATTGCCGGGCACGCCTACGTGCTGGAAAACGGCCGCATCGTGCTGAGCGGGCGCGGCGAGGAACTGTTGCGCGACGAGCGCGTGCGCGTCGCGTACCTGGGCCAGTAGCGCCTCAGGGCTTGGCGGCGGCCTTCACCGTCGGCCACTGGCGGCGCGAGATCGGAAGCTTCTCGGAAAGCTCCTTCAGCAGCACCTCCCAATGGCCTTCCGAGCCCTCGCCGTCGGCGTCGGTGCCGCCCTTGACGCGCTGGAAGCCATGGATGGACTTGCGTGCGACCAGGGCGTTGCGGTGGATGCGCACGAAACGTTCGCCGAACTCGCTTTCCAGCGACGTCAGCGATTCTTCGGTCAGGTGCTCGCGGCCCGTGGTGCGGATGGTCACGTACTTCAGTTCGGCGCGCAGATAGACGATGTCTTCGACCGGCACCAGGATCATGCGCCCGCGCTCGGAGACCGTGAGATGGGTGCGCGACGATCCGAGCGTTCGCGCGACCTCCTCGAGCTTCGGCTCGTTGGGGCTCAGGCGCTTGACGCGTCCGAGGGCGGCGGCGAGCCGCTCGGCGCGCACCGGCTTGAGCAGGTAATCGAGCGCCTGCACTTCGAAAGCTTCGAGCGCGTGCTCGTCGAAGGCCGTGGTGAAGATGACCGCCGGCGGCTGGTCGCGGGCCGCGAGGTGACGCGCCACCTCGATGCCCGCCATGTCGGGCATGTGGATGTCCAGCAGGACCACGTCCGGACGCAGCCGGTCGACCGCCTCGAGGGCGTGGAACCCGCCTTCGGCCTCGCCCGCCACGGCGAGCGGCACCTGGGGCGCGCAGTCGGCAAGCACCTGCGCCAGCCGTGCTCTCGCGGGCGGTTCGTCATCGACGATCAGAATCTTCAGCATCGGTGGGCCTTTCGGTGGGAACGCGCGCATGCAACGCGTCCCTCTTGCCAGCCTAAACCCAACACCGCCCGGGCCGATCGCCCGAAGTGCGGCGGTTCCGCCGCCCATTCTTCAGGCGTTCGATTTGCCGTCCACCGGCAGGGTCAATGTCAGCTCGAAGCGCTCGCGCCGCACGCGGGTTTCGAGCGTTGCTTCGAGATCGTAGATCAGTGCGAGCCTGCCGCGGATGTTTGCCAGGCCGATCTGGTTGCCCTCGCGCTGGATCGGCTCGCGCGCGATCGGGTTGCTGACGAACACCTCCAGGTTGAATCCGTGCTGGCGCACGCGCACGGTGATCTCGCACACGCCCGCGACCTTCTCGGCGCCGTAGCGCACTGCGTTTTCGATGATCGGCTGCAACAGCAGTTGCGGCACCTTGGCGCGCGGATGGACGGCGCCGACCTGCCAGTCGACGACCAGGCGTTCGCCCAGCCGGCTCTGCTCGATCTCGACGTAGCGACGGCACAGGTCGAGCTCCTGCTCGAGCGAGACCAGCTTGCGCACGTCGCCCATCACCGCACGCAGAAGCTCGGCGATCGATTCCAGCATGCGCTCCGCACGCGGCGGATCGGCGCGCACCACGGCAAGCGCGGCATTGAGCGCGTTGAAGAAGAAGTGCGGCCGGATGCGCGATTGCAGCGCCTGCAGCTTGGCCTCGGTGACGGCGGGCGAGAACGCGCGCGCCCGCAACTCGAGGTAGTGCTGAACCGCGACACCGGCGCCGAAAGCGAGTGCGACGTAGCCCAGTACCAGCTCGGCACGTGCGCCCTGCCCCATCATCCCGAAGAACTCGACCAGCAGCAGCGTGAAGACGGCCGGCGTGCTCCAGGCCATCAGGCGCTGTACCGCCGGGCCTGCGGGCACGGCGGCCCGGCGCAGCAGGCACCAGGTGAGCAGCGTCCCGAGCAGCACCGGCTCGACCACGGCCGCGGCGTTAAGGAAAACGACCAGGGCATCGAGTCGCGCGATCGCCAGCGCGAGGACGAACGATGCGACGTTGACGCCCACCGCCACGCGCAGGAGCGTGCCCATGTTGCAGCCGTCGGGAATCACGTTGCGCGGCATCGGCACCGCAGCTTCCGCGCGTGTCGGCGGCGCTGCCGCCGTCGCCGCGGCAGGCGACTTCCTGGCCGGTCGCACCTCCTCGCCGGTCGCGCGCCGGGCCGCTGGCGCCCGGCTCTCGTTTCGCTCCGGACCGGAAAATTGCGGGGGCGAAGGGGGCTGAGCGTTCAGGCTCTCGTTCATCTGCGATGCTCAGTAAGTAGACTTGCGCCGTCCCAACGCCCGCGACACCTCCGACCCATTATGTCAGCCGACTCCGCTTCCGATCCCGCGCCGGTGTCGTCGTTGCACGACAGGGAAACCGGCTGGTCGGGCCGCTTCAGCGAGCCGGTCGCCGATTTCGTGCTCCGCTACACCGCGAGCGTCGGTTTCGACCGGCGCCTGGCGCTCGCCGACATCGAGGGCTCGCTGGCGCACGCGGCGATGCTCGCCCACGTCGGGGTGCTCGGCGCGCAGGATCTCGCCGCCATCGAGCGCGGCCTCGCGCAGATCCGTGCGGAGATCGAGCGCGGCACGTTCGATTGGCAGCTCGCCCTCGAGGACGTGCACCTGAACATCGAAAAGCGGCTGACGGACCTGATCGGCGACGCCGGCAAGCGCCTGCACACCGGGCGCTCGCGCAACGACCAGGTCGCCAACGATCTGCGCCTGTACCTGCGCGGCGAGATCGACCGGATCGCGAGCGCGCTCGCCCGCCTGCAGCAAGCCTTGGTCGAGCTCGCCGGCCGGCACGCCGAGACGGTGATGCCTGGCTTCACGCACCTGCAGGTGGCTCAGCCGGTGGTGTTCGGCCATCACCTGCTCGCCTATGTCGAGATGTTCGAGCGCGACCGCGAGCGGTTGCTCGATGTGCGCAAACGCGTCAACCGCCTCGCACTCGGCGCTGCGGCGCTGGCCGGCACGACCTTTCCGATCGACCGTGCATTCGTCGCCGCGCGCCTCGGCTTCGAGGGTCTGTGCGAGAACTCGCTCGATGCCGTGAGCGATCGCGATTTCGTCGTCGAGTTCTGTGCCGCGGCGGCGCTCGTCATGACCCACGTGTCGCGGCTGGCCGAAGAAATCGTGTTGTGGATGAGCCCGCGTTTCGGATTCGTCCGGCTGCCCGACCGGTTCACCACGGGCTCGTCGATCATGCCGCAGAAAAAGAACCCCGACGTGCCCGAACTCGCGCGCGGCAAGAGCGCCCGCGTGGCCGGCCACCTGGTGGCCGTGCTCATGCTGATGAAGGGCCAGCCGCTCGCCTACAACAAGGACAACCAGGAGGACAAGGAACCGGTCTTCGACACCGTCGACACGGTGCTCGACACGCTGCGCGCCTTCGCCGAGATGGTGCCGGGCATCGACGTCGATGCGGCTGCCATGCGCCGCGCGGCTGCGGAAGGTCACTCGACGGCCACCGATCTAGCCGATTACCTGGTGCGGCGCGGCCTGCCGTTTCGTGACGCGCACGAGGCCGTCGCACAGGCCGTGCGCCTGGCGACCGAGCGCGGATGCGACCTCGCCGCGCTGCCGCTCGCGGACCTGCAACGCTTCGCGCCGTCGATCGGCAGCGACGTGCACGGGGTGCTGACGCTCGACGGATCGGTCGCCGCGCGCAATCACGTCGGCGGCACGGCACCGGTCCAGGTGCGGGCCCAGATCGAACGCTGGCGCGCTCGGTTGGCGCGACGCGACGCGTAGCGGCACGAATCCGCGTGTCGCCCCTGCGCCGCCGCGTGTTCCGATTGCACCACGCTTTCGTTGGCGCGCGCAGGTTGCTCGTCTAACATCCGCCCCCACGCGACGGGCACCGCAGGAGAGCCGCTGCATCGCCGCAGCGGCACCGGGGAGGAGATCGCATGAAATTCCTGCTGCGTCTTGCGCGCGGAATCGACTGGCTGAACGAGCAGATCGGCCGCGTCGTGCTGTGGCTGATCCTCGTCGCCGTGCTCATCAGCGCCGGCAACGCGATCATCCGCAAGGCGTTCGACACGAGTTCCAACGCCTGGCTCGAGGTCCAGTGGTACCTGTTCTCGGCCGTGTTCCTGCTGTGCGCCGGCTACACGCTCCTGCGCAACGAGCACGTGCGCATCGACGTGATACTGCACCGGCTGCCCAAGCGCACGCAGATCTGGGTCGACATCTTCGGCCTGCTTTTTTTCCTGTTGCCGGCCGCGATCCTGATCGCCTGCCTGGCCTGGCCGGTATTCGTGCGCGCGTTCGTCAGCGGCGAGATGTCGGAGAACGCGGGCGGGCTGATTCGGTGGCCCGTGTACATCCTTGCTCCGACCGGTTTTGCCCTGCTGGCCCTGCAGGGAATCTCGGAACTGATCAAGCGGTTCGCATTCCTGCAGGGGCTGATCGAAGACCCGACGCGCAAGAAGCAGCGACGCAGCGCCGAGGAGGAACTGGCCGAAGAAATCCGCAAGCAGGCCGAGCGTGACCAGGCGAAGAAGCAGGCCACGGCGGGCGGCGGGGGCCGCTCATGATGGCGTTCCTCATGAGCAACTACGCCCCGATCATGTTCGCGGGGCTGGTGTTCTTCCTCCTGGTCGGGTTCCCGGTCGCCTTCAGCCTCGCGGCTTGCGGGCTGTTCTTCGGCGTGATCGGCATCGAACTCAACCTGCTTCCCGAGGCGCTGTTCCAGGCGTTTCCGCTGCGGATCATCGGCATCATGAAGAACGACACCCTGCTTGCGGTGCCGTTCTTCACCTTCATGGGCCTGATCCTCGAGCGCAGCGGCATGGCGGAAGACCTGCTCGACACGATCGGCCAGCTGTTCGGGCCGGTCCGCGGCGGCCTCGCATTCGCGGTGATCTTCGTCGGCGCAATGCTGGCAGCGACCACCGGGGTGGTGGCAGCGTCGGTGATCTCGATGGGCCTGATCTCGCTGCCGATCATGCTTCGCTACGGCTACGACCGCCGCATCGCAAGCGGTGTCATCGCCGCCTCCGGCACGCTGGCGCAGATCATTCCGCCTTCGCTGGTGCTGATCATCATGGCCGACCAGCTCGGGCGCAGCGTCGGCGACATGTACCGGGGCGCGTTCATTCCCGGGTTCGTGCTCACCGGCCTCTATGCGCTGTTCATTCTCGGGATCACCGTCATCCGCCCGAACCTGGCGCCAGCGTTGCCGCCGGAGGCGCGGACGATTCGCGAGCCGGACGGATCGAGCGGCCTGCTTTCGCTCGGGGTGCTCACGCTTCTTTCCGTCGGCGCCGCCTACGGGTTCAAGTACTGGTACCTCGGCCGCTATCCGGACGCAAGCGTCGAGGAAGTGGTGGTGCTGATGCTCATGGCCGGCATCGGCGCCGCATTCCTGCTGGCGGTCGTCAATCGGCTGACGAAGCTCAACCTGCTTTCGCGCATCGCCGAACGCGCGACGTTCGTGCTGATTCCGCCTCTGGCGCTGATCTTCCTCGTGCTGGGCACCATCTTCCTCGGCATCGCCACCCCGACCGAAGGCGGTGCGATGGGCGCCACCGGCGCGCTGATCATGGCGCTGGTGCGGCGGCGCCTGAACCTCTCGCTGCTCCGGCAGGCGATGGACACGACGGCCAAGCTCACCACGTTCGTCGTCTTCATCCTGGTCGGCTCGACCATCTTCAACCTCGTGTTCCAGGGCGTCGACGGCGCGCGTTGGGTCGAGCACCTGCTGATCGGGCTGCCGGGCGGCCAGGTCGGATTCCTGATCGTCACTAACCTCCTGGTGTTCGTGCTGGCGTTCTTCCTCGACTTCTTCGAGCTCTCATTCATCGTCGTGCCGCTGCTCGGGCCGGTGGCCGAGAAGATGGGCATCGACCTGATCTGGTTCGGCGTGCTGCTCGGAGTCAACATGCAGACGTCGTTCATGCATCCGCCCTTCGGGTTCGCGCTTTTCTACCTGCGCAGCGTGGCGGCGCACGAAGAGTACGTCGATCGCATCACCAAGAAGCAGATCGCCGGCGTCACGACGGGCCAGATCTACTGGGGTGCCGTGCCCTTCGTCCTGATCCAGATCGTCATGGTCAGCCTCGTCATTTCGTTCCCCGGCCTCGTGACGAGCGCGTTCCAGAACGAGAAGAAAATCGATATCGACAAGGTGAAGATCGAACTGCCGACCGACCAAACGCCCGCGATCGAACCCGGCAAGGGGCTCGAGCCGCAGAAGCAGGAAGAGAACAAGGAGGAGGAAGTCGACCCGATGAAGGAGATCCAGCGCTCCTTGCAGGAGTCGGGCAAGAAGTAAACGCTCCGAGAGCAATTGGAAAGCCCCGCCGTGGCGGGGCTTTTTTTCGTGTGCTGCCTGTGCCTGCGGCCTCTACAAACGCTGCGACGCCATGAAGGCGTCGAACTCGCGCTCGCACACGCGGAACCAGAGCACTTCGTCGTTGCGGAACTTGACCCAGTCTTCGTACACCTTCTTCCAGTTCGGGTTCTTCGCGCTGAGATCGGCATACAGCTCGTTGGCCGCCTTGAACGCCGCGTCCATCACGGGGCGCGGCATCGGACGCAACAGCGTCCCGCCGCCAACGAGCCGCTTCAGCGCAGCGGGATTCACGGCGTCGTACTTGGCCTGCATGTTGACGTGCGCATGCGACGCGCTCGCCTGCACGATCGCCTTGTTCTCGGCCGACAGGGCATCCCACGCCTTCGAATTCACCATCAGGGTCAGCTGCGGGCCGCCCTCCCACCAGCCGGGGTAGTAGTAGAACTTCGCGATCTTGTTGAAGCCGAGCTTCTCGTCGTCGTACGGGCCGACCCACTCGGCCGCGTCGATGGTCCCCTTCTCGAGCGCCGGATAGATGTCGCCGCCGGGGATGTTCTGCGGCACGCCGCCGATGCCCGCCAGCACCTTGCCGCCGAAGCCGCCGATGCGCATCTTCAGGCCCTTGATATCGTCGACGCTCTTGAGCTCCTTGCGGTACCAGCCGCCCATCTGCGCACCGGTATTGCCCATCACGAAGTTGACGATGTTGTACTGCTTGTAGAAGTCGCGCAGCAGGCTCATGCCGTTGCCTTCGAACATCCACGCGGTCTGCTGCCGCGAGTTCATGCCGAACGGCACCGCGCAGTCGAGCGCGAAAGTCTCGTCCTTGCCGAAGAAGTAGTACGGCGCCGTGTGCGCCGCTTCGACGGTGGCGTTCTGCACCGCATCGACGACGCCGAAGGCCGGAACGAGCTCACCCGCCTGGTGCACGGAGATTTCGAACTTGCCGCCGGTCGCATCCCTGACCAATTTGGAAAACACCTCCGCGGCGCCGTAGATCGTGTCCAGGCTCTTGGGAAAGCTGGACGCGAGGCGCCAGCGAATCTGTGCCTGCGCACGGACGGCGGGCGCTACGACGGCCGCCGCAGCTGCCCCGGCGCCGACACCGGCCTTGGTTAGGAAGGAACGACGTTGCATGAAGTCTCCTTGTTGGATGAATCACGATGAAACGGGCGGGCGACGGGACTGCACCCTGTTGGCGCAGACCCCGGCAGCGTGGCCGATGCGGAAACACGCGGGCGGCCCCCACCGCCCGGCCGCGATTGTAGCCATCGGTAACGGGAAAACGCGCCGCCCGCGCGCCGGTTGACCGTTCAGGAACCGCCGACCATCATGCCTTCGATGATCACGCTGCCCGCGATCTTGCCGCCGCGAAACGCGCGGTCGGCGCCCACGGCCACGATGCCGCGATACATGTCGCGCAGGTTGCCGGCGATCGTGATCTCTTCCACCGGATGGCGGATTGCGCCGCGTTCGACCCAGAAGCCGCTGGCACCGCGCGAATAGTCGCCGCTGACGTAGTTCACGCCCTGCCCGATCAGTTCGGTGACGAGCAAACCCGTGCCGAGTTTGCGCACCATCGCCGCGAAGTCGTCGTCCGGCGCGGTGCGCGTCGAGCGCAGTTCGAGGTTGTAGGCGCCGCCCGCGTTGCCGGTGGATTTCATGCCCAGCTTGCGCGCCGAATACGTAGCGAGAAAGTACCCCGCGAGGCGGCCATCTTCGACCACGTCGCGCCGCAATCCACGTACGCCCTCCTCGTCGAACGGCGCCGAACCGGACGCACGCGGGGCGTACGGATCCTCGTGGACGCTGATGTGGTCGGCGAACAGCGGCTTGTCGAGCGCATCGACGAGGAACGATGCCTTGCGATACAGCGCACCGCCGCTTGCGGCCTGCACGAAATTGCCGAGCAGCCCGCACACCAGTGGCGCCTCGAACAGCACCGCAACCCTGCGCGTCTTGAGCTTGCGCGCCGAGAGCCGTGCCAGCGCGCGGCGCGCGGCGTAGTCGCCCACGCGCTCGGGACTTGCCAGTTCGCCCGGTACGCGCGAAGCCGTGTACCAATCGTCGCGCTGCATGCCATTGGCGTCGCGCGCGATCGGCGAGACCGAGATCGAGTGGCGCGAATACGGGTACGCGCCGACGAAGCCGCGCGTGTTCGCGAGCACGAAGTGGCCCGACGACGTGTAGACGTTCGCACCCTCGGAATTGACGATCTGCGGACTGACCGCGAAGGCCGCGCGTTCGCACGCCTGGGCGATGCGGATGCCGGCATCGGTGTCGATGTCCCAGGGGTGGAAAAGGTCGAGATCGCGCGGGGCGCGCTCGAACGTATCGTCGTCGGGAAGACCGGCCGCGCCGTCTTCGGCAGTGAAGCGCGCGATGTTGTACGCCGCATCGACCGCTTCGTGGATCGCCTGCGTCGCAAAGTCCGACGTCGAGGCATGGCCGCGCCGCCGTCCCACGTAGACCGTGACCGAAAGTCCCTTGTCGCGCGTGTGCTCGATCGTTTCGACCTTCATCTTGCGCGTGCTGACCGAAAGGCCGACCGACTCGCTGACCTCGGCGGCGGCCTCGGATGCGCCGCGGTCGCGCGCCCGCGCCAGAGCGGTGTTGGCAAGCGCCTGCAGCGCATCCTGCGAGAAGGAAAACAGCGCGGACATGCAAAGAGCGAGGAAGGTGGGTGAAGCGGGCCGCTATGATAGCTGCCGATGAAGCCCGCTCAGAGCCTCGCTGCGCCGGAAGAAGCGACGCTTCCCGGGGCGCCGGACGGCCGCGCACCCAGCAAGACGAAGCGCAAGCAGGCGATGGCGGCACTGCAGCAACTGGGCGAGGACCTGCTGCGCCTGAACGCGGCCCAGCTCGCACGCATCGACTTGCCCGAACCGCTGCGCGACGCGCTGCTCGAAGCGCACCGCGTCACCGCACACGAGGGGCGGCGGCGCCAGCTGCAATACATCGGGCGCCTCATGCGCCGGGTCGATCCCGAACCGATTCGCGGCGCGCTCGCCGCTGCGAGCGGGGCCTCGCGCGCCGCGGTCGCGCTGATGCATCGCTGCGAGCGCCTGCGCGACCGGTTGCTCGAGGACGACCAAGCCCTGACCGAATTCCTCTCGGAACACCCGCAGGCCGATGCGCAGCCGCTACGCGCCTTGATCCGGGCCGCGCGGCGTGAGGTCGCAGCAGGCGTGGCGCCGAAGCACATGCGCCAGCTCTATCGGTGGTTGCACGAAACCTTGCAGCAGGAGGGCGGCGGTCGATGAGTGCACCGCGCAAGCACGCCGACGAACTCGTCGTCGGCCTGGTCTCGATCTCGGATCGCGCTGCGGGCGGAATCTACGAGGACAAGGGCCTGCCCGGCCTGCGCGACTGGCTGCAACGCGCGCTGAAGTCCGACTGGCAGGCGCACGAACGCCTGATCCCCGACGAGCGCGCGCGGATCGAACACACGCTGATCGAGCTGATCGACGAGGTGGGCTGCGATCTCGTGCTCACGACCGGCGGCACGGGGCCGGCGCGGCGCGACGTCACGCCGGAAGCCACGCTCGCCGTCGCGACGCGCGAGATGCCCGGGTTCGGCGAGCAGATGCGGCGCATTTCGCTCGAGTTCGTGCCGACCGCGATCCTTTCGCGCCAGGTCGGCGTGATCCGTGAGAACGCCTCGCACGCGGCGTTGATCCTCAACCTGCCGGGCCAGCCGAAGTCGATCCAGGAGACGCTGGAAGGGGTGCGTGGCGAGCAAGCCCAGGTGCGCGTGGCGGGCATCTTTGCGGCCGTGCCTTACTGCCTCCAGCTGATCGGCGGCCCGTATGTCGAAACCCACGATACGGTCTGCAAGGCGTTTCGCCCCAAGGCCGCGCTGCGCAACCCATAGCGAGGAAACCACCGATGCCGGACCTGCTCGACTGCGTCGAATTGCAGACCCGTTCCGATCCTGCGTACACGGTGCTCTGGCTGCATGGCCTTGGCGCCGACGGCTACGATTTCGTTCCCGTCGTCCGCGAACTCGAGCTGGCAGGTGCGCCGCCCGTGCGTTATGTCTTCCCGCATGCGCCGCAAATCCCGGTCACGATCAACGGCGGCTACGTCATGCGCGCGTGGTACGACATCCTCGGCGCGGAGGTCGACCGGCGCGAGGACGAAGCGCGCATCCGCGCCTCGGCCGGAGCCGTCGAGCGCCTGATCGAGCGCGAGGCCGGTCGCGGCGTGGCGCGCGGCCGGATCGTCCTGGCCGGATTCTCGCAGGGCGGCGCGATCACGCTGCAGGCGGGTTTGCGCGCCGCAGAACCGCTGGCGGGAATGATGGCGCTCTCGACGTACCTGCCGCTCGCGAACAGCGCGGCGGCCGAAGCGACACCGGCCAGCCGCCGGACCCCGATCTTCATGGCACACGGCACCGCCGATCCCGTGATTCCGTTCGCGCGCAGCACCGCATCGCGCGATCGCCTGCAGGACCTCGGCTACCAGGTCGAGTGGCACGAATATCCGATGCAGCACTCGGTCAACGCGGACGAGATCCGCGCCATCGCCGCCTTCCTGCGCCGCGTCCTGGCCTGAACCGCTCGCCGCGCGAATTGCGGGCGGCTTTGCGTGCTATTTCCCCCGACCGCCGCCGCGCTGTAGGAAACACCCCGACAGCTTCGCGCGCAAACCCGCGCGAGTGTGAAGCTTTTCAAGTACTCGTCCGTCCGGTCGATCCCGACAATGTGGGCTGCGAACGGTGACCAGAAAACACGAGTGCCGTCGCGGGGGTAGAACCAGGGGCGCATGCTGTTCTGGCGTCCCGAGCAACAAGGGATACGGCCATGAACAACGTTCGCAACGAATTGCCGGCTGCCGGCACGCGCCGCTACACGCAGCTGCCGCGCTTCTTCCGCTGGTTTTCGAACCATTGCGTCCTGCGCCAGCTCGACGATGACGACGTGGCGCGGATCGTTCCCGCGCTTGCGCATCCGGACTTCGCCCGCTGCTGGGGCGGCGCCGCGCCGCGGACCGAAGCGGAGGTCGCCGAGTTCGTACGCAACGCGACGAGCGAATGGCAGCGCGGAACCCGCTACCTGATGGCGGTGGTGCGCAAGCAATCGCACGACCTCGTCGGCTGGGTCGAATTGCGGGCGATCGAAAAGGGCGCCTGGATGGTGCGCTGGTTCATCCAGCCGCACTTCGCCGGCCGCGACATCGCCCGCGAAATGCTGGTTGCGGCGGCCGACCTGATGTTCACCGCACTCGACGCGCAGAAGCTCTATGCAAATTGCCCGCCCGGCCATCTGCTGTTCGAAAGCCTTCTGAACGGCGCCAGCTTCATCGAGCTGGTGCCGGCCGGAAGCCTCGACCACGTGACGGGACAACCGCGCCGCCAGAGCCTGTACGAACTCGGCCAGCACGACTGGAAGGCCCTGAACAAGGCGCGCGGGCAGGCTGCCGGTGCGGTTTCCGCGGCTGTCGCCTGGCTCGGCACGGGACAGCGCGCCGAGCTTGCGCTCGTCTGAGTCTCGACCGGGGATCTGGTCGGCGAAAGGGCCGCTCGCTCGCAGGAATCGCGCCGGCCCGGTCCGCCGTTCACGCCAGATCGAATGTCAGCACCTCCGCGTTCTTGCCGTGGCGCAAGGCCAGGCGCGACTCGCCCGAGAGCATGGCCGCATCGCCGGCGCTCAATCGCTCCCCGTTGACTTCGACTTCGCCCCGCGCCACCTGCACATAGGCATGCCGCGCCGGGTCGAGTTGTTTTTCAATCTGCTCTTCGCCATCGACCAGCGCGACGTACATGCGTGCATCCTGGTGGATGTGCACCGAGCCGTCGGCGCCGTCGGGAGACGCGACCAGGCGCATCCGCCCGCGCTTTTCCGCCGCCGGAAAGTTCTTTTCCTCGTAGCTCGGTGCAAGACCCTGCCGCTCCGGGACGATCCAGATCTGCAGGAAGTGCGTCGTGGCGTCGCGCGCATGGTTGTACTCGGAGTGACGCACCCCGGTTCCCGCCGACATGCGCTGCACGTCCCCCGGCCGGATCACCGAGCCGTTGCCGATGCTGTCCTGGTGCGCGAGTTCGCCTTCGAGCACGTAGCTCAGGATCTCCATGTCGCGGTGCCCGTGGGTCGGGAAGCCCGAGCCGGGCGCGACCCGATCCTCGTTGATGACGCGCAGGCTCGAGAAGCCAATGTGGCGCGGGTCATAGTAGTCGCCGAACGAAAAGCTGTGATACGAGCGCAGCCACCCGAAGTCGACATAACCGCGCTCGGGTCCTCGCCGCAAGGTGATCATCGTTATCCTCCAAATCGGGTGCGCGCCGATCGTTCGATTCCATTGCATGATGCGCCGGCCGGCACGCGCGCGGGGCTGTGCCCCGGACAAGGCGCTATCTTGCGGCACTCGCGGGCGCCTGCAAGCCGGGCCCGCTTCACCAAGTCGTTCGAGGAAACTGATGGCCGATCCGGCGCGGAACTCCGCTCGAGGCGGTCAGGCTGATCGATGCGATCGCGCGCCACGGCAGCTTCGCGCAGGCGGCAAAGGCGCTCGGCCGCGTTCCTTCCGCAGCGCGCGGAAGGCGCTCGAATGGTGGCTGGATCAGTTCAGGACGCGGCGGCAGCGCGCGGCGCTGCTGGCGTGAGCTGCCCACCGGATTCGGCGGCAAAGGCGTAGCGGTTCTTGCCGCGCAGTTTCGCCTCGTACATCGCGAGATCGGCGAGTTGCAGCAGGCGCTCGAGGTCGTTGCCGTGGTCCGGAGCGAGCGCGATGCCCATGCTGGCGGAGACCGACAGGGTCGTTCCAGGCACTTCGACCGGCTGCGCAATGGCGGCGAGCAGGCGATGCACGATGCGTTCGGTGTCGACGCGATGCCCCGCGTCCGGCACGAGGACTGCGAACTCATCGCCGCCCCGGCGCGCCACCGTGTCCTGGGGGCGTATCGCGCGCGCCAGGCGCGCCGCGATCTCGCGCAGGACCCGGTCACCGACGTCGTGTCCGTAGCGATCGTTGACGTCCTTGAACCCGTCGAGGTCGATCGCGAGCAGCGCGCAGCGGGCGTTGCGCAGCGCCGTCGCGGCAAGGGCCGATGCAGCCCGGGAGGCGAGCAGGCGCCGGTTGGGCAGACCCGTCAGGTCGTCGTGGTTGGCATCGTGCAGGGCTTCCTCTTCGCGCTGGCGGATGTTGTCGATGTCGGCCAGCACCACGACATACTCGCCCGGTGCGATCGCTCTCGCCGTAAGTTGGCACCAGGCCGTGGTATGCCCCGCTGCTCGCGAGCCGCGCCGCACCTGCACCTCGCGCGTTGCAGCGCGGTCCTGCGCGCGTGCGGTGTCCGCGGCGCCGGCGATCGTGGCCCACTCGTCGACCGTGGCGAAATAGTCGGCCAGCGGCGACCGCGCCAGGACCGCCGGATCCGCCTCGAGCAGGTGCAGGAATGCGTCGTTGCACCGCGCCACCATCCCATCTTTGACCACGGCGAGCGCCTGGCCGGCGGAATCCAGCACCGTGCGTTCGATCCGCAATGCTTCCGTCAGTCGGCGCTCGCGCAGCTTGAGCACCGTCAGGTCGGCGTTCATGCCGATCGCGCCACCGAAGCCGCCGTCGCTCGCTTTCATCGGCACGGCGCTCACCGACACGACGAGCTTGCTGCCGTTTTTCGCCGCATGCACCATTTCGACGTTGCGCAGGCGCTCGCCGACCCGCAGCTTGGCAAGCGTCTGGCGTGCACCAGTCTGGTCCGCACCGCTCGCAAACAAGCGTGCGAGCGATGCTCCCAGCAGTTCCTCGGGCTCGTAGCCGTAGATCTCGCGCGCCGCACGCCGGCTCACGAACGTGAAGCGGAACTGCGAATCGCAGGCCCAGATCAGGCTGGTCGATGCCTCGACCAGGGCGCGGTACTGCGCCTTGCTTCGCCTGAGCCGGTCGATTTCGGCGAGTTGTTCGGGGGCGGCGATCGTATCGAGCACGAGAGTGCCCGCACGCGGCAGCCCGGGCGGGGCGGTGCCCTGGTACGGGACGAAGTGGCTGCGCAGCACGATGCGGCCGCCCGTCTTCGTCGTACGGCTGTTGATGAGATCGTAAGTGGACTTGCCCGCCAGCGCCCGCTGCAACGCCCGCTGCACGTCGACCCGCGAGCCGTTGCGCAGCGCGAACGCGTCGAACCACAAGGGTCGCTCATCCGGCGCGCGCTGCATGCCCCAGCGCCACGCATCGGTACCGTGGGTGTAGATGACGTGGCCGGCGGGATCGACGAGCCACAGCAGGACCGGCAACTGCCGCGCCAGGTCCGCGAGCGCGGCGTCGGTGTTGTCCCGCTCGGCCGCTGCCGGGGCGATCGCGCCGATGATCAGCGCCGAGGCGGCCGGGCCGGCGGCGGCCGGTCGCGTGACGGCGACGATGCGCGCCCGGCGCAACGCGCCGCGCGCGTCCACGATGGTCACCCGTTCGTCGAACGCACGGCCCGAATCGAGCATGGTCGTCCACGCGCCGTTCAGGTGCGGGCGCTCGTCAGCCAGCGCGCAATAGGAGAGCGGAAATTCTCGGTCAACGTAGGCGACCGGCGGAAGTGGCAGGCCGGCCGGAACGACGAGCCGCCCGGACTCATCCCGGTACCAGGGGCGGGCCGAGGTTCCGGCGATTCCGGCCGCGAAGCGCCCGGCTTCGGCGGCCACCGTGTCGCCCGCCGCAGCGGGACGGAGCAACGCCACCACCACGACCGAGTTCGCCCTGCCGGGCTCGAGCACGCGCACGCGGGCGGTCCAGGGAGTCGGATCGGCGCCGGCAAGCACGGGTGTCACGGTCACCGCGGCAGTGTCGCGAGGTGCACGGAGCGGGTCGAGCGCTTCGGGCGGCTCGACCTTGAAGCAGTCTTCTGCGCGGCGCCCGACCAGACTGAGTTCGTCGCGGCCGAAGTGTTGGCCCGCTGGCCCGTTCACATCCGCCACGCGGCCGTTGCGAACGATCAGGAGCGGCGCCGGCATCGCTCCGATGGCGGTGCTCCAGCCGAGCCTCGTCTGCCCGGCGAGGGTGTTGCGAACCTCGCGCGCCTGCGCGGCGCGACCGCGCCGGCTCCCCAGCCACCAGACCGCGGCCAGCCAGATCGGGAACAGCAGGACCGTCGGGTGCATGGTGGCGGGGATGCGCGTCAGCATCACGATCGCGACCCCTAGCCACCCCGCAAGGAGCGGCAGCCAGGCCGGGCGCCAGCCGCCAAACGTGAGCGCGCCAAGCAAAACCGCGCCGGCCGCGGCAAAGCCCGCGCCCGAGGCGAACGACAGCGCGGCGTTGCCGATCGCACCGAACAACACCGCCCACAGCAGGACATCCATCGCGCAGGACGCGAAATACGCAAGCGCGGGCCGGCTCGCCGGCGTGAGCGGGGGGTCGGCGCGCTCGAACCGGCTCGCCAGCACCATTCGCGCGACCAGGTTGAGGGCGAATACGCCGAACCAGACCCACCTCGCGGCTCCCGCGCCCATCGCGGCGATTGCGGCAGTGGCGACGACGACGAGCAGTGCGGGAGCGCATCGCCGTTCGCGGGTCAGGATCGACCTCAGCTCGGTACCGATTGGCTGCGGCGCGGCGCCCGTCGGTGACTTGCGCTCGCCGGTGGTCGTCGCTCCTGGCATGTCGATAGGCGGCTTTCTCTCCGAACGGAACTCCGTCCGAAATCGATCCGCGCCGCCGGTCAGCCCGGCCGTCGCGCATTGATGGGATCCTACGGGTCGCCATCCCGGCAGGCAATTACCGCCAGTCAATCCCGATGCGTCGGTAATCCATCCGGATGGTGAGCAGCCCTACCCTCCGACGCGCCGACGACCGCCGAGCGGTACAGAAGCGACGATGGGCGGCGGAGCATCATCACGACCGACTGATGAAAGCCAGGAAGCGACCGATGCCTGTCGAGCCCTACCGCGGAAGGTTCGCGCCCTCGCCGACCGGTCCGTTGCACGCGGGGTCGATGGTCGCCGCGCTGGCAAGCTGGCTCGATGCACGCGCGCACCGCGGCACATGGCTCGTGCGCATCGAGGATATCGATCCGCCGCGCGAGCAGGCCGGCGCGGCGCGCGACATCCTGGCAACGCTGGCGGACTTCGGACTGACCAGCGACGAGCCCGTGCTCTGGCAGCACACGCGCAGGGAGGCGTACGCGGAGGCGCTCGCTAAGCTCGAGCGCGCCGGGCGTGTCTATGCATGTCAATGCTCGCGCGCCCGGATCGCCGAGGCGACCGCCCCCGGTACGACGGCCGCCGTTTATCCGGGAACCTGTCGTGAGCTTGGGCTGGTGTCGCGTCCGGGCAGGGCTTTGCGATTAAGAGTCGGTGACGCGGTCGTCGCGTTCGACGACCGCGCCTGCGGGCATTGCAGCCAACAACTGGCGCGCGATGTGGGCGACTTCGTGGTGCGACGTGCAGACGGACTATTCGCTTATCAGCTGGCTGTCGTCGTCGACGACAGCGGGCAGCGCATCACGGACGTCGTGCGCGGCGCGGACCTGCTCGACAACACGCCGCGGCAGATCGCACTGCAGCGCGCGCTCGGCGCGGCGCAACCGCGCTACCTGCATGTCCCCATCGTGCGCACACCCGCGGGCGAAAAGCTCTCCAAGCAGAGCGGCGCCCTGGCGCTCGACCGCACGCGGGTCGTCGAAGAACTCGCTCGTGCCGGCCGCCACCTCGGCGCGCCCGCTTTCGGCGCCGACTCGCCCGCGGCATTTCTCCGCCTGGCGACGGAGTGGTGGCACGAGCGCTGGATGCGCCCACCTACAATGCAAGGCAAGGAGCGAATCGAAGATGGCCGATGACACCGACATCCCGACCCTGCGGCGGATCCTGCATGACAGCCGACGCATCGCGGTCGTTGGAATTTCGGCCGAGTGGCACCGTCCGAGTTATTTCGTCGGCAAGTACCTGCTGGAGCACGGCTACACGATGATCCCGGTGAACCCGAAGTACGAGTCGGTGCTCGGGCAGCGCTGCTTTCCGAACCTGCGGGCGGCACGCGAGGTTGCAGGACCGATCGACCTCGTGGATTGCTTCCGCCGAGCCGAGGATGTCGAAGCGCTCGTCGACGACGCGGTCGCGATCGGCGCGAAGACGCTCTGGATGCAGCTTGGCATCGTCAGTGAAGCCGCAGCGCGCAAGGCCCGCGCCGCGGGATTGGAAGTGGTGATGGATCGTTGCGTGAAGATCGAACACGGGCGCCTGTTCGGCGGTCTGAACTGGGCGGGCGTGAACACGCGTGTGATCTCGGCCAAGCGGCCGCGCAATCTTCCGTACTGAGGCGACCATGGCGGATCGTCGATTCGGCATCGAGACCCTGTGCCTGCACGCCGGTCAGCTGCCGGATCCGGTCACGGGTTCGCGCGCGCAGCCCATCTACCAGACCACCAGCTACGTGTTCGACTCGGCCGATCACGCGGCGAGCCTCTTCAATCTGCAGACGTTCGGCAACGTCTATTCGCGCATCAGCAATCCCACCGTCGCGGTTCTCGAGGAACGCGTCGCGGCGCTCGAGAACGGGCGCGCAGCCGTGGCCACGGCGAGCGGCATGGCCGCGCAGATGACAGGCGTGCTGGCCATCGTGCAGCCCGGCGAACACATCGTCGCATCGTCGCTGCTGTATGGCGGCACGTATTCGCAATTCGCGGTGACGCTGCCGAAAATGGGGATCGAGACGACGTTCGTCGACCCCGACGAACCGGAGAACTTCCGCCGCGCCATCCGCCCCAACACCAAGCTCGTCTATGGCGAGACGCTGGGCAATCCGAAGATCAACGTGCTCGACATCGAGAAGGTCGCGCGCATCGCCCACGACGCGAAGATCCCGCTGATGGTCGACAACACGATGGCCTCGCCCTATCTCGCGCGACCGTTCGACTGGGGCGCCGATATTGTGGTGCATTCGGCGACGAAGTATCTCGGCGGGCATGGCACCACCATCGGGGGCGTGCTGGTCGAGAGCGGCCGCTTCGACTGGGGCAACGGCCGGTTCCCCGACATGGTCGCGCCGAGCAAGGGCTATCACGGCGTGAAGTTCTGGGAGACGTTCGGCGACTTCGCGTACACAATGAAGGCGCGCTTCGAAGTGGTGCGGGTGCTCGGTTCGTCGCTCGCACCGCTCTCGGCCTGGCTGCTGCTGCAGGGCCTGGAAACGCTGCACGTGCGCATGGAGCGCCATGTTGGCAACGCGCGTCGCGTGGCCGAGTATCTCGCAACGCACCCGCGGGTCGCGTGGGTCAACTGGCCGGGCCTGAAGTCGAGCCCGTACTACGCGCTGGCACGCAAGTACCTGCGGTCGATCGACGGCGAACCCGGCGCGTCGAGCGTGATGACGTTCGGCATCAAGGCGGGTGGCGGATTGACTGCGAGTCAGGCGGCGGAGAAATTCATCGACAGCCTGCAGTTCGTCTCGCACCTTGCCAATATCGGCGACGCGAAGTCGCTGGTCATTCACCCGGCGTCGACGACGCACCGGCAGCTTTCCGAGGCGGAACAGCGTGCCGCGGGCGTGTTGCCGGAAATGATCCGGCTCTCGATCGGCATCGAGTCGATCGACGACATCCTCTGGGACCTCGACCAGGCGCTTGGGCGCAGCGCCTGACCCGCGCTATCGCTTGCTGCCGCCGAGCAGGGCGGCGACCTTCGCCGGCTTGCGTTCCTCGCGCCGCGGCCCCTCGCCGGTCGGAGCCGCATCCTCGGCGGCCGCGGTCTCCGCGCTGCGTTCCTCGTAGGGCTTGCTGAAGAAATCGTCGACCGGTTCGGGAGTGGCGGCGGCCCTTTCGTGACGATCGCGCCTGACCGGGCGCTCGCGGCGGCTGCCGCGCTCGGCGCGTTCCGGTTCGAGCGACTGGACCGTGAACTTCTGCTTCGTCAGGCGCTCGATCGCGGCGACGCCGCGCTCGTCGGCGCCCGTCGCAAGCATGATCGCGAGTCCGGACGCGCCGGCGCGACCGGTGCGTCCGATGCGGTGGACGTAGTCCTCCGCGCCGAACGGGACGTCGTAGTTGATGACGACCGGCAACTCGACGATGTCGAGGCCACGCGCGGCGACGTCGGTCGCGACCAGCACCTCGACCGTGCCCTGCTTGAAGGCTTCGAGCGCCTTCATCCGCTCTTCCTGCGTCTTGTCGCCGTGGATCGCGTCGGCATTGACGCCCGCCTTCTGCAACTGGCGCGCCAGGCGGCGGCATTCGATCTTCGCGTTGACGAATACCAGCACCTGCTTGAGCCGTTCGCCGCCGGCGCCGCGCGTGCGCAGGATCTCGAGCAGTGCGTCGGTCTTCTGCGACTCGTGCACCTTGAACACTTCCTGCGTGATCAGCTCGGCGGTGGCGTTGCGGCGTGCGACCTCGATCAGCTGCGGATCGCGCAGGAAATTGTTGGCGAGTTTCTTGATCTCCTCCGAGAACGTCGCCGAGAACATCAGGCTCTGGCGCTCTCGCGGCAGCAGATTGAGGATGCGCGAGATGTCGGGCAGGAAACCCATGTCGAGCATGCGATCGGCTTCGTCGAGCACGACGATCTGCACCTGCGACAGGCTGGTGTTCTTCTGCTGGATGTGATCGAGCAGCCGGCCGGGCGTGGCAATCACGACCTCGACGCCGCTGCGCAGCGCGGCCGTCTGCGGGTCCATGTCGACGCCGCCGTAGACGACGGCGACGCGCAGCGCGGTTTTCGCTGCGAAGCGCTTGATGTTGTCGGCAACCTGCTCGGCGAGTTCCCGCGTCGGCGTCAGCACCAGGCCGCGCACCGGGTGGCGCGCCGGCGACATGCTGGTGTTCGCGAGCGGCAGCAGCCGCTGCAACATCGGCAGGCCGAAGCCAGCGGTCTTGCCGGTTCCGGTCTGCGCCGCGCCCATCACGTCGCGGCCCTTCAACACCATCGGGATCGCCTTGGCCTGGATCGGCGTCGGCGTCATGTAGCCCATCTCGGCAATCGCTGTCAGCAGCAGCGGATCGAGATCGAAATGGGTGAAGTCCTTCGGATCAGACATCAGGCGACGAGTGACGCGAAAACGGTGTCGTCCCGAGCCGGCGCGCAGCGCAGGTCGAGGGATCGCGATGCCGCGAGGCGCCGAGATTCCACGCCTTCGGCTCGGACCGACAAAGCGGCGATGCTGGACCTGAACCGGCGACCGGTCGGCGCCGTCGCCGCGGCCCCGTGCGGCCGCAAGCCGCCAGGGGACGACGGTACGTCTCGAAGCTGAAGCGTTGGTGGGCCGTGCTGGATTTGAACCAGCGACCAAGGGATTATGAGTCCCCTGCTCTGACCAGCTGAGCTAACGGCCCCCGATGAGGGCCGGCGTATTCGACCGTCGCTCACACGAACCCTATTCAAGGAAGCTCTTCAGCTTGTCGCTGCGGCTCGGGTGACGCAGCTTGCGCAGCGCCTTGGCCTCGATCTGACGGATGCGCTCGCGCGTGACGTCGAACTGCTTGCCGACCTCTTCCAGCGTGTGATCGGTCGACATCTCGATGCCGAAGCGCATGCGCAGCACCTTCGCTTCGCGGGGCGTGAGCGAGTCGAGCACTTCCTTGGTGACGTCGGCAAGGCTGTTGTACTGCGCGGCGTCGACCGGCGCCACCGTGGCGGTGTCTTCGATGAAATCGCCGAGATGCGAGTCGTCGTCGTCGCCGATCGGCGTCTCCATCGAGATCGGTTCCTTGGCGATCTTGAGGATCTTGCGGATCTTGTCTTCCGGCATCTCCATCTTGACCGCCAGCGTGCCCGGATCGGGCTCGGCGCCGGTCTCCTGCAGGATCTGGCGGCTGATGCGGTTCATCTTGTTGATCGTCTCGATCATGTGCACGGGGATGCGGATCGTGCGCGCCTGGTCGGCGATCGACCGCGTGATTGCCTGGCGGATCCACCACGTCGCGTAGGTCGAGAACTTGTAGCCGCGCCGGTATTCGAACTTGTCGACCGCTTTCATCAGGCCGATGTTCCCTTCCTGGATCAGGTCGAGGAACTGCAAGCCGCGATTGGTGTACTTCTTGGCGATCGAGATCACCAGGCGCAGATTGGCTTCCGTCATCTCGCGCTTCGCCTTGCGCGCCTTGGCCTCGCCCGTGGCCATCTGCTTGTACACCTCGCGCAGGTCCTTGAGCGGGAGCACCACGCGCTTCTGCAGGTCGGACAGCTTGCCCTGCAACTCGTGCACGGCAGGCAGGTTGCGCGCCAGCACCTCCGAGTAGGGATGCTCGCCGTCGGCCTCGCGCGAAACCCAGCGGGTGTTGGTCTCCGCGCCGGGGAAGTGCTTCAGGAAGTGCGGCCGCGGCATCCCGCACTTGTTGACCATGATCTCGTAGATCTGCTTTTCCAGGCTGCGCACCTCCTCGACCTGAGCGCGCAGCGAGTCGCACAGCTTCTCAACCATCTTCGCCGTGAAGCGCAGGCTCATCAGCTCGTCGAGGATGCGGGTCTGCGCCTTCACGTAGGCGGGCGACTTGTAGCCCTCCTTCTCGAACGCGACGCGCATCTTTTCGAACAGCTTGCCGACATGGTCGAACTTCTCCAGCGCGCGCACCTTCAATTCATCCAGCTGCGCCGCGGTCATGCCCGAGGCGCCGATATCGGTGTTGTCTTCGCCTTCCTCGTCGTCGTTGTCTTCTTCGGCCCCGCCCGCGCTCCGGCCGGTCGGGAAATCCTCGGCAGTCGGATCGACCAGGCCGTCGACCACCTCGTCGATCGGCAGTTCGACGCCGCGGATGCGCTCGGCGTGCGCGAGGATCTCGGCGATGGTCGTCGGGCAGGCCGAGATCGCCATCACCATGTGCTTCAGTCCATCCTCGATGCGCTTGGCGATCTCGATTTCGCCTTCGCGCGTCAGCAGCTCCACCGAGCCCATCTCGCGCATGTACATGCGCACGGGATCGGTGGTCCGGCCGAATTCGGCGTCGACCGTCGAGAGCGCTGCTTCGGCTTCTTCCTCAGCATCGTCGTCGGTCGCCGCTGCCGGCACGTTTTCGTTCATCAGCAGCGTTTCGGCATCGGGAGCCTGGTCGAAGACCTGGATCCCCATGTCGCCGAACGTGCTGATGATCGAGTCGATGGCCTCGGCATCGACCAGGTTGTCGGGCAGGTGGTCGTTGATCTCGGCGTACGTGAGGAACCCGCGTTCCTTGCCGAGCTTGATCAGAGCCTTCAGCTTGTTGCGCCTCGCCTCGAGATCCTCTTCGGTCCCGTGATAGCTGCGCTCGAGCGCTTCCTTGAGCGCCTTTTCTTTCGCGCGCCGGTCCTTGGCGCGTTGCTTGGGCGTCAGCTTTTCCGCGACCTGGACGGCGGGATCGACGGCATCGTCGCCGGCTTCCGGAAGCGCATCGCCCGCGTCGCCGCCCAATACCGGCTCGTCGGCGGACTTCGGCTTGCGGCCCGGCCGGCCCGCATCGGGCCCCTTGGCAGCCGGCTCAGGCCGGGCAACCCGTGCCGTCATGTCGACGACCGTTGCCTTCTTTCCGGCGCGCTCGGCAGGCGCAGCCGCCTTCTTCGCCTCGGGTCGCTTCACCGCGGTGCGCTTCTGAACCACGTCCTTCGCCTTCGTCACGGCGTGTTTCACCGGCTCGGTCCTTTTAACCATGATCCTGTAACCCGTCTCGGCCTTGGTTGCGCCGCGCAGCGGGCGGGCATGCTGCCGCCCACTGCACGCAACCTGGCTTCCGACAGTCCTGTCATCGAGGCGATTCGCGCCGCCAGTGCATTCCTGCGGAACACATTGGGCCCCGATAGTCCGGCGCATCGATGCGGCAGGAGGACGCGCACCTTCCGGCACCATTGCCGAGCCCGGCAACCTGCCCTTCGCGTCGATCTGCATCGGCGTTCCGCCGGTGCATTGCCTTCCTGCCCAAAGCGCCTCTTTCGCAGAATGTTGCCGACCATGCGGCCCTGCGGCGCCCAGCTGGCCGCCCATCGTGGCGGCCGCTCGTTCTTGACGGCGTTTTTCCGTCAGCCGGCGAGTCTAACGCAGCTAGACCGAATCTGGGGCTACCGGCTTCTCCTTCAACCTCGCCTGCCGCTCCGCCAGCTCACGCATTCGTTCGAGCCTTTCGCTCGTGGGCGGCATCTGCGCCAGAGACGCGAGTTCGTGCTGGGTGCGCCGCAGGTCCAGTTTCGCAAACGCGCCCGACAAATCGGCCCGGGCCCCCTCCAGATCGTCATCGAGCGCCAGGCTCTGCGTCGCCAGCGCGGCAAAGGTCCCCGCACTCTCGCTGCCGGCAAGAGCCTCGACGAGGGCGCCGCTGCTCGGCGTGCCTGCCCCGGCCGTCGCCGCCCGCCACGTCTCGACGATCTGCAGGTCGACGGACTCGGTGCCATCGAGAAAGTGATCGGCGATCGGCGCATTGAACTCGCGCGCCAAGACTGGAAACGCCAGTAGCCGTTTCAGGATCACCGATCGCAGCTCATCCACCGGCGCCCTGCCTCGGGCCGGTTCACCGCCGTGGCGCTCCGTGGGGAGTCGGCGCCACGGTTTCGCACCTACGTACGACTCGACGTCCGCGGCGGGGGTTCCGCTCACCTTGGCAAGTTCCAGCAGCAGTTGCAGGCGCAGCGCGCCGGCGTTCACGGTTTCGAGCATCGGCTTGGCCTCGGCAAGCAATGCGGCGCGATCCTCGGCGCGATCCAGGTCGCGCCCCTCCGACAGCACGCGAACCAGCCAGCGCGACAACGGCAAGGCGCGCGACAACTCGTCCTCGAAGGCGGCGGCTCCATGTGCCTTGATCAGGCTGTCCGGATCCTCGCTCTCGGGCAGCAGCACGAAACTCGCGCGCTTCGACTCGTTGACGATCGGAAGTGTGGCTTCCAGTGCCCGCCGCGCCGCCTTGCGGCCCGCGGCATCGCCGTCGAAGGCGAAAATCACGTGGTCAGTGAGGCGAAAAAGATTGCTCACCTGATGTGACGTAATCGCGGTACCCAGCGCTGCCGCCGATTCCTCGAAGCCGGCCTGCGCAAGCTGGATCACATCCATGTAGCCCTCGCAGACGATGGCCCGCTCCTTCCGGCGAATCGATTCCTGGGCTTCGAACAGGCCGTACAGCTCCTGGCCCTTGCGAAAGACCGGCGTCTCGGGTGAGTTGAGGTATTTCGGCTCGCCCGATTCGATGACGCGCGCGCCGAATCCAATCACGGCTCCGCGCCGGTTCCGGATCGGGAACATCACGCGGCCTCGAAACCGGTCGTAGCGCTTGCCTTCCTCGCCCGCGAGGACCAGCCCAGCCTCGACGAGGCGAGGATCCTCGTAGTCCGCGAAGACCTCGCGCAGTGCCTGCCAGGCATCCGGAGCGAACCCGAGGCCGTAACGGGCGGCCGTCGTGCCCGTCAGCCCACGGCCCTTGAGGTATTCGATCGCAGCCGGCGCCGCCTTCAGCTTGCGTCTATAGAACTCCGCTGCTCGCTGAAGGACCTCGACCAGAGAATTGGCGGCATTTGTCTTGGGTTGGTCCCCGATATCGACGGAAGACTCAGGCACCTTGAGCCCGGACTCCTGCGCCAGTTCCCGTATGGCCTCAATGTACGGAAGTCCGCGCAGGTCCATGAGGAAGCCGACCGCACTGCCGTGCGCGCCACAACCGAAGCAGTGGAAGAACTGCTTGCCCGGACTGACGGTGAAAGAGGGGTTTTTTTCGGAGTGGAACGGGCAAAGGCCGACGTAGTTCTGGCCCGCTTTCTTGAGCCGGACGTGGCGCCCGACGACGTCGACGATGTCGACGCGGGCCAGCAGGTCCTGGATGAAGCCTTGCGGAATCACCGGCGCATTATCGGCCGGGGCCGTGCGGGTCAGCCCGCGAGGCGCTTCTTGACCAGGGCGGATGCCTTGCCGACATCGGCACGCCCGGCGATTCGTGGCTTGAGCACCGCCATCACCTTGCCCATCGCCTGCGGACCCGATGCGCCGCTTTCGGCGATGACCGCCGCGATCGCCTGTTCGAGCTCCGTATCCGACATGTGTGGCGGCAGATAACCCTGCAGTAGTGCGAGCTCGGCCTGCTCCTTCTCGACCAGGTCGGCGCGGGCTGCCTGCTGGAACTGGTGGATCGAGTCCTTGCGCTGCTTGATCAGCTTCTCGATGATCGCGAGGACTGCCGCATCATCGGCCACGACGCGCTCGTCGACTTCCTTCTGCTTGATCGCGGCCTGCAGGAACCGGATCGCACCCAGTCGCGCCGAATCCTTGGCGCGCATGGCTGCCTTCATGTCCTCGGTGATGCGTTCTTTCAGGTTCATACCCGATCCCTGGGTGGCCGGCATGCGACCAAGACCGAGTGCTGCAGACTGCTAGTAGAGCTTCTTCGGCAGCATCTGGCTGCGCAGCCGCTTGAAGTGGCGTTTGATCGCCGCGGACTTCTTGCGCTTGCGCTCTGCGGTGGGCTTCTCGTAGAACTCGCGCGCGCGCAACTCGGTCAAAAGACCGCTCTTTTCGATCGTGCGCTTGAAGCGGCGCAGGGCTACCTCGAACGGCTCATTTTCCTTGACGCGAATGGTTGGCATGTATCTCCCGAAAGTGGCGACGCAAGCGGACGGAAAGCTTTGAATTCTAGCCAAATCGGGCGCGCCCGGCCAAGCCGCCCCGCCCGCCGCCGATAGACTCTCGGACCGATGGTCGTCCTCGGCATTGAAACCTCCTGCGATGAAACCGGCATTGCGCTGGTGAACGACGACGCCCGCATCCTCGCGCAGGCACTTCACTCCCAGGTCGAGATGCACCGGAGCTACGGCGGGGTGGTTCCCGAACTTGCCTCGCGCGACCACATCAGGCGAGTGCTGCCGCTCCTCGAACAGTGCCTCGCTGCGGCGCGCCTGGAGCGGACCGACATCGACGCGATTGCCGTCACCATCGGGCCAGGCCTTGCGGGCGCGCTGCTGGTTGGCGCCAGCATCGGGTACGCGCTCGGGTATGCGTTGCGCATCCCGGTGATCGGCGTCCATCACCTCGAAGGCCATCTTCTCTCGCCGATGCTTGCCAAGCCGGCGCCGGCGTTCCCGTTTGTCGCCCTGCTGGTCTCCGGCGGCCACACGCAACTGATGCGAGTCGACGGCTTCGGCCACTACGGACTGCTCGGGGAGACCCAGGACGACGCCGCAGGCGAGGCGTTCGACAAGACGGCACAGTTGCTCGGGCTTGGCTACCCGGGCGGGCCCGCCGTCTCCCGCCTCGCCGATTTCGGCGTGCCGGATGCGGTGCGGCTGCCACGCCCGATGCTTCATAGCGGCGACCTCAATTTCAGCTTCAGCGGACTGAAGACAGCGGTCCTGACGAGCGTCAGGGGCTTGGGAAACGTCTGTGATCAGGAGCGCGCGGACATTGCCCGCGCCTTCGTCGATGCGGTCACGGACGTTCTGGTCGCGAAGTCGCTGGCCGCCCTGCGCGCGACCGGGTTGTCGACCCTCGTCGTCGCGGGCGGTGTGGGCGCGAACAGGCAACTGCGCGAGCGTCTTGCCGAAGCCGCCGCGCAGGAGCACTTGCACGTGCACTTTCCGCCGCCCGACCTTTGCACCGACAACGGCGCAATGATCGCGGTCGCGGGCCTCGCACGCCTGCGCGCGAGCGAGTCCACCCCCAGCACCGCCTTCGCAATCAGGGCGCGCTGGCCGCTCGCGGTCAGTGCTTGACCGCGCTCGCCGCCTTTTCGCCGATGCGCCGCTCCTTGCCGAGACGCAGGTTGACGATGTTCTGCCGATGCCGGTACACGAGCAACGCGGTCATGATGGTGACGCAGATCAGGACGCCATCGAATCCCCAGCCGAATGCCTGCCCGAACACCGCGAGCAGCGCACTGACGATCGACGCCAGCGACGAATACCGCAGGAAGTAGGCGATCAGGAGCCAGGTGACGCCGCAAATCAGCGCGAGCCAGAAGTTGATGATGGCCAGCACGCCGAAGAAGGTCGCCACCCCCTTGCCGCCACGAAATCCGAAAAACAGCGGATATAGGTGGCCGACAAAGGCAGCGAGCCCCGTCACGGCAAGGCCCGCTTCGCCGACCCCGTAACGGGAACCGAAGATTTGCGCGAGCCACACAGCGAGCGTTCCCTTCAGCGCGTCGGCGAGCAACGTGATCAATGCGGCCGCGCGGTTGCCGGTGCGCAGAACATTGGTGGCGCCCGGATTGCCGGAGCCGAACGTGCGCGGATCGGCGAGCCCGAAGATGCGGCTCACGACGACTGCGAACGAAATCGAGCCGATCAGATAGCCGGCGAGCGCACACACCAGTGTTGCCACCACCGCCATCGCACTACTCCGCCAGAGCGCAGTCGACCGCGGCGGCACCGAGCGGGTTCGTCAGCGCCGCCGGCACGATGCCGACCAGATAACCGCGCCGGCCGCCGTTGATGTAGATGCGGTCGAGTTCGAGCACGCTGTGCTCGACGTAGACGGGCATCGGCTTGCGCACACCGAACGGAGAGGTGCCCCCGACCTGGTATCCGGTGTGACGCTGCGCGACCTCGGGCGGGCACGGCTCGATGCGCTTGCGCCCGATCTGGCGCGCGAGGTTTCTGGTCGAAACCTTGCGGTCGCCGTGCATCAACACCAGCAAGGGCCTGGCGTCTTCGTCCTGCATGACGAGGGTCTTGACGATCTCGTGCTCCGGGATTCCGAGGGCCGCAGACGATACCGCCGTGCCGCCGTGTTCCACGTACTCGTACACGTGTTCGCTGAAAGGGATCCGGTTGCGTCGCAGCCACTGCGTGGCGGGAGTCGCCGAAACGTGTGCCGGTTTCGCCATGCGCGCGGAGTGTATCGCCGGCCGGTCGCCCTAACCGCGCGGATGATGGCGCGCGTGGACGGCTTTCAGCCGCTCCCGTGCCACGTGCGTATAGATCTGCGTGGTCGAGATGTCGGCGTGACCAAGAAGAAGCTGTACCACCCGCAGATCGGCCCCGTGATTCAGAAGGTGCGTCGCGAACGCGTGGCGCAACCCGTGCGGGGACAGCGGGGCTGCGATTCCCGCCGCCGCCGCATACCGCTTGATCAGGCGCCAGAACATCTGGCGCGACATCGCACCGACACGTCGCGTGACGAAGACGACGTCACCGCCGCGACCCTTCATGAGGCTCGGGCGTGCTTGCGCGAAGTACCGCTCCATCCACGCGCGCGCTTCTTCGCCTATCGGCACGATGCGCTCCTTCGATCCCTTGCCGAGGACGCGCACGAGGCCGTCGTTGAGCGACAGCTGAACGAGCCGCAAGCCGACCAGCTCCGACACCCGAAGGCCGGTGGCGTAGAGCAGCTCGAGCATCGCCCGGTCGCGCACGCCGAGATCGGTCTCGACGTCCGGCGCGGCAAGCAACGCCTCGACCTGGGATTCGGAAAGTGCCTTGGGAAAGCGCGCGGGCGTGCGCGCGTTCACGAGTTGCAGGGTCGGGTCCGCGCGGACCTTGCCGTCGCGCAGCGCCCACCTGAAGAATCGGCGCAGGGTCGCCAGGCGGCGGTTTGCGGTCGAGGCGCGCGAACGTGTGAACTGTTCGGCAAGGTACGCCTGCAAGTCTGTCTCCCCCATCGCAAAGAGCGACCGTTCACCCAACCAGGCCGCGAGCGCCTGGAGGTCGCGCCGGTACGCCGCGAGAGAATTGCGCGCAAGGCCGTCCTCGAGCCAGAGCGAATCGATGAACGCATCGACGACCGCGGCGTTGTTGATCGGCACCGACTCCCTTCCGGGTGTGCTAACCGCCGAGCAGCGCCTTCTTGAGCGACGAGTCGGCGGGCTTCTCGCCGAGCCAGACACGGAGCAAGGCGGTGTAGAACGCTGCACCCGCGATGGGTTCGCCGCGCGGCTGGGCATTGACGATGATCTGGGTCCCGGTGTCCGGGACCCAGTCGAGCAGGATCGCATCGCCTTTCTTCGCCTCACCCATGCCCTTCAGCGTCGCCTGCATCTGCTCGATCTGCGTCTTGAGCGCGGCGAGCTGCGCCTCCGTATGGTTGGACTTCAACCCTTCGAGCAACGAGTTCGCGAAGGTCGTCGCGTCGACGTCGCGCAGCATGCCGATCGACATTCGGCGGGCACCCGTCTGAGCAAGCAACGTTGCCGCGTCGGCGGATTTTTGCGGCACGTACAGGCCCGCGGCGTATACCTTGAAAAACGCGCGGGTGCGCAACCCCGCTCCGTTGAGGACGAGCGTCTCGCCCCCTACGCTCGCGGTGGGCTCGAACTTGACCCCCTCCACGGCGACAGGCTGGGCGCAAGCGCCGGCGGCCGCGAGGACAAGCACCAGACAAGCCAGCGCGCGCCGCATCATGTCGCCTCGTGCGCCGTGCGGTTGTGCAAGCCCTTCGGCATCGGAAAGATGACGTGCTCGCGCACCCCTTCGAGCGTGCGCACGCTGCCGGCACCGAGTTCGCGCAGTCGCGCGACCAGCTGTTCGATCAGGACTTCGGGGGCCGATGCACCGGCGGTCACACCGACGCGCCGCTTGCCGGCAAGCCACTGCGGCTGCAGGTCGGCGGCCGTATCCACCAGGTAGGCGGAGACACCGAAACGTTCCGCCACCTCGCGCAGGCGATTCGAGTTCGAACTGGTCTCGCTGCCGATGACGATGACGATATCCACGCGCGGCGCCATGAACTTGACCGCATCCTGCCGGTTCTGGGTCGCGTAGCAGATATCGGCCCTCTTCGGTTCGGCGATCGCCGGGAAGCGCCGCTTCAGGGCCTGCACGATCGCCGCGGCGTCGTCCATCGACAGGGTGGTCTGGGTCACGTAGCCCAAGCGCTCCGGATCGCGTACGGCGAGGCGTTCGACGTCCTCGACCGTCTGCACCAGAAGCATGCCGTCTTCGGCCTGCCCCATCGTGCCCTCGACTTCCGGATGACCCGCGTGACCGATCATCACCACCTCGCGGCCCATCGCGCGCATCTTGGCGACTTCGACGTGCACTTTGGTGACCAGGGGACACGTCGCGTCGAACACACGCAGGCCGCGCGCCGCCGCTTCGCTCTGGACACTCTTGGCCACGCCGTGCGCCGAGAAGATCACGGTCGATCCCGGCGGAACTTCATCCATTTCGTCGACGAAGACCGCGCCCTTGGCACTCAGATCGGCCACAACGAAGGTGTTGTGGACGATCTCGTGGCGCACGTAGATGGGAGTGCCGTGCAAGGTGAGCGCGCGCTCGACGATCTCGATCGCGCGATCCACGCCGGCGCAGAACCCACGTGGTTGAGCCAGTACGACTTCCACCTAGATGACTCCGATCACGTGGACGGAAAAGCGCAGCGACCGCCCGGCAAGCGGATGGTTGAAATCGACCACCACAGCTTGCTCGTCGCGCCACTTGAGCACCCCGGCCAGCGTGCCGCGCTCCGGCAGGTTGAGCGCGATGACATCGCCGGCCTCATATTCGGCAGTTCGATCGGCGTGGCGGTCGAACGCAGCACGCGTCAGCGTCTGAACGAGCGCCGCGTTACGTTCGCCGAACCCATCCTCGGGCGAAAGCTCGAAGGCCACCCGTTGCCCTTCTTCGAGTCCCACCAATCTGTGCTCGAGTGGGGAAGCCATATGGCCGGCTCCAATTTGCACGGTGGCGGGGTGCCCGCCAAAGGTGCTAAAGATTTCCCTCTCGTCGCCGGGCGCGAGGATCGCAAGGCGATAGTGCAGCGTCACGTGCGAGTCGGGGCCGACTTTCTTCATGCAAGCACGACACCCATTGCTTGGTTCCTCATTCTAGGGGATCAGCGTGCCGATCAAGGACTGGCCGGCGCGGGAACGCCCGCGCGAGAAGCTGCTTGCGATGGGTCCGCAGGCCTTGAGCGAGGCGGAGCTGCTCGCGGTTTTCCTGCGCACGGGCGTCGCCGGCCACGACGTGCTCGAAATCGCACGCAACGCGTTGCATCGATTCAAGGGCCTGAACGGGCTGTTCGCGGCGGCACGTGGCGAAGTCGAATCGCTCGCGGGATTCGGCCCGGCGAAGTATGCGCAACTGGCGGCCGTGATCGAACTCGCGCGTCGCGCCCTGCGCGAGGACGTGCAACACGCGGCCGTGCTGGGCTCGCCGCAGAAAGTGCGAGAGTACCTGAGCCTCTCGCTCGCGCATGCAAAACACGAGATCTTTGCGGCGCTGTTCCTGGATGCGCAAAACCGCCTGATCGAGCATCGCGATCTTTTCCACGGCACGCTGACGCAGACCAGCGTCTATCCGCGCGAAGTGGTCAGGGAAGCCTTGCGCTGCAATGCCGCCGGGGTGATCCTCGCGCACAACCATCCGTCAGGCGCCGCGGAGCCGAGCCGGGCTGACGAACTGCTCACCCGCACCCTGCGTGAAGCGCTGACCCTGATCGACGTCAAGGTGCTCGACCATATCATCGTTGCGGGACCCGGCCGGACCGTGTCCTTCGCCGAACGCGGCCTGCTCTAGCCCCCACCTGGCTGTCTGGCTGGACGCCCCGGATTCGCTTAGAATCGCCAGCTTTTGCGAATATCCGCCCGAATCAGGGAGATCCGCCATGGCACGCGTGTGTCAAGTCACAGGCAAGGCGCCGCTGGTCGGCCATCACGTCTCGCACGCCAACAACAAGACCAAGCGTCGCTTCATGCCCAACCTGCAATATCGCCGGTTCTGGGTGGAAAGCGAGCGCCGCTGGGTTCGCCTGCGCATCACCAACGCGGCGCTGAGAACCATCGACAAGGTCGGAATCGACGTCGTGCTCGCCGACCTGCGCCAGCGCGGTGAAATCTAGCGGGCGGTAGCGGAGGATCATCATGGCCAAAGGCGCACGCGAAAAGATCAAGCTCGAGTCGACCGCCGGTACGGGGCACTTCTACACCACGACCAAGAACAAGCGCACGACTCCGGACAAGCTTGCGTTCGTCAAGTACGACCCGGTCGCCCGCAAGCATGTCGAGTACAAAGAGGTCAAGCTGAAATAGCACTTCGAGCGCGAACAAGAGGCCCGGCTGCGCCGGGCCTTTTCTTTGGCGGTCCCGGGGCAGATGCGACAGGTCGACCTCGCCTCGGCTGCGATAATCGGAGGAGTCCGAGACCGGTCAGAGAACTAGTTCGAGCGCAACGCGGTCTCAGGGACCGCGACGGGAAAAACTCACGGGGTCAAACGCCGTGCATCACCGGGTTCGGGCATGACATTGCGTTGCGCGCCCGCTATGGTCACCTGCGTGCCGCACGGCCAGAAGCGCGGACTGCCGTTTGGCGTCTCCGGCGCCGTGCAAGTACCGCTGGCAGGCGCCATCGCGAGCCAACAAACTGTGCGCCCCCAACTCTGACCCCGCCCTGCGATCCCGGTTGCTCTGAATGCTCGAAGTCCGCGAACTCGTCAAACGTTTCGGCGCGCGGGCGGCGCTCGACAAGGTCTCGTTCACGTTGTCGGCGGGACAGTTCACCGCGCTGCTCGGCCCCAACGGCGCCGGCAAGACCACGCTGTTCCAGGTCCTGACGGGACTGTTTTCCGCCGACGCCGGAGAGGTGTTTATCGCAGGCCGGTCACTGCGCAAGCACACGGTCGCCGTGCTGCGCCATATCGGGGTCGTATTCCAGCAGCCGGCATTGGACCTCGACCTGACGGTGCGGCGGAACCTGCAGTTGCAATGCGACTTGCACGGCATTCCGAGTGCGGAGGCGCGTGCCCGCATCGAGTCGGGCTGCACCGAGATGGGCATCGCTCCCGATCTCGACCGCAAGACACGCGAGTTGTCGGGCGGAACGCGGCGCAAGGTCGAACTCGTTCGTGCGTTGCTGCATCGTCCCGCGGTTTTGTTCATGGATGAGGCCACGGTCGGACTCGACCCCAAGTCGCGCCGCGACCTGCTGGCGGCGATCCGGCGCGCGGTACAGGAGCGCGGTACCTGCGTCTTGTGGGCCACCCACTGGGTCGAGGAAGCGGAGCAGGCCGACCGGGTGCTCGTGCTGCACCGGGGCAAGCTCCTCGCCGACGGCACGCCCGGCGCAGTCGCGCGGTCGCTCGGCGGCCCGACCCTCGAGGAGGCCTTCGTCGCCGCCACCTCCGCACAACCGGCTCCAGCCTGAACCTGGTCGGCAGATCGACATTTTGCGACGAACCAAGGAGACCATCGATGGCATCAAGGCGACACTTCCGCGCCGCGTTGTCCGCGCTGTGCCTCGCGGCCGCGACGACCACCGCGCATGGCAAGGACACGGGCATGGCCTTCGTTTCGAGCGAGAAGGACAACGCGCTCGCGGTCATCGACGTGAAGTCGCTCGCGGTGACGGGCACCATTCCGACCTGCAAGCGGCCGCGCTACATGCAGTTCCTGCCGGATGCGACGACCCTGATGGTCGCGTGCGGCGATTCGAACCGCGCCGACCTCATCGACGTGGCGGCGCGCAAGGTGGTGGGCAACGTACCGCTCGGCGACGATCCGGAAGCCTTCGATCTGTCCCCGGATGGCAAGTTCGCCTATGTCTCCAATGAAGAGGATGGAGCCCTGAACATCGTCGAACTTGCAAGCAAGAAGGTGGTCAAGTCGATCACCGTCGGCAAGGAACCCGAGGGCGTGAAGACATCGCCCGACGGGAGCCGCGTCTATGTCACATCCGAGGTCGCGAACATGGTGCACGTGATCGACCCGGTCGCGGGCAAGGTCGTCAAGAACGTGCAGGTCGGCATGCGCCCGCGCCGCCTCGCCTTTTCGGCGGATGGCGGTGAACTCTGGGTCAGCAATGAACTCGGAGCAAGTGTCAGCATTATCTCGACGCGCGACCTCACGGTGGTGCAAACGATCAACTTCGAGGTCAGGGGCATGCGGCCGGACGACATCAGGCCCGTCGGCATGACGCTGGCGCGCGACGGCAAGACCATGTTCGTGGCGCTCGGCCACGCCAGTCACGTCGCGTTCGTCGACGTCGCGTCTCGCAAGACGACGAACCTCGTGCTGGTCGGCAAACGGGCCTGGAATGTCGCCCTCAACCGCGACGGATCGCGGCTCTTCGTCGCCAACGGTTTGTCCGACGACGTGACGGTCGTCGACGTTGCGCAGGCGAAGGCGATCAAGACGGTCCCGGTCGGCCGCGTGCCCTACATGGTCATCGTGGATGATTGAGGGCGTCTGCCGCCATGCGGCCTGGCTGGCCGCGCTTGTGCTCGGGCTCGCCGCACTGCCTCTGCACGCCACGACGCTGACGATTGGCGTCCTCGCGCGTGCAGACGATGAACGCCTCGACCCGCACCGCGTCGAACTGGCCTACCTCGGCCATCCCGGCGGCCCCTTGTTGCAGTCGGTCGACGTCGCGATCAAGGAAAGCCAGTTCGAACTCGACGCCGCGGGGCTGCTGGTCAAGGTCGATGCTGTGCAGGCGCGCGATGCGAGCGAGGCAGCCACTTTGCTGCAGCGGCTGGAACGGTCTGGCGCCGCGGCGATCGTGCTCGACCTACCCGCAGAGTGGATCGCACGTGGCGCACCCGCCGTAAGGGTGCCTCTGCTCAATGCGGGCGAACCGGACGACACCCTGCGCGCTGGACAGTGTCAGCCCAATCTTTTGCACACCTATCCCAGCGAGCGCATGCGCGCGGACGCCTTGGCGCAGACTCTTGCATCACGCCGCTGGAGCCGGGTCCTGCTGCTGTACGGCCCGTCGCAAGACGATACGACACGTCTCGCGACGGTCCAGGCGTCGATCAAGCGCTTCGGACTGAAGCCCGTCGCTGCGCGCGCTTTCAAGCTCTCGGCCGATCCGCGCGAGCGCGATCTGGCGAATCCGCTGCTGCTCACCGCGAATGTCGACTACGACGTCGTCTGGGTGATCGACAGTGACGGCGAATTCGCACGCTCGCTGCCGTATCGCATTTCGCTGCCGCGGCCGGTCGTCGGTGACGGTGGGCTGTTCGCCCTCGCCTGGGCGCCCAACTTCGAACGCTTCGGCGCGCCGCAACTCGCACGCCGTTTCCTGCGCGGCGCGGGACGACCGATGACCGGTCATGATTGGGCGGGCTGGATCGCCACCAAGGCGATCCTGCAGGCGGCGCTGGACAAGGCGTTCACACCCGCGGCGCAATTGAAGGCCTTCGTGCAGCCCGGCTTCACACTGGATGGCTTCAAAGGGGTACGGTTGAGCTTTCGGACCTGGGATCGGCAACTGCGGCAACCGCTGCTGCTCACCGACGGCCAGGGCGTTGTCGCGCTCGCGCCCGCGGAAGGAATCCTGCATCCGTCCAATGTGCTCGACACACTTGGCGGCGATGCACCGGAAGGACTATGCAAGACACGATGACAGAGAGGGCGGCGGCGAACACGGCGACCGCCCCGAGCCTGGCGCCGCCGGCGCCCTTCCTGCCGCATGCAATGCGCGCTCTGCGCGGCCTGGTCGTACGCGAACTGCTGAAATTCTCGATGCAGTACGGGCGCCTGATCTCCGCCCTGGTGCGTCCCGTGCTCTGGCTTGCCGTCTTCGCCGCAGGGTTCCGCAACGTGTTCGGGGTGTCCATCGTCCCGCCCTACGACACGTACATCTCGTATGACGTGTACATCGCGCCCGGCTTGATCGGCATGGTGCTGCTCTTCAACGGCATGCAGTCGTCGCTCGCGATGGTCTACGACCGCGAGATGGGCCTGATGCGGCTGCTGCTCACCGCACCGCTGCCGCGTCCATGGCTGCTGTTTTCCAAACTCACGGCGACCGCGGTCCTATCCCTCGCGCAGGCCCTGGCATTCGTCGCGATCGCCTGGCTGCTTGGCACGGAACTCCCGCTAGGCGGCATCAGCGCGCTCCATGCGCTGGTGGCGATGGCAGGGGGCGCATTGATGCTGGGCGCGCTCGGGTTGCTCCTTTCGGTGCACATCAAGCAGCTGGAGAACTTCGCCGGCACGATGAACTTCGTCATCTTCCCGATGTACTTCATCTCGACCGCGCTCTATCCGCTCTGGAAGTTGCAGGAATCGGGTGCGCAATGGGTCTACTACGCTGCAAGCCTCAATCCGTTCACGTACGCGGTCGAGTGGATCCGCTTCGCCTTCTACGGCAAGGATGCCGGATGGGCGCCGGCCGTCGTGCTCGGGTGTGGCGTCGTGTGCTTCCTGCTCGCCTGCTGGGGCTACGACCCACAGCGCGGTTTTGGTGCCTTGACCAAGCGCGGCGGGCCATGACGACCATGCGTGTTGCGGCGATCTGATCGTGGAGTTGCGATCGATGGCGAAAAGCCTGGAGGCGGATGACTTGCCGCACGGGAATCGGCGCGCAGCGCTCGCATTGCTCGCCGCGAGCGTGTTCGCCCCGCGCGCGCTGGCGCAGTCAGGCGAGCGGTATCCGACCCGGCCGATCGTCCTCTGGGTGCCCTGGCCCGCGGGCGGATCCACCGATCTTTCGTTGCGCATTCTTGCCGACCTCGCGGGGCGCAACCTGGGTCAGAAGATGGTGATCGAAAATCGCGGCGGCGCCTCGGGCACGCTGGCGATGCCCGTGCTGCAGCTTGCAAGCCCGGATGGGTACACGATCGCGCAGCTGCCGCAGACGATCTTTCGCGCGCCGTACACACAAAGGGTCACCTGGGATCCGATTCGCGACGTGACCCCGATCATCCAGATCTCGGGCTACACGTTCGGCATCGTCGTCAGCGCGAGCAGCCGGTTCCGCAAGCTGGACGATCTGTTCGCCTTCGCGCGGGAGCACCCGGGCGAACTTTCGATCGGCACCAACGGCATCGGAACCACGCCACACATCGTGCTCGACGAGTTGTTCAACGCGCGCGGTCTGCGCTACCTGCACGTTCCCTACAAGGGCACGTCCGAGCAGATGCTTGCGGTCGTGTCCGGCCAGCTGATGGCCGGCGCAAACTCGACTGGCTTCGGTCCCTACGTCGACTCGGGCAAGTTGCGGCTGCTTGTAACCTTCGGTGGGCAGCGCTCGCGGCGCTGGCCTCACGTGCCGACCCTGCGCGAACTCGGCTTCCCCATCGTCGCCAACTCGCCGTATGGAATCGGCGGGCCGCGCGGGCTTTCCTCCGAGGTCGTCACCATCCTGCACGACGCGTTCAAGGCGGCACTGTTCGATCCGGTTCACCTGGCCGAACTGCAGAAATACGACCTCGAGCCCGCGTACCTCGGCCCCGCCGACTATGCACGCGCCTGTCGCGAGGCGTTCGCAGAGGAGAAACGCGTCGTCGAGCGCCTGGGGCTCCAGCGGGCCAGCAGTTGACGTACCGCGACTACATGTCCTGTAACGCGATGCCGATCGTTATGAAGGTGCGGTCGGCCGGGGCGAGATAGCGCCGCCCGACCGTCAGGTCGACCGCAAAACGTTCGCGCCTGATCCAGTGGCGCAGGCCTCCGTGGATGAGGCGCTCCTCGCCGGCGCTGCCGCCCGCCTCGGCGAACAGCGTCGTGCGGCGGATGATTTCGTGTTCCGCCGCCACGGCCCAGCGCGCGTGGGCGCCTTGACCGCTTTCTTTCACGGCACCCAGATTGAAGTGAACCAACGTGTCCGGCGTGGGACGCAGCGTCGTGAGCGCCACGATGTCCAGCGACCAGGTGTGCTCGGGCCCGCCTTCCTCGCCTCCGACGGCCGCGCTTCGATCGTCCCAATCCAGTCCGGCGATGACACCGGACCCGTAGCCGGATCGCTGCAGGTCGGTAAAAAGGTGCTTGTACTCGAGTTCGACACCGCGCGACCGCACCGACTGGTCGAACCGGCGATCGCGCGCGATGGCGAGTTCCACCCGGACCGCATTGCTCGGATCGAAGTTGTACTCGGGCTCGAAGCGGAACTCCTGGTATTTCTGCGACGACTCGAGCCACGATTCGATCCCGGCCACGTCGTAATCGTCTTCATCCGCCACGGCATCAGTCGCAACCAGATACGGGCGATCGCTGGCCTGCGCCAGCGAGGCGAGGAAGCAGAACAACATGCCCGCCAGCGCTCGCTCGGCAAGCACCATCCGCGTTTTCCAGGCCTCGTTCTGAAGCGGCGAGGATATCCTGCTCCGGCCAAAAAAAAGCGCGCCAGACCGGCGCGCTCCTTTGATCGCAGCGCGGCTATGCGGCGAGACGTGCCGGGGCGTAGCTGCGGATGCGCAACGCAGTTTCCTGCAAGGCGCGAATGCCGCTGGCTTCGGCGCGCGCGATCCAGTCCTGCAGATGCGCAAGCATCTGCTCGCGCGAAGCGGCCGACCGACCCCACACTGTGGCAAGCTCGGCACGCATGTCGACGAGCGTCTTCATGACGCCGCTCTGTGCGAGTACGTCGCGCAGGGTCTGCTGCTGCGCGGGAGGAATCGCCCCGACGTCGCTCTTGCGCAGCCACCGCTTCAGGGCCGCAAAGCGCTGGCGGTCCGCCGCCGAGACGCGCATCTTTTCGAGTTCCTCGAGATAGGCACGGCGCAGATCACGCGCGTAGCGGGCAAGCAGGTCGTAGCGATTCGAGATCACCGCCTGCAACGTGTCGAGGTCGATGCCGGCGCGTGGCCGCTCGACCTTGGGGACCGGCGCCACGCGCAGGACCTTTGCAAGCCCCATCTTCTCCAGCGTACGGATGTACAGCCAGCCTAGGTCGAACTCGTACCACTTCGACGAAAGACGCGCCGACGTCGGATAGGTGTGGTGGTTGTTGTGCAGTTCCTCGCCGCCGATGAAGAAGGCCCACGGAACGATGTTCGTGCTGGCATCGGCAACGTCGTAATTGCGATAGCCCCAGTAGTGGCCGACCCCGTTGATGATCCCGGCGGCGAAAATCGGGATCCACATCATCTGCACGGCCCAGATGGTGAAACCGGCCCACCCGAACAGGATCCAGTCGATACCGAGCATGATGCCGACGCCCTGCCACGTGAAGCGCGAGTAGACGTTGCGCTCGATCCAGTCGCTTGGAGTGCCGTGGCCGTAGCGCGCCAGCGTCTCGCGATTGGCCGCCTCCGCCATGTACAGCTCCGATCCTTCCCAGAACACCTTCTTCAGTCCACGTGTCTGCGGGCTGTGCGGGTCCTCCGCGGTCTCGCACTTGGCGTGATGTTTGCGATGCACCGCGACCCACTCGATTGTCTGCATGCCCGTCGTCAGCCACAGCCAGAGACGGAAGAAGTGACTGGCAACCGGATGCAGGTCGAGCGCGCGATGGGCCTGTGAGCGGTGCAGGAAGATGGTGACGGAAGCGATCGTGACGTGAGTCAGGGCAAGCGTGGCAAGAATCATCTGCCACCAGTTGAGCCCCAGCACGCCCCCGTCCATGAAATCGAAGAAATACATGCGCACTCCAGCAGGACGCCGCACCCAGAATGCTGCGACCGTCGAGTCAGCAAAGAATTTGGATCGCGGCCTCCCCTACAACCGCCCCAGGATTCTAACGGCGGACCCCCGCCGCCGGTAGGGGAAATTGGGCCGAAACTGACCCCGCTCAATCCCCTGGAGATGGAGGAGGGTTGACTTGGGTGACGCGGATTTCCCTTTGCGGATAGGGAATCTCTATATCCGCGGCACGGAACTGCTCCAGGATGCGCTGGGAGACTTCCGTTTGGATGTTCCCTTTGCCCTGCTCCGGATCAGATATCCACAGCCCCACCTCCAAATCGATGCCATCGGCACCGAACCCCGTGATGCCGGCGGCAACCGCGGGGTCCTTCAGGGCGCGTGGATGCGCCGCCGCAGCCTCGACGAGCAGCGCCATCGCTTTCTTCAGATCGGTGTCGTACGCGACGGAGACCTTGATCGCCACCCGCGATCGACGATCCGAGTACGTAAAGTTCGTTACCGGGGTCGAGACGAGCATCTCGTTCGGAAGGATGGCCTCCGTGCCATCGAGAGCGCGCAGGACCGTGTAGCGCGTGTTGATCTCGGCAACGACCCCCTGGTATCGGTCGACCGCGATCATGTCGCCGAGTCGCAGGCTGCGCTCGAGCAGCAGTACGAAGCCGCTCACGTAGTTGCTCGCGATCCGTTGCAAGCCAAACCCAAGACCGACGCCGAGGGCGCCACCGAAGACCGATAGCACCGTGAGGTCCATGCCGACCGCCGACAATCCGATCAGGACCGCCAGCAGCAGCAGGAGCGCCCTGGTCACGCGCGCGAGCACGACGCGCAGGTTCGAATCGAGCCGGCTCTTGAGCAGGCGGCCTTCGATGACCGAGCCAAGCCAGAGTGCCACCAGCACCGTCACGCCGAGCGAGGCCAGGCCCATGAGCACGGTCCACAGCGAAACCGGCGTCTTGCCGATCTGCAGCGTGGTCGTCTCGAGCCAATCGACGACGTCCGTCAGCGCGCCGCCGAGGCGAAGGGCCACGACGAGCCAGACCAGGAATGCGATTCCGCGCTCGAAGTTGGCAAGCATCGGCACCTGGCGGAAGGCGCCACGCAGGATGTAGACGACCAGTCTGATCGCGGCCATCGCAGCAACCAGCGTCATGGCAAGCTGCAGCAGCCGCTCGTCGCCCGCGCTCTTGAATACGCCGAGCGCGTGCAGGACTACCTTGCCGGCGAGCAATACCCCGAGCACGATCACCGGGAACGCGAGCCGCCTGAGGCCGCCGAGTGAAACGCGCAACGCCTCGCTCGGCCGGTTGCCGGCATCCTTGTGCGCCGCGTGGTGGCGCTCGACCCGCTGCCGCATGCCGCTCGCGACGATCCAACCGGTGGCCAGAGCAACCACGACCACGGCCGCGGTCCACGCGTGCTGTGGCCGCACGAGGCCTTCCGACACCGCGGTGTAGAGCTCGCGAATGAGCGGTTCGTTGTTCATCGGCGCTCCATGACCGCGGCGAAGAATCCGTCGGTTGCATGCACGTGCGGCAGCATCACGAACCATGGCGCGAACCGGCGCGTCGGGTCGACCTCGATGCCCTGTGCGGAGAGGACCTTGTCCGCCTCGAGCACAACGAACTCGGGCTGCTCGGCGATGAAATTCTCGATCACCTCCTGATTCTCCAGCGCCAGCAGGGAGCAGGTCGAGTACACGAGGCGGCCGCCGGGCTTGACGAGGCGACTCGCGGCACGGAGCACGTTGGCCTGCACGCCGTTGACGCGCGCGAGTTCGGTCTCGTCGAAGCGCCACTTGAGGTCGGGATTGCGGCGCAGTGTTCCACTGCCGGAGCACGGCGCGTCCACCAGCACGCGATCCAGCTTGCGCGCCAAGCGTTTGACGCGCGCATCGGTCTCGCTTGCGATCGCCGCGGGATGCACGTTGGACAGCCCGCTGCGCTTCAGACGTGGCCCCAGCCCCGCGAGCCGGCGCGCGTGCACGTCGAACGCGTACAGGCGCCCGGTCGAGCGCATCAGGCTTCCAAGCGCGAGCGTCTTGCCACCGGCGCCGGCACAGAAGTCAGCCACCATTTCGCCCCTCTTGGGCGCCACTAGGCGCGCGATCAGCTGGCTGCCTTCGTCCTGCACCTCGACCAGCCCGTTCTGATAGACCGGCCAGCGCACGATCGCGGGCTTGTTCTTCAACCGGATGCCGTCGGGCGAAAACGGCGTCGCGCTGGCCTCCACCGGTGCGCGATCGCGCGTGGGCTGGCTCAGTTCGGCGAGCACTCGCGCGCGATCGGATTTCAGCTGGTTCACGCGCAGATCCAGCGGCGCCGGTTCGGCCAGCGCGGCGAGCAGCGCCTGGGCGTCGTGATACTGCACCGTCACGCGCTGGAACAACCAAAGCGGGACCTCCGCGCGGACCGCGCCGGGTGCATGGGCGGTCTGCATCGACAGCGCACCGCGCACCGCGTGTTCGTCGCCGCGCAATGCGCGCGCATCGAGCGCGCCCAATCCGTGCTGGCGCGCGAGGGTCACGAGCGCGGCAAGGCGCGGCGCCCGGGCCGGCTGGGCGGGCTGCATGATCCAGCCGAGCGTGGCCAGGCGGCGCAACGCGTCGAAGGTCGCCTCGGCGATCAGGCCGCGATCACGCTGGCCGATCCGCGGATGCTGCTTGAAGTAGCGCGACATGATCGCATCGGCGGGACCGTCGAAGCGCAGCACGAGCGCGAGCAGCGCGGCCAGGTGATCCACGACGAGCGAGGTGACGCGCTGGCTCATGCCGCGAGCAGAACGAGTTGCGCCGTAGCGCCCGGCCGCGCACACACCCGGTCACGCTCGAGCCACACCTGCCCGGTCGCCACCAGCGCGACCGAACGGGGCAGCAATCGGTGCTCGACCTCGAGCACCCTGCGCTCAAGCGATTCCGCATCATCGTCGGGCCGGACGCTCACGACGCCTTGCGCGACGATCGGACCGGCGTCGACGTCGCTCGAGACGAAATGCACGGTCGCGCCGTGCAACCGGACGCCCGCCGCAAGCGCTCGGCGGTGCGTCCCGAGGCCCGGGAACGCCGGCAGAAGCGACGGATGGACGTTGAGCAGGCGGCCCGCGAAATGTTCGACGAAAGCGCGGGTCAGGACGCGCATGAAGCCCGCGAGCACGACCAAGTCCGGCCGGTGGGCATCGATCGCGTGCGCGAGCGCCACGTCGAATGCATCGCGCCCTTGGAAGTCGAGATGCGACAGAACCTGTGCCGGAACGCCGAATTCGGCGGCGACCTGCAGTCCCGCGACATCGGGGCGGCTGCTGATCACGGCGGCAATACGCAGTCCGAGCGCCCGCTCCCAATCTTCCGCGCGCGCGGCTGCAAGAAGCGCCCGCAGGTTGCTGCCCCGCCCCGAAATCAGAACGACGATGTTCTTCATCGTGAGCGATTTTACGGGCGCGCTGCGCTGCCCCGTGCAGACGGCGCCGAAAGCACCAGCGAAATCAAGGTTTTCCACCCCCGCTTCGTATAATCGAGAGGCCTCATGGAAAGGGCGCTGATGCAGATTTTTCGCGGCGTGCCCGCATACTCCGAACGAGTGCCCTGCGCGCTCACGATCGGCAACTTCGATGGCGTTCATCGCGGCCATCAGGAGTTGCTGCGCCAGGTCGTCCGGGCGGCCAAGGACCGCGCCATTGCCCCGGCGGTGATGACGTTCGAACCCCATCCGCGCGAGTTTTTTTCGCCCCAGGGCGCGCCGGCGCGAGTCGCCAATTTGCGCGACAAGATCACCGCGCTCAGCGGATGCGGAATCGAACGCGTGTTCGTCATGCATTTCAGTCGCGGTTTCGCCAGCATGAGCGCCGCCGATTTCATCGACGACGTCC
>Ga0335077_10000123_pt1 | contig 77664 bp, 73 predicted proteins | sample Lox_Sample_31_FD_207151 | JGI IMG/M metagenome (GOLD analysis project Ga0335077, IMG submission 207151) | Soil microbial communities from Loxahatchee National Wildlife Refuge, Florida, United States - Lox_Sample_3.1 | ecosystem: Environmental > Terrestrial > Soil > Wetlands | place: USA... | reverse complement strand
CCGCCATCCACGACCGGCCCACGTTGCTGCGCGCCATGTTCTTGGCCGCGAGCGCCATCACCGCCACGATCGACAGGATGAGCAGATACTTCGCCTGCGGCGTCGTGAACGCGTAGCCGAGCATCACAATCGGCTGCGCCGTGATCACGCCCGAAGAGCTGTAGTTGGTGATCCAGCCGACCTTGGTGAGGAACCAGAGAATGAAGAACTGGGCGGCCAGCGTGGCGACGGCCAGGTAGAAACCGCGGATCCGCAGGCTGGGCAGGCCGAAGAGCACGCCGACCAGCGCGGAGACGACGCCACCGCCGGCGAAGGCCGCCAGCACCGGCACGCCGGGGATACGCAGGATGAAGTTGTAGGAGGCGAACGCGCCTACCGCCATGAAGGCCGCGGTGCCCAGCGAAAGCTGGCCCGCGTAGCCGGTCAGGATGTTGAGTCCCAGCGCCGCGAGCGAAAGGATCAGGAACGGGATCAGGATGCCGGTGAACAGGTACGGCGTCGCGAGCAGCGGAACGGCGACGAACGCGACGGCGAGGATCACGGCCATCGCGATCCGGTCCTGGCGGATCGGGAAGATCGCGGTGTCGGCGTCGTACGAGCTCTTGAACTGGCCGGCTTCGCGGTAGAGCATGCTGGGGGCCCGGGGTCAGATCCGCCGGATGATCTTCTCGCCGAACAGGCCCTCGGGCCGGATCAGCAGGAAGGCGAGCGCCAGCACGTACGGGAACCAGCCCTCGATGCCGCCGCCGACGAACGGACCGAGGTAGACCTCGGCGAGCTTCTCCGAGGCGCCGATGATCAGCCCTCCGACGATCGCCCCCGGGACCGAATCGAATCCGCCGAGGATCAGCACCGGCAGCGCCTTCAGCGCCACGAACGTGAGCGCGTACTGCACGCCGTTGCGCGCGCCCCACAGGAGTCCCGCCACGAGCGCGACCGCGCCCGCGACGCTCCACACGATCGCCCAGATCTGCTTGAGCGGGATGCCCACGGCGAGCGCGGCCTGGTGGTCGTCGGCCACGGCCCGCAGCGCGCGCCCGATGCGCGTGCGGTTGAAGAACAGGGCGAGCGCGGTCACCAGGAGCGCCGCCACGCCCGCGGCGACCAGGTCGAACTTCGAGACGTTGATGCCCGCCTTGTCGGCGAGCCAGGCGATCGGCTCGTCCGCGAGCCCCAGGTCGAGACCGCGCACGTTCGCGCCCCAGAGCATCTGCGCGAGCCCCTCGATGAAGAAGGTGAGGCCGATCGTCGCCATGAACAGCGTGATCTGCGGCTGGTTCACCAGCGGACGCAGCACGACACGCTCGATGGCGAGCGCCAGCACGACCATGACCGCGAGGGTCGCCGGGGCGGCGAGCCACGGCGACAGTCCCGCCTCGAGCAAGCCCACGTAGGTCAGCGCGGCGAAGAACACCATCGCGCTCTGCGCGAAGTTGAACACCCCCGAGGCCTTGTAGATGAGCACGAAGCCGAGCGCGACCAGCGAATACATCACGCCCGAGAGGAGCCCGCCGATCAGGACTTCGAAGAAGAACTGCATCGCCTAGTGGGCGACGCCGAGGTAGGCGTCGATGACGGCCTTGTCGCCGCGAACGTACTCCGGCGTGCCGTCGCCGATCTTCTTGCCGTAGTCGAGCACCACGACGCGGTCGGAGATGTCCATCACCACGCCCATGTCGTGCTCGATCAGCACGATGGTCGTCCCGTACTGCTCGTTGACGTCGAGCACGAAGCGGCACATGTCCTGCTTCTCCTCGACGTTCATCCCGGCCATCGGCTCGTCCAGAAGCAGCAGCGAAGGTTCGCTCGCGAGCGCCCGCGCGAGCTCCACTCGCTTCTGCAGCCCGTAGGGCAGCCGCCCGACCGGCGTCCGGCGGATGTGCTGGATCTCGAGGAAGTCGATCACCTCCTCGACCCGGCGGCGGTTCTCGAGCTCCTCGCGCCGCGCGCGCCCGACGTAGATCGCCTGTTCGAGGAAACTCGCCCGCATCTTCAGGTTGCGCCCGGTCATGATGTTGTCGAGAACGCTCATGCCCTTGAACAGCGCGATGTTCTGGAAGGTGCGCGCGATGCCCTGGGCCGCGGCGCGATGCGTGTTCATCTCCCGGCGCACCTGGCCGCGGAAGGTGATCGTCCCTTCCTGCGGGTGGTAGACGCCGTTGATGACGTTGAGCAGCGAGCTCTTGCCCGCGCCGTTGGGACCGATGATCGCGCGGATCTCGTGCTCGCGGACGTCGAAGCTGATGCCGTTGAGCGCCTTCACGCCGCCGAACGAGAGCGAGATCCGCTCGAGCTCGAGGACCACCCCTCCGATCGGCCGCTGCGGGCTCATTCCCACCGGTCCGGGCGCTAGGCCGCCTTGCGCGCTTCGCCTGCGGCGAAACACTTCGCTTCGGCGATCGCCAGGTCCGCGGTCACGGCGCCCGTCCGTCCGTCCTCGAACTTGACCTGGGTCTCGATGCGCTGGACCGAGCGGCCCTCGTAGAGCGCGGCGATGAGCACGCCGTATTTCTCGGCGACGAACGAGCGGCGGACCTTGCGGGTGCGCGTGAGCTCTTCGTCGTCCGGATCGAGCTCCTTGTGCAGGATGAGGAAGCGCCTCACCTGCGAGTCGGCCAGCGCGCCCTCGCCCGCCAGCTCCGCGTTCACCTGCTCGATGCAGCCGCGGATCAGCGCGTAGACCTCCGGCTTGGCCGCGAGGTCGGTGTAGCCCGAGTAGGGAATGCCGCGGCGCTCCGCCCAGTCGCCCACCGAGCCCGCGTCGATGTTGATGAACGCGCACACGTGGTCGCGGCCGTTGCCGAAGGCGACCGCCTCCCGGATGTGGGGAAAGAACTTGAGCTTGTTCTCGATGTAGTTCGGCGCAAACATCGCCCCAGACGCGAGCCTGCCCACGTCCTTGGCGCGGTCGATGATCTTGAGCTGGCCGTTCTCCTCGAAGAAACCGGCGTCGCCGGTGTGGAAGTAGCCCTGCGCGTCGATCGACTCGGCGGTCGCGTCCGGGCGCTTGTAGTACTCCTTGAGCAGCATCGGTCCGCGCACCATTACCTCGCCGTTGTCCGCGATCCTGATCTCCACGCCCGGGGCGGCCTGGCCGACGGAATCGAACTTCACGGCGCCGTCGGGCTGCAGGCAGACGTAAGCACAGGTCTCGGTCGAGCCGTAGAGCTGCTTGAGGTTGACCCCGATCGACCGGTAGAAGCGGAAGAGGTCGGGACCGATCGCGGCACCGGCGGTGTAGGCGACGCGGATCCGGCTCATCCCGAGGACGTTGCGCAGCGGGCCGTAGACCAGCAGGTTCCCCAGCGCGTACCGCGCGCGGTCCAGGATCCCGACGGGTTTGCCGTCCAGGATCTCCGGCCCGCAGCGCCTCGCGACCTCCACGAAGCGGCGAAAAAGCCAACGCTTCGCGGCGCTCGCGTCCTCCATGCGGATCATCACCTGGGTGAGAAGGTTCTCGAAGATCCGCGGCGGCGCGAAGTAGTACGTCGGACCGATCTCGCGCATGTCGATCATCACCGTCTCGCCCGATTCGGGGCAATTGATCGTGAAGCCGGCGACCAGCCACTGCGCATACGAGAACAGGTGATCGCCGACCCAGGCCATCGGCAGGTAGGAGAGCATGCTGTCGTCGGGCCCCAGCTTGTCGAAGCCGCAGCCGCCCTGCGCCGAGACGATGAAGGCCCGGTGCGTCTGCCGCACGCCCTTGGGCTTGCCCGTCGTGCCGGACGTGTAGAGCATGATCGAGACGTCGTCGGGCCGGCCCCGCGCGAGCTCGGCATCGAAGAAACCGGGATTCTCGCGGTCGAACTCGCGGCCGAGCTCCTGCAGCCGATCGAGGCTCGTGATGCCTTCGTAGCTGCGCAGGCCCCGCGGATCGTCGTAGTAGATGTGCGCGAGCGACGGCGCGCCGGGCTTCGCTTCCAGGATCTTGTCGACCTGCTCCTGGTCTTCGGCGACGGCGTAGACCATCTCGGCATCGTTGAGAACGTAGGCGAACTCGGCGGCGGGCGCATCCTGGTACATCGGGACCGGCACGCCGCCGAGCGACTGCGCGGCGATCATCGACCAGTACAGCCGCGGCCGGTTGTCGCCGATGATCGCGAGATGCATGCCGCGCCGAAAGCCCTGCGCGGCGAGGCCGCAGGCGAGCGCACGAACCTCGGCGGCGACATCCGCCCAGCTCCACGTCTGCCAGATGCCGAGGTCCTTCTCCCGGGTCGCGGGCGAGCGCGGGCGCTCCGCGGCGTGCTTCTCGAGCAGCCTCGGAAACGTCAGCTCGTCGGGTGCGCTGCCCCCCATGGGTCCTCCCTCGCTTCGAGGCGCCGGCGCGACTCTCACTGCGGTCGCGGCGTCGGACGCGCGCCCAATGATACCCGGTCCGGCGGCCGCCTAGCCGGGGAGGCTTCCCGCCCCGCGGAGGCAGCCGGCTCAGAGGCTCCCGTGCTCGACCGGACGGCGGAGCAGGGCGAGCGCGAGCAGCGCCGAGGCGATCATCAGGAACAGGCTCACTGCGTTCAGCACGGGGCTCGCCCCTTCGCGCATCCTGCCGTACATCATGATCGTGAGCGGCGGGTCCGAGCCGACCAGCATCAGCGTCGTATTGAAATTCTCGAACGACATCAGGAAAGCGATCGCGCCGGCTCCGATCAGCGCCGGCACGAGATAGGGCAGCGTGATCGTCCGCAGCACGGCGGCGTGCGACGCGCCGAGATTCAGCGCCGCCTCCTCGAGCGTCGCATCGAAGCGCTTCAGTCGGGCCGCGATCATCAATGTCGCGATCGAGACGATGTAGGAGAACTGGCCGGCGACGACCAGCGGCAGGCCCGGGCGCAGAAACTCCAGCTCGAGCCCGAAGGCGTCGTCGGCGAACTGCGCCAGCCGACTCGCGAACGCGAGGATCGAGATGCCCAGGATCACGCCCGGAATCACCAGCGGCGCGAGCATCGCCAGCGCGAGCAGCGGCTTGCCGCGAAAGCGCCCCCGCTCGAGCAGGAACGCGTTGGCGGTGCCGACGGCCACCGACAGGATCGTCACCCAGAAAGCGACCACCGCGCTGGTCCACAGGCTCGCGAGAAGCGGCGGGTCGGCGAAAAGGCCCGCGCGCTTCGCGCTGCCGACGAACCAGTCGAGCGTGAATCCGCGCCATGGCGGCGCCGGGTAGTTCGCGTCGTTGAACGCGAACACGGCAACGACGAGGAGCGGCAGGAACAGGAACGCGAAGAAGCACGCCACGTAGGCCGCATAGGACAGGCGCGCCCGGCGCGATCGCGGCAGCGAATGGATCATGCACGTCGCATCACGTCGCCGAAGCGCTGGCCGGCGAGGGCGAGACCCAGCCAGACGATCACGGTGGAGAGGCCGAGGAGCAGGAAGCCGAACGCCGCGCCCTGCTCCCAGTTGAAGCGGGTGATGAACTGGGCGTAGATCTGCTCGGTGAACCACAGCGAGTTCTTGCCGCCCAGCAGCATGGGCGTGAGGTAGTTGCCCAGCGTGAGCATGAACACGACGATCGACCCGGCGGCGATGCCCGGCGCCGCGTGGGGAATCACGATCTGGCGCAGGATCGACCAGGCGTTGCCTCCCAGGTCGTAGGCGGCCTCGATCAGCGCGTCGTCGAGGCTCTCCAGCGCGTTGGCGAGCGGCACGACCATGAACAGCAGCGAGGTGTACACGAGGCCGACGAGGATCGTCGCATCGTGGTAGAGCAGCTCCGGCGGCTGGTCCGCGAGCCCGGCCGCCACGAGCAGCTTCGGGACCACCCCGGATTCCCTGAGCAGGATCATCCACCCGAGCGTGCGCACCGTCTCGCTCACCCAGAACGGGATCAGGCAAAGCACCAGCAGGACCGACTTCGCCCGTCCGCGCGCGATCTTGACGATGTACCAGGCGGTCGGAAAGGCGATCAGCAGCGTGCAAGCCGTGGCGAAGATCGACATGACCGCGGTGCGTGCGAACGTGTGCCAGTACAACGGCTCGTCGACGAAGCTGCGGTAGTTGTCCAGGCTCAATTCGTAGGTGCGCGGCGCGACGCGGGCGCGCAGCGAGAGCACCGCCAGGTCCACGTGCGGGAGCACGATGAGGCCTACGAGCCAGACCAGCGCCGGCGCGAACAGCAGGCAGAGCCCGATCCGGGTCCGCGGGGCCGCGAGCTCGGCGCCGGCGGGAGCGCTCATGCGCCCGCCGCCGCGAAGCACAGGGCACGCTGCGGATCGAACCCGAAGACCACCGCTTCCCCGACGCGCAAGTCGGCGAAACCTCCGGTTTGCGGCAGCGCGATGCGGAACTCGCTGTCGCTGCGCTCCTCGCGGACCAGGACCGCAGAGTTCGCGCCGTCGAAGAGCAGGCTTTCCACCCGTCCCGCAAAGCGCTGCGCCGACGGGAAGGATTCCCCGGCCGCGCGGGCGAGCGCGATCGCTTCGGGGCGGACGAAGGCCTCGACGGCGGCGCCGGGCACGATCGCGCCCGTGGCGCGGACCCGAACCGTCAACCCGCGCGTCTCGAGCTCGACGACCTCCGCGTCGGCGCGCGAGGCGACACCGGAGAGCCGGTTGTTCTCGCCCACGAAACCCGCGACGAACGGCGTCCGCGGCTCGTAATAGAGCTTCTGCGGCGTTCCGACCTGCTCGAAGCGGCCGGCGTTCATGACGGCCACATGGTCGGAGAGCACGAGCGCTTCGGACTGATCGTGCGTGATGTAGACGAAGGTCGTGCCGAAGTCGGCCTGCAACTGCTTCAGCTCGATCTTCATGTGCTCGCGAAGCTTCAGGTCGAGCGCGCCGAGCGGCTCGTCGAGCAGCAGCAGCGTCGGCTCGAGCACCAGGCTGCGCGCGATCGCGACCCGCTGCCTCTGTCCGCCGGAGAGCTGATCGATGCGCTTGCTCTCCGCGCCGGGCAGGCCGACGCGCCTGAGCATCGCCGCCGCGCGCTCGCGGATAAGCGACGCCGCCAGGCCGCGGCGCGCGAGTCCGTAGCCGACGTTTTCGCCGACCGACATCATCGGAAACAGCGCGAGATGCTGGAACACCATGTTGACCGGCCGATGGTTGGGTGGCACCCCCCGCATCGAACGCCCGCCGATGCGCACTTCGCCCGCGTCGGGCTCGAGGAATCCGGCGATCAGCCGCAGCAGCGTCGTCTTGCCGCAGCCGGAAGGCCCGAGAATGGAAAAGAAGCTGCCGCGCTCGATCGCCAGCGAGAGAGCGTCAACGGCGCGGTGCGCGCCGTAGCTCTTGCTGACCCGATCGATCTCGAGGTCCGGCTGCATGGACAGGAACCGTCGTTCCCGCGAAAGCGGGTACCCGGCGGCGTTCGCAAGCGGAACGTCGCCGGGTCGCCGCTAAGGTCCGCCCCCGGGCATCTCGATCGCGAGCGGGAGCGACGAGGCGCTAGTTCGCGGCCTTGACGCGGTCGAGCACCTTGCCTTCGATGTCCTCGATGCCCGCAGGCACCGCCGGATACCACTTGATATTCTTCATCGCGGCTTCGGGAAAGCTCTTGATGAACTGCGCCTTGAGCTTCGGGTCCATGAGCTGGTCCGCTCCCCTGGACGCGGTGAAATTGCCCGCGGACGAGGCCACCTTCGCGGCGATCTCGGGCCGCATGTTGAAATTGATCCAGGCGTAGGCAGCCGCGTCGTTGCGTCCCTTCGCCGGCAGCGCATAGGTGTCGATCCAGCCCAGCGCGCCCGACTTCGGCGCGATGTACTGGATATCCGGGTTCTCCGCGTTGAGCTTCCATCCGCCGGTATCCCACATCATCGCGGCCACGACTTCGCCGTTGCGCACGCCGTTGAGCAACTGATCCTTGTTGTCCCAGAAGAATTTGACGTTCGCCTTGCAAGCCGCGAGCTTTTTGCCCATGTCGTCCATGAGCGCCGCGTAGGCCTTGGGATCGCCGTACAACGCAAAGGGGTCCTTGCCGCTCGCGAACGCCATCGCGATGAGCGTGGGACGCTTCAGGCGCACGCTGGTTCTGCCCTTGTAGTCCGCCAGGCACAGGTCGGGATAGTCGGCCACCTTGCCCGCGACCCTGGTGTTCACGACCAGGCCGTCCGTCCCCCAGATGTGCGGCAGGCCGTACACCTTGCCGTCGAGCGTCGTGTTCTTCTTGGTCGCTTCGAGCATCGTGGGAACGAAGAGCTCGGTCTTGATCTTGCTCAGCTCGATCGGCTTGTAGATGCCGAACTCCTGCTGCGGCCCGACGATGCGATCCTGCGAAGGCTGCGCGAGGTCGAATCCGGCGCCGCCGGTCGCGCGCAGCTTGGAGATCATCTCCTCGTTGTTCGACAACGTGATCTCGACGTCGATGCCGGTCTCCTTCTTGAACTGGGCGACGACCTCCGCGGGCGCGTAGTCGGCCCAGGTGATGATCCTGAGCCTGTCCTGGGCGGAGGCGAAGCTCGCCACGGCCGCGGCGAGGACCGCGCCCAGCATGGCGCGCAGGAAGCGTGATGAATTCATCGGGGACTCCTCCTCGTGTGGTGCGGGAGCGGCTTCGAGCCGGTATGACGCCGAATCCGCGCTCGACAGCTTACCGCAAAGCGATTCCGCGCGTTCGCTCAGCTCAGCCCGTCGTCGACCGCAACGTTCTCCGGTGCGAGCTTCACGCCGGCGGCTTCGGCCTCGAGCAGCAGGAGCTGCGCGAAATCCTCCTCCGTCATGCCTCGACCGATGAGCGTCTGCACGATGTCGCGCGTGAGGGAGGCGAGCGGCATCGGCACTTCGTAGCGCCGACCTGCGTCGAGCCCGAGGTCGAGATCCTTGCGCAGGAGCTGCGGGGTGAACGTCACCTTGAAATCGAGATTGACGAATGCCGGTGCCTTGTAGCGCGAGAAGGTCGAGCCCATCACGCTCTGGTTGATGAAGTCCAGGAACGCATGACGGGGGACGCCCGCCTTCTGCGCGAGCACCGTGATCTCGGCCAGCGACTGCGTGACCACGCCGAGGAAGACGTTGTGGCAGATCTTGACGATGCGGGCGAGCTCGCCCTCGCCGACGTAGCTCGCCGCCGGCGCGATCATCCTCATGTAGGGAAGCGCCGCGTCGTACGCCGAGCGCGGCCCCGAGCAGACGAACGAGAGGCGCCCCGCCTTGATCACCTTGGCGTTGCCCGACACCGGCGCCGCGAGGAGCTCGATCCCGCGCCCGGCGAGGATCTTTCGCAGCTCCGCGGAGCCCTCGAGCGAGATCGACGAGCACTCGATGAGCAGCCTCGGCGCGCGGGCTCGATCGGAGAGCAGTCCACCGCGACCCGCCACCACCTCCTGCACGTCCTTCCACGCCGAGACCATGCAGAACACGATCTCGCACGAGGCGATCTCCGGCAGCGAGGCGGCGATCTTCGCTCCGTGCGCCGCGAGGGGCTCGGCCTTGGAACGCGTGCGGTTCCACACCGTGAGATCGGCCCCGGCCTTCGCCAGGCGCTCGGCCATGGCGTAGCCCATGCGGCCGATGCCGATCCAGCCGACGCGGGCCGAGGCGCCCCGCCTGTCCTCCACGATCAGCCTCCGACGCCGAACGGAAGATCGATGGCGATCAGCCAACGCCCGTCCGCCTGGCGCCGCGCGACGACGACTTCCTGCGCGCTCATCTGCGTCCGCTTCCCGTCCTGCCCGGCGACCTCGAGGTTCCATTTGCCGTTGACGACGGCGACGTCGCCGCTCTGCGCCGCGACGCTCGGGGCGATCGAGATCTTGGGCTTGCCGGCGAGAAATCCGTTGAGCGCTTCGCGAATGGCAGCATGGCCGGTGACGAGCTTGCCGGGCATCGGCATGAGCGTCGCCTGCGGCTCGTAGAGCGCGACGAGGTCGTCGATTTTTCCGGCGTTGAGCGCCTCCTGAAAGAGACGGTCGAGATCTTCAGGTTTCCGTGCACGCATATGCGTTCCTTTCATCGGATCTCCCGCCGGTTGAGCGGCGACGCAGAGGAGCGCCGACTCGAACCGACGGACTTGGAGCGTCGCTCGCCGGATCGGTCTCCGCCAAAGCTCGCGTCCGCGGGCGAGCGACGCTCTAATAGGGATTCGCGATCGGCAGCTCCTGCGCCGGGTAGAGCGAGATCACTTTCGGGCCGCCCGGCGTGAGAATCACTTCCTCCTCGATGCGCGCCGCGGAGATGCCGTCCGTGGCGGGACAGTAGGTCTCGACCGCGAACACCATCCCGGCCTTGAGCTCGATGGGCTCCTTGAGCGAATTCAGGCGCGAGATCAGGGGCCGCTCGTGCAGTCCGAGACCGAGCCCGTGGCAGAAGTTCAATCCGAAGGCATCCATCTCGCTCGCGAAGCCGATCTCCTCGGCCTTCGGGAAAGCCCGCGCGATCCGGTCGCTCGTCACGCCCGGCTTGAGAAGCTCGATCGCCCGGTCCATCCATTCGCGCGCCTTGCGATACGCGTCGCGCTGCGCCTTCGTCGCCATGCCGACGTTGAACGTGCGGTAGTAGCAGGTGCGATAGCCCATGAACGACTGGATCACGTCGAAGAACGCCTGATCGCCGGGGCGGATGAGCCGATCGGTGAAGTTGTGGGGGTGCGGGCTGCAGCGCTCCCCGGAGATCGAGTTGATCGCCTCGACGCAGTCGCTGCCCATCTCGTAGAGGCGCGCGGTCGCCAGGGCGACGATCTCGCTTTCCTTCACTCCCGGACGCAGCGCCTCCGCGATGTCCTCGTAGACGCCGTCGACCATGGCCGAGGCCATATTGAGCAGCGTGAGCTCGTCGATGTTCTTCACCTCGCGCGCCTCGAGCAGCGTCTGCTGGCCGTCGCGCACCTCGATCCCGAGCTTCTGCAGCTCGAAGAGCATCGGGGGCTCGACCACGTCGAGCCCAAGCGGCATGCGGCCGACGCCTTCCGCGTCGAGGAGCGACTTGATCTCGCGCGCCGCCGCGCGGAAGAGCTCCCCGTCGCCGCCCACCGCGCCGCGCATTCCCAGGAGGCCCGCCCTGCAGTGATCGTGCGCGAGCCATGGCGCGTGCAGCCGGTGATGCCGGGCGGCGGAGCCGAAGTCCCAGATGTACGGATCGCCGTTGCCGGTCAGCAGCGCGTAGCGCGTGAGCTTGTCACGCGCCCACTCGCCGATCACGGTGCTGGTGATGTAACGGATGTTGTGCTGGTCGAAGCACAGCAGCGCGCCGAGCCCGGATCCGGCCAGTGCGGCGCGCGTGCGGGCGAGCCGGTAATCGTGCAGCCGCCGGAAATTGACGCGCTCCTCGAAGTCCACCTGGGTGTGGCCCGGAGCCTGCAGCGGCCGGTCCCAGCGCCAGTGCGCGTCGATGTCGTCCGGGCGGACGATCCGGGGCTCTGTCTTCCTTTTCCTCGCCATGATGCGGGACCGTCCTCCCAAAGCGGAGGATTAAATCACAACGCGGGACGTGCCGCGCGCAAGCGGCGAATCCACCGCCAGCGCGGGAGCCGCATCAGGCCGGCGAGACGGCTCGCGGACGCACTCTCGGCAACACGCGCTCGGCCCGGCGCGGAGAATGGGCCACCAGACCGCCGATGATCGCGTCGACGAACGCCGGCGCGCGCGCCGCGAGATCGTAGGCGGTCTTGTCGAGCACCCATTCGCGCATGAGGCCCGCGATGCACGCGTGCAGGAATCGCGCGGCGAGCCCGGGATCGGTGTCCTCGGGCAGCTGACCGACGGCGACCGCCTGCTGCAGCAGCCTCTCGACGTTCGCGAGGCATTGACAGCGCTCCTGCTCGCGCTCGCCCGCGACCGAAGCGAGCTCTCCGGTCAGCTCGGTCTTGTGGAAGATCACTTCGAACACGGCCTGCGCCCGCGGATCGCCCGCAAGGGTGTTGAGCACGGCGATCGAGAGCTCGCGCAGCGCGGCCATGGGATCGGAGCATGGACCGGAGGCGCTCTCGGACAGCAGCGCGTCGAGCGGCAGGGTCGCGCGCTCGCACATCGCCTCGAAGAGGTCGGCCTTGTCCCTGAAGTGCCAATAGACCGCGCCGCGGGTCACGCCCGCGGCGGCGGCAACCTCGGCGAGCGAGGTTCGGGTCACGCCCTGTTCGCGGAATACACGCTCCGCCGCGTCGAGCAGTTGCTCGCGCGTGATCGCAGCTTCGGTCTTCGTCTTGCGAGCCATGTCCTGCCCTAGTCCGCGGTCATGAAAATAGCCACAACTCGCTCAGGGTTTACAAACATACACGATTGTATGTAATCTCTCGCCGTCATGCAAGCTGAATCGCCCAAAAAGCATCCGGATAGGAGTCGGCTCATGCGTTCTCGTTTCTGGTACGGCCTGATTATCGGGCTCATCGGGGTCATCATCGCCGCGCTGGTACTCACCGGCTGCGGGCAATCTCAGTCGAAGGCTGCCTTCGGCGGCTTTCCGCCGGCCGAGGTGAATGTCGTTTCAGTTGCACCGCACAACTTCCCGGTCGCCTTCGAGTACGTCGGCCAGACCCTTGGTTCGAAGGACGTCGAGGTTCGCGCCCGGGTCACCGGGATCATCGAACACAGACTCTACACCGAAGGCTCGGCGGTCAAGGCGGGGCAGCCGCTGTTCATCATCGATCCCAAGCCTTACGCGGCCCAGGTGGCGCAGGCCGAGGCCGATCTCGCCCGCGCTCAGGCGCAGAAGGTGCAAGCCGATCGCGAGCGGGCGCGGCTCGCTCCGTTGGCCGAGCGAAAGGCGATCGGACAGAAGGAAGCCGACGACGCGGCGTCCACCGCCGAGCTCGCCGCGGCGGCCGTGCAGTCGGCGCGCGCGCGGCTCGACGAGCTCAAGCTCAATTGGGGCTATACCAAGGTCGTCGCCCCGATCTCGGGTCTGTCGAGCCGCGCGATGAAGTCGGAAGGCAGCCTCGCGACAGCCAACGACACCCTGCTGACGACGATCTCCCAGACCGACCCGATCTGGGTCGCGTTCAGCATCTCGGAGAACGAGCAGCTTCGTCTCAACCGCGCGGTCGCGAGCGGCGCGCTCGCGCTGCCGAAGGACAACGCCTACGACGTCACGATCAAGCTCGCGGACGGGTCGACGTTCCCGCGCCGCGGCAGGATCAACTTCGCCGACACCCGGGTGAGCCCGACGACCGGCACCTACGACATGCGCGCCGAAGTTGCCAACCGCGATGCCGCGCTCAAGCCGGGGCAGTTCGTCCGCGTAGTGCTGCGCGGCGCCGAGCGCAGGGACGCGCTCGCGGTGCCGCAGGTCGCGCTCCTCGACGGTCCGCAGGGCAAGTTCGTCTACGTGGCGGCGAAGGACAAGGACGGCAAGGACATCGCTCAACCGAGGCCCGTGGTCGTCGGCGACTGGATCGACGGCGACAGCGGCAACCTGTTCGTCATCGAATCCGGGCTCAGGGCGGGCGACACGGTCATCGTCAATGGCATCGCGCGGCTCCAGCCCGGCGCGCCGATCAAGCTCGCGGGCGCTGAAAGCGACAAGCCGGCGCACCCCGCCGCCGTGGCGACCAGGTAGGAAGGGCATCCATGTTCTCGCGCTTCTTCATCGACCGGCCGCTGTTCGCGGCCGTGATATCGATTTTCATCGTTCTGGCCGGTCTCGCTGCGATGCGCTCGCTCCCCGTCGCCCAGTATCCCGAGATCGCGCCGCCGGTCGTGACCGTGCAGGCCGTGTATCCCGGCGCCTCGGCATCGACGCTGGAGCAGACGGTCGCCTCTCCCATCGAGAATGCGATCACCGGCGTGCCGAACATGATCTACATGAGCTCGAGCTCGGCGTCGAACGGCACGGTGCAGATCCAGGTCACCTTCGACATCGGCACCAACATCGATATCGCCGCCGTCAACGTCAACAACCGGGTCAAGCAGGTCGAGCCCCGGCTTCCCGAGGAGGTGCGGCGCCAGGGCGTGACGGTCGAGCGCGGCAGCTCGTCGTTCCTGCAGGTGCTCGCGTTCTTCTCTCCCGACGGCCGCTACGACGATCTCTACACCTCGAACTACGTGACGCTCAACGTTCTCGACCAGCTGAAGCGGCTGCCCGGAACGACCAACGTGCAGATCTTCGGGGCGCACGACTACGCGATGCGAGTCTGGGTCAAGCCGGACCGGCTGGCGCAGCTCAAGCTCGCGCCCGCCGACGTCGTGGCCGCGCTGAACGAGCAGAACGCGCAGTTCGCCGCCGGCAAGGTGGGTCAGTCTCCGATCGATCAGAAGCAGGACCTGGTCTACACCATCACGACCAAGGGGCGGCTCTCGGACCCCAAGGAGTTCGAGAAGATCATCGTCCGAGCCAATCCGGACGGCTCGATCGTGCGTCTGGGCGACGTGGCGGAGGTGCAGCTGGGGTCGAAGGATTACGAATTCATGGGCCGCGTCAACGGCAAGCCGGCGACGCTCGTCGGCATCTTCCTCTCGCCCGGGGCGAATGCGCTCGACGTGGCCAAGAGCGTCAAGCAGGAGATGGCGCAGATGTCCGCGCGCTTTCCCGAGGGCCTGACCTACAGCATCCCGTACGACACGACGCGTTTCGTCGAGGTATCGATCCATGAGGTGCTGAAGACCCTCGCCTTGGCGATGGTGCTGGTGTTCCTGGTCGTGTACCTGTTCCTGCAGAGCTGGCGCGCGGCAGTGATCCCGTTCGCCGCCGTGCCTGTCTCGCTCATCGGCACCTTCGCGGGCATCTATCTCCTCGGCTATTCGATCAACACGCTGACGCTGTTCGCGATGGTGCTCGCGATCGGCATCGTGGTCGACGATGCCATCGTCGTGCTGGAGAACGTCGAGCGCATCATGCGCGAGGAAGGCTGCCCGCCGCGGGAGGCCGCGATCAAGGCGATGCGCGAGGTGACCGGTCCGATCATCGCCATCGTGCTCACGCTGACCGCGGTCTTCGTGCCGATCGCCTTTCTCGGCGGGCTGACCGGCGAGCTCTACCGGCAGTTCGCGGTGACGATCGCGATCTCGGTGATCATCTCGGGTATCGTGGCGCTGACGCTCTCCCCGGCGCTCTCCGCGCGGATCCTCAAAGCCCACGAAGCGCCGAACAGGTTCTTCGCGGCGTTCAACCGCTGGTTCGTCCGCGTGACGCAGCGCTACAGCGACGGCGTCGTCTGGATGCTCCGGCGCGGCGTCATCGGTGCATCGCTGTTCCTCGCCATGGTCGCGCTCACCGTCGGGCTGTGGCACTTCACGCCCGGCAGCCTCGTGCCGGACGAGGACCAGGGCTGGTTCTTCACCACCGTCATCCTGCCCGACGGCGCGACGCTGCAGCGGACCGACAAGGTCGTGGCCGAAGTCGAGCAGGTCATCCGCTCCAATCCGGCCAACGCCTACGTGATCGCCTTCACCGGCTTCGATTTCCTGAGCGGAGGCTTCCGCAACAACGCGGCGTCGATTTTCGTCACGCAGACTCCGTGGGACGAGCGCAAGGTGAGCACCCCGCAGCTCGTCGGCGAGGTCTACGCCAAGACCGCCGGCATCAAGGAGGCACTGGTGCTCGCGTTCAACCCGCCGCCGATCTTCGGGCTCGGCACCGCCGGCGGCTTCGAGTTCTACATCCAGAATCGCGGCGACGGCGGCTCGAAGCGCCTGTCCGAGGTCACCCAGACCTTTCTCGCCCGCGCCAACCAGGACCCGCAGCTCGCTTTCACGCAGACGCTGTGGCGGGCGACCGTGCCGCAGCTCTCGATCGACGTCGACCGCGAGAAGGCGAAGACGCTCGGCGTGCCGATCTCGGATGTCTACAACGCGCTCGCCGCCACCCTCGGCAACTACTACGTCAACGACTTCAACAAGTATGGCAGGGCCTGGCAGGTGCTGATGTCGGCCGACCCGGCCTACCGGCAGCGTCCCGACGACATCGGCAGCGTCTACGTGCGCTCGGGAAAGGGGGAGATGATTCCCTTGTCGTCGCTCGCGACCGTTCGCTACTCCTCCGGGCCCGATGCCCTCGACCGCTTCAACAACCTGCCGGCGGTGAAGATCATCGGCCAGGGTGCGCCGGGGGTCTCCTCGGGCCAGGCAATCGCGCGCATCGAGCAGATCGCCAGGGAGGTGCTCCCGTCGGATTTCAGCTACGACTGGGGCGGCACGTCGTATCAGGAGAAGAAGTCGAGCGGGGCGTCGACGTTCGCGCTCGGTCTGGCGGTGCTGATGGTGTTCCTGATCCTGGCGGCGCAATACGAGAAGCTCGCTCTGCCGCTCTCGGTGCTGCTCGCTCTGCCGTTCGGCACCTTCGGCGCGCTCGCAGCGACCTGGCTCCGCGGCCTCACCAACGACGTCTACTTCCAGATCGGTCTGGTGACACTGCTGGGTCTCGCGGCGAAGAACGCGATCCTGATCGTCGAGTATGCGCAGCTGAAAACGCACGAGGGCCTCAGCCCTTCGGCGGCGGCGATCGAGGCCTCGAGGCTGCGCTTCCGACCGATCCTCATGACCTCGCTCGCCTTCATCCTCGGCGTGGTGCCTCTCGCGATCTCGACCGGCGCCGGCGCCGGCGCGAGACACGCGACGGGCACGGGCGTGATGGGCGGCATGCTCGCGGCCACCTTCCTCGCGGTGTTCTTCGTGCCGCTGTTCTACCGCATCATCGTGGAGCGGCGTCTCGTCGAGCGCAGGAGCCACGATGAACTTCTCGACGAGGTGAAGCATCTACGCAACGTAAGGCATATCGCACCGCACACGCCGGGCCATCCACCTGTCGCCGCTCCGGGAGACTGACATGCATCGAATAATCACCGTCTTCATGCTTGCTGTCGCGCTGGCGGCGTGCACTACCACGCCTACCGCGCCGCCGCAGCTCGACCTGCCCCAGGGCACGGCCAACGATCCGCCTCTCGAGCGCTGGTGGACGGCCTTCAACGATCCGACGCTGACCGCACTCGTCGACGAAGCGCTCGCCAAGAATCTCGACCTGCGCGCAGCGATCGCCCGTGTCGACGCAGCGCGGGCCGCAGTGACTGCCGCGCAGGGCTACCTGTATCCGACCGTCAACCTCGGGGCGGGCGCTTCGCGCAACCGCATCAGCGAGGTCGGGCCGCAGGCCATCCCCGGCATCCCGCCGATCTTCAACGACTATCGCGTCGGCGTGAACGCCTCCTACGAAGTCGATCTGTGGGGAAAATATCACGGGGCCACGCGCGCGGCGCAGGACGACCTTCTCGCCTCGCAATACTCGCGCGAAACGGTGCGGACCGCCGTCGCCGCGCAGGTCGCGCAGGTGTACTTCCAGCTGCTCGCGGCTGACGCGCAGCTGACGCTGCTCAAGGACACGCTGAGGACGCGAAACGATACCGTGAGGCTGCAGCGCGACCGCTACGAGGGCGGGATCATCGGCGAGTTCGACGTCGCAACGGCCGAGGCCGAGCGCGCCTCGGTCGCCTCCGACGTCGCGGTCGTGCAGCGCGCGATCGCCGAGCTCGAGTCGGCGCTTGCCATCCTGCTGGGCCGCACGCCGCGCGAGATCTTCACGCCGCAGGTTGCGCGCCAGGTCGAAGCCGTAAGGCTCCTCGCCGTACCGACGCTCCCCGCGGGCCTGCCGTCGAACCTGCTCGAGCGACGCCCCGACGTCCGCAGCGCCGAGGCCGCGCTCGCCGCCGCGAACCGACGCATCGACGTCGCCCGCGCGGACTATTTCCCGTCGCTTTCGCTGACCGGCGCCTACGGCACGGAGTCCGTTGCCCTGCACAGCCTGTTCACGGGGCCCGCGGCGGTCTGGGTGCTCGGCGCCGCGCTCGCGCAGCCGCTCTTCAACTTCAACCAGATCGAAGCGAACGTCGAGACGCGCACGGCGCAGCGCGATCAGTCCGTCATCGGCTACGAGCAGACGGTCCAGACCGCGTTCAAGGAGACGCACGACGCGCTGGTGGCGAACCAGACCACGCGCGAAGCGCTGTCGGCGCAGAGCGAGCGCCGGGCGAAGCTCGAGCACGCGCTCGAGCTTGCCGAGACGCGCTACCAATCGGGCTATTCGCCGTACCTCGAAGTGCTCGACGCCCAGCGGCAGCTGCTGCAGGCGCAGACTCTGCAGATTCTCGCCGCGCGCGATGTGCGGCTCGCCGTCGTCGATCTCGCCAAGGCGATGGGAGGCGGCTGGGACTACCAGGCGCCGCCGGCGGGCTAGAGCCCGCGGGTCACTGAAGCTGAGGCTTTTTCAGGAAGTCGTTGCGGTTCGCGGAGTGCAGCTTGAGCTGCACCAGTCCCCCGTCGCGCGCCAGCGTGAGCGGCACGTCGACGCCCGCCGCGCCGAGCCCCCAGATCTTGCGGAAGAGATTCGCGAGTCCCGCGACGCGCTCGCCGGCCACTTCCAGCACGACGTCGCCGAGCTGCACGCCGGCGCTGTCGGCCGGTGCGCCTTTGGCGAGCCCGCTCACGATCAGGTGCTCGCCGGCCTCCGAGGTGTACATCCCGAGCCACGGCCGCGGCGGCCGGGCAGGCGCGCCGAACTTCAGCATGTCGTCGAGAATCGGATCGAGCAGCTCGATCGGCACGAACATGTTGCCTTGCACGGACTCGCCCTCGAGGACTTCCTGCACGAGCAGCGAGCCGATGCCGAGCAACTCGCCCTTGGGTCCCACCAGTGCTGCTCCGCCCCACTGCGGATGCGGGGGCGCGGTGAACAGCGCCTCGTCGAGCACGTACTCCCAGTAGCCTGCGAACTCGCGCTTGGCGATGAGCTGTGCCTTGAGCGCGTGCACGCGGCCGCCGTAGCCGATCACCACCACGTCCTCGCCCACCGTCGACGCGGCCGAGTCGCCGCGCGCCAGCACGGGCGCGTCGAAGCGCCCGAGCGGCTGGACGAGCCCGAAGCCGGTCACGACGTCGTAAGCCAGCGGATGCCCGGCGACGACCGCGCCGCGGTTCGTCGTGAGCCAGATCGACTCGGCCTCCGTGATGAGATAACCGATCGTGAGCACGAGACCGTCATCGCGGATGATCACTCCGCTCCCCGCGCGCTCCGTGCCCAGGACCGAGGCCGTGAACGCGTCCTCGGGCACCTCGCAACGCAGCGCCACGACCGCGTCGAGCGCGCGCCCGAGATCGTAGCCGACGTCCTGGGAGGACGGCTGGAGCTCCGCGGGAAAGGCCCACTCCTGCGATTCGGCCATGGCGTTCGATGAACCAAGTCGTGATCCGACCGAGGTCATCTTAGCCGTTTTCGCAGCGGACCGGTTCCGCCGACCGTCGTGCCGGCGAAACGCCTCAGCGCGAAGCTCGAGGCGTCGAAGCGAGGAGACACCCCGGTCGCGAGGTCGGCGAGGGCCTCGCCGATCGCCGGCGAGTGCTTGAATCCGTGGCCCGAGCAAGGCGACGCGATGAGCACGCGCTCGAATTCGGGGTGCCGGTCGATGACGAATCCGAAATCGGCCGTGACGGTGTAGAGGCAGGTGAGCGCGCGCAGGCACCGCGGCGCGACGCCGGCGAGCTGGGGCGCGACATAGTCCTCGTACATCGTGCGAATCTCCTCGCGACTCACGTTGCGCGAGACCGCTTCCGCATCGGTCGGAGCCTCGAACGCCTCGGTTGCGACCTTGATACCGCCGGAGGCTCCGTCGATCGCCGGAAAACCGTAGATGCCCTGCTTGCGGCCCGTCAGCTCCCAGATGAAGACCGGGCAGCGCCCGGGCTCGAACGGGGCCGGGCCGCCATCGAGCGCAAACCAGAACATCGTCTGGCGGTACACGGTGAAATGTCGCGCGAGGGCGGCGTCGAGGAGCCCGGGGAGCCAGGGACCGGCGGCGACGATCAGCGTCGATGCAGCGTAGCTGTCGCGGTCGGTCGTCACGCTGACGCCGCCGGCGGAGCCGCGAAAGGCGAGCGCTCTCTCGCTGCGCCGTATCGTCGCGCCGCGGCGCTCGGCCTCCCGCAGTTGCGCGGCCACGCAGCGCTCGGGGCGCACGAAGCCCGCGTCCCTCTCGAGATAGCCGCGCTCGGCATCGCCCAAGCGAAACTGCGGAAACCTGCGCCGGATCTCCGCAGCATCCAGGAGCTCGTGCGCGATGCCGAAGCGCCGCGCGGCGGCCAGCGTGTTGTCGAAAAAATGCTCGACGTGGGTGTGAGACGTCGCGCTGCGGCTCGAGATCACGAGGCAGCCGGTGACGGTGAGGAGCTCGTCGCCGGTCTCCGCTTCCAGTTCGCGCCACAGCGCGTGCGATCGCAGCGCGAGCGGCGTGTACTGCTCGCCTTCGCCGATCGCGAGGCGGGTGATGCGGCTGTCGCCGTGGGTCGAGCCGTGGTCGTGCGGGGGAGAGAACCGGTCGAGGCCCAGCGCGCGGATGCCCCTTCGCGCCAGGTGATAGAGCGCCGCGCTGCCCATGGCGCCCAGTCCGAGCACGATCGTGTCGAAGCTTCGCATCGGGGCTCCGGGCCGATTCGCCGCCGCCGCGGTCCTCGCCCGCGCTAGCGCCGCGCGCGGCGAGCGCTCACGCGCGCTTCGCGCGAAGCGCCTTGCGCATCACCGGTCGAGTGGGCCCGCGCCGCGCCGCCTCCGCAAATCCCGCGCGGTCGTACATCGCCTTGCAGCCGAACCACATCGAGTCGTCTGAGCCCCGTCCGGTCCGATCGACCGGGTAGGCCTCGAGGAGGCGTGCGCCGCGCGAGCGTGCGTACTCGATCGCGGCATCGAGCATCGCCGCGGCGACTCCGCTTCCGCGTACGCGCTTTGCGGTGTAGAAACACACGATCGACCACACGGGCTTGTCGTCGATCCGCTTCATGATGGGCGAGCGTTCGAGGCGCGCGAACTCTTCGCGCGGCCCGAACGACACCCACCCGACCGGCTCGCCGTCGCGATAGCCGACGAGACCGGGGACGCCTCCCTTGTCGACCAGCGCCTTGAGGGCGCAGCGCGCGTGCTCGCCGCGCGAGCCCCCGTCCGGGATCGCGGCGCGGCCGGAGCGCCGGTAGAACATGCACCAGCATCCGCGCACCTGCGAGCCGCCCGGCCCGTTGAAAAGCCGCTCGAGATCGCGGAAGCGCGGGAGAGTGAGCGCATGAATCTCGAGGGGAGGACTCCGACGCATCGCGCGAAGCATACCGCGAATCCTCGCGTGACCGAGCGCTCGGTCGGCCCTGCCGGAGCGGCCGCGTTTCCCGGTATGCTAGCGTGCCGCCGAGATCGCTCGACCGCATCAGCGCACGTGACCGTCCGCCGCACCGCTGTCCATCGTCCTGCATCGAGGCGCATCGATGAGCCCACGCTGCTCCAGTTCGTCGTGCTCTCGATGCTGCTGCATATCTTCGCGATCGTGCTGTTCGGCTCGACTGGGCGCGGAGGTACGTCGCGCGACGAGGAGCCTGCCGACAGCCTGGACGTGACCCTGCACCGTGCCGCTCCCGAAGCAGGCGCCGGATTCAGGGTCGCACCCGGTTCGCCGCAGGGCACGCCGGCCAGCCGTGCGCCTCTTTCGGAGCGCGAGCGCATCGAGGCGCCTGCGCAAGGCGAGCGGGCGTCCGGGCCTTCCCCTCGCAGCGAGCGCAGCGCGATCGAGCCGGCCGTGCCGAGCGAAGCGCTTCCCGTCGAGCCGGAGGGCGTTCCGCGGCTCAACCCTGCCGCGCCGGAGGAGGTCGACAAGCCGTTGCGACCGGCGCTGCTCGCACGGCCCGAGGCGAAGATCGAGGCGAGGCCGCAGCGGCTCGAACCCGTCGCGCCGCCGCCGATCGAGCAGCCGGTCGCGCCCTTCGAGCTGCCGTCCCGTGCGATCCCGATCGCGCCGGGGGAAAGCCTCCAGCGCTTCGCGCCGCCCGCGATCGAGCGCGATCTGACGCGACCTGCGGAGCTGCCGCGCCGTGCTCTGCCCGCTGCGCCGTCGACTCCGCTCGAACGCCTGGCGCCGCCGACCGCCGAGCGAGAGCTGGCGGCCCCGATCGCTCCGCTCGAGGAACGCCCCCTCGCCCCCGGCGTACCGACCGTGCCGCTGGAGCCTGTCGCGCCTCCCGCGACCGAGCATCCGATGGCCGCACCGGCCGAGCTTCCCTCCCGTTCGCGCGCCGCTGCGCCGGCGCTCCCGATCGAAGCGCCGCGGCCCGTGCCGGAAGCGCTGCCGAGCGAAAGCGCTCCGAGCGTCCCCGCCGGAGCGCCGCCGGTGCTCGCTCCGGAAACCGCGCCCGCGGCGCCCCGCACATCGCCGGCGAGAACCGGAACGCCGGAGCGCGACGAGGACATCTTCAAGCCGCGGCGCGAGGCGCCCGGTGAGGCACCGACGATCGATCTCGAAGCCGCGAAGAAGCGGGCGGTGCGCGAGATGGCGCGGGAGGGCGCCGGCTCGCCCGGCGCGCTGCCCTTCCCGCTGCCCATTCCCGAGACGAAGACCAAGGAAGCGAAAGCGATGGAAAAGGCGGTCAAGCCGGATTGCCGTACCGCCTACGCCGGCATGGGCCTCCTTGCCGTGCCGGCGCTGGTCGCCTCCGCGATCACCGACGAGGGCTGTCGCTGGTAGGCGCAAGGAGTCGCGCGGTCAGTGGCCGATCCGCAGCGCTTCGAGAAAGCGCGACACCATGTTGTACGCGGCGACGGTCGCGACCAGCTCCACCAGTCCGCGCTCGTCGAAGTGCGCGCGCAGCGGCTCGAACAGCGCGTCCGCCACCTGGACCTCGCGCGTCATCGCGTCGGTCAGCGCCAGCACCGCGAGCTCCACCGCGCCGAACGCGGCGCCCGGCTGCGGCAGGCGCAACGCTTCGAGCTTGGCCTCGCTGACTCCGCAGGCCAGCGCCAGCGGACGATGCGCCTCGAACTCGTAGGGCGCGCGGTTGAGGACCGCCACGCGCAGGATCACGATCTCGCGCAGCGCCGGCGGCAGGGAGCTTCGGTTGCGCACGGCGCTGAGCATCTTCTCCCAGCCTTCCGCGAGCGGCGCGCTGTTGAGCAGCACCTGGTAGAGCAGCGGAATGCCGCCCCGGGCCGCCCGGATCGATGCCTCGATCGGCGCGAGCTCGCTGCTGCTGCCGGGGATGACGGGTGGTACACGCGTGGCCAATATCGCCTCCTGGGTCGCTCGATGGTGCAGCGTCATTGTAGGGCCGCGCCTCGCCGATCAAGCCGCGATCGCGAGCGAGCGGTTTACGCCGGCCAGCCGAGATGGCTCAGGAAGTCGCGCGTGCGCTCGGTTGTCGGCGCCTCGAAGATCTGCTTCGGCGGCCCCTGCTCGACGATCCGTCCGGCGTCGAACACCGCCACCCAGTCGCCGACGCGGCGCGCAAAGCTCATCTCGTGGGTGACGACGACCATGGTCATGCCTTCGTCGGCGAGCGCCTTCATCACCGAGAGGACCTCGCCGATGGTTTCCGGATCGAGCGCCGAGGTCGGCTCGTCGAACAGCATGACGTCGGGCTCCATCGCCAGCGCCCGCGCGATCGCGACGCGCTGCTGCTGGCCGCCGGAGAGCGCCGACGGGTAGCTCGCGGACTTGTCGGACAGACCGACCTTGGCGAGCATTGCATGCGCCCGGCGTTGCGCTTCTTCCCGCACCGCGCGCAGCACCGTGCGCGGACCCTCGGCGACGTTCTCGAGAGCGGTGAGGTGGGGAAAGAGCTCGAAGCTCTGGAACACCATCCCCATGCGGCGGCGCACCGCGCGCAGCGCGGCTTCTTCGCGGGGGAGAGCGCTCCCCTCGAATTCGATCTCGCCGCCGTCGATCGCCTCGAGCGCGTTGGTGCAGCGAAGGAGCGTCGACTTCCCCGAGCCCGATGGACCGATTAGGCATACGACCTCGCCGGCGTGCACGTCGAGGTCGACGCCGTTGAGCGCCGCAAAGTCGCCGTAGCGCTTGGTCACGCCGCGATAGCGCAGGATCTTCGCGGCTGCGGCCGCCGCTCGCTCGGAGCTCATTCGGTCACCGCGTAACGGCGCTGGATCCAGTCGACCAGCTTCGCCTGAGGATAGCCCAGGAGCCAGTAGATCACCGCCATCGCGGTGAGCATCTCCAGCACGCGGAAAGTCTGCGCCCGGATCTGCATCGCGACGTAGGCGAGCTCGCCCACGGCGATCACGGAGACGAGCGAGGTGTCCTTGAAGAGGGACACCCAGGTGCTCGCGAGCACCGGAAGAATGCGGCGCACGGCCTGCGGCAGGATCACCCGCCGGAGCGCCTGCCTGCGGCTCATGCCGAGCGCCATTGCCGCCTCGAGCTGGCCGCGGCGAATCGAGCCCAGTCCCGCGCGAAAGGTCTCCGCGTTGTAGGCGGTGACGTTGAGGGCGAGCGCCGCGAGGCCCGTGGCGAACGGCGACAGGCCGAGACCGGTGGCGATCGGAAGCACGTAGAACGCCCAGTAGACGACGAGGATCAGCGGCAGGTTGCGGAAGAGCTCGACGTAGGCGGCGGCGATCGCGCGCAGCGGCGGCCAGGCATAGAGCCGCACTGCCGCCACGACGATGCCGCAGGGCACCGCGATCGCCATGGTCGCTATCGTGAGGAGGATCGTCGTGCCGGTCGCCGCGACCAGCGCCGCACGATGATCTGCGACCACGCTCCAGTCGAAGGTCACGGTCTTTACGAGCGCCCGAGGTGCGCCACCCGGCGATACAGCCGATCGACACCACGCGTCACCGGGAACAGCAGCAGGAAGTAGACGAGCATCGCGAAGCTGTACACCTCGATCGGCTGGAAGCTTTGGCCCGCCAGCGTCTCGGACTGGCGCATGAGCTCGGGGACCGCGATGACCGACGCGATGGCGGTGTCCTTGATCGTCACGGAGAGCAGCGACCCGAACGCGGGCAGCATCCGCACGATCGCCTGCGGCAGCACGATCCGCCGGAGGATCTGCGCGCGCGACATGCCCAGCGCGAGCGAGGCCCGCGTCTGGCCGGGACGGACCGATTCGACACCGGCGCGGACGATCTCCGCCGCGTACGCCGCGAGGTGGACGCTGAGCCCGATCAGCGCGGCCGCGAAAGGCGGCATCGTGAGCCCGGTGAGCATCGGCAGCGCGAAGAAGGTCCAGACGAGAACGACGAGCACCGGCACGGCGCGCATCGAATCGATGTAGAAGACCAGCGGGACCCTGAGCCAGCGCGGCCCGAACATGCGGGCGAGCGCGATGCCCAGGCCGAGCGCAAGGCTCGCCGCGCCCGAGGCTGCGGCGAGCACGATCGTGACGCCGACGCCGTAGCCCAGGAAGCGCCAGTGATCGGCGATGACGGACAGGTCGAAGTCCATGCGTCGGCGCTCGCGGCGGCGGCCGCGGGAAGGCAATGCGCGAGCCGCTCGAGATTCCGCCCGACCCGGGCGCAGCCGGGCCGATGCCGCGTCACTTCATCGTGTCGACGACTTTCGCCTCGTCGGCCTTGAGCGCGGGCTCGATCTCCTTCTCCACCGCGCGCGCCCATTGCAGGAAGACCGCCTGGTTCTTGTCGATCGCCATCCCGACCGGCGCGCTCTTCTCCGTGCTGCTCTGGCAGTTGTTCTCCTTCGGCAGCACCGCGAGCTGGGTGAGCTTGCGTCCCATCGCGACCCAGGGCACGCGGTTGATCGGCACCGCGTCGGCGCGCTTGGCCAGCACTTCCTCGACCGGAGCGACGCCGGAGCCCGCGACGCCGCGAAGCTGCGCCTTCGGAAAGCGCTCCTTGACCCAGCCCTCCTCGCCGCCGCCCGTGTAGTAGGCCACGGTGATGTCCGGCCGGTTGAGATCGTCGACCGATTTCGCCTGCGCGAACTTGGGATTCGACGCGAGCCCGAACATGCACACGCTGGTGCTCGAATAGATGACGAAGTCGACGACCTTGAGCCGCTCCGCCGTCTCGGCGAGCGGCGTGACGGAGACGTCGACCTGGTTCGACGTTAGCACCGGCACCTTGGTCTCGTGGCTCACGGGCACGGCCTCGAGCTTGACGTTGAGCCGCTTCGCGTATTCCTTCGCGAGCAGCCATGCCGGTCCGCTCCACGCCTCACCGCCGCCGGTCGTGTTCTCCACGAGCCACGGCGCATTGGCGAGCACGCCGACGCGCAGGACGCCGACCTTCTTTATCGCGTCGATCCGCGGGCTCGCGCCCGGCGCCGGAACGGGCACCTCGGCGCGCGCGCACAGCGGCAGGACCGGCAGCACGAGAACCGCAAGCCAACGGACTGGATTTCCCATCGAGTCGTTCCTCCTTGAACGCGTTCGGCTGTGCCCACGAGCGCGCGACGCGCTCTGCTGCCGAATCGGCAGTGTAATGGAGTTTGCGCGCTTTCAGCGATCCCCGCGCCGCGGCAGCGGCCACGGCGGCGCGAGCGCGTAATTGATCTGGATGAGCACGATGAACGCGATGCTCCAGTAAGTGCTGATCGCGCAAAGCGCGGCGCCGACCGCGTAGAGACCCTGGGCCACCGTGATGCGGCGGCAGATCGCGGCGACGACCTCCGGGCTCGTATCGTCGCGAAGGAGCTTCGAGCTGACCGCGTGCCGCCAGGTGAGCAGCAGCACCATGCCCATGACCAGGATGTTGAGCCAGTACTCGATCAGGGCGACGCGGAAGGTCAGGAACTCGGAGAGGAGCGCCGTCGAGAAGGGCACCAGGCAGATCGAGCACAGGAAGCCGATGTGCATCCAGGCGAGGTCGCGGTCGCTTTTCGCGAGCCGGTCGAGCTGGGCCTGCTGCCCGAGCCAGAAGATGCCCAGCGTGAGGAAGCTCATGAGATAGGGCACCAGCCGCGGCGCCACCGCCGAGAGCGCGTCGATGAGCTCGCGTTCGGAGTGGACCGCTTCGGCGGCAGGCGCGCGCAGGTCGAGCACGAGGAGAGTCATCGCCACGGCGAACACGCCGTCCGAAAGTGCGGCGAGGCGCTCGAGATTCTGGCCGGCGATGCGGTTGTAGAGGGAGCGCATGGGACTCCCGGGCGATTCTAAGCGGAAATCGGCGGACCGATTGCGCTATCCTTGACGCGGGAACGGGTTCGACGCGCGGAGGATTCGATGGTGCGGCTGGCTCGGTGGATGGGAAGCGCGCTCGCTTTGCTCGCCGCGGCCGCCGGACCGGCCGCGTTCGGGCAGGCCTTTCCCTCGAAGGCGGTGCGGATCGACGCGCCGTTCTCGGCCGGCGCCGGCCCGGTGACGTTCACGCGCGTGATGGCCGACAAGCTCTCGAAAGCGTGGTCGCAGCCGGTCATCGTCGAGCCCAAGCCGGGCGGGAGCGGCTTCCTCGCGATCGAAGCGGTGCAAGCCGCGGTGCCCGACGGGCACGAGCTGCTCGTCGCGAGCAACGCCCACGTCGCGATCAATCCCGCGCTCTATCGCACGCTGCCCTACGATCCGGACAAGGACCTCGTGCCGGTGGCGATGTTCTACCGCACGCCGTTCTTCATCGTGGTGTCCGTGAACGGGCCGTACCCCAGCGTTCCCGCGCTGATCGCCGCCGCCAGGGCGAATCCCGGGACGGTTTCCTACGGCTCGTCGTACGTGGGCAGTCCTTCGCACCTCGGGAGCGCGGAGCTCGAGTATCGCACCGGCACGAAGATGATCCACGTGCCGTACCGCGATCAGTCGCAGATGTACGTGGCGATCGCCAACGGCGACGTCGGCTGGGCGTTCTCGACGCTCGGCTCGGCGCTGCCGCTCATCCAGGCGGGGAAGATCAAAATCCTCGCCATCGCGGCGAAGGAACGGCTCAAGACGCTGCCCGACGTGCCGACGATCGGCGAGGCGGGAGGGCCGGCGGGACTCGAGGTCGATTCGTGGCTGGGGCTGATGGCGCCGCGCGGAACGCCGCCCGAGGTCGTGCGCCGGATCAATGCCGACGTCAATCGCGCGCTCGCCGATCCGGACGTGCTCGAGCAGATGCGCAAGCTCGGCTTCGAGGCGGCGCCGGGAACCCCGGAACAGTTCGCGGCGGCGATCGCCGACGACGTCAAGCGCTACGGCGAGCTCGTGCGCCGCACCGGCGCCAAGGCCGATTAGCCCGATTCCGCGAGCGCCGCGTAGTACTCCCAGGCCCGCGCGACGATCGGCTCGGAGAGCTGGTCGTTCAGCCGTTCGGCCTGTTCCCGCGTGAAGGAGCGCACGCGCGCGGCATCGCCTCCCGCCGCGGCGAGCATCCTGAGCTGCAGCGCCGCGCTCTCTTCGAGGAAGCATGCCGCGACCGTCGCCGTGCGCAGGTCCGCGGCGGCCGTGGTGATGCCGTGTCCCCTCATCATCACCGCGAGCCCGCTGCCGAGCGCCTGCGCGAGCTCCTCGCCCAGCTGGCGGCTGCGGATGAGACCGATGCGCTCGTACTCCGCGATGCAATCGGCGAACACCGCGCCCTGGTTGTGCACGACACGATGCGGCAGCCCGATCTGGGTGAGACAGATGCAGGCGGGCGCATGGGCGTGGACGATCCCGCCGATGTCCGCCCTCGCGGCGTAGCCGCGCGCGTGGATCCACAGCTCGCTGTTGGGCGCACCGTCGCCCTCGAGCAGGTTGCCGTCGGTGTCGAGCACGAGCAGCGAAGCTTCGGTGGCGAAGCGGGGCGAGCGCCGCGTGGGAAGGAGGAAGCGGCCCGTCCCGGGAATGCGCGCGCTCGCGTGGCCGAAGACGTTCGACAGGCCGAAGCGCTCGATGATTCGGTTGGCCAGGACGACGTCGTGCCGGAGCGCGCTCGCCTCCGCGCTCGCTCCGCTGCGATCGGCGGGCGCTGTCATGAGCCGTGATCTTACGCCGATCGACGCGCGCGGCGCTGCGCCGCGGCTTGTCCGGGCCGAGCCGCCGCAGTCATAATGGCCGCTCATCCTGGTCCCGCCATGCTGCGCAGCTTTCTTCTTCCCGCCGCGTTCGCGCTTTGCTCGCCCGCAGGCGCGCAAGTTCTCACTTTTGCCGACGTCAAGGCGCAGAACGGCGTTCAGCTCGACGCGCGCGCGCTCCGCGAGCTGATGCCCGGCGCCAAGGTGGTCAGCCGCACCCAGGCTGGCAGCACGCGCCACTGGGAGAATCGCCCCGACGGGACGTTCAGCGCAACCACCGACGGGCGCGGCGTCTCCGGCGGTCGCAACGCCTACGCGAGCGCCCAGGGCACGTGGCGCGTGACCGACGAAGGCCGTCTGTGCGTGAAGATCCCCTGGCCGAGCGCGCAGGACGACTGGTGCCGCTACATCTTCAAGCTCGGCGACAGGTACTACGGCGTGGGCTCGTTCGCCGCGGAGGCGCCGGCGAGCGAGTTCGAGTTCTCGAAATAGGCTAGCGCCAGAACTCGCGCGAGGCGATGCGCGCGCCCTCCGCCATCGCCGCCATCTTCGCCCAGACCACGTCCGGGTCGACCGCCGCCTGCCCGACCCAGGTGCCGAAGCCGCAGTCGCTCCCGGCCATCACGTTCTCGCGGCCGACGAGACTCGCGTAGCGGCCGATGCGCTGCGCGATCAGCTCCGGGTGCTCGATGAAGTTCGACTTCGATTCGATCACGCCGGGAATCAGGACCTTTCCCTCCGGCAGCTTCACCGTCTCGAAGAGCGCCCACTCGTGCGCGTGGCGGGGGTTGGCCGCCTCGATGGCGATCGCCGCGGGCTTGGCGCGGAAGACGATGTCGATCACGTCGGCGAGCGGGACGTCGCAGTGGTGCGGCCCTTCGTAGTTGCCCCAGCACAGGTGCATGCGCAGGCGTTCCGGCGCGATGTTCGCCACCGCATGGTTGAGCACCTCGACGTGGAGCTCGGCCTTCCTGCGCCATTCCGCGAGGCTGAGGCCCGCATACTGGATGTGCCGGCCCATGCCGAGGTCGGGGCAGTCGATCTGCAGAACGATCCCTGCCTCGGCGATCGTCTCGTACTCGTGCCGCATCGCCTCGGCGATGGCGAAGAGGTAGGCTTCTTCGCTCGGGTAGTACTCGTTGCGGAAAAACAGCGATACGACGCCCGGCGAGGCCGCGGTCAGGAACATCTCCTGCGCCCCGACCCGGGCGAAGCCGGCCTTCAGATGCTCAACGTCGATGCGCGCCGCCTGCGGGTCGCGCACGGCGATCGCCGCGTTGCACGCCGGCGTCTTGCGCCGCGAGCGTCCGGGATCGCCGAAGACGCGCCGTGCGAGATTCGGAAAGTCGACGAGGTCCTGGTAGACGAAGCTGTTGCCCGCGCCGCCGAAGCCGGAGAGCCGATCCTTGATGTAGGTGGCGTAGCTCGGCTTGCTCATCTCGCCGTCGTTGACCACGTCCACGCCGGCCTCGGCTTGCTTGCGCACCACGTCCTCGACCGCGGAGGCCACGCGCGCGGCCAGCGCGCCGGGATCGACCGGAACGCCCTCCTCCTTCGCGTACATCGCGCGGACGAGATCGTCGGGCCGCGGCAGGCTGCCGGTGTGCGTCGTCAGGAATCGCTCGGTGCTGCGTCTCATGATGCGGCGGTCCTCTAAGGCAGGCGCGTCCAGTGGCCTTCGACGGGCGCGCCGTTCGCCCAGTGTCCCTGGAGATCGAGGCGATTGTCCGCGACGCGCCCGGTCAGCGAGCCCGCGAGCGGCATGCCGTCGTTGACGTTCCATCCGTCCAGCGACAGATTCGCGGTCGCGTCCGCGGCGATGGTGAGCCGCGCGGCGGAGCGCTTGCCCGGGATCCGGCTCGGCCAGCTCGCGGTGGAGATGCCGCTCTGAATCTTGAGCTCCACGGGCCAGCACAACCGGCGGTCGGGATTGTTCGGGAAGTTGCACATGGTCCCGGTGTACGCGCCGTCGAATTGAACCGAGCCGGCGGGAGCCGCTCTCGCGGCGGAAGGCGCCGCGGCGGCCGCAGCGGCGCCGGTCGCGGCCCCGGCGACCGGGGCCGGAGCGGGGAGCGGCGTCGCCTTGGCCTTGCTCGCCATCGCGAGCTTCTTCTCGGCTTCCGCTCGCGCGGCGTCCGCGTCACGCTTCTCCGCTTCGAGGCGAGCTTCGGCGGCGCGCCGGTCGGCCTCGGCGCGCTGGCGTTCGTCCTCGAGGCGCTTGCGGTCGCCTTCGGCGCGGCGCCGCGCCTCTTCGGCCGACTGGAGCTGCGCCTGGAGCGCTGCCTCACGCCGCGCGGCTTCCGCGCCGGCGCGCTCGCGGTCGGCGCGGCTCTCGGCTTCCTGCGCGCGCCGGCTCGCGGTGTCGGCGGTTCGGCGTGCGTCCTCGAGCGCGGCTTTCTCCGCGGCCATCTGCGCGTCCTGCTCCGCGCGCTTGCCCTCCGTCAGGCGGTAGAGGCCGTAGCCGCCGGCCGCGACGGCGGCGAGCGCGATCAGCGCGACCGCACCGACGGCCTTCGATCGCGCCGGCGCGCGGACCGAGGCGACGGGCAGCGCTCCGCCCTCGCCGTGCGTGATCGTGAACGTGCGGATCGGCTGGCCGATGTTCTTGAACTGCTGCTCGCCAAGCGGCTTGAACTGCAGCGAAAGCTTGTTCTGGATCTGGTCGAAGACGCTGCCCGAGATGCAGATGCCGCCCGGCTCGGCGACGGTCTGGATCCGCGAGGCGACATTGACGCCGTCACCGAGCAGGTCGCCTTCCTGCACGACGACGTCGCCGAGATTGATCCCCATGCGGAACTGCATCTTCTGGTCGGGCGGCAGGTGCTCGTTGCGCGTCTGCAGCGCGGTCTGGATCTCGGTCGCGCAGCGAACGGCGTCGACCGCGCTCGGGAACTCGGCGAGGATCGCATCGCCCGCGGTGTTGAAGACGCGGCCGCGGTGCTGCTTCAGGAGCGCGTCGAACACGGCGCGGTGCCCGCGCAGCGTCTGCACGGTGGCTTCCTCGTTGATGCCCATCATCCGGCTGTAGCCGGCGACGTCGGCGGAAAGGATGGTCGCGAGCCGGCGCTCGAGCGCGGGCGTCGCACCGTCTGCAGGATCTGGTTCGCTGGCCACGTCCCCTCCTCCCGGTCTTGAGTGCCGAAGGATAGCGCGCGAGCGGCAATCCGCGGCTCGGCGGTCCAGTGGGCTCCAGCCCACCAATCGTCCCATACTTGAAAGTGGGAACAAAGCCGCTTCTAATGGCCGGCGGAGCCCTCATGGACGCCCCACGCAGCCGCCGCGGCAACAACGACGCGATTCTCGCCGAGATCGTCGCTTTCTGCCGGCACGCCGGCATGGCGGAGAGCACCTTCGGGCGACGTGCGGTCAACGACGGCAAGTTCGTCGCCCGGCTGCGCTTCGGCGGGCGGGTCACGACGCAGACTGTCGACCGCGTTCACGCCTTCATTCGAGACGCGATGCCCGGCGGGAGCGGCGGTGCGGAGCGCGCCGGCCTGCCTTTGCTCGCGCCCTCGCCGCCGGTGATCGGCGAGGCGAGCGCCGAGACGCGCTTCCGCTTCTACGACAACCGGCAGAAGTACCTCCTGTTCGTGAGCACCTGCACGGAGAAGTGGGTGGTCGCGCAGCGCATCGAGCTGGAGCTCGACAGCCTGACGCCGCGCCCGCCGGCGCTGCGGGTGTTCGATGCGGGCGTGGGGGACGGTACCGTGCTGACGCGGCTCATGCGCTCGATGCACGATCGCTTCCCGACGGTTCCGTTCTACATCGTCGGCAAGGAGATCAGCCTCGAGGACGTGCGCCTCGCGCTGGAGAAGATGGCGGATCGGTTCTACGAGCATCCCTCCACGGTGCTGGTCATGACCAACATGTATTACGCCGAAGCGCCGTGGCTGCGGCCGGGCTCGCTCGCCGCCGCCAGCGGGCTCCTCTGGCACGAGGTGGCGCTGCGCGGCGGGACAGCGGGTCAGTTCGAGCGCCAGATCACCGATCTGCAGGCCTTCCTGGCCCAGAGCTGGACGGCGAAGATCAGCAGGAAGTCGGGCAACCCGGTGTACGAACGGCCGGTCGTGCTCGTGATCTATCGCGAAGATCACCGCCTGCTCCTCGACAGCGTGCGTCCGAGGCAGGGAGCGGCGGGCGGCGACTTCGACCTCGTGATCGCCTCGCAGCCCTACCGGGCGCGCGCGCCGGTGGAGTTCAAGGCTGCGAAGGTGATCGCCCCGCTCGCCCGCGCGCTCGGGCCCGGCGGCCGCCTGATCGGCATCCACTCGTGCGGGCGCGACGTCGGCATGGAGATCATCCAGCGCGTGTGGCCCGGCGAGAGCCCGTTCGCGATGGATCGCCACCAGCTCCTCAAAGCGGTCAAGCACGCGCTCGGCCCGGAAGCGCGCGAGCTCAACTTCAACGCCTACTCCGATGCCCGGGCGTATTTCCGCTACAACATGCACACGCTGCCGATGGAGATCGGCTCGTCGATCGGCACCTCGACCCTGCTCGCCGCCTGGAATGCCGCGATCTACGTCGCGCAGATCGAGGACGGGCGGCTGCGCACGGCGATGGCCGACGGACGCTACCTCGACGCGACGCGCGAAGTGCTGCAGAAGCACGGGGCGCTCTGGTTCCAGAACGAGTCCTACGTGATCTCGCGGCACCGGTCTGCCGGTTGAGGACTCGTTCATGACCGAGGGCACGCGAGCTCGCTCGCGCGCGGCGGACGAGCCGATCTCCCCGGAGGGCCGGGCGGCGCTCGCCGCGCTGGCGCGGGAAGCCTCCGTCGAGATGACGTGGCGCGACGCGGGCGAGCTCGACGCCTGCCGCGCGCTGCTCGCGCCCGGGACGCCGGTGTTCGCGAGCCACCTCCCCGGGCAGAGCTGGCGGCAGAGCGTCGAGACCTGCATCGCGATCCGCGGTCGCGGCTTCGAGCCCGTGCCGCACCTGCCCGTCAGGCGTCTCGCCAGTGCGGGGGAGCTCGAGAGCGTCATCGCGGACCTCGTCGCGCGCGCGCAAGTCGCGCGCGTGTTGCTCATCGCGGGCGATGCGCCGCGGCCCGTCGGGCCGTTCGCCTCCACGCTCGAGGTCCTCGCGACCGGCGTGCTCGCCGCGCACGGCATCCGCCGCATCTTCGTCGCCGGTCATCCCGAAGGGCATCCGCAGCTCGCCGCGACCGAGCTGCGCCGGGCCGAACGCGACAAGCTCGCCTTCGCCGCCACGCACGGAATCGAGCTCGCGTTTCTCACCCAGTTCGTCTTCGAGGCCGGGCCGTTCCTGCGCTGGGTCCGGATGCTGCGCGAGCAGGGCGTCCAGTCGCGGCTCGTCGCCGGGCTCGCCGGGCCGGCGCGGCTCGCGACGCTCTTCCGCTACGCGCTGCTCTGCGGCGTGGGGCCGTCGATCCGGGCGCTCGGTGACCGGCCCGCGCAGCTCGCGCGGCTCGTCGGCGAGCGCGATCCCGCCGCGATCGCCGCTGCCATCGCGCGCGAGCGCGCCGCGCTGGGCGATGTCGGCATCCATCTCTTCTCCTTCGGCGGCCTCGCGCGCACCTGCGCGTGGCTGCAGGCGCTCTCGCGCTAGGTGACCCCCTTGCGCGCCCGAGGATATTTCTCGTGGCGGCGCTCCTCGACGACGCGTGCGAGGCGCATCACGGCCTCATGGATGTCCGCGAACGAGGTGTAGATCGGCGCGACCCCGAAGCGGATGTTGTCGGGATGGCGAAAATCCGGAAGTACGCGCATGTCCGCGATCAGCGCCTGATCGATGCGCCAGCCGTCCGGGTGGCCGAGCGAGACGTGTGAGCCGCGACGCTCCGATTCGCGCGGCGAGTTGAGGCTGAACCCGAGCGACTGCAGCAGCGCTTCCCACAGGCCGATCAGATACTCGGTCTGCTGCACAGATTTTTCGCGCAGTCGGCCTAAGCCCGCTTCGAGAAGCAGGTCCACGCCCGGCTCGATCGCCGCCAGCGACAGGATCGGCGGCGTGCCGGTCAGGAAACGGGCGATCCCAGGCTCGGGCACGTACTCGAGCGCGAAATCGAACGGAGCGCACTGCCCGAACCAGCCGCGGATCGGATTCGCGAGCGCGTCCTGAAGCTCGCGGCGCACGTAGAGAAACGCGGGCGCTCCGGGGCCGCCGTTCAGATACTTGTAGGTGCAGCCGACCGCGAGATCGACGCCGGCTGCGTCGAGCGCGAGCGGCATCGCCCCCACCGAGTGGCTCAGGTCCCACAGCATCAGCGCCCCCGCACGATGCGCAAGCGCGGTCATCCGCGCCATGTCGTGCACGTAGCCGCTCTTGAAGGCCGTGTGCGACAGCGCCACCAACGCGGTCCGCTCGTCGATCGCCGCGGCGATGCCGTCCACGTCCGCGCGGATCGCGTCGCGGGAGCGGACGATCTCGAGCGGATCGCCGCCCGCCAGCTCCAGCGCGCTCGCGAGCACGTGGATGTCCGACGGAAAGTTGAGCTCGTCGGTGACAATCCGCTTCTGGCCGGGGCGCGCGTCGAGCGCCGCGACGGCGAGCTTGAACAGGTTGACCGAGGTCGAATCCGCGACGATCACGCTTTCGGGGGACGCGCCGAGCAGCGCCGCGATCTTCGCGCCGATGCGCCGCGGCGCGTCGAGCCAGTCGTCGCCCCAGGCGCGGATCAGCCGCTCGCCCCATTGGCGGTCGAGGACGTGCCGCATGCGCTCGATGCTGCGCCGGGGCAGGCGGCCGAGCGAGTTGCCGTCTAGGTAGATCGTGTCCGGGTCCCGAGTGACGAACTCGTCGCGATAGCCGGCGAGCGGATCGCGACGATCCATCTCCTGCGCGAAGCCGGCGTCCAGGGAAACGGGCACCGCGCTATTATCTCAGCTGCCTCGGGCAGCGGGGCCCGAAGGGCACCGTCATCGGCGAGTCAAATCCCTGCGAGCATCATCTCCCTGCGGGCTTCCGAACCGCGTCCACCTTCCCAAGGAGCTCACGATGGCCAATCCATTCGTACATGTGGAACTGCACACCAAGGACCTCGCCAAGGCGAAGGCGTTCTACGGGAAGCTCTTCGGCTGGAAGCTCGAGGACACGCCCATGCCCGGCGGAGCCGGCTCGTACACGATGATCTCCGTCGGCGAGGGCACCGGCGGGGGCATGATGACCGAGACCAACGCGCCCCCGCACTGGCTCGCCTACGTCGGCGTCGACGACATCAAGGCGTCGACGCAGCGCGCCAGGGAGCTCGGCGCGACCGTGCTTCAGGACGTCATGGACATCGGCGAGTACGGCTCGATGAGCGTCGTCCGCGACCCCACCGGCGCGACGCTGGCGCTGTGGCAGGCCAAGGGCCGCTGACGCACGTGCGCGAGGCAGGTCGATGGGCAGCGCCGCCCGGTCAACCGTTGAGCAGCGTGGGCGTGCAGGCGAAGATGATGAGCGGGCCGTTGCCTTCCGGGCTCCAGCCGAGCGTGATCATCAGGTCGCGGGTGGCTTCGTCTCCCGTGAGCCGGTGGTTCGGCGCGCCGCCCATCCCGTTGTTATAGACGCGGAAGAGGGGCGCCGTCCCGGCCGGGCAGTTGCCCGTGGCATCCGTCGGCATGAGGTAGTACGCCGCCGCGGTCTCGAGAACCCATACCGCGGAGAACGTCGGATCGGACTGGAGCGTCTGGCATTCGTCGCCGAAGGTATAGAAGTGCGAGCTCAGCGTGCCGAAGGTCGCGCTGAAGAAGCGGCACATCGCGACCCGCCCGGGTCCGGGCACGGTCCAGACACGGAAGAACGCGAACGTCCGATGCCAGCCATCGCCGAAGACCCCGTCGACCAGCAGCCTAGTCTCGACCTCGTCGGCGGTGTTGAAGTAGTGGTTGAAATCCGCCTCGTAGAACTCGGTCGCGATCGCGGTCTCGGCGAGCGTGTTCTCCTCGGCCGCGATCGTCACCGAGTCGGCGCTCGATCCGTTGGTGTTGAGCACGAAGACATGATCGAGGCCGTCCAGCATGCGCCACGGCGCTCCGCCGACGGCGAGCGAGTCGATGACTGTTTCGGTGGCCGCGCTCAGGATCGACACCGAGTTGCTGCCCTGGTTGACGACATAGACGTTGCCGCCGTTCGCGTCGACGATGGTCTCGAGAGGCGTCGTTCCGACCGGGACGGTATGCGTCACCGTATCGTTGTCGGTGTCGACGATGGTGAGCGTGTTGTCCGTCCCGTTCGGCAGGTACCCGCGATGGTAGACCGAGCTGATGACCATGAAATTCGCTGTCCCGCTGGCCGAGATTCCCGCTCCGGACGGAATCAGCCCGGTGACCGTGTCGGTCGTCGAGTCGATCACCGAGATCGTCTTGTCGGTCTGGTTGTTGACGTAGACCTTGGCGTGCTGCGCGTCGATCGCCGGGGTGATCGGCCCCTTGCCGACGCCAATCGTCTTGACCACCGCGAGCGCCTGCTCGTCGATGGACGTGACGGTGTTGTCGGTGTTGCTGACGACGTAGAGCTTCTTCAGGGTATCGTTCGACGTGGGCGAGGACGGCCCGGTGCCCACGGGGATCGTGGCGATGACCGCGTTGGCCGTCGCGTCGATCACCGAGACGTTGTTGCTGCCCCCGTTGGTGACGTAGACCTGGTGGATGAAGAAATTGCTCGCGATGCCTCCGGGGTCATTGCCGACCGGGATCGTGGTGACGACGGTATTGCTCGTGCCGTCGATCACCGTGACCACACCCTGGGTGTTCGTGGCGGTCCCGTGGGTCAGGTACACCCGGTGCGTCGCGGCATCGGCGATGATGCGCCGGGGGTTCGCGGTGACCGGGATCGTCGCCACGACGGTCAGCGCGTTCATGTCGATGACCGACACGGTTCCGCTGTCGTGGTTGGTGACGTAGGCCCGCGCGAGCGCCGGATCGGTCGCGATACCCTGCGTGTTGTTGCCCAGCGTCAGCGTAGCCTGGACCGCAGGTGAAGCCTGCGCAGCGCCGCAGCCGAGCGCAGCCGCGGCGACCAGCGCCGAGATCTTCGAGATCATTGCCGTAGCCTCCCGTCGGTGTAGGACCGCAGAAGGATACGTACCGAAGCTGAGGCCGGCCTGACGACTGACTGACGCTTGCTTGACGCGGGGCGAGCGCGTGCGCTCGCCCGAGCCGCGCGGCTTGCCCGCGCCGCTCTACAGCGCCTGCGCGATATCGCCGAGGAGGTCGTCCACGTGCTCGATCCCGATCGACAGGCGCACGAGATCGGCCGGACAGAGCGTGCCGGGGCCTTCGACGCTGGCGCGATGCTCGACCAGGCTCTCGACCGAGCCGAGCGAGGTGGCCCGCTTGAATACCCGCAGTCGCGCGACGAACGCCTTCGCGGCGTCCTCCCCGGCCTTGACGCGAAGCGAGAGCATCGCCCCGAACCCGCCATGCATCTGGCGTGCCGCGACCGCGTGCCCCGGATGGGCGGCGAGGCCGGGATAGAGCACATGCGAGAGCTTCGGGTGCCCGTGGAAGCGCTCGGCGATCGCCTGTGCGCTCGCGCAGGCGGCCCCGACACGCAGATGCAGCGTCCGCATGCCGCGCAGCAGCAGCCATGCCTCGAGCGGACCCAGCACCGCGCCGCCCGCGCCGCGGACGTAGCGGATGCGCTGCCAGAGCGCGTCGTCGACCGCGGTGGCGAGCGCGCCGGCGATCACATCGGAGTGGCCGTTCAAATACTTGGTCGCCGAGTGCATCACGAGATGCGCACCGAGCTCGAGCGGGCGGGTGATGAGCGGCGTCGCGACGGTCGAGTCGACGCAGAGCGTCGCCCCTACCTCGCGCGCCAGCTCGCCCGCCGCCGCGATGTCGGTCACCTCCCACGTCGGGTTGGCCGGCGTCTCGACCCACACGAGACGCGGGCGCTGCGCGCGCATCCTGGCGGCGAGGTCGTCGATCGAGGCGTTGTCGTAGAAGTCGACCTCGAGCCGCCACGGCACGGCGAAGTCGGTGAGCCACTTGCGCAGTGCCCAATACATGTTGCGCGGCGCGAGCACGCGGTTGCCCGGCTCGAGCGCCTCGAACACTGCCGCCGCGGCGGCCTGGCCGGAGCCGAACAGCATCGCAGCGGCCGCGCGCTCGAGCGAGACGATCAGCGCTTCGGCCTGGTCGTAGCTCGGGTTGTCGGCGCGTGAATAGGTACGCCCGCCCGGAAAGCCGCCGTCCGCGCCGCGCTCGTAGGTCGTCGAGACGTGAATCGGCGGCACGATGTCCCGGTAGGGCTCCGCGACGCGACCCATGCCCTGCGCGGCGAGCGTTTCGGGATGAAGCCGCGGCTTGTCTTCACTCATCGATGCCGCCGCAGCCAGTCGACGATCTGCGGCGCGACGTCGGACGGGCATTCGCGCTGCGGGAAATGCCCCGCACCCGCGACCAGGCGCCGCTCGTACGGACCCGCGAAGAAGCCCTCCTTGCCTTCGCTCATCCGCGGCAGGTTCACCGGATCGAGCGCCCCGTGCAGCGTCAACGTCGGCACGCGCTGCTTCGGCGCGGGATCGAACCGCGCCTCGAGCTCGGCGTAGCTCGGATCGCCGGCCGCGTGACCCCAGCGCACCCGGTAGGAATGCAGCGTGATGCTCGCCCAGTCCGGGTTGTCGAACGACATGGCGGTGCGCTCGAATTCCTCCGTCCCGGGGTGATAAGCGACGAACCACTCGTTCCAGATGTGACGAGTGAACCCGCGCCGATCCTCGCGCACGAGGCGATCGCCCCGGGCGGTGGCCATCAGCCAGTGATACCAGTAGTTCTGCGTCTGCGGATACGACAGCGTCTGCCCCGGCGAGTTGGTGCCGTAGCCCGTGGACAGCGCGACGCACGCGGCTACGTTCGCTTCGTCGAGCGAGGAGGCGATGTACGCCGCGCGCGAGCCCCAGTCGTGACCGACGAGCGCATACCGGCCCAGGCGAAGCGCCGCCGCGAAGTCGACGAGATCACGGCCCAGCGCCACGAGCTGCCCGCTGCGCGGCGTGCGCTCGCTCAGGAATCGGGTCGGTCCGTAGCCGCGCAGCCAAGGCGCGTAGGTGCGCAAGCCCGCGCCATGCAGCGCGGGCAGAACCGGATCCCATGTCCGCGGGTCGTCGGGCCAGCCGTGGGCGAGGATCACCGGGAAGCCGTTCTCCGGGCCTCCAGCCTCGAAGCCGACGCGCAGCAGCGCGGTATCGACGAATCGCGTGGTCATCGCGGAGGCTTCCTTCACGGCGCATCATAGCAGTCGGCTTCGGAGCGCGATGTCCGGGCTTCGCGCTATTTCCGGATCATGTTTTGGCGTAAGCTTTTTCGCATGATCCAACGGGACTCGCTGTTCGCCGCCTTGCGGCAGTCGGCGGACGCGGCCGCCACCACCGCCATCGAGCGGCTCGTTCGCGACGGACAGGACCGGGAGCTCTCGCGCATCAATGCGCTCGACTTCGCGGCGAAGCACGGCCTCGACGAGGAGAAGACGATCGCCGCCTTCCTCCACGCCGCGCGGCTCGGTATCTTCGAGCTCTCCTGGAACGTGCTCTGTCCCGGCTGCGGAGGCGTGCTCGACGCCGGCGCCTCGCTCAAGAGCGTCAACCGCGCGGAGTACGCGTGCTCGCTGTGCGCCGCCGGCTACGAACCGACGCTCGACGAAATGGTGGAAGTCACGTTCACCGTGAGCTCGCGCGTGCGCCGCATCGCCGCTCACGACCCGGAGAGCCTGCCAGCGGCGGAGTACTGCCGGCAGATGTTCTGGAGCACGGGCATCGACCTGCCCGACGATGCGTTCGACCGGATCTTGAGCGATGTGACGCTGGAGCTGATCGATCTGCCTCCGGGCGAGAAGGCCCTGCTCTCGCTCAGCCTGCCCGCCGAGTTCGTGATCGTCTTCGACCCGGTGACGCACACCGCGCAGTTCATCGACGTCAAGGGCGAGCCGACCCGCGAGCGGCAATCGCTGTCGATCGTCTTCAGCCGTCAGCACGCCGAGACGCAGACGCTCAGCCTGCAGCCGGGGCCGCTGCGCCTCACGCTGGAGAATCGCACCGACCGGCGGGTCGTGCCGGGCGTGTACGTCGCCGATCAGGCGATGCACGACATGCTCGGCAAGCGCAAGCCGTTCCTCACCGCGAAGCGTCTGCTCACCAACCAGACGTTTCGCGACATTCACCGCACCGACACGCTCGACGTTGACCAGCGGCTCAAGATCACGAGCCTCACGTTCCTGTTCACCGACCTCAAGGGCTCGACCGAGCTCTACGACCGCGTCGGGGACCTGGCCGCCTTCGACCTGGTCAAGGAGCACTTCAGGCTTCTCCACGAGATCGTCGCCGCCGAGCAGGGTGCGGTGGTGAAGACGATCGGCGATGCGGTGATGGCGACCTTTCCGACGCCCGACCGCGCCGTCGCCGCTGCGCTGTCGATGCGCGACGCGATGCGCAGGCTCAACGAGCGGCACAAGAGCGAGGACCTGCTGCTCAAGATCGGCATCCACGAGGGTCCCTGCCTCGCCGTGACGCTCAACGACCGGCAGGACTATTTCGGGCAGACCGTGAATATCGCCTCGCGGGTGCAGGCGCTCGCCGTGTCGCGGTCGATCCTGGCGACCGGGCCGGTCGTCGATCACCCGCAGGCCTCCGAACTGCTCGCCACCGGCGGCATCAGGCCCCAGTCGCGGCAGCTGCCGCTGCGCGGGATCGCCGACGAGATGCCGGTCTACGAGATCCCCTAGGCCGGCACGATTGCCCGACGCGCGGCCAGGCGGCCGCCGCCGTCGCCCTCCGGTGGCCGCTGTGGGAAACAGCTCGGCCGCCGACTGTCGAGAATCTTTACAAAGGTTGTCGATTTCAACATTAATCCATTGATTCAATGATTGTCTTTTACTGGCTCGGCTCTTGCTTTTAGCTCTCCGTCGCCCGGTACGCCGGGTTCGGGGGGTTGGAATGAATACAAGATGGTCTGGGATGGTCGTTGGGATGGCATTGTCCGTCGCCGCTTCGTCGGCGTTCGGTAACGCCTTTGCAGGGTCGAATCCGCAAACCGGAGATCTGACGTTCGGAAGCCCGATCTTCTCGAACGGGTCGGTGGGCGCGACGATTCCGGGCAATATCTACTCGAGCGTCAACGCGGGGCAGTTCCAGGGATTCTTCGATCCCAGTTCGGAAGGCGATGGTCCGGGGCCGGAAGCCGACGACTTCCTCCGCTTCTTCTGCATCGACATTACCCACCTCGCCGACACCGGAGGTGCAGCCTCGTACACGCGCAGCGCGGGGACCACGCTCTCCACGACCCAGCTGTCCGAGCTGACCCGGCTGTTCGATGCCTACTACCCCAACAAGACCACGGGAACGTATTACGCGTCGGGCGCCGATACGAATTTCGGGAGCTTCGCCAATGCCACCGACTCGGCGGCGTTCCAGCTCGCGATCTGGGAGATCTTCTTCGGCGACGGCACCGATCTCACCAAGGCTCCGTTCATCGCGACCTCGGCCGCGGTGGCCGAGGCCGACCTGTGGCTCAGCGTGGTCGACAGCGAAACCGGCACGCCCGGAGGCTGGACGTTCTACACGCTGACCGACAACGCTGGAAACGGCACGCCGTACCAGACCTACCTCACCGTCGAATACTCGCAGCCTCTGCGCTCGACGCCCGAGCCGGATCTTCTCGTCCTCTTTGGCAGTGCAGCTTTGGCCGCTTGGTTTGCTGCACTGCGCCGCCGGCAGACCTAGACTCCTCTGCTTGCGTTCTTCGGAGCCGCACGATGGGTGCGGCTTTTTTTTCGCCCGTCCGGCGCAGAGCTTCGGGCGGGTAGTGCGCGTCCGCGACGGCGCTTCGCCTCGAGCCGAACGGGCTGCACGCGCGCCTCGGCGACGTATAATTTCGTCGTCGTCCCGACGGAGGTGCCGATGGGATTCGCAGCGCTCGGCCGTTGTCTCGTCGCTCTGATCGCCGCGCTCACCGCGGCGACCGCTTTCGCCGAGGACACGCTCAAGCTCGCGATCGGCCAGCGCGGGAACTGGGAGAACGCCGCCCCGGAGCTCGGCCAGAAGGCGGGGTTCTTCAGCAAGCACGGCCTCGTGCTCGAGCTCCTCTACACGCAAGGCGCCGGCGAAACGCTCCAGGCGGTGATCTCGGGCAGCGTCGACATCGGCGTCGGCGTCGGGACCGCGGGCGTGCTCGGCGCCTTCGCCAAGGGTGCCCCGGTGCGCGCGATCGCCAATTCGACGACCGGGGCCGACGACCTCTTCTGGTACGTCCCCGCGGACTCGGCCATCAAGACGCTCAAGGACGCCGGCGGCAAGACGATCGCCTACTCGACCACCGGGTCGTCGACCAATCTCGCCGTGCTCGCGTTCATCCGGCAGTTCGGAGTCGACGCCAGGCCCGTCGCCACGGGAAGCCCGTCGTCGACCTTCACCCAGACGATGTCGGGGCAGGTCGACATCGGCTGGTCCGCGCCGCCCTTCGGCGTCGAGGCACTGCAGCAGGGCCGCATCCGCATCGTCGCCCGCGAAAGCGACGTGCCGGCGTTTCGCAACCAGACGGTGCGGTTGATGATCGCGAATCTCGCCACCGCGGAAAAGCGCACCGACGCCGTCGAGCGCTACATCCAGGCCTACCGGGAGACGCTCGACTGGATGTACTCCGATCCCGCCGCGCTCCGGGCGTACGCTGCTTGGGTGGGCATCCCGGAAGCGCTCGCCAAGGACGTGCGCGACCGCTTCTACCCGAAGGAGAACCTCCGCCTGGACCGGCTCTCCGGTCTCGACGAGGCGATGGCCGACGCCGTCAATCTGAAGTTCCTGCCCGCCCCGCTCTCCCGGGACCAGGTGACGGAGCTCTTCAAGTACTACGCCCGCGGCGCGAAGTAGCGCGAGCGCAATTCAGCCGATCGGCCCGACGCCCCGGGCCCACAGCTCCCACGCGCGTCCGACCTGCGTATCGTTGGTCGCGGCCGCCTTGGCCGCTTCCCCGGCGTTGAGGTACTTCACTTCCCCGAGCGTCATCGCCTGGAGCTGCAGCCTGGCGTTGACCTCGGCGTAGATCGCCCGATACACCGCCTGCTCGAGGCTCGCGCCGACGACCGTCGAGCCATGACCCCGCATCAGCACCGTCGAGCGCTCCCCGAGCGAGCGGGCCAGCGCCATGCCGAGGGGACTGCTGCTCACGAGCATGTCGGTGTCACCGGCGATGTCGCGGATCTCGAACAGCGCCGCGCCCTCGCCCAGGAAGCCGCTCATGTGGAACACCGGCCGCAGCGGCTGAGCGGTCACGCCGAAGGGAATCACGCTGGGCGAGTGGCTGTGCACGATCGCCCGGACCTCGGGGCGTGCACGATAGATCTCGCCGTGGATGAAGCGCTCGAGATAGACGCGCCGCCCGGCGGCGTCGAGCGCCACGCCGTCCAGGTCGAAGGTGACGATGTCCTCGCGGCTCACCAGCCCCGGCGCCATATTGCGCGAAAGCAGGAAATGCGCGGGCGAGCGATCGTGGCGCACGCTCACGTGACCGAATCCGTCGACCACGCCCTGGGCGTAGAGGATGCGATTGGCGAGCACGAGACGTGCGACCAGCTCGGGATCGGGAACGGATGGCGTCATCTTCTCTCTATGGTAGTACGTTATGCGGAATGCCAACCCTACATCATCTGGGGCGGCCCGAGCGCCGGACGGCGATGGGAGGCTTTCACGAAGCATGAGCACGACGATGCGGCCCTCGGTGCTGCAGTTGAAGCGCTTCCTTCGCGCGGCGTCGCTGAGGCCGCGCGCGGCAACGGCCGCGGACGGGCGGCGGGTTGGGCGCGCGATCGCCCTCTGCCACGCGCTGTTGTCGGAGCGGGGCGATGTCTCGGGGGCGCGGCTCGCTCGGGAGGCGCTCGCCGCCTGCCGGGGGCTCGACGAGTCCTCCATCGATCTCCTCTTCGATCTCCTGGTCCAGCAGTTCTCCCCCGATCGGCTTGCGGTCGACCGCTGCGCGGCGGCGTATCGCGACGATCCGTCCCAGGCCAACCTGATCGCGCTCCAGCGCGCGGTCGAGCCTCCACGGCAGGAGCTGTTCCGGCGCCTGAACATGGCGCCTGGAGGAACCGGCCTGCTTGTAGACATGCGCGCCCGGCTGCTGGAGCGCGGCATCAGGAGGCCGGAGTGGATCGGCATCGAGTCCGACCTCGCTCATCTGCTCGGCTCGTGGTTCAACCGTGGATTCCTCGAGCTCCGGCGCATCGACTGGCGGACCTCCGCGCTCGTCCTCGAGAAGCTCATCCACTACGAGGCGGTGCACGAGATCCGCGGCTGGCACGACCTGCATCGGCGCCTCGCCGCCGATCGCCGCTGCTACGCCTTCTTCCATCCCGCGCTGCCCGACGAGCCGCTGATCTTCATCGAAGTCGCGCTGGCCCGGGGCATGAGCTCGCGCGTCCAGCCGCTGCTGGAGCCCGATTCGCCGCTCATCGACCCGGCAGCGGCGAATTGCGCGATCTTCTATTCGATCACCAACTGCCTGAAGGGCCTTCGCGGCGTCTCGTTCGGCAACTTGCTCATCAAGCAGGTCGCCGAAGATCTCGGCCGCGAGTTTCCCCGCCTCAAGTCCTTCGCGACGATCTCTCCGGTGCCCGGCTTCCGCGCCTGGCTCGTCCAGACGGCCGCCGAGCATCCCGCGCTCGCCGCGTTGATGGCGCAGCTCGACGCTCCCGGCTGGCACGATGATGGCGACACCCGTTGGGTCGACCTGCGGCGGGGGCTCGAGCGGCTCTGCGCTCACTATCTGCTGCAGGCGCGGCACGGCTTGGAGCCGCTCGACAGCGTGGAACGCTTCCACCTCGGGAACGGGGCGCGCCTGGAACGGATCAACGGGCTGGCGGACACCTCGCCGGGAGGCCTGGCGCGGTCGGCCGGCATCATGGTGAACTATGTCTACGCGCTGGACGCGGTCGAACGCAACCACGAAGCCTATGCGCGCGAGCACCGTGTCGTTGCCTCCCGGCGCATCGAGGTCATGGCGAGGGAGTCGCTGCTCGCGCGCAGCGACAAGCGCAGGGAGCACCTGCGGTCGGCTGACCCGCGGCGCTAGTCTTCTTCCGTCGAGCTGCCGTGCGCAAGCTGCAGCCCGGCTTCCAGTCCGCCCGGTTTGCGCTTGCGCAACGCGGCGCGCAGCCCGAAGAGGAGCTGCAGCGCCACGAGCAGGATGCACACGATCATGAAGCCGAGGCTGATCGGCTTCTGGAAGAACACCGTCAGGTCGCCGCGCGACAGCAGGAGCGCCCGGCGGAAATTCTCCTCGACCAGCGGCCCCAGGACGTAGCCCAGGAGGATCGGCGCGACCGGGAACTCGAGCGCCATGAACACCGCGCCGACGACCCCGAAGAAGAGCACCTCGTAGACCTCGAACAGGCTGTTGTTGGTGCTGTAGACGCCGATCGAGATGAAGAACAGGGCGCAGGGAAACATGTAGCGGTAAGGAACCTGCAGGACCTTCACCCAGATACCGATCAGCGGCACGTTGAGAATGACGAGCAGGATGTTCCCGACCCAGAAGCTCGCGATCAGGCCCCAGAACAGGTCGGCGTGCTCGGTGATGAGCTGCGGGCCCGGTTGGATGCCCTGAATCAGGAGCGCGCCGAGAATGAGCGCCATCACGGCGTCCCCCGGGATCCCGATGCTCATGGTTGGGATGAAGTCGACCTGGGTCTTGGAGTGCGACGCGGCTTCCGGGCTCGCGACGCCTTCGAGCGCGCCCTGCCCAAAGCGCTCGGGCGTCTTCGAGATCCTGCGCTCCAGCGCATAGGCGATGAACGTAGTGATCGTCGGGCCGGTTCCGGGCATCGCGCCGAAGAGCGTCCCGACCAGCGTGCCGCGGACCATCGGCGCGAACGCCTGCTTCAACTCCGCCTTGCTGGGCCGCATGTCGCGCAGCCGGACCTTCGCTTCGTTGCCGACGAAGTGAATGCGGTTGACGCTGCGCAGGAAGTCGGCCACGCCGAAAAGCCCGAGCGCGAGGGCCACGAGCTCGACGCGATCGGAGAGCTCGGTGAAGCCGAAGGTGAATCGCTGGGCGCCGCTGTTGACGTCGGTGCCGACGATGCCGACCAGCAGCCCGAACACGGTCATCGCCACACCCTTCAAGGGCGAGCCCCGCGACATGGTCGAGCCCGCGAGGAGCCCGAGCAGCATGATCGAGAATATCTCGGTAGGACCGAACTTGAAGGCGATCTGGACGAGCAGCGGCGAGGCGAACACCATCACGGTGATGCCGAACGAGGCGGCGAAGAACGAGGCGATCATCGTGATCCCGAGCGCCGTGCCGCCCTTGCCCTTCTTGGTCATCGGGTAGCCGTCGAGGCAGGTCACCGCGTGCGGAGGGTGCGAGGGCATGTTGAGCAGGATCGCGCCGATCGCACCGCCGTACTGCGAGCCGTAGAAGATGCCCGCGAGCATCAGGATCGCGGGCACCGCGTGCATGGTGTAGGTCACGGGCAGCAGCATCGCGATGGCCGACAGCGCGCCCATGCCGGGAAGCACGCCGATCAGGTTGCCGATCAGCACGCCGAAGAACGACCACATCAGGTTGTGCGGCTGCAGCGCTACGCTGAAGCCGTACCACAGATCCGCGAGCGACTGGGCGATCACGCTCCGCCCCAGCCGAACAGGGGGAAGGTCATCTGCAGGGCCCACCAGAACACGACGACGCAGACCGCGACCGTGGCGAGCCCGAGGATGGTCGCGCTGAGGAGGCTGTTCTCGCGGTCGGCCAGCGCCGAGATGAACACGACCGCGAACGTCGCCGGGATCAGCCCGCCGTACTTCCCGAGCGCGACGAAGGCGACGATCGAGATCGCGATGAGGAACCAGCCGCGCCACTCGGGCGGCAGCACCGCATCCTCGCCCTCACGCACGTGGAAGCGCGCCGTGGCCGCGATCCCCAGGCCGAGAAGCGCGAGGATAACGCCGAGCGCCACGGGGAAGTAGCCCGGTCCCATCCGGCTCAGCGTACCCATCGGATAGTGTCTTCCGCCGATGATCGCCGCCACGCCGATGGCGATCATCAGGGCGCCGGCGAAGTAGTCGCGATTGGTTCGATTGACGAGCGGTCGCCGGGGCATGGCTTGTCAGGAACGAAAGTCCCGCCGCGAGTGTACGGACTCAACCTGACAATTGACAACCCGGCGCGCGGCAGCGCAACGCCTCGGAGAACGCTGTCTACTCCTCTCCGACGGCGCGCGGAAGACTCGATCGCTCGAGGCCGCCGGCCTGGCGCAGGAGCAGGCCGTCGATCGCCGCCACTACCTGGCGGACGTCGGGCGCGCGGATCGTGCCGCCGAGGTTGGCAAACGGGCCCTGACCGCGCACCCCGCTGAGCTCTGGATCCGAGCCGGAGAACAGGGCGACCACCGGCACGCCCAGCGCCGCGGCGAGATGCGTGAGCCCGGTATCGACGCCGACGACGAAGCTCGCCCGGGCGAGCAAGCCCGCGACCTCGGTGAGCGCGAGGCGCGGCGGCACCACGGCCCGGGGGATGCCGCGTCGCAGCCGCTCGCTGCGCTCGCGTTCCGCCTCGTTCCCCCACGGAAGGACTGCGCCCAAGCGCCGGTCGGCGAGCGCCTGGCCGAGAGCCTGCCAGCTCGACTCCTGCCAGAGCTTTTCGGCCCGGCTGCTGCCGTGCAACGCGACCCAGAACCTGCGCCCGGATGCGCCGACGGCGCCCGCGCCGCGGCGCAGGCCGAAGTCGGCGGGGTTGCGGATCGGGTATCCGAGCGCGCCTGCGGCGAGGCGCCGATTGCGCTCGGTGGCCTGCAGATGCCTGGAAACGTCGATCCGCCGGTCGAAGGCGAGCGCGGCGAGCGGCTCGCGCGCGCTCGCCCATCCGTAGCCGACCGCTGTGCCGCGCGCACGCCGAACGATGACCGCGCTCTTGAGCAGGCCCTGCGTGTCGATGACGAAGTCGTACCGGCACTCGCGCAGCCGGGCCTCGAAGGCCCGGCGCTCCGCGCGGCTCGCCGCCGAGAACGGTTGCTTGCGCCAGCGCCGCTGGGCCACGACGATCACTTTCCTCACGCCGCGGTGCAGGCGGACCACGTCACCGAACGCCTCCTCCACGACCCAGTCGATCGCGGCGTCCGGACGCCACCTCAGGATGTCGCTCACCACCGGAAGGTTGGCGACGACGTCGCCGAGCGAAGAGGTCTTGACGAGCAGGATCCGCGGCTGCTCCCGCGCAGCGCAGCGGCGCGACGCGGGCTCGACCGGCGCTCCGCACGCGGGCGATGCTTCGCGAAGCATCGCTCAGCCCGAAGGAAGCTTGTGCAACAGGGCGAATTTCTCCCGGTCATCGCCGGGGCGCGCACCGGCCCAGGTCTGCTCCCACGATCCGTAGGCGTACGCAGGAGGCTCGAACGCGGCGCCGGCGTACTGCAGGAGCATCCATGGACACTCGCGTGCCGCCGCACTGGTCTCGACCCTGAGCGTGTCGAGCCCCAGGTAATAGTCGAGCATCGCGCGTTGCGGCTCGCCCAGGCCTCTGCTCGCGACGCAGGCATGGTCGCGAGGCAGTGCTCGTTGAAGCGAGCCGGCCATCGACCGGTACGCCATCCCGTAGTCGAGATAAGGCAGCCAGAGACTGAGCACGAGCCCCCAGCACATCGCGATCCCGGCTGTCCACGTCCACAGCGCTTCCGCCGGCCCGGAGCGGCCGCTTCGAGCGATCCAGGTGAAGAGCAGCGTGACGAGCGCAGCGACCGCCGCGGCCGCGGGGGAGAAGCGCGCGACGAAGCCGGGCTCGCCTGCGGCGAGGATGCTCGCCGTCGCTTGCGGGAAGCCCGAGACCGCCGACAGCCACGCGAGCCAGACGAGCGCCGCGGCGATCGCGAACACCACGATCGAGCTGCGCCGCAGTCGTGCGACCCAGCGCCCGGACGTGCGTTCGAGACCAGGCAGCGCCAGCAGAGCCATCGGCAGCGCCGTCGGCAGCGCGTAGAGCGTGCGCGACTCGTGCGCGCTCATGAGCACGATCACCATCACGCTCAATGCAGCTCCGGGGAGGCTGAGCGGCAGCGCAGACGTCTGCTGCCGCCACGCCGCGTCGGCGGCCTCGAGCGCCGCCGGCCACGCCGGGAACGTGAACCACAGGAGCGTCAGCGGATAGAACCATGGACCGTGCGTCGCGCCGAGCCGCACGAAGCCGACGAAGCGTCCGATGTTGTTGTCCCAGAACCAGACGTGGAACAGCGCCGGAGACTGCTCGTACAGCGCGAGCGGCCAGGCGATCAGGAGCGGAGCGCCCACCGCCGCGGCAACCGCGATGAAGCGCCCGGCGAGGCGCTCTCGCCACGCGCGACTGCACAGCAGAACCGCGAGGGTCGCGGCCACGAGCCCCGGGCCCAGGAGTCCCTTGCTCATGAAGGCCACCCCGGCGCCGATGCCGACCCCCACGCCGCCCGCGACGCCTCGGCGCCTGGCGATCGCGATGCCGTACAGCGCGATCGCCAGCCCTGCGACGAGCGCCACGTCGGTCACCAGCATGTGCACCTTGTCGAACACGCCGAGGCTTCCGACGAACAGCGCGGGACCGAGCAGGCAGCGCCGAGCGCCGAAGAGCTCGCGCGCAGCCGCCGCGAGAAAACCCAGCGTCGGGTAGAGGAAGAACGGAACCGCGAGGCGCGCGCCCTCGTGAACGGGCAGCCATCCGCGGCTCAACTCGGCGAATGCCGCGGCCACCCAGTAGAAGAGCGGCGGCTTCTCGAGAAACGGCTCGCCCGCGAGCAAGGGAACGATCAGGCCCTTGCCCTGGACGATGCTCCAGACGAGCCCGAAGGAATACGCTTCGTCGGGCTTCCAGGGCTCGCGGCCGAACAGCCCGAGCCACGGCCAGAACAGCAACAGCAGGACGGTGGCGGCCGCGCGAACCTGCTCCTTCGACCAGCGCGTACGCAGCGAGGGACGCAGCGCGAGATCGCGCTTCGGCGAAGCGATGTCGAACGGGAACGCAGACTGGTGTTCGGTCACGGAAGGTTCGCGAGCGTCGCAGCGTCGACGGAAGAAGGCGCACCGCGCGTGCACGCGCCGTATATGCTCGAGCTGCACTGACGTGAAGATTCTCCCGCAAGGCGCTTGCGGGGCGCTGACTTCAAACTTACGCTTGGCCGCGAGCGATGATCTTGCCGCCGCAAAGATTGCCGCGTCACCGCAGCACGTACCCGGCCACGGTAGAATCGCCTGGCGTCGTCACCCCATGGATCTCGGACTCGAAGGCAGGATCGCGCTCGTCACCGGCGCGGGCAGCGGCATCGGCGCCGCCATCGCGAGCGCCCTGGCCCGGGAGGGATGCGTGACCTACTTCGGCGACGTCGACCCGCAGGCCGCGACCCGCGCGGCCGCGCAGGGCCCTCGGCCGGGCCGCGCGCTCGAGCTCGACGTCGGCGACGCGGCCTCGCTCCGGGCAAGCGCGCAGCGGATCGTCGACGAGCATGGACGGATCGACGTCCTGGTCAACAACGCTGGGATCCTCAAGTCCGGATCGGTCGTCGACGCGACGATCGAGGACTGGGACCAGGTTTGCCGCGTGAACCTGTCCGGCGTCTACTACTGCTGCAAGGCGGTGATGCCGTCGATGCTCCGGCGAAGGTCGGGGAGCATCGTCAACATCGCATCGGTGTCCGCAGCCCGGGGCGGCGGCGTCTTCGGCAACGTGCTCTACGGAACCACCAAGGCGGGCGTGGTCGCGCTCACCAAAGGCCTCGCGCGCGAGCTGGGCCCGTCCGGCATCCGGGTCAACTGCATCGCACCCGCGGTGACCGAGACCGGCATGACTCGCGCGCTGCTCACTCCGGAGCGGCGGCTGTCCGCGCTGGCGTCCATCCCCCTCGGGCGCTTCGCAACCGCCGAGGACATCGCTAACATGGTGCTGATTCTCGCCTCCGACGTTTCGTCCTTCGTGACGGGCGAGACGATCGTCGTCGACGGCGGCTATCTAACCCGCTGACGTCGCCCACCAGCCTAAAGAAGGAAACGACCGTGAAGCTTTTCTACTCTCCCAACTCGCCCTACGCCCGCAAGTGCCTCGTCGTCGCCTACGAGCTGGGATTGCGCGAGCGCATCGAAACGCTGCCGGCCGACGCGGTGCCCACCAAGCGCAACCCGGACATCGCGGCGAAGAATCCGCTGTCCAAGATCCCGACGCTCGTCACCGACGACGGCACGGCGCTCTACGACAGTCCGGTCATCGCTGAGTACCTGAACGCGCTCGCGGGAGGCAAGCTGATCCCGGCCGACGGAGCGTCGCGCTGGAGCGTGCTGGTCGAGCAGGCGCTCGCCGACGGCGTCCTCGACGCCGCCTTGCTGGCCCGCTACGAGACCGTGCTGCGCCCGGAGAGCCTGCGCTGGAGCGACTGGACCGCTGGACAGCTCGAGAAGCTCGCCGGCGGGCTGGACGAGATCGAGCGGCGCGCCGTGCGCTTCGGCGATCGCGTCGACCTGGGCACGATCGCGTTCGGCTGCGTCCTCGGCTACATCGACCTGCGCTTCGGTCACCTGGAATGGCGCAAGAGCCGGCCGGGCGCCGCGGCGTGGTTCGAGAAGTTCGGCCGCCGCGAATCGATGGTCAAGACGCGGCCCCCGGGCTAGCGCTCCCAGAGGGCGCGCATCCGCGCGGCGAGGTCGACCGGCGGCGCGGGCTCCATCATCGCGCCGGGGGCTGGCGCGCCCCCCGCCGAGACGGGCGGCCACGCCGCACGCTCGAACCGATCGGCGATGTTGTCGGGGATGAACCGCGTCCGGGCAGCGTACACGTGGCGATCGCCGTGGGCCGCCTGGGCGTGGACGTAGAAGCGCTGCGGGACCACGAGCTGCAGCCGATCCCTGGCGCGCGTCATCGCGACGTAGAGCAGCCGGCGCTCCTCCTCGATCTCCTCGGCGGTGGCCGTGGCCATGTCCGAAGGAATGCAGCCGTCGACGACATTGAGCACGTGCACGCTCTTCCATTCCTGGCCCTTGGCCGAGTGGATGGTCGAGAGCACGAGGTAGTCGTCGTCGCGGCCCGGCGCGTCCGCCTCGTCGCTCGTCGCGCCCGGCGGATCGAGCGCGAGCTCGGTCAGGAACCGCTCCCGCGACGGGTACGTGGCGGCGATCTGCTGCAGCTGCGCCACGTCGCGCTGCCGCACGAAGGCGTCCTCGTAGATGCGCTCGAGATGCGGCTCGTACCAGCGCGCGACGCGCTCGACTTCCGCGGGCCAGGGCGAGCCCGCCCGCCGCAAGCCGCGATACAGCTCGACGAACGGCGCCCAATCGCGGGCGAGCGCGGGAGGCACGTCGAAGTCGCAGAGCGCGGCCACCGGGTCCGCGGCGGCGTCGACCGCGTCGAGCAGCCGCGCCGCGGTCGCCGGACCCACGCCGGGCAGCAGGCGCGCGACGCGCAGCCCGGCCATGCGGCCGCGGGGATTCTCCGCGAAGCGCAGCACGCCCAGCACGTCCTTCACGTGCGCGGTCTCGAGGAACCGCAGGCCGCCGTACTTCACGAACGGGATCCCTCGCCGCGCCAGCTCGCCTTCGAGTTGCGCGCTGTGACTCGAGCTGCGAAAGAGCACCGCCTGCGATTTGAGCGCGATGCCCGCCTCGTGGCATTCGAGCACGCGTTCGGCGACGCAGCGCGCCTGGTCCGCGTCGTCGAGCACGGTCACCAGCTCGGGCTTCGGGCCGGCCGCCCGATCGGTGTGAAGCCGCTTGGAGAACCGCTCGCTCGCGAGCGCGATCACCGCGTTCGACGCGTCGAGGATCGCCTGGGTCGAGCGATAGTTCCGCTCCAGCGTGATCACGCGGGCGGGCGCCGGGAACTGCGCCGGGAAGTCGAGGATGTTGCGGACCGTTGCGGCGCGAAACGAGTAGATCGACTGGGCGTCGTCGCCGACGACCGTCACGCCGCACCCGTCCGGCTTGAGCGCGAGCAGGATCTGCGCCTGCAGGCGGTTGGTGTCCTGGTACTCGTCGACGAGCACGTGATCGAAGCGCTCTCCGATCTCCCGGGCCAGCGCCGGCTCGGCCGCCGCGTGCGCGCAATAGAGCAGCAGGTCGTCGTAGTCGAGCACGTTCTGGGCCTGCTTGGCCGCCGTGTACGCGGCGAAGAGGCGGCGCAATTCGCTCTCCCAGTGCGCGCACCAGGGAAATGCGCTGCCCAGCGCTTCGGAGAGCCCCACGCCGCCGTTCACCGTGCGCGAGTACAGCGCTAGACAGGTCGTCTTGCCCGGAAACCGCTTGCGGGTCGCGCCGAGGCCCAGATCGTGGCGTACCACGGCCAGCAGATCCTCCGAATCGCCGCGGTCCAGGATCGTGAACGACGCCGCGAGACCGATGCGTTCGGCGTACTCGCGCAAGAGCCGCGCCGCGACGCCGTGAAAGGTTCCGGCCCACGGCAGACGCGGAATCTGTGCGCGCTCGAGCACGCGCTGCAGAATGCGCCCCGCGCGGCGCTCCATCTCGGCGGCGGCGCGACGCGAGAAGGTCAGCAGCAGGATGCGCTCGAGGTCGGCGCCGCGGCACACGAGGTGCGCGACGCGATACGCGAGCGTGTTGGTCTTGCCCGACCCGGCACCGGCGATGATGAGCAGCGGCGCGTCGCCGTGCTCGACCGCCTCGCGCTGCTCCTGGTTGAGCGCGTCCAGGTGACCGGGCGCGGACGCAGCCTCCATTGCGGAGTCGAGGGAATCGCGAAGCATGGGAGCGAGCGTCGTCGAACGAACGTTCGACAGCTTACCACGCCTTTCGCGCCGCTAGGCGGAGCGAGGATTCGGCGATGCGCGGACGCCCGGGTCGACGGCCGCTTCGCGCAGCGAGTCGACCGGATGACCGGCGGCGATCCAGGCTTCGAGCCCGCCGAGAAGCGGCCGTACTCGCGCGAAGCCGGCCCCGATGAGGAGCTTCGCGACCTGCGCCGCGGACGCTTCGTTGGGGCAGCTGCAGTACAGCACGATCTCGCGATCACGCGGCAACTCGCCCACGTGCGCGGAGAAGCCTTGCAGGGGCAGGTGCAGTGCGCCGGGGATGTGCCGCGGCTCGAGCTTGCGCGCGGTGGGTGAGCGCACGTCGACGACGATCGGCGCGTCCGCCGCATCCAGGCGCCGGTACAGCTCGTCGACGTCGATCCTCGCCATGCGCAGCTGCGCGTGAAAGCGATGCCGCTCCCGCCACTTGAACGCGACGTAGCCGAGCACGAGCAAACCGAGCACCACCAGTGCGTCGACGCCGTAGGTCATGACGAGCGCGAGCAGCCCTTCGATCTGCGAGCCGAGCAGCATGCCCCCGCCCATGCCCGCCGCGACCCAGAGCGCCGCGCCCGCGCCGTTGAAGGCGAGAAAGGCGGGCCAGCCGATGCCCGCGGCGCCCGCGAGCGGCGGGGCGAGCAGCGAAATCCCCGGGACGAACTTCGCGATGAGCAGGGCGTTGAGGCCCCAGCGCTCGAACTGCGATTGCGTCTCGTTGACGCAGGAATCGGGCGTGAGCGAAATGGCGCAGAGCATGCGCATGACTCGGTTGCCGTAGCGGCGGCCGGCGAGGTACCAGGCAACGTCGGCGACGAGACAGGCGAGGAGCGCAACGGCGAATACCGCCGCGACCGACAGCTTGCCGCTTGCGGCCAACGCGCCGGCGACGACCAGCGTCGGGATGGCTGGAATCGGCAGCCCGACCTGCTCGGCGAGCACGTTGGCGAACACGACCGCCAGGCCGTACTCTCCGACGAGGGAGGAGAGCTCGTTCATCGTCGCTCGCGCGCGATCCGGGAACAGGCAACATGCGGCCTGACCGGCGCGAACGCAAGCCGGGCCGCCCGCGCCGCGCGGCTGACCCTGTCTCGACCCGTATAATCACATCGGCGGTGTGGGATCTCGCCGGATGCGGCCCACCCCTTCCGCCGCGCGCGCCCGCGGAATTTCCGGAATGCACGGCGCGTCGAAGCCGTAACGCGCGCCAGCGTCGGCGATGCGGATTTCCTCCCGGGATCGTTTGCCGATGATCTACTGGCTCGACGAGCCGCGCCATCAGCAGGAAGTTGCCGTTCGGCGGGCCTTCGGGATCACGCTGGCGCTGTCTCTGCTCATCCACGCGGCCGCCCTGTTCATGGCCCTGCAGCGCCTGCGCGAGCTGCCCCCCGACGATGGAAAGGATTCGGCGAGCGATCGCCTCCAGGTGCGTCTGGCGATGCCGGCGCCCCCGTCGCCGCCGCCCGCTCCGCAGCCTCAGCCCAGAATCCTGACAGCGCCTCGGGAGGCGACGCCGGCGCTCACGCAGGCGCCGCGGCCGAGGCCGCGGGTGCCCCGCCCTCCGACCGTGCTCGCCACGCCGGCGCCCGCGCCACCGATCGCGCAGGCGCAGACGCCGACGCCGCCTTCACCGGCACCGGCGCGGACGCAGACCGAAGCGAAGCCGGCGGAAGCCGACCTGTGGTCCTACCTGCAGGCAAGGCGACGCGAGCGCGGCGAGCAGGTGGAGTCGATCGTCGCCAGCAACCGGGACGCCGACGCCGACCTGGCGGCCAACCTGCCGCGGCCGGCGACCGGCGCCGCGACCAAGGACGTCAATCGCGGCGGCGGCATCTTCGAGATCAAGAGCATGGCCTACGACGACGCCTCGTTCATCTTCTTCGGCTGGAATCCGGACATGGGACGCGAGACGCCGCAGCTCATCACGGTGCGGATCGGCAGCAACCCGGACATGCGCATCGCGGTTGTGCGCCGGATGATCGCCATCATCCGCGACTACACCCACGAGGACTTCTTCTGGCGATCGGCGTATGGGCGCGGCGCCGTCCTCTCCGCGCGCGAGAAGGACAACGACGCGCTGGAGAGCTACCTGATGCACGAATTCTTCGACGACCACGGCGAGCCGCGTTAGTCCGGTCGAGGCTCGGCGACCGTCGCCGGACCCCGGGCGCTCCCGCGGGCGCGCGGTTGCGGCTAAACTGTCGCGGCCCGGGATTTGCGAGCCGGTACCGAACTTCGAGCGCGAAGAGGGGAGGAGACGGTGAAAGCTTCGGCATGGACCATGACGACGGCGATGGCGGCCATCGCGATGCTCGCCGGCGGTGCGCCGGCGCTCGCGGCGACGTTCGTCTACGTCTCGAACGCTGACGACGGAGAGATCGGCGTCTATCGCATGCTCGACTCCGGAGAGCTGCAGCCCGGAGCGCGAGTCAAGGCCGCGGCGGTGGTCATGCCGATGGCGGTGAGCCCGGACCGCCGCTTCCTCTACGCCGCCTCGCGCTCCAAGCCGTATCGGGTCCACGTCTATTCGATCGACCGGAGCACCGGCGCGCTCACGCCGTTCTCGACCTCGCCGCTGGCCGAGAGCTTCCCCTACATCTCGCTCGACCGGACCGGCCGCTTTCTCTTCGGCGCGTCCTACGGCGGCAACGTCGTGAGCGTCAATGCCGTCGGCAGCGACGGGCGGGTGTCCACCGAGCCGCTGCAGGTGATTCCGGTCGGGCGCAACGCGCATTCGATCCGCGTCGACGCGACCAACCGGTTCGTCTACGTCCCGACGCTGGGCAGCGACGAGGTCTTCATGTTCCGGTTCGACGCGAAGACCGGCAGGCTCGCCTCGAGCACGCCTGCCGTCTACCTCGCAAAGTCGATGACCGGGCCGCGACACTTCATCACTTCGTCGGACAACAGGCACCTGTATCTGTTGAGCGAGCTGGTCGGCACGATCACTAGCTTCGACATCGACGACAAGACCGGGGCCCTGACCGAGACGAGCGTCGCGACGGGGCTGCCGCCCGACAGCAAGCTCGGACCGGGGATGCCGCGCGGCGCGGTCGGCGGACCCAATGCACCGCCGCCGCGCAACACCGACAACGACATCTGGGCCGCGGATCTTCACCTGCTGCCGAGCGGCCGGTTTCTCTACATGTCTGAGCGCACGAGCAACACGATCGCGTCGTTCTCGGTCGATGCCGCCAGCGGCCGGCTCGCGTATCTCGGCAGCACGGCGACGGAGCGCCAGCCGCGCGGATTCAACATCGATCCCAAGGGCCGCTTCATGGTCGTCACCGGCGAGAAGTCGGATACGATCTCGGTGTACGCGATCGATCCCGCGAGCGGTGCGCTCGCGCCCGTCGGCAAGTACCCGACGGGCAGGGGCTCGAACTGGGTGGAAATCGTGAGCTTCGATTGACGTCGTTCCAACAACCGCGGTAGCCGGCGTCATGGTCGCCAAGCACGATCCGAAACCGAGCCTGGCCTCGCGTCTGCGCGCGCTCGTCGGCGCGCCGGAGATCCTCGTCCTGCCCGGCGTCTACGACGGCTTCAGCGCGCGGCTGGTCGAGCGGATGGGCTACCCGGCCGCGTTCGTCACCGGCAGCGGCGTGAGCGAAAGCCGGCTTGGACAGCCCGACGTCGGGATCATGGGCCTCGACGAGAACGTCGCCGCCGCCCGCGCCATCGCCGCCTGTTCGGGTCTCGCGCTGCTCGCCGACGGCGACACCGGCTACGGCAATGCGCTCAACGTCTATCACACGGTGCGCGCCTTCGAGCGCTCCGGAGCCGCGGGCCTCATGCTCGAGGACCAGGTCTGGCCCAAGCGCTGCGGGCACCTCAAGGGCAAGGAAGTGATTTCCGCGGCGGAGATGGTGCAGAAGATCCGCGCAGCATCGGAGGCGCGCGAGGATCCCGATTTCGTCATCAAGTCGCGCACCGACGTGCTCGCGACGCACGGCCTGGCCGAGGCGATCCGCCGTCTCAACCTCTATGCCGAAGCAGGAGCCGACCTGTTGTTCGCCGACGCGGCGATGACGGTCGACGACATCCGCGCGATCGCGAAGAACGTGGCCAAACCCCTGTGCGTGAACATGGGCTTTGGCATCCGGCAGCGGTCGACGACGCCGCTGCTTTCGGCGCGGCAGCTGCAGGAGCTCGGCGTGGCCGTGGTGATCTATCCGCGCATGCTCACCGCGTGCGCGCTGCAGGGCATGAAGAACGGACTCGAGCTTCTGGCGGAGTCGCTCGCGAGCGGGCATGTCGTCGATCGCCCAGACGCGCTGGTCTCGTTCGAGGAGCTGCACGACATCATGGGCATGCACGAGGTCGAGGCGATGGAGCAGCGCTTCCTCACCGCCGATCAGCTCGAAGCGAAGTACGGGCGCGAGCGCAGGGCCTCGATCATGCCGGGCGCAACGGGCGCCCCGAATCGAAAACGGACGGCGTAAGCTCGGTCGGCCACGCGCCGGGAGACAGGTCGAAACATGTTCAAGATCGAAGTCCAGGACGGCAAAGGCATCTGGAGCGACGTGCGCGGCGAGGACGGGCAGGTGCTGACCTACGACAGCGAGGACACCGCGCGCGCCGCGCTCCGCGAGCGCTTCCCCGTGCTCGTCCAGATGGAGCAGTACGGCGATCCGAAGCGCACGCGCGTCATCCGCATCCTGCCCGACAAAGAGGACGACTGGCCGAAGCCGCCCGGCCGCTGAAGCGCGGTCGAAGCCAGCGGTCGAGCTCCGGGTAGCGGCGGAAGATGCCTGCTCGTTGAGCAGGATGTTCACAGCCTGGCCGATGACGAGATCGCCGGCTTCGCGAGGAACGGCGGCGCGAAGGGCGGGCTCGCGAGTCCGCGCCCGCCCATCCGCGCCTCGCCTGCTTTCGCTCGCGCCACGTCGCCCCAATCGGCGCCCGCCTCCTCGATCGCGAGGCGCACGAACTCGCCGCGTCCGTGGATGCCGTCCCAGTCGTACAGGCGGTAGCGCACGGGCCGACGCTAGGTTCGACCGTCGCGCGGACCGAGGAAGAACCAGAGGATCAACCCGACCAGCGGCAGCAGAACGACGACGACGACCCACAGGAGCTTTTTGTCGTTGGCCGCGCCGCTTTGCAGGATGTTGATGATCGCCCAGATGTCGCCGATCAGAATGAGGATGCCCCAGATGCTGTATCCCATGTTGAACATGGCCTTGCCCCTTTCTTCCCTTCGTGGACGCGGCGGAACGCCGGCCGAAGCCGATACCCTACACGCACCCGGAGCCCGGCAGAAGGACGGCGGCGCCGGTTCGTTCGCTGCACCGGGCAACAGCCGGTTACACGTTGCCCGGGCCGAGCCGCTACCGGCTGAGATCGGGACGGCTTACAATCCTGTTAGCGGTTGAAGGACTGCGATGATGCTCAGGCGCGTTTCCCCTGTGGTCTTGTTCGCGACCGTCGCGCTCGCGGCGCCGCTCGCACACGGCGAGATCTACACCTGGGTCGATGCCGCGGGCGTCACCAACGTGAGCAACCTCCCTCCGCCCGACGGCGCCAAGCTGACCAAGGTGCAGCACGCGCTTCCGCCGGAGATCCTCGCGCGGGAAGACGCCGCCCGGGACGCGGCGCAACGGGCCGAAGCGCAGGCCCTCGCCGCGCGCGTGCAGCAGCTCGAGGAAGAGGCGCGCCAGGCGCCACCGCCGGACTATCGGCCCGTCATGCCGCCGCCGGTGATCCAGTACATCGTCCAGGCGCCGCAGCCGCCGATGCAGCAGACCGTTGAAGTGACGCCGGCCTACGCCGGCAACGGCTACGGCGGGTACGGCTACGCCGGGTACGGCTGCGATCCCTCATGGTTCGCCTGCTGGTGGCCCGGCTTCTACCCGGCGAGCGTGATCGTCGTCGATGGCTCGCATTCGAACAAGAATCGTCCGATCCACCATGGGCAGAACATGAACGGGCCTCGTCTGCCGCCGCCGTTCGGGCCGCCGCTCGTCCCCAACGCCGGCCCTTCGCAGCCTCAGAGGTTCGTGCAGCGCTTCGTCCCATCCGCGATGGGATTCAAGCGCGGGTGAACCCGCGAGGCGCTCGCCTGCGCGGGCGCCGGCTGGCGTTCCTCGGTCTCGTTGCGAGCGTGGTGCTGCTCGCCGGCCGCGACCCGGCTGTCAGCGCCGCGGCGCCGGAACGCACGGATGATCTGACGCCCCCGCCGTTGCGCATCCCGGAAGGCTCCCGGCCCATGCGCTACGAGGTGACGCTCACGGTGGTTCCCGGCGAGCCCGCCGCCCGCGGCGAGATCGTCATCTTTCTCGAGCTCGCAAGGCCACACCGCGTGCTGTGGCTGAACGCCGACGAGCTTGCGGTCTCGCGGGCCACGGTGAGCGCGCCCGCGACCGCGGTCACGATTCTTCCCCACGCGGACCAGTTCATCGGCCTCGCTTTCCAGCCGCCGCTGCCGGCCGGGAAGCATCGGCTTACGCTCGGCTTCGAGGCCGCTCAGACCCGCAACTCGACCCGCGGCATCTTCGCCCTGGAGGATCGCGGCGCCTGGTACGCGATGACCCAGTTCGAGGCGTTCCTCGAGACGCACTGAGCGCAAGCCACAGTTCGCCCATGGACATCGTCGCGGTCGACTGTCACGCGCACGTCATGCGTCGCGACGCGCCGCTCGCGCCCGACCGGCACTCGGCGCCGCGACGCGACTGCACCGTGGAGGAGTATCTCGCGCTCCTCGATGCGCACGGCATCTCGCACGGCGTGCTTACCGCCCCGAGCTTCTACGGCAGCGACAATTCGCTGCTCCTCGACGCGCTCGGCCGCGCGGCCGGCCGCCTGCGCGGGACGGTGATCGTTGCGCCCGACATCGAGCGCGGGGAGCTCGACGCGATGGCGGCGCGCGGAGCCGTCGGCGTCCGGCTCAACTGGTTCCGGCGCTCGAGCCTGCCCGATGCGTCTTCCGCCGCGTACCGCCGGCTCTTCGCGTGCGTCCGCGAGATGGATTGGCACGTCGAGATCTATATCGAGGGCCCGCTGCTCGCGAGCACGCTGCCGCGCATCCGCGAAAGCGGCGCGAAAGCCGTGGTCGATCACTTCGGCGCGCCCGACCCCGCGCGCGGCGTCGACTGCGCGGGTTTCCAGGCGGTGCTCGAAGGCGTGCGCGCCGGCGACACCTGGGTGAAGCTATCGGCGTCGTATCGGCAGGGCGGAGCCGATTGCCGGCCCTACGTCGACGCCCTGCTCGCTGCGGGCGGTCCGCGGCAGCTCGTGTGGGCGAGCGATTGGCCTTTCGTCTCCCACGAAGACATCGTGACCTACCGGCAGTGCCTGGACGATCTGCAAGGCTGGATCCCCGATCCGTCCGTACGCAAGGTCGTCCTAGCCGAAACGCCCGCGAGGCTCTTCGCGTTCGATCGCCCGGCCGGAAAGCGCTCTTAGCTCATTCTCCTTACGCACGGCTGACGCGCTTTGGTACGATTGCGGGCTAAGGGGGGTCTCATGGGCATGCTGCGCCTGCTCGCGGTTGCGTTGTGGTTGGCCGCGCCAGCGTTCGCGATCGCCGACGCCATCAAGCTCATCATTCCGACCGCGCCCGGCGGCGGAACCGACGCGTACTTCCGCGTGCTCGCCAAGGCCGCCGAGCCGTACTCCAGGGAGCCAATCGTCGTCGTCAACGTGCCCGGTGCCGGAGGCACGATCGGCGTCGCCCAGATGGTGCGCTCAGCGCCGGACGGGCAGACGCTCGCCGCCGTCTGGCTCGGGCCGGTGACCGTCTCGCCGCACACGATGAAGGTCCCCTACACGCCCGACGATTACGTGCCGGTGATCCAGCTCACCAGCGCACCCTACGTGCTCTGCGTGCATCCGGAGTTCCCAGCCGCCGATGGCAAGGGCTTCATCGAGGAGCTCCGGAAGAATCCCGACAAGTACACCTACGGCGACGACGGCGCGGGCGGCCCGGGACAGCTCGCGACGGAGCGCATCCTGCGCGCGATGAACGTGCACGCGCGCGACGTGCCGTTCAAGGGCGCCGGCGAGACGCTGGTGGCGTTCCTCGGCGGTCACATCGACATCTACGTCGGCTCGGTGCCTCCGATCCTGCAGCACGCGCAGGCCGGCAAGGCGAAGTGCCTGCTGCTCACTTCCGCCGAGCGGATTCCAGCGCTGCCCTCGGCGTCGAGCCTGCGCGATCTCGGCATCCCGGAGGCGGAGACGATCCTGTGGCGCGCGGTGCTCGCTCCGAAGGGCACGCCGCCCGCCAAGGTCGCAGAGCTCGAAGCGCTGTTCGAGAAAGCCGCCAACGCTCCTGCAACCCGGAAGTTCCTCGACGATGCCGGCGAGCAGCTGCTGATCCGCAAGGGTCGGGCGCTGCGCGAATACATCGACCACGAGTACGTCGCCCTGGGCAAGCTGGCCCAGGCGTTGAAGCTGACGCCGCAATAGAGCCGTGCCGGACGAATCTCCATCCCGCCGCAGGGCATTGCCGAGCATGGGTCGGCGCGCGCTCGGGCTGTTCGAGACGCGACTCGAAGAGCTCGCGTCGAAGGGCGACGCGCAGGTCGCGCTGGTGTTCGACGACCGGGAGGTGAGCTGCGCGGAGCTGCTCCGACGTACGAGGACCTGCGCGGCGTGGCTCGCCGGGCACGGTCTCGTTGCGGGCGAAACGGTCGGCGTGACGGTCGCCGACGACCTCGCGCACATCGTCGTGACCTTCGCGCTCCTGATCCTCGGCGTGCCGCAGATATGCCTGCCGACGCTCGATCCGGTCGGCAAGAGGCTCTCGGTTGGCGAAAGGCTCGGGGTCCGCCGGGTCGTCGCCGATCGGGCGAACGGCGCCCTGCCGAGGCTTGCGATGCTCTCGCTCGAGCCGGATCACTACGCCGCCGGCGGCGCCGACCTGGAGCGCTCGCTCAGTCTCGATCCCAACGCTCCGGCGGTGTACTACGCGAGCTCCGGCGCGACCGGGGAGCCCAAGCTCTTCGCCTTGAGCCAGCGCTGGCTCTACTGGCGGGCGCAGCGCATCGCCGAATCCGAGCGGGCTTCGCCGGGCCATCGCTCGCTCACCTTCGTTTCGCTCGAAGATTCGATGGCGAAGAGCCGGCTCCTGAGCTCGATCCTGATGGGTGCCGCCTGCGTCATTCCCGAGGCAGGCTCGCTCTTGTCGGCGCCGGAGATCTGCGCGCGGCATCGCGTCACCTGCCTCGAGCTCTCCATCTTCCAGGTCTCCAGCCTGGCGATGGACCCGAGCGCTCCGCGTCGTCTTCCTCCGCACACGACGGCATACACGGCGGGGGCGGCGGTATCGCCTTCGCTCCGGCGGCAGTTCGCGGCGCGGTTCGAAACGCCGCTCTACGTTCACTACGGGGCGCGCGAATTCGGCCGGATCTCGAGCACCTATCCGCAGGGCGACCGCGGCGACCCCGAATCGGTGGGCGCCCCTGGGTCGTGGCTCGATTTCGAGATCGTAGACGGCGACGGCAACCCGGTCCCGCGCGGCGCGATCGGCGAGATCAGGGTCCGCTCCGAGCAGATGATTCACGAGTACTACCGCGATCCGGTCGCGACCGCCCGTCATTTCCGCCACGGCTGGTTCTACCCGAAGGATCTCGCCTGCCTGACCGCCGAGGGCGACGTGCATCTCTACGGGCGCGCCGACGACATGATGAACCTGAACGGCATCAAGATCTTTCCGGCCGAGATCGAGCGCGTCCTCGAAGGGCATCCCGCGGTGAAGACCGCCGCCGCATTCTCGAAGCGGTCGACGACGCACGGGGACATACCGCTCGCCGCGGTCGAATTGCACGCATCCGCCGCCGTCAGCGCCGAGGAGCTCCTGGCGCGCGCCCGCGAGCGTCTCGGCATGCGTGCCCCGAGGCGCATCCTCGTGCTCGACGAGCTTCCGCGCAATGCCTCGGGCAAGGTCGTCAAGCGCAGGCTGATCCATCTCCTGACGGAGTCGAAGTGACGACCGGGCGGCACGAGACCTCGAACGTTCGCCGCGCCGTGTTCGACGCGCTGCGGGCGGCCGCGCCGCATTCCGTCGGCGAGGAGATGCGCGCCACGTTCCTCGCCGGCGGATCGAACCTGAGCCTCGCCGAGCTCGACCTGGACAGCCTGTCGCAGATGGAGCTCTGCATCGCCATCGAGCTGTCGACCGGCGTGAGCTTGCTGCCGTCCGAGCTCGCGGAACTGCGTTCCACCGAAGCGATCGAGCGCCGCATCGCTGCGGCGCTGAACGGCTCGCCGCGTGCCGGGAGCCCGGACGCGCACACCGCGCGAGACACGGGGAGCCGGCGGCGCGCGCCGGGGCGGCTGGACCAGGCGCTTCGGCTCTACCGGCGGCGGATCGCCCGCTGCCGCACCGACAATCAGCGCAACAAGCTCCACATCGCGCTCGAGAACTACATGACGCCGATGGAGGTCCGCCATTTCGCGGCGGCGCTGGCCGACGAGGCGCCAGAGGAGCCGGGCCGCATCTGGATCACCGACCTCGAGCAGCGGCTGCCGCGCAGGGAACCGAGAACCGCCGAATTCGTGCGCAGCGGTCTGTGCAAGGGCGCGACCTACTACACCGCGAGCTCACGCCCGAAGCAGGACAAGACGCTCCTGCTCGCGTTCGCCGGCCACTTCCAGCGCCTGATGGCACCCACGCCGCCGTTTCTCGACGCCCTGGATCCCGAGCTCTACGACGTGGTCATGCTGCGCGACTTCGCGCAGGCCTTCTTCGCCCGCGGCATTCCGGGATTGGGCGGGGACCTCGCCGCGACGCTCTCGGAACTGCGCCACGAGATCTCGCTGGACGCCTACCGCAATTGCATTGCGCTCGGAACCAGCTCGGGCGGCCTCATCGCGTTGCTGGCGGCCATCGAGCTGCGCCTCGCTCGCGGCATCTCGATCGGCGGGCTCGACTTTCCGTCGGTCGCCGCGAGGCTCGAGCGCCGCGGCCTGAGCGCGGAGCCCTACGCTTCGCTGCTCGCCGCGAGACCCGAGCCCTTCCCCGAGCTTCTCCTCGTGTTCTGCGGAGGCTACCGCACCGACGCCGCGGCCGCGAACGCGTTGCGCGGTCGCATCCCGTCGCGCCTGTGGCCAGTGAAAGGCTGCAGGACGCACTCGGTGATCGGGACGAAGCTCGCGAGCGGCCGGCTGCCCGCCTTCCTCGCCCGGCTGCTCGGTCAGCCCGTGGCCCGCGACGAGGCGACGCCGGTGCCGCTGCCATCGGCTGCGTCCTCCGTCCACGAGCAACAAGGAGCCTGACGATGATCGAAGCTGTCCGCGCTCGGAGCACCGCTGCCGTGTTCCGAGGCGTGGCCTCTTTCGTTGCGATTGCGGTTGCGGCGGCCGCCGCGGCGCTGCTCTTCGTCGCTCCGGCGCAGGCGCAAGACGCAGCTTCGTATCCGACCCGGCCGATCAAGATCATCGTCCCGTTCGGCGCGGGGTCGCAGATGGACATCGTGGCGCGACTCGTGGGCGGCAAGCTCTCCGACAGCCTCGGCAAGCCGGTGATCGTCGAGAACCAGCCGGGCGCGTCGGGCAACATCGGCAGCGAGATCGTCGCCAAGGCGCCGCCGGACGGGTACACGCTGCTGGTCACGGGCTCGCTCATCACGCTGCTTCCGAGCACGCTGGGAGCGCGCGCGGTCGACCCGGTAGCCGCCTTCGCGCCCATCACCAAGCTCGCCGAGCCGCCGATCCTCATCGTCGCCAACCCGGCGCTCGGCGTGAGCACGCTGCCCGAGCTGATCGCGAAGGCGCGCGCGCAGCCGGGCAAGATCGCCTACGCGACCGCGGGTATCGGCACGGTGCAGCACCTGACCGCGCTCACGCTGTCGAAGAAGGCCGGCATCGACATGTTGCACATTCCCTACGCCAACAGCGGCCAGGCCCTGAAGGACGTGCTGCAGGGCGAGGTGCCGGTGTACTTCACCTTCCTGGGTCCGATCGACACGTATCTCAAGAACGGGCAACTCAAGGCGCTGGCGGTGGAGAGCAACCATCGCATGCGCGCGTGGCCCGAGATTCCCACCGTCGCGGAGCTCGGCTACGAGGAAGCCGTCGCCGATCCGTGGAACGGCGTGCTCGCACCCGCCGGGACGCCGCCCGCGATCATCGAGCTGCTCTATCGCGAGCTCGCGCGCATCGTGGTGGAGCCCGACGTGCGCGAAGTCTTCATCAAGATGGGGATGGAGCCGCTCGCGCCGACGCCCGCGGAATTCAGCGCCGAGATCAGGCGCTCGGTCCAGCGCTGGCCACCGATCGCCCGCGAAGCCGGCATCCGGCCGGACTAGCCGCCCGCGCCGCGGCTCGGCATCTCAGTCGAGCCCGCGCCGGCGCCGCAGATAGGCTTCGAGCGCACGCAGCAGCACGTCGATCGCCAGGCCCACGATGCCGATCGCGATCATGCCCGACATGACGATCGAGGTGCTGATGCTCGCCTGGCCCTTGACCAGCACGTAGCCGATGCCGCTCGAGGCGACGATCAGCTCGGCGCCGACGAGCGACTGCCACGCGAGCCCCGCGCTCACTCTCAGCCCGGCGACGATCGACGGCACCGAGGCCGGGAGCAGCACTTCCGTGATGATCTGCCAGTGCCGCGCGCCGAGCGTCTGCGCGGCCTCGACCAGCTTCCGATCGACGTAGCGCGCGCCGCGATGCGCGTTGATCACGCAGGGCGGAAAGGCGCCGGTGAAGATGACGAGCACCGGTCCGCCGATGCCGGTTCCGAACCAGAGCGCCGCGAAGGGAACCCAGGCGATCGGCGCGACGAAGCGCAGCGCATCGAACAGCGGGGAGACGATCGCGTCGAGCCACCGGAACCAGCCGAGCGCGAGGCCGAGCGGGATACCGATGAGGGCGGCGAGGCCGAAGCCCGCGCCGAAGCGCGCGAACGACGACGCGAGGTGCTGCTGCAGCGTAAAGCCCGAAAAAGGCTCGCGCGTGAGCTGGACAAATCGCTCGGCCACCGACCACGGCGGCGGCAGGAACTGACGCGGAACCAGCCCGCCGAGCGAGGTGAGCGACCACAGCGTGAAGAACGCGGCGAGGCCCGCGAGCCCGAGCAACGCGGCCTCGCGCCGCGAAAGCGGCGCGCGGGCGGTCAGCGGACGTGCCACGGCATCGCCCGTGCTTCGAGCCGGCTCAGCACCGTGGTCATGAGCCCGCCGGCGATCGCGACGCTCACCATCCCGACAACGATCATCGCCGGAAAGATATCCAGCCCGGCCTGGTAGAGCACGTGGCCCAGGCCCACGATCGCGCCGATCAGCTCGCCCGCGACCAGCGTGGTCCAGCAGGCCTGCAGCGAGAGCCGCAGCCCGGTGAAGATCAGCGGCAGCGCGCCGGGAAGGAGCACCTCGCGCACCAGCATCCAGCGGCTGACCCCGAGCGAGCGCGCGGCTTCGACGAGATACGGCTCGATCGAGCGCACGCCCGCGTAGCTGTTGATCACCGCGGGAACGAACGCCGCGAACCAGATCACCAGCACCTTGGCGGCGTCGCCGAGACCGAGCCAGACGATGGCGAGGGGAATCCACGCGAGCGGCGGAATCGGGCGCAGCAGGAGGAACACCGGGTTGATGGCCGCCTCGGCACGGCGGCTCCAGCCCATCAGCATCCCGAGCGGAACACCGACGCCCACGGCCGCCGCGAAGCCCAGGAGCACGAGCCAGCAGCTGTGGAGGAAATGCTGGTGCAGCCGCCCGTCCGCGTAGCCCTGTACGGCGATCTGCTCGAGGGCCCGCAGCACCTCGGCCGGTGTCGGAAAGTAAACCGCAGGGACGACGTGCGTGGCAGACGTCGCGACGTACCAGAGCGCGATCAGTACGGCGAATGTCGCCGTGCCGATCGCAATGCGGGAGAGTTGAGGCATCGAGCGCGTCTGCCCTTGTCGTCATCCCGGCTTGAGGCCGGAGTCCGATGTCCGGCAGGCCCTCGGGCCGAGAGAAAATTCGCGTCGGGCTCCGCCGGGACGACGCCTAATGCTCAGTCGGCGCGATTCGCGAACGCCTTGAGCTTCGGGTCGCGGTCGACCATCTTCATGTACTCGTCGGTGACGTAGCTCGATGCCTGCGGCACCTCCGAGATCGCGCCGGTGCCTTTCATGAACTCGCCGATCTGCGTCATCCACTTGTCGACGTCCGACGGACCCTTGGAGCGGTCCATGATCCTCAACTGGCCCGCGAGGTCGTAGGTCGGCCGCGTGTCGAACTCCTTCTTCATCGAAGCCTCGCTGATCGACACGCCCCCGATGTCGTAGAACTTCTTCATCATCGCGATCGCCTCGCCCTGGTGCGCGTTCATCCACTTCCAGCTGCGCAGGTACACCGCGAGGAATCTGGCGACGTTCTGGGGCTGCTCCTTGGCGTAGTCGGCACGTACGACGAGCGCGCCCGGGACCTTGGTTCCGGTGTCCTTGCCCGAACAGATCACCTTCGCGCCGGCCTTCTCCTCCATTGTGTAGATGTTCGGCGCCCAGAGCCCGCCGAGATCGGCGTTGTTGGACGACATCGCGGAGATGATCTCCGCCTGGCCCATGCTCTTGATCGTGACGTCGCTCTTCTTGAGCCCCCACTGCGCAAGGCAGGACTGCACGGCATAGTCGCCCGTGGAGTTGGCGGTGAGCACGATCGTCTGGCCCTTGATCGACTGCGGGTTCTTCATGAACGCATCCGCCTTCGCGGCGGTGGCGAGCAGCGCATTGCCGGCCGATTCGTCGTTGGTGAGCCCGATCGTGAGGAGGTTGTAGCGCACGGCGCCGAGCTCGGCAGGCACCGAGCCCGTGCCCCCGACGTCCCAGGATTTGGACGCCGACGCCGCGATCTGCGGCACGCCCGCGGGGAACGTGCTGAACGTCGGCTTCAATCCCAGCTCCTGCCACCAGCCCTTCTGCTCGGCGACGTAGAAGGGCAGCGACCAGTACAGCGCCGGCTGGTAGCTCACCTTGATCTCGGTGAGCTGCGCCTGCGCCGCCGACATCGACGCCAGCGCCAGCGCGGCGGCGAAACCACGACAGAGATATGCTTTCATCGCTCCTTCCTCCTCCGGGTGAATGGTTGCTTGCGCAATACTCCTCAATGCTCGCCGCGCGGCTGCTGCTCGCGAAGCAGCCGCCAGATCTGCGTGCGCAGATGCACGAACGACGCCTCGTCCATCACGTCCTCGATGCGCTCGTGCCGGTCCCAGCGCTCGGCCGCGCGCATCGGCGCGACGTCGACGATCTCGGCGATGCGCCCGGGGCGGCGGGTCATGACCACGACTCGATCGGCAAGATACACCGCCTCCTCGACCGCGTGGGTGATGAACAGGACGGTGCGTGGGCTCGCGCGCGCGAGCCTGACGAGCTCCTCCTGCATCACCACGCGGGTCTGCGCATCCAGCGATCCGAATGGCTCGTCCATGAGCAGCACGTCGGGGTCCAGCGCGTAGCTCCGCGCGATGGCCACCCGCTGCTGCATGCCGCCGGAGAGCTGGTGCGGAAACGCGGACTCGTAGCCCTGCAGGCCCATGAGCTGCACGTAGCGCTCGACGCGCGCCCGCCGCTCGGCCGGTGCGACGCCCGTGGCGCGCAAGCCGAAGTCGATGTTCTCGACGACCGTCTTCCATGGAAAGAGCGCGAACTGCTGGAACACCACCGACCGATCGGGGCCGGGACCGGCGACGGGGCGCCCGCCGACCGTCACCGAGCCCGCGGTCGGGAATTCCAGCCCCGCCGCCATGCGCAGGCAGGTCGTCTTGCCGCAGCCGGACGGACCGACGATAGCGACGAACTCCCGCGAGCGGACTTCGAAGCTCACACCGTCGACCGCAGGAAGGTCCATGCCGTCGCGGCGAAAGTGCCGCGCCACCCGGTCGAAGACGATGGTGCTCACCGCGGCTTCGCCTGGCGCCGCTCTCAGCCGGAGGCCGTGAAGCCACCGTCGACGAAGATCGTCTGGCCGGTGATGTAGTCCGAGGCGCGACTCGCGAGAAACAGCGCCGTTCCCCACAGGTCGGAAAGCTCGCCGTTGCGGCCTGTGCAGGTTCGCGCCGCCATCGCTTCCCAGCGCGCGCGGTCGGCCACGACCGGCGCGGTGAGCTCGGTGGCGAAGAATCCCGGCGCGATCGCGTTGGCGTTGACCCCATGGCGCGACCAGGCCTGCGCCTGCGCGCGGGTGAGCTGGGCGATCGCGCCCTTGGAAGCGCCGTAGGCCGCGCAGTCAGCGAAAGCGCGCACCGATTGCAGCGAAGCGATGTTGACGATGCGCCCGAAGCCGCGCGCGATCATCGCCGGCGCCAGGCGCTGCGCGAGGAAGAACGGCGCGTCGAGGTTGAGCGCGAGCGTCGCGTCCCAGTCGTCCTCCGTCACCTCCAGGATCGGCTTGCGCCGGTTGATCCCCGCGGCGCAGACGAGGATGTCCGGGTCGCCGAAGGGCTTGGCCGCCTGCGCCACGCACTCGCCGATGCCGGCGCGGTCGGAGAGATCGCAGGGCAGGCTCGCGGCCCGCCCCCGGGACGCCGCGATCTCCGCGCGCAGCGCCTCGAGCAGCGCGGCGCGGCGCGCGGCCAGCACGACCGCGCAGCCGGCCGACGCGAGCGCGAGCGCGATCGTCCGCCCGATGCCCGAGCTCGCTCCGGTGACGAGCGCGACGCGGCCCGAGAGATCGAACAGATCGCCTTGCGCCATCCGTCAGCCGTCGACGGCGACGCCGCGTTCGAAGCGCTCGTCGGGAAAGTACTTCGCCAGCCGGTCGTCCGCGGTGCGCGCGTGCGCTTCCATCCCTTCGAGCCGCGAGATGCGCGCCGTGACCTGCGCGATGTCGCGATTCGCCTCGCGCGTCATGCGCTGCCAGGTCACGGTCTTCAGGAACTTGTGCACCGAGAGGCCCCCCGAGTAGCGGGCCGCGCCCTGGGTCGGCAGGATGTGGTTCGGTCCCGAGGTCTTGTCTCCGAAGGCGACGGTCGTTTCCTCGCCGAGGAACAGCGAGCCGTAGCAGGTGAGCCGCGCGAGCCACCAGTCGAGGTCGCGGGCGTGCACTTCCAGGTGCTCGGGCGCGTAGCGGTCCGAGACCTCCGCCATCTCCTCTCGCGTAGCGGCGAGCACGACTTCGCCGTAGTCACGCCAGGCCGCCCCGGCGGCTTCGCGCGCCGTCGGGGGCAGCGCCTCGATGAGCGCCGGCACGCGTCGCATGACCTCGGTTGCGAGCGCGTGCGAGCTCGTCATAAGCCACGCGGGCGACTCGTGTCCGTGCTCGGCCTGGCCGACGAGATCCGAAGCGACGATCGCGGGGTCCGCGGTCTCGTCCGCGATCACGGCGACCTCCGAGGGTCCGGCGAACACGTCGATGCCCACCTTGCCGAAGAGCGCGCGCTTGGCTTCGGCAACGTACTTGTTGCCGGGCCCGACGATGATGTCGGCCGGCTTGCCGGTGAAGAGGCCCTGGGCCATCGCGGCGATCGCCTGCACGCCTCCGAGCGTGAGGATCGCGTCGGCGCCGGCGACCTTCATCGCGTAGAGCACGTACGGATGGATTCCCTCCCCGCGATACGGTGTCGATGCGGCAACGACGAACGGCACGCCCGCGGCCTTGGCCGTGGCGATCGCCATGTACGCCGAGGCGATGTGCGCGTAGCGGCCGGTCGGGACGTAGCAGCCGGCGACGTTGACGGGAATCAGGCGCTGGCCGGCGACAAGGCCGGGCTCGAGCTCGACCGCGAACTCGCGCGTCGACTCGCGCTGCGCCCGCGCGAAGCGGCGCACGCGCTCAGTGGCGAAGTCGATGTCGCGGCGCACCGCCGGCGCGATCGCCTGCGTGCGCCGTTCGATCTCGTCGGCGTCCGCGACGATCGGCCCGGTCCAGTGGTCGAGCGTGGCGGCGTACTCTCGCACCGCCTGCTCGCCGCGCTCCGCGATCGCCGCGAGCATCGGCTCGACCACCGCGCGCGCGCTCGCCGTTTCGCTCTCCGGCGACCTGGCCGCCCGTTTCAGGTATCGAATCGCCACGTCCGCGTCCTTTTGCTCCGGTGCGGGCGACCATAGCAAGGAGCGCCAGGCGCCGCAACCCGCGCCCGCGAGACACCAGCCTCGATACGCCGCCTAGCGCTTCGTGCGCGCGCGACGGATCCGGGCCGCCGGCGACGTCGAGCGCTTCTGCGGCTCCGCTGCCTCGAACTCCTCGAGGAGCTTGCGCGAGAGGTCGAGCTCTTCACGCAGCCACCGGCGCAGCGCGGCGAGCGGCGGCCAGTCGCGCAGCCCCGGCGGGTACGCGAGCTGGATGGGATAGCCTTCCTCGTGCGTGATCGACAGCGGGGACAGGCGGACCAGCCGTCCTTCGCGCAGCGCGTCGGCGGCGAGAAGCTCGCGCGCCACCGCGAGGCCCAGGTTCTGCTCCGCGGCCTGCAGCATGAGGCTCGCGTCGTTGAACTCGGCGACGGGCGTGACCTTGACGCGCAAGCCGGCGGCGGCGAACCAGCCCTCCCACAGCTCCTTGTCGCCGAGGAGCGGCTCGCGGGCGAGCGCCTCCGGCTGAGCGCCGCGCAGGCGCCGGGCGGCCGAAGGCGAGCCGACCGCGATGAAGGAGATCGGCGGCTCGAACATGAGCTCCGATTCCAGCCCCGCCCACGGCCCCGGCCCGACGCGCACGGCGGCGTGGAAGCCCTCGCGCTGCACGTCCACCAGCGTCTGCGAAGAGTCGATCTCCAGTGCGATGCCGGGGTGCCGTGCGCGCCAGCGGCCCATGCGCGGCAACAGCCAGCGCTGCGCGAACGACGGCAGCACCGTGACGCGCAGGCGCTGCGCCGCGCCGCTCGCCGCCGCCGCGGCCGCCTGCACGCCGTCGTCGAGCAGCGCCAGCGCGTTCTGCACGCTGCCGAGCAAGGCCTTGCCCGCGGGATTCAAGACCACCCGACGGCCGCGGCGTTCGAAGAGCTCGAAGCCGAGCTGATCCTCCAGGCCGCGGATCTGCTGGCTCACCGCGCTGTGCGTCAAGTGCAGCGCCTCGGCCGCCGCGCGCAGGTTCTGCAGCTCCGCGACGGCGCGGAACGCGGTGAGCGTGTTGAGGGGCAGCCGGGACATTCTGGTAAGAATAAGCGACCAGAGCGGTTAGAACAAGTCGCTTCCTGCCTTTGGCCTGGGCGAATACTCTTACCACGTCGCGGAAATGCCACAGGAGAGAACCATGAAGAACCCGTCCAGACCGCTCGCTTCACGCCCGCCGCAGCCCTTCGCGACGGCGCTGCTCGCGGCCGCGCGCGCCGCTGCCGACGTGCTGCTCGCCCACGTGCACGACACGCTCTCGTTTCTCCGGGAAGTGCGCCCGGAGGACGACGTCGCGAGCATGAGCGTCCACCTGCGGCGCGACATCGGGGTAGAAGCGGCGTTGTCGCTGCATCCGGCCGAGCTGCGCAGGCTCCCCGATCCACGATTCTGAAACGGAGAACGATCATGACGACATTTTCTGCATCGATGCGCGCCGCGATGGCGGGCATCGTAGGCACGCTCGGTCTCTGGCTCGCTCTGGGCTCGTTGGGTTCCGCGACCGCGGCGCTCGCCGAAGCGACCCCGGGGGCGGGCGCGGGATGCCCGGGTCAGCCGCCCATGACCGCGGTCTTCACCGGCGTGCTCGAGCACGGCGTGCCGGTGTACCGCCTGCCGCGGTTGACCGTGTCGGCCGGGCGCGGAGCGGCCGTGGCGGAAGCGCGCACCGCGAAGCGCGATGCGCATGCGGCGCGCGGACGCGCGGCATCCTAGAGCACCGCGGCACCTGGAGCAGCTCGCGTCGTCGGAGCGCTCGCGAGCGCCGAGAGCGCCCGGCTCGAGTAGAGCGGGTGGGTTCCGGCGCTGAGGCCGGACGGGCGAGGTCGAGCGCGTCCGTGGTAGCGGTCGCAGGAGCAGGAGGTCCGCCCCACGGCGGGATCGGGCTGTCGCTCTTCGACACCAAGGGGCCGCCTCGGTTACGCTCGCGGTTCCGCGCTATCCTCCGCGCGCACGATGCCGTCCGCCCTCTTCTCCCCGTTCAAGCTGCGCGGGCTCTCGCTCGCCAACCGCATCGTCGTCTCGCCGATGTGCCAGTACTCGGCCGTCGACGGTTGCGCGACCGACTGGCACGTCGCGCACTGGGGCCAGCTGCTGCAATCGAGCGCGGGGATGTTCACGATCGAAGCCACCGCGGTGTCGGCGACCGGACGAATCACCTACGGTTGCCTGGGCCTCTACGACGACGCCTGCGAAGCGGCGCTGGGAGAGCGGCTCGCGATCGCGCGCGGCAATGCGCCGCCGATCCCGGTGGCGATCCAGCTCGCGCACGCCGGCCGCAAGGGCTCGTCGCAGCTTCCCTGGGAAGGCGGGCAGCTCATCCCCGTCGACCAGGGAGGATGGACGCCGGTCGCTCCGTCGGCGATCCCGCAGCTCGCCGGGGAGTCGCCGCCTGCCGCGCTCGACGCCGCCGGGATCGCCCGGATCAGGCGCGAGTTCGTCGCCACGGCGAAGCGCGCGCTGCGCCTCGGCCTCGATGCGATCGAGCTGCACTGCGCGCACGGCTACCTGCTGCACGAATTCCTCTCGCCGATCTCCAACCGCCGCGACGGCGCCTATGGCGGATCGTTCGAGAACCGCATTCGCTTCCCGCTGGAAGTCTTCGCCGCGGTGCGCGAGGTCTGGCCCGACGACAAGCCGCTGGGCGTACGCGTCTCCGCGACCGACTGGGTCGAGGGCGGCTGGACGATCGAGGACTCGGTGGCTTTCGCGCGCCGCCTCAAGGCGGCGGGCTGCGACTGGATCGACGCGTCGAGCGGCGGGATTTCCCCGGCGCAGAAGATCCCGCTGGGGCCCGGCTACCAGGTGCCTCTTGCGCGGGAAATCCGCCGCGCGGCGTCCATCGCGACGATAGCGGTGGGCCTCATCACCGACCCGAAGCAGGCGGAAGCGATCGTCGCTCGAGGCGACGCCGACCTCGTGGCGCTCGCGCGGGCGATGCTTTGGGACCCGCGCTGGCCCTGGCACGCCGCCGCCGCGCTCGACGCACAGGTGCTCGCGCCGCAGCAATACTGGCGCTGCGCGCCGCGCGAGGCGGCCAAGGTGATCGCCCACGCGAAGCTCGGCATGCGGTAGGAGCGCCGCGAAGCGCGGCGGCGATCCGCCGACGGTGCAGTGGGAGGCGGCGTGTAGCTCGGCGGTCCGATTCTTGGTATGGTTATTGCAGCGTTCGCTCGCAACGGGAGCTCCAAACGCCATGGGACCCACGACGATTCCCCTTGCCGGTCTCCAGCCGATCTACTCGGTCGCGGACGTCGACCGGGCATCCGGAGACAGTGCCGCCCAGCGCAACGAGGGCCTGAAGGGCTGGTACGACCGCATGCGCAAGCTCGGCGGGTCGCGCTACATCGTCAAGCCCTCGGACCACCACTCCCTCGATGAGCTCTACGAAGTGTCGCCGAACTTCGGTGAGGTGATCGACGACCTCAAGAAGTCGCTCGCGCTCGCGGTCTCGGGCAACGAAGCGGTCAACTTCACGCCGATCCTGCTCATCGGCGAGCCGGGCCTCGGCAAGACCTATTTCGCGCGCAAGCTCGCCGACGCGCTGGCGACCGGGTTCGAATTCGTGTCGATGAACTCGCTCACCGCGGGCTGGGTCCTGACCGGCGCTTCGGCGGGATGGCACAACGCGCGCCCGGGCAAGGTGGCGCAGACGCTGATCGAAGGCGATTTCGCCAATCCGGTGATGGTGCTCGACGAAGTCGACAAGGCCGGCGGCGACCACCGCTACGATCCGATGGGAGCGCTCTACACGCTGCTCGAGCGCGACACGGCCGCGCGCTTCAAGGACGAATTCATCGACGTCGACATGGATGCGTCGCACATCCTGTGGATCGCGACCGCCAACGACGAGACGGCGATTCCCGACCCGGTGCTCAACCGGATGAACGTCTACGCGATCGAGCGCGCGGACGGTGAGGGAGCGCGCCGGATCGCCCTGTCGGTCTACCGCGAGATCCTCGAGCAGCACCGCTGGCCGTTCCCGCCCGAGCCCTCCGAGGCGATGCTCGACCGCCTGATGACGATTCCCGCGCGCGACATCAAGAAGCTCCTGCTCGATGCCTTCGGTACGGCGCGGCTCGCGGGCCGCGACTTCCTGGTCCCCGAAGACATCGACGCGAAGAAGCTCTGCGGCCGCAGGACGCGCGTCGGCTTCTGATGCGCGCGGAGCCCGCGACCGAGGGCTCGCTTCTTTCCGGGGCGGCCGGGCACCGCCCCGGTGCAGGGCATCGTCAGCCTTTGAGCTGATCTCCGATCGGAAGCTGCCGGATGCGCTTGCCGGTCGCGGCGAAGATCGCGTTGCACAGCGCCGGCGGAATCGGCGGCACGCCCGGCTCGCCCACGCCGCCCATCGGCTTCGAATAGTCGCCCGGGATGATGTACACGCGGATGTCCCGCGGCGCCGCCGGCATGCGCGTCACCTGGTACTGGTGGAAGTTGTCCTGCTGCGCCCGGCCGTCCTTGAAGCTGATTTCACCGAGCGTCGCCGCGGCCACGCCCATCACGACCGCGCCCTGCATCTGCGCGCGCACGCGATCGGGATTCACGGTCGCACCGCAGTCGATGGCGATGTCGACGCGCGGAATGACGAGATTGCCCTTGTCGTCTACCGCGACCTCGACCACGGTGGCGATGTAGCTCACGAAGCTGTAATGCGCGGCGATCCCGAGGCCGCTTCCCTTGGGCATCGCCTTGCCCCAACCCGACTCGCGCGCCACCGTCTCGGCGACGCGCCGCAGGCGGCCCGTGTCGACCGGATAGCGCTCGGGCGATTCGCCGTGATTCCACGTGTCGCCCAGCATCTGCGGCGAGACGGTGCGCGGCGGCCCGATCACTTCGAGCAGGTAGTCCTTGGGATCGCGGCCCGCCGCGGCGGCGCACTCGGCGACGAACGACTGCACCGCGAAGGCATGCGGGATGTTCGATACCGAACGGAACCAGCCGATGCGGGTCTGCGCGGGCACGCCGGGATTCTCGATGCGGATGTTGGGGATCGCGAAGGGCACGTTGATGACGCCCATCCCGAGCTCCCAGTTCGCCTCTTCCTTCGCGTCCGGGACGAACGTCGACATGATCGTCGGCGCCGCGGAGCGATGCAGCCAGGCTACCGGCGCGCCTTTCGGATCGAGCGCCGCCTCCAGGTGCTCCACCGACACGGTGTGGTAGTAATCGTGGTGGAGGTCGTCTTCGCGCGTCCACACGACTTTCACCGGCTGGCCGTCCACCGCCTTGGAGAGCACGGCGGCTTCGATGCCGTAGTCCGGCTTCGACTTCCGCCCGAAGCCCCCACCCAGGAGCGTCACGTGCACGGTGACGTCGCTCACCGACAGCCCGAGGCGCTGCGCGACGAGATCGCGCGCCGCCTGCGGCGACTGGAAGCAGCCCCAGACCTCGCAGTGGCCGTCGACGATGCGCGCGGTCGCCGCCGGCGGCTCCATCGACGCATGCGCGAGATGCGGAAGGTAATACTCCGCCTCGAT
>Ga0335077_10000121_pt1 | contig 78153 bp, 64 predicted proteins | sample Lox_Sample_31_FD_207151 | JGI IMG/M metagenome (GOLD analysis project Ga0335077, IMG submission 207151) | Soil microbial communities from Loxahatchee National Wildlife Refuge, Florida, United States - Lox_Sample_3.1 | ecosystem: Environmental > Terrestrial > Soil > Wetlands | place: USA... | reverse complement strand
CGCGTGCGTCGAGCGCGGACTCGACGTGGACGAGTTCGCGCCGCGGCTGTCGTTCTTCTTCAACGCGCACCTCGACTTCTTCGAGGAGATCGCGAAGTACCGGGCGGCGCGCCGCATCTGGGCGCGCGAGCTGCGCGAGCGCTACGGCGCGAAGAACCCGCGCTCGTGGCTCCTGCGCTTCCACGCGCAGACCGCCGGCGTGTCGCTCACCGCGCAGCAGCCGGAGGTGAATGTGATCCGCACCGCGATCGAGGCGCTCGCGGCGGTGCTGGGTGGGACGCAGTCGCTGCACACGAACTCGTTCGACGAGGCGCTCGCGCTGCCGACCGAGCACGCGGTCCGGCTCGCGCTGCGCACGCAGCAGGTGATCGCGCACGAGACCGGCGTCGTCAACACGATCGATCCGCTCGGCGGCTCGTACTACCTCGAGCATCTCACCGACGAGCTCGAGCGTCAGGCGTACGACTACTTCGACCGGATCGCGAAGCTCGGCGGGGTCGTCGCGGCGATCAAGGACAACTTCTTCCAGCGCGAGATCGCCGAGGCGTCGTTCCGCTATCAGGCCGAGGTCGAGCGCGGCGAGCGGATCGTCGTCGGCGTCAACCGCTACGAGCAGGCCGACGAGCAGCCGGTCGAGATCCTCCGCATTGATCCTGCGCTCGAGCAGAAGCAGGTCGCGCGCGTACAGGCGCTGCGCGCACGTCGCGACAGCGGTGCGGTCGAGGGCGCGCTCGCGCGGCTGAAGGACGACGCGGCGCACGACGATCGCAACCTGATGGAGCCGATCCTCGACGCGTCGCGCGCGTACGTGACGATGGGTGAGATGTGCGACGCGCTGCGCGAGGTCTGGGGCGTCTGGCGCGAGACGCCCGTCTTCTAGATTGCGCGGGTTCCTCGAGAGATGGGCCGTGTGGATCGGCGTCGGCGTGCTCCTCGTCGGCGTCGCCGCGTTCGCCGCGACGCGCCTCGCCGGCGGCGGCAGCGGTAGCAGTACCACGACGTCGTCGCAGGCGTCGGTGCCGCTCGACCCGAAGGCGCGCGCGGTCGCCGAGGCGTTTGTCGCGTCCGCGGTCGCGCGCAAGGATCTGGCCACCTCGTGGGAGCTCGCGTCGCCGGAGCTGCGCGGCGACCTCACCCGCGCCGACTGGCTGACCGGCTCGATTCCGGTGCAGCCCTACCCGGTCGGCAAGGCGACTGCGCGCTACACCGTCGTCACCTCGCATCCCGACGAGGCGGTGCTCGGCGTCGCCTTCGTCCCGCACGACTCGTCGACGCCGCCGGGCGACTTCCTGATCACGGTCGACCGCAGCAGCGGGACGTGGCTCGTGTCGAGCTGGGTGCCGAACTCGCAGGTCGGTCCGTCCTCCGCCGGCGGATAGCCCGGCATACACTGCGGCCGTGGCGCACACGATCCGAGTCGTCGTCGCGAAGCCCGGGCTCGACGGGCACGACCGCGGCGCGAAGATCATCGCCCGCGCGCTCCGGGACGCCGGGATGGAGGTGATCTACACCGGCCTGCACCAGACGCCGGAGCAGATCGTCGAGACCGCGATCCAGGAGGACGCCGACGCGGTCGGCATCTCGATCCTCTCGGGCGCGCACATGACGCTTGTCCCGCGGATCCTCGAGCTGCTCCGCGAGAACGGGGCGGAGGACGTCCTCGTCGTCGTCGGCGGGACGATCCCGGCCGACGACGCGGATGAGCTGAAGAAGCAGGGCGTCGCCGGCGTGTTCGGCCCGGGGGCGTCGACGGCGGAGATCGTCGACTTCGTCAAGGGAGCGGTTCCGGCGTGAGCATCAAGGAAGCGCGGCAGGGCGCCGTCGTCGTCGTCACGATCGACCGGCAGGACGCGCTGAACGCGCTGGACGTCGCGACGCTGACGGAGCTGCGCGACCGGCTGTTCGCGCTGGCCGGCGACGACGCGGTGCGGGCGGTCGTGCTCACCGGCGCGGGCGAGAAGGCGTTCGTCGCCGGCGCGGACATCAAGTACATGAGCGGGCTCGACCCCGATGGCGCGAAGGCATGGGGCGCGCTCGGCCACGAGGCGGCGCGGCTGCTCGAGACGATGCCGAAGCCGACGATCGCGGCGGTGAACGGCTTCGCGCTCGGCGGCGGCTGCGAGCTCGCTCTTGCGTGCGACCTGCGCTACGCGTCGAGCCGCGCGAAGCTCGGCCAGCCGGAGATCAACCTCGGCATCGTCCCGGGCTGGGGCGGCACGCAGCGGCTCGCGCGCGTCTGCGGGATCGGCGTGGCGAAGGAGCTGATCTACACAGGCCGCACCGTGGACGCGGAGGAGGCGCTCCGCATCGGCCTCGTCAACGCCGTCGCCGACGCGGTGCTCGATCACGCGCTCGAGGTCGCGCAGACGCTCGCGGCGAAGAGCCCGGTCGCGCTCGCGCTCGCGAAGCGGCTCGTCAACCTCGCTCCGTCGGGGCTCGACGCCGAGGTCGAGGGCTTCGGCGAGCTGTTCTCGAGCGAGGACGCGAAGGAGGGTCTCACCGCCTTCGCGGAGAAGCGCGAGCCGCGCTTTACCGGCCGGTGAGCCGGCGCGCATATTAGATACGGACAGAATCCGCGCACGCCGTAGGCTCCGGCCTCCACGTACCTGGTACCTCGCGGCGTCGAAGTGCCTGGCACCTCGCGGTCTCCAGGTGCCTGGCACCTCGCGGCGCCCAGGTGCCTGGCACTTCGGGGCTCTGAAGTGCCAGGCACTTCGTCACGACTTCGTGCCCGGCACCTGGCGAGGTCCGGGAGGACTCCCGGGCTCCGCGCCGTAATCGAGAGGTCCGATGCGCGTCCGGATCGTCCTCGCGTGCGCGGTCGCGGCAGGGCTTGCGGCGGCCGCCCCCGCGGGCGCGCTGAATCCGCAGCAGGCGGGTCTGCAGGTCGCGCTGCGCGCGCAGGGCCTCTACCTGGGGCCGATCGACGCGATCGTCGGTCCGCGCACGAGGGCGGCGGTTCGCGCGTTCCAGCGGGAGCAGGGGCTGCCGGTGACCGGGAGGGTGGACGCGCGCACGCGGCTCGCGCTCGGCCCGCTCGGCCGCCACCTGTACGGAACGCGCCAGCTCGGCCGCGGCTCGTTCGGCTGGGACGTGGCAGTGCTCCAGTTCCTGCTCGACCGGCACGGCCTGAAGGTGCCGGTGAACGGGTATCTCGACGCACCGACGTTGCACGGGCTGCGGCGCTTTCAGCGCGCCTCGCGGCTGACGGTCGACGGCGTCGGCGGGCCGCGCACGTTCGCGGCGCTCCGCGGCCAGCGGACGCAGACGCAGTCGAAGGCGAAAGCGCGCGTCGTCACCGCCGCCACGCACGTCTACGTCGTCAGGCCCGGCGACTCGCTGACCGCGATCGCCCGCGGCGCCGGCATCTCGCTCGGCAGGCTCGCGCGCCTCAACCACGTCGATCCCGCTCACGTCCTCCTGATCGGGACCCGGCTGCAGATCCCCGGCCGTCCCGCCGTCGTGCAGACGACGCGTACCGCCGACGTGACGGAGACGACGAGCGCGATCTCGGTCCGCGCCTCCCTCGACCGCTGGGCCGCGCGCTACGGGATCGCCCCGAGCCTCGCGCACGCCCTCGCCTGGATGGAGTCCGGCTACAACAACACGCTCGTCTCCTCCGTCGGCGCGCAGGGCGTGATGCAGCTCCTGCCCTCCACCTGGGACTACGTCGAGACGGTGCTGATCGGCCACGCGGTGCCGCACGACGCGGACGGCAACGTCCACGTCGGCCTCGCCTACCTCGACCACCTGCTCCAGGCGTTCCACGGGAACGAGCAGCTCGCCCTCTCCGCCTGGTACCAGGGCGAGCGCTCCGTCCGCGCGCAAGGCCCGCTCCGGGTGACGAACACGTTCGTCGCGAACGTCCTGGCGCTGCAGCGCCGGATGTGACGGGCACTACTGAATCGCGGCCCGGCGGGCGTCGTTAGAGTCCCGCGAGGATGAAGATCGCCGTCTGCGTCAAGCACGTCCCGGAGGGCACGGCCCGGATCGACCCCGGCTCGAAGCGGCTCGACCGCTCGGGCGAGGGCGCGCTCAACCGGTTCGACGCCAACGCCGTCGAGGAGGCGCTGCGGCTGAAGGGCGAGTCCGACACGGAGGTCGTCGTCGTCTCGATGGGCCCGGAGAAGGCGGCCGACTCGCTGCGCAAGGCGCTGGCGATGGGCGCCGACCGCGCGGTGCTCGTCAGCGACGGCGCCGCCGCCGGCTCGGATCTCGTCGCCACGAGCCGCGTGCTCGCGGCGGCGCTCGAGCGGGAGGGCGCGGATCTCGTGCTCTTCGGCCAGCAGGCCTCGGACGGGGACGGCGCCGTGCTCTGGGCCGCCGTCGCCGAGCGGCTGCGCCGGCCCGTCGTCTCACAGGCGGCCGCGCTCTCGCTCGAGGGCGCAGGCGTGCACGTGAAGCGGCAGACCGAGTTCGGCTACGACGTGATCGAGGCGCCGTTGCCGGCGGTCGTCGCGGTCAGCGACGCGATCAACGAGCCGCGCTATCCGTCGCTGAAGGGGATCATGGGCGCGAAGAAGAAGCCGCAGGAGATCCTGTCGCTCGGCGACCTCGGCGTCGACGCGGCGCAGGCGGGCGAGGCCGGCTCGCAGACGGTCGTGCTCGCGCTCGCGGAGCCGCCCGCGCGCGGCGGCGCGCAGAAGATCGAGGACGACGGCAACGCCGCGCAGGCGATCGTCGACTTCCTCGCGGAGAAGCGGCTGCTGTGAAGACGCTCGTCTTCCTCGAGCACCACGGCCCGGAGCTGCAGAAGGGATCGCTCGGCGTGCTCGCGAAGGCCGCGTCGCTCGGCGGCGGCGACGTCGCGGCAGTGCTCGCCGGCGGCGGCGTCACCGCGCTCGCCGCCGAGGCGGGGAGCTACGGCGCGACCACGGTGCACGTCGCCGACGACGCCTCGCTCGAGCCGCCGCTGCCGCAGCCGCGCGTCGACGTGCTCGCGAAGGTCGTCCGCGACGGCGGCTACGACACCGTGCTGTTCGCGAACTCGGTGCTCGCCGCCGACGTCGCCGCCGGGCTCGCGGCGCGACTCGAGGCAGGGATCAACTGGGACCTCGCCGACGTCGTCGTCGAGGGCGGCGCGCCCGTCGGCAAGCGCCCCGCGCTCCAGGACTCCGTCTATGCGGACGTCGGCTGGAAGTCGGAGCCGCGCATCGCGCTGTTCCGCGCCGGCTCGTTCGACGCGACGCCGACCGGCGGCGGCGCGCCGCAGGTCGAGACGGTCGCCGTCGAGCTCGAGCCGTACTCGGCCGCGGCGAAGGTCGTCGCGCAGGAGCTCGAGGAGTCGACCGGCCCGTCGATCGAGGACGCCGACGTGATCGTCGCCGGCGGCCGCGGCCTCGGCGCGCCGGAGGGCTTCGCGCTCGCCGAGAGCCTGGCCGGCGCGCTCGGCGGCGCCGTGGGCGCGACGCGCGCGGTGGTCGACGCCGGCTGGTACCCGTACTCGGCGCAGATCGGGCAGACGGGCAAGACCGTCTCGCCGAAGCTCTACGTCGCGCTCGGCATCTCCGGCGCGATCCAGCACAAGGTCGGGATGCAGAGCTCGAGCACGATCGTCGCGATCAACAAGGACCCGAACGCGCCGATCTTCGAGTTCAGCGACCTCGGCGTCGTCGGCGACCTCCATGAGATCGTCCCGAAGCTCACCGAGCTCGTGAAGCAGCAGCGCGGCTCGTAACCGCAATGGCCGTCCGCGCCTCCGACTATCCGCCGCCGTTCCGGGCGAACGACTTCGTCGCAGAGCCGACCGATCCGGTCGACGAGCGCATCGAGGTCGGCGTGCTCGTCGTCGGCGGCGGGCCGGCCGGGCTCGCGTGCGCGATCCGCCTCGGGCAGCTGCTCGCCGATGACCCGGCGACGGCGGAGCGGCTCGGCGAGGTGCCGGTCGCGCTCGTCGAGAAGGGGAAGCAGCCGGGCTCGCACCTCCTCTCCGGCGCCGTCGTCAACCCGATCGGGCTGAAGCGGCTGTTCGGCGACCGCTACCGCACCGACGAGTTCCCGTCGTTCGGCGCGGTGCACGGCGAGGCCGTGTACGTGCTCTCGCGGCGCGGTGCAATCCGCATCCCGCCGCCGCCGACGATGCGCAACCACGGCAACTACGTCTTCTCGCTCTCGCGTCTCGGCCGCTGGCTCGCCGAGCATGCGGAGGAGGGCGGGACGATGGTCCTCCCGGAGACGGCGGCCGAGAAGCTGCTCGTCTCGCACGGCCGCGTCGTCGGCATCCGCACCGGCGACAAGGGCCGCGACCGCGACGGCGGGGAGATGGGCAACTTCGAGCCGGGCGCGGACCTCGTCGCGCGGGTGACGGTGCTCGCCGAGGGCACGCAGGGTCATCTCACCGGCGTCGCGATCGACCGCTTCGGTCTCGCCGGCGCCGAGCCGCAGGTGTGGGAGCTCGGCGTGAAGGAGGTCTGGAAGGTCGAGAGGCCGCTGCGCGACGTCATCCACACGATGGGGTGGCCGCTCCGGAAGGCGTCGAAGTACCGCGAGTTCGGCGGCTCGTTCCTCTACCCGATGGGCGACGACATGCTGACGATCGGGATGGTCGTCGGGCTCGACTACCGCGACGTCGAGCTGTCCGCACACGACCTGCTGCAGGAGCTGAAGACGCATCCGAAGATCCGGAAGCTGCTCGCGGGCGGCGAGCGCGTCGCCTGGGGCGCGAAGACGATCCCGAGCGGCGGGTTCAACTCGCTGCCGACGCAGCTGTACGCGCCGGGGCTGCTGCTGTGCGGCGACGGCGTCGGCCTCGTCAACATCCCGCGGCTGAAGGGCGTGCACTACGCGATCGAGTCTGGACGGCTCGCGGCGGAGGCGGCGTTCGCGGCGCTGCAGCCGGGCGGGACGCCGGGGCAGTCGCTGAGCGGGTACGACGCGGCGGTCCGGCAGGGCTTCATCGGCCGCGACCTCTACGAGGTGCGCGACATGCGCCAGGTGTTCGGACGCGGCTTCGTCGTCGGCGGCGCGCTCGCGAGTGCGATGACCGTCTCGAAGGGGAAGGTGGCGGTCGGGAAGCTCGCTGCGGAGCCGGACGCAGAGGCGCCGCTCCTGCGCTCGAACCGCGCGGCCGCGTATCCGGCGCCGGACGGGACGCTCACCTTCGACAAGCTCTCGTCCGTGTTCGCCTCGGGGAACAGGACGCGCGACGACCAGCCGAACCACATCCGCGTCGAGGAGCACGTCCCGCGCGAGGTCGCCGAGCTGTGGGCGCACATGTGCCCGGCGCAGGTCTACGAGGTCGGGGACGACGACGGCGACGGCACCGTCACCGTCCGGCTCGCGCCCTCGAACTGCGTGCAGTGCGGCGCGATCACCGCGAAGGGCGGCCGGCTGACCCCGCCCGAGGGCGGCTCCGGCCCCGAGTACACGCTCACGTAGCGAGCTTCTCCAGCACCGCGCCGAGCGTCGCGTCGTCGGCGGGCGCGCCGTCGATCCGCGGCGCGCGCCGGAACAGCTCGGCGGCGGCGCGGTGGAATCCGTCGGGAAGCCCGGCGGCCGCGAACGTCGCGGCGATCTCCTCCATCTCGAAGTCCCAGCGCCAGCCTTTCGTCGCCGCGGAGCGGGCCGCCTGGAGCGACCGGCGCGGGAGGTCGGGAAGCGACTCCTCCCAGTCGGCGAGCAGCGCCGCCTCGAGCCCGCTCTCGCGGGCGAGCGCACGGACCGCGAGCACGAGCGCCGCAACGCCCTTCGTGTACGCGGCATAGGTCATCTTCATGGCCGACGCGTCGCCGATCCGCTCGGAGAGGACGCGGGGGTCGATGATCGTCCCGGCGAACAGCGCCGCGACCTCGGCCGCCGCCGTGCCCGAGAGGTAGAGCCTCGTGTCGCCCTCCGCCAGCGGCGGCGCCCCGACGATCCCGCCGTCGACGTAGACGGCACCGCCGCCCGCGGCGATCTCGCCGACCGCCCGCGACGTCGCGGGCGACACCGCGTTCGCGTCGACGAACGCGCCGCCGAAGCCGGCCACCTCGCGCGCGACGTCGAGCGCCGCGTGCGGCGGGCACACGGAGAGGATCGTGTCGCACCGGCGTGTCAGCTCCGCGACGCCCTCGGCGTCGACGAGACCCGCCCCGGCCGCGCGCCGGGCGGTCCCTTCGCTCCGTCCCGCCGACGCCCACAGCACCTCGTGCCCCGCGCCGGCGAGGACCGCGCCGACGGCGGCGCCCATCTCGCCCGGATGCAGCACTCCGATCGTCGCCATCCAGCCTCCCTCGGTTTACCGGTGTTTTACGCCGTCCGTACTCCCGCGTGACGGCGACGCTCGAGAGTGAGCGCACCGATGTTCCAGCAAAGGGGTCATCCGATGCGCACCAGACTCGTCCTCCTCGTCGCGGCGGCGGTTGCGCTCGGCGCCGCCGCAGCCGCTCTCGCCGACAACGGCCCCGCGAAGGGCCGTGGCGTCCACTACGCCTTCCTCGGGCAGCTGACGGCGACGCTGTCGAACGGCGGCGTCCCGATCACCGTCGAGGGCGGCAACCGGCAGGCGCTTCGCGCCATGCTCGGCCAGCCGGTGACGCAGACCTTCGCGTATGGCTCGACGACGGAGTTCCTGAAGTGGTCGAACGGCGTTCCGACCGTCGTCCAGGCGGGCGACCTCGCGGCCGGCGACTATGTCCGCGTCAATGTCGACGCTCCCGCGGGGGCGGCGCTCTCGGCGATCGAGCAGCAGCCGGCCGGAATCGTCGGCGACCACGGCACGCAGCTGTACAAGCCGACGCAGCCACTGTTCCTCTTCCGCGGCACGCTGACGTCGGTCGCGGCGTCGAACGTCGCCGTACACGTGACCGGCGGCGACGCCCGGGCGATGCGGCTGCTGATCGGCCAGTCGGCCGACCAGTCGTTCGCGTTCGGCGACCAGACCATCTTCCTTCTGTGGCAGGGCAAGGTGCCGACGGTGATCGAGGCGTCGCAGTTGAAGGTCGGCGATCGGATCGTCGTCCGCGTCCGGGCCGACCGCGGCTCGTCGCTCGCGCAGGTCGAGGCGACGCCGGCGGTGCACATCGGCGACCGCGAGCCCGCCACCGCGACCGCACCGTGACGGACGGGGTCAGCCGCAACGCCGCGAACGGCCGCCCTCCGGGGCGGCCTCCGGCGTTTTACGAACGCCTTACGCTGCCCTCCGGGAAGCGCACGATGATATGAGCATGGCCCACCGTCGAATCGCGCTCCTCGTCGTCGCAGTCGCCTCCGCGGCCGCGCTGCTCGCCGCAGCGCCGGGCGCGCTCGCGCTCCCGCGCGCGATCATCAACCAGTTCTCCGGCCCGCGCGTGATCCGCGCCGAGGTGCTCGTCCTCGGGGCCGACGGGTCGACGGCGCAGGACTACCGGATCGACCGCGGCGTCATCGTCCTCGTCACGCCCGCGACGCTGATGCTCCGCGAGCTGAACGGCGACACGGTTTCCGTGGCGGTCCCCACGGGAACGCAGGTGCAGAGCGGCCGGGGGACGGGCGGCGGCCTCCGCCGGGGGATGCGGATCGTCGTCTACCAGCTCGCCGGCTCACCCGCCCAGATCGTCCAGGGCGACGGGATCAACGCGCAGTTCTTCGGGTCTCGGCTGATCCGGGCGGAGGTGCTGCTGCTCGGCGCCGGCGCCTCGACCCAGGACTTCCGGATCGACCGCGGCGTCGTCGCGTCCGCCGTTTCGGGCACTCTGACGGTGCGTGAATCCGACGGCACCACCGTTCCCCTCCCGGTCGACCCCAATGCGCAGGTGCTGGGCGGCGGCCGCCGCATCACCGCCGCGACGCTGCGCAAGGGCACGCACGTCGTCGTCTACCGGTCCGCCAACGCTCCTGCGGAGCTCGTGCAGGTCGAGGCCGGCCCCTAAGGGACCATGACCGGGAACGCGACCGGGGGCGTCCTTCTCCTCGTCGAGGACGACGACTCGATCGGTCGTCTCGTCAAGCAGTACCTCGAGCAGCAGGACGGGTGGCGCGTGCTCTGGCTGCGCACCGGCGAGGAGGCGATGACGGAGCTGCGCCGCCATCCCGTGCGGCTCGTCGTGCTCGACATCGGGCTGCCGGGGATCGACGGCTTCGAGGTCTGCCGGCGGATGCGCGCGCACTCGAAGGTGCCGATCGTGATGCTGACCGCGCGCGACGAGGAGCCCGACCGCGTCGCCGGGCTCGAGCTCGGCGCCGACGACTACGTCGCGAAGCCGTTCTCGCCGCGCGAGCTTGCCGCGCGGATCAAGGCGATCCTCCGCCGCACCGAGCAGCGCTCCGAGGACGAGGTGCTCACCGCGCGCGACATCGTCCTCCGCCGCGACTCGCGCGACGTCACCGTCGCCGGCTCGGCGATCGAGCTGACCGGCAAGGAGTTCGACCTGCTCGCCTGCTTCCTCGAACACCCCGGGATCGTGCTCTCGCGTGAGCGGCTGCTCGACCTCGTCTGGGGGATGACCTACCCCGGCGGCACGCGCACCGTCGACGTCCACGTCGCCCAGCTGCGGCGGAAGCTCGGCGACCCGGACACGATCCGCACCGTGCGCGGGGCCGGGTACAAGCTCCAGACGGCGTGAGTCCACGCGCATCTCTCCGGTCGCGGCTGTTCCAGGCGATCGCGCTGATCGTCCTCCTCTGCGTCGCGCTCACGCTCGGGCTCGGGCTCGTGCTGACCCGGCGCGCGGTCGACGAGGCGACGCTGAAGGACGTTGTGCACCAGGCCGACCTCGTCGCCGGCAGCCAGCGGATCGCGCTCGCGCCGCTCGTCCACCTGCCGGAGCTGAAGCAGTACTTCGCCCGGCAGCACGAGCAGGCGAGCACCGACAGCTCGAAGCTGCCCGCGTGGGCGCGTGCCGACCTACGGCAGGGGAGGCCCGCGCAGGGCTCGGTGACGATCCACGGGACCGACTACTTCTTCGCGGCGCAGCCGGTCGGGACGCAGGCGTTCGTCCTGCTCCGCCCGAAGAGCGTGACGAAGTCGCAGCTGACGCCGTTCGTCGAGAGCCTGCTGATCGCGGCGCTCGCCGGCGGCGCGCTCGCGGCCGTCGCCGCGTTCTGGCTGGCGCGGCGCATCGCGCGCCCGGTCGTGCGCGTCGCCGACGCCGCGCGCAGCCTCGCCGCGGGCACGCACCCCGACCCGGTGCCGATCGAGGGCGCCGCCGAGCTCGCCACCCTCGCCGGCGCGTTCAACGACCTCGCCGCGCAGCTCGCGCGGGCCCGCGAGGCGGAGCGGAACTTCCTCCTCTCGGTCAGCCACGAGCTGAAGACGCCGCTGACCGCGATTCGCGGCTACGCCGAGGCGCTGCGCGAGGGCGCGGTCTCGGTCGAGGACGCGACGGAGACGGTCGCGCTCGAGGCGGCCCGGCTCGAGCGCCTGGTCGGCGACCTGCTCGACCTCGCCCGGATGAACCGCACCGACTTCAGCGTCCACAACGCGGAGATCGACCTCTCGGAGGTCGCCGACGACGCCGTGCGCCGCTACCAGCCGCAGGCCGATGGGTTCGGCGTCACGCTCACCGCGATCGCCGAGGGTCCCGCGCCGGCGCTCGCCGACGCCGACCGCGTGCTCCAGGTCGTCTCGAATCTCGTCGAGAACGCGCTCCGGCTGGCGCCGCGCGGTGGCGAGATCCGGCTCGTCACCGCGCCCGGCCTCCTCCGCGTCGAGGACACCGGCCCCGGGCTGAAGCCGGAGGAGCACGAGCACGCGTTCGAGCGCTTCTACCTCCACGAGCGCTACGGCCGCGAGCGGCCGGTGGGCACCGGCCTCGGGCTCGCGATCGTCAAGGAGCTGACGCAGGCGATGGGCGGGAGGGTCGAGGTCGCGAGCGGGGACGGCGTCACGACCTTCACCGTGCGGCTCGCCGTCCCGGCGCGCGAGCCCGCTCCGACTGCGTAGGCTCCCCCGGATGGTCACGCTCGACGACGTCGAGCGCGCGCAGCGCGCGATCGAGGGGCGCGTGCACCGCACGCCGCTGCTCCGCTCCGGGACGCTCTCCGAGACGCTCGGCGCGGACGCTCGCTTCAAGGCCGAGCTGTTCCAGCGCACCGGCTCGTTCAAGGTGCGCGGCGTCCTCAACACGCTCTCGCGGCTGACCGGCGAGGAGAAGGGCCGCGGCGTGATCTCGATCTCCGCGGGCAACCACGCGCAGGCGGTTGCGTGGGGCGCGCGCGAGGAGGGGATCGACGCGCTCGTCGTCATGTGGCAGGACGCGAGCCCGCTGAAGATCGAGGCGACCCGGGGCTACGGCGCGACGGTCGACGACTCGCCGTCCGGGCCGGCCGACGCGTTCGCGCACCTGGAGCACGTCCAGGCGGAGACGGGCCGGACGCTGATCCATCCCTTCAACGAGCCGGCGGTCGTCGCGGGGCAGGGAACCGTCGGGCTCGAGATCCTCGAGGACGCGCCGGACGCCGACGTCGTGCTCGTCCCCTGCGGCGGCGGCGGGCTCGTCACGGGGATCGCCGTCGCCGTCAAGGCGAAGCGGCCGCAGGCGCGGGTGATCGCGGTCGAGCCGGACCTGTCGCCGGCGCTCCACGAGGGGCTGAAGGCCGGCGCCTCGGTGCCGGTGACGCCGCGGAGCGCCGCCGACGCGCTCTCGGCGCCGTTCGCGGGCCAGCTCTGCATCGACCTCTGTGCCGAGCTCGGGGTCGAGTCGGTGCTCGTCGCCGAGGACGAGCTCGTCCACGCCTTCCGCTGGCTCTACACGCGGACGAAGCTCGCGTGCGAGCTCGGCGCGGCCGCCTCCACGGCGGCGCTGCTCTCCGGGCGGGTGGCCGTCGAGCGCGGGCAGACCGTCGTCGCGGTCGTCTCGGGGGGCAACGTGGCCCCCAAACAGGCCGCTGCTATCCTGGCTTCATGAAGGCAGACATCCATCCCGAGTACGTCCTGACGACGGTGACGTGCTCCTGCGGGAACACGTTCCAGACTCGCTCGACGAAGCCCGAGCTTCACGTCGAGATCTGCTCGGAGTGCCATCCGTTCTATACGGGCAAGCAGAAGCTCGTGGACACGGGCGGCCGGGTGGAGCGCTTCCAGCGCCGGCTCGAGCGGGCCGAGCGCGCGAAGAGCGCCCGCTAGCACGGGACCGGCCGGGGCATGCAGACGGTCGGCGGACAGGCTGTCCTCGAAGGCGTGATGATGCGCGGACCGGGGAACTGGTCCGTCGCCGTCCGCACTCCGAGCGGCTCGATCGAGCACGTCTCGCGCCCGATCCAGTCGGCGATGGCGAGCCACCGCCTGCTCCGACTGCCGATCGTCCGCGGCGTGATGGCGCTCGGCGAGTCGCTCGCGATCGGCTTCCGCGCGCTCGCCATCTCGGCGAACTACGCGGCGCAGGAGGCGAAGGAGGCCGAGGAGGAGGGGCTGCCGGAGCCCGAGGCGGAGAAGGAGCTCTCGCGGGGCGCGCTCATCTTCGCGTTCGCGGTCGCGATCGGCTTTGCGGTCGCGCTGTTCAAGGTGACGCCGGGGCTCCTGACCGAGCTGCTGCCGATCTCGAGCGGCGGCTGGTTCGTGATCGTCGAGGGACTGATCCGCGTGAGCATCTTCGTGCTCTACCTCGCGCTGATCTCGCTCCTGCCTGACCTGCGCCGCGTCTTCCAGTACCACGCGGCGGAGCACAAGGCGATCAACGCCTACGAGGCGGGGGAGGAGCTCGAGCCGGAGATCGTCCAGCGCTACTCGCTCATCCACCCGCGCTGCGGCACCGCCTTCCTGCTCTGGGTGATGGTGATCGCCGTCTTCGTGTTCGCGTTCTTCGGGCGGCCGGACTGGTACTGGCTGATCATCACGCGGATCCTGCTCCTGCCGGTGATCGCCGGCCTCGCGTACGAGCTGATCCGCTTCGCGGGCAAGCACACGGACAACCGCGTGCTGATGGCCGTGCTCGCGCCCGGTCTCTGGCTCCAGCGGCTTACGACGCGGGAGCCGTCGCTCGACCAGCTGGAGGTCTCGATCCGCGCGCTCCGCTGCGTGCTCGACCTCGAGGCGAAGGGCGATCCGCAGGCCGGCCGCGTCGAAGTCATGGCCTGACCGGCCACGGCTCGGGCCGTGACACTTCCGTAACCGTGTCTGACACCGGGACGCGTCCCGCGGGGGGATGTCCGGGCGTCGCGATCGCGCCTCGCCCCTCGCGTCGCGGCCCACGGGACATGTCCGCGTGTCTGACACCGGGGCACGGCTGCTGCGTACGGGTACCCGGCTCTCGTAGGCTTGTCCCTGTCAAGGCACTGCGACGAGGAGACGACGAGATGGCGACCGACCGGCGTGCAGACGTGACCTGGACGGGCAGCGGGCTCGAGGGGAGCGGGACGATCCGCTCGACGACGAGCGGCGCGATCGGCGAGCAGCAGGTGAGCTGGCCCGCGCGCTCCGAGGACGCGACCGGAGGGAAGACGAGCCCGGAGGAGCTGATCGCCGCGGCGCACGCGGCGTGCTTCTCGATGGCGCTCGCCTTCGGCCTGTCGGGCGCCGGCACGCCGCCGGAGCAGCTCGACACGTCGGCAACCGTCACCTTCCAGCCGGGCGCCGGCATCACGAAGATCGCCCTCACTGTCGAGGGCCGCGTCCCCGGGATCGACGCGGCGGCGTTCGAGGAGGCGGCGCAGGGCGCGAAGGCGAACTGCCCGGTCTCGAAGGCGCTCGCCGGCGTGCCCGAGATGACGCTCGACGCGAGGCTCGCCGGCTAGACGGCCCGCAGCCTGCCGGTCTCGACCTCGTAGACGAACCCCGTCGCGCCGAATCCCTCGGCGAGCAGCGGCTCGCCCCGGATCGTGTCGACGCTCTCGCGTACGCGCTCGTCCGCGTCGGGGAACGGCTGGAAGTCGATCGACTCCGACTCGGGGCCGAGCTTCGCGTGGATGTCGTCATTCGTGAACGTCAGCATCCCGCAATCCGTGTGACCGATCACGATCGCCTCCTGCGTCCCGAGCAGGTGGTGCGAGATGACGAGGGAGCGGAGCGTCTCGTCGTTGACGATCCCGCCCGCGTTGCGGATCACGTGCGCGTCCCCCTCCGCAAGCCCGAGGAACTTCGCCGGGTCGAGCCGCGCGTCCATGCATGTCACGACCGCGAACCGGCGTGCGGGCGGCATCGCGAGCCCGCCCTTCGCGAACCCCGCGGCATACGCGGCGTTCGCAGCTTGAACGTCGTCGATGGTGGTCATGCACTCGAAGCTATAGAAAGTAAAGCTCGCTGCGCAAGTGGCTACGCTGTGCCCGCGATGGCCTCCGACTTCGACAGCCTCATCGACGAGCTGGAGCGCTCCTACACGGAGACGCAGGAGCGCATGGCCGACCCGTCCGTCTACAACGACCACCGCGAGGCGGCCGAAGTCGGACGCCGCCTGAAGGAGCTCGAAGGCCCGTACAAGCTGGCCCAGGAGTGGCGCTCCGCCCGCGCCGATCTCACCGCCGCGCGCGAGGACCACGACCTGCGCGAGCTCGTCCCGGAGCTCGAGGAACGGACGGCGGCGCTCGAGGAGGAGCTGCGCCTCGCCCTCGTCCCGACCGATCCCGCCGACCACAAGGACGTCATCCTCGAGGTGCGCCAGGGCGTCGGCGGCGACGAGGCGGCGCTCTGGGCGGGCGACGTCTACCGGATGCTCGCCCGCTACGCCGAGCGGCGCGGCTTCAAGGTGGAGGAGCTGAGCGCGAGCCCGAACGACGGCGGCGGCTACAAGGAGGTGACCTTCGCGGTCAAGGGCGACCCGGCCTACGCCGTCTTCAAGTGGGAGGGCGGCACGCATCGCGTCCAGCGCGTCCCCGAGACCGAGTCGCAGGGCCGGATCCACACCTCGACGGCGACCGTCGCCGTCATGCCCGAGGCCGAGGAGGTCGAGGTCGAGATCGACCCGAACGACCTGAAGGTCGACGTCTACCGCTCGACCGGTCCCGGCGGCCAATCCGTCAACACGACCGACTCCGCCGTGCGCATCACGCACCTGCCGACCGGCGTCGTCGTCTCGATGCAGGACGAGAAGTCGCAGCTCCAGAACAAGGAGAAGGCGATGCGCGTCCTGCGCGCGCGGCTCTACGAGCGCGAGCTGGAGCGGCAGCGCGCCGAGCTCGACGCGACGCGCCGCTCGCAGATCGGCAGCGGCGAGCGGGCCGAGAAGATCCGGACGTACAACTTCCCGGAGAACCGGCTCACCGACCACCGGATCAAGCTCACGATCCACCAGCTCGACCGGATCCTCCAGGGCGAGCTCGACGACTTCACGGAGGCGCTGGCATCCGAGGAGCGCCGGCGCGCGCTCGCGGATTGACCGCGCGCGAGGCCCTGCCCGAGGCGGAGCGCCGGCTCGCCGCGGCCGGCGTCGACACGCCGCGGGTCGACGCCGAGCTGCTGCTCGCGCACGTGCTCGGCACGACGAGGAGCGGCGTCTACGCGAACCTCGACCGCGAGGTCGACGGCGATCTCGAGCGGCTGCTCGAGCGCCGCGAGGCGCGCGAGCCGCTCGCGTACGTCCTCGGCGAGTGGGGCTTCCGCCGGCTGACGCTGAAGACCGACGCGCGCGCCCTCGTGCCTCGACCCGAGTCGGAGACGGTCGTCGAGCGGGCGCTCGCGCTCGTCGCCGCGGTCGCGGAGCCGCGCGTCCTGGACGTCGGCGTCGGCTCCGGCGCGATCGCGCTCGCGGTGAAGGACGAGCGGCCGGACGCGCGTGTCACCGGCGTCGACGTCTCGCCCGGCGCGCTCGCGCTCGCGCGCGAGAACGCCGAGCGGCTCGGGCTCGACGTCGAGCTGTGCGAGGGCGGGATCGAGGCGGCCGCCGAGGGCTGGGACGTCGTCGTCTCGAACCCGCCGTACGTCGAGTCGCTCGACGGGCTCCAGCCCGAGCTGCGCTACGAGCCGTCTGGCGCGCTGCTCGGCACCGGCTTCCACGAGGCGATCGCGCGCGCGGCGCGGACCCGCTTCCTCGTCCTCGAGGTCGGCGACGGGCAGGCGCCGTCGGTCGCGGCCGCGCTCGAGCGGGAGGGCTACGCCGGCGTTGCGATCACGCGCGACCTCGCCGGCCGCGAGCGCGTCGTGGAGGGACGGCGGTGATCGACACCGCGGTGGCGGCGCTCCTCGCCGGCGACGCCGTGATCCTCCCGACCGACACGGTCTACGGCCTGTGCGCGTCGCCGGAGGCGGCTCCGTGCGACCGGCTCTACCGGCTCAAGGGCCGCGAGCCCGGCAAGCCGACGGCGCTGCTCGCCGCCGAGCTCGACGTGCTCCTCGACTGCGTCCCGGAGCTGCGCGGCCGTGCCGGCACGATCGCGCGGGCGCTGCTCCCCGGCCCGTACACGCTGATCCTCCCGAACCCGGCCCGCCGCTTCCCCTGGCTCACCGGCGCGAACCCGTACGCGATCGGCGTCCGCGTCCCGGACCTGCCGCAGGCAGCGCTGCGGGTGCTGGAGCCGGTGGGCGCCGTCGCCGCGACGAGCGCCAACGCGCCCGGCGGCCCGGACCCGCGCCGCGTCGAGGACATCCCCCGCGAGATCCTCGAGCAGGCCGGCGCCGTCGTCGACGCGGGCGAGCTGCCGGGCACGCCGTCGACCGTCCTCGACTTCACCCACGCCGAGCCGCGGGTCGTGCGCGAGGGCGCCGCGCCGTCCGCCGAGGCACTGGCACGCGTCGGCGCCGCCCTCGCGTAGCATCCGGCTGCCGTGACGATCGCGCAGGAGACCTTCCAGCAGCTCAAGAGCGCCGGGCTCGACGAGGTCGACCCCGACGTCGCGGCGCTGCTCGGCCGGGAGCTCGAGCGGCAGCGCGGCCAGATCGAGCTGATCGCGTCCGAGAACTTCACGTGGCCGTCGGTGCTCGAGGCGGTCGGCTCCGTGCCGACGAACAAGTACGCCGAGGGCTATCCGGGAAAGCGCTACTACGGGGGCTGCGAGGTCGTCGACGAGATCGAGCAGCTCGCAATCGACCGCGCGAAGGAGCTGTTCGGCGCCGAGCACGCGAACGTGCAGCCGCACGCGGGCGCGCAGACGAACATGGCCGTCTACATGGCCGCGCTGCAGACGGGGGACACGATTCTCTCGCTCCGGCTCGATCACGGCGGCCACCTCACGCACGGGCTCAAGGTCAACTTCAGCGGCCGCCTCTACACGATCGTCCACTACGGCGTCTCGCGAGAGACGATGATGGTCGACTACGACGAGGTGCTCGCGCTCGCGCGGGAGCACCGGCCGAAGCTGATCGTCTGCGGCGGCTCCGCGTACCCGCGCACGGTGGAGACGGACAAGTTCCGGGAGATCGCCGACGAGGTCGGTGCGCTCCTGCTCTGCGACATGGCGCACTTCGCCGGGCTCGTCGCCGCCGGGCTCCACCCGAACCCCGTCGAGCACTGCGACTTCGTCACGTCGACCACGCACAAGACGCTCGCCGGCCCGCGCTCGGGCTTCGTCCTCTGCCGCGCCGAGCACGCGCAGGCGGTCGACCGCGCCGTCTTCCCGGGGATGCAGGGCGGCCCGCTCGAGCACACGATCGCCGCCAAGGCGACATGCTTCCGGATCGCGATGACCGGCGCCTTCCGCGAGTACCAGGCGCAGGTCCGCCGCAACGCCGACGCGCTCGCCGACGAATTGCAGGCGGGCGGGCTCGAGATCCTCACCGGCGGCACCGACACGCACCTGATGCAGATCGACCTCCGCAACTCCGAGTGGACGGGAAAGGACGCGGAGGAACGGCTGCACGAGGTGAAGATCACCGTCAACCGCAACACCGTGCCGTTCGACGAGCGGCCGCCGACCGTCGCCTCCGGCGTCCGCATCGGCACGCCCGCGATGACGATGCGCGGGCTCGACGAGGACGACTTCCGCGAGGTGGCGCGGATCATCGTCGCCGCGCTCGGCGACGCGCCGGATCTCGACGCGCTGCGCGGACGGGTCGAGGCGCTCTGCGCCGCCCGCCCGCTCTACCCGGGCTTCCGCGGCTGGACGCGGTACGCCACGTGACCGACGAGCGTCGCCTCACCGTCGTCACGCATCCGCTCGTCCAGCACAAGCTCAGCTACCTCCGCGACAAGGACACGCCGACCGTCCACTTCCGGAAGCTCGTCAACGAGGTGACGCTCCTCCTCACGTACGAGGCGACGAAGGACATGCCGACGGAGCCGCACGAGATCGAGACGCCGCTCGAGACGATGACGGCGCAGCGGATCAAGGGGAAGAAGGTCGCCGTCTGCCCGGTGCTGCGCGCCGGGATGGGGATGCTCGACGGCGTGCTCTCGCTCGTCTCGAGCGCGCGCGTCGGCTTCATCGGCCTCTACCGCGACGAGGAGACGCTCGAGGCGGTGCAGTACTTCGTCAAGCTGCCGGTCGACCTCGCCGACCGGGACGCGATCGTGCTCGACCCGATGCTCGCCACCGGCCACTCGAGCGTCGCGGCGATCGACGCCGTCAAGGAGGCCGGCGCGCACTCCGTCACGTTCGTCTGCATCGTCGCCGCGCCTCAGGGCATCGCCACGCTCCACGACACACATCCCGACGTCCACATCGTCTGCGCCGCCGTCGACCGCGACCTGAACGAGCGCGGCTTCATCATCCCCGGGCTCGGCGACGCGGGAGATCGCCTCTACGGCACGAAGTAAGCTGGCACGATGAGCGTCGTCGCAGTCGTGCGAGACGTCGGGCCGCTGCGCCACAACGTCCTCCACGTCCTCGAGGACCATCCGCAGGTCATCTGGGGCGCCCTGCTCGCGTTCGTGATCGTCGTGGCGCTGACGCCGGCGGTCGGCCAGATGGCGCGGCGGTTCGGGGTCGTCGACTCGCCGGGCGGCCGCCGCCTGAACCTCCGGCCGGTGCCGCGGCTCGGCGGGGTCGCGCTCTTCCTCGGGATCTTCGTCCCCGCGCTCGCGTTCGTGCACCTCGGCCGCGAGACGCGCGGGCTCCTGATCGGCGCGGCGGTGGCCGTCACCGTCGGCGCGATCGACGACTTCCGCGGGCTCCGCTGGTGGGAGAAGCTCGGCGGCCAGATCGCCGCGGCGGCGATCGCCGTCGGCTTCGGGATCTGGGTCAACCGCTTCACGTTCCCGTTCATCGGCATCCACGTGCTGCCCTGGTGGGTCGGCGGGACGCTGACCGTCGTCTGGATCGTCGCGATCATGAACATGTTCAACTTCCTCGACGGGATGGACGGGCTCGCCGCCGGGGTGGCCGCGATCGCCGGCGTGACGTTCAGCGTCATCGCGCTGTCGCTCGAGAAGCCCGACGCGGCGGTGATCTCGGCGATCGTCTTCGGCGCGTGCCTGGGCTTCCTCCGTCACAACTTCTATCCCGCGCGCGTGTTCATGGGCGACTCGGGGGCGCTGCTGCTCGGCTACGTGCTCGCCGTGGTGTCGGTGCTCGGTCTCCTGAAGACGGCGGCGACGGTCGCCCTGTTCTTCCCGTTGCTCGTCCTCGCGGTGCCGATCGCGGACACGACGTTCGTCGTGCTGCGGCGGCTCAAGCACGGCGAGAGCCCCTTCGTCGGCGACCAGGCGCACCTGCACCACCGCTTCCTGCGGCGCGGGTTCTCGCAGCCGCGGGCGGCGGTGACGATCTGGATCTGGTGCCTGTCCCTGGCCGCGGCCGCGCTCGCGACCCGCTTCGTCCCGTTCCGGGCCGGCGGCGTCTGGCATCTCTGGCCGACGGTCGCCGCGGCCGCGATCGGGCTCGTCGCGCTCGCCATCTCGGTCTACGTCGTCTACGCCCTCGAGATCGTCAAGTTCGGGAACCCGATCCAGAAGCGCCGGACGGCCGACGACCCGCTGCGGAAGAGCGCCTGACTGCCGCCGCGGCCCGCTCGACGAACGCTGCCAGCAGGTCGTTGAACGGCTCGCCGAGCCGCTGCACCGCATGCCCCTCGCCCGGGAGGACCGCCCTCAGCGCGCCGGCGCGCTCCCGGAGCGTGTCGCAGACCGCCTCGAAGACGTGGCTGTGGTATCCCGAGACGGCGAGCATCGGGAACGGCGCCGCTGCGAGCGTCTCGACCGGGATCTCCGCCCGCCAGGGATAGCGCTCGACCATCAGCAGCCGTGCACCCTGCAGCAGCTCCGGCGAGAGGCGCTCCGGCGGGGGCGGCGCGCCGACCCGCTCGAGGAAGCCGCGGAGGAACGCCTCCGGGTCGCGCGGGCCGTGCTCCCAGTGCCGCTCCATCGCCTCGACGCCGGCGTCCGTGACGGGGTCGCCCCGGACGATCGCCATCGCGGGCGGCTCGACGACCGTCAGCGAGCGCAGCAGCTCGGGTCGCCGCGCCGCCGCGAGCAGCGCGATCACGCCGCCGTACGAGTGGCCGACGAGGTGCGTCTCCGGCTCGAGGAACGCGTCGAGCCAGACCGCCTCGTCCTCGTAGTCGACGCGGTCGATCTCCGGCCCGGGCGGGAAGCCGCGCCGGTTCGGGACGACGAGGTCGAAGCGCTCGGCCAGCGGCCGGTGGGCCGCCCAGGTCGCGTCTCCGTTGACGACGCTGCCGTGGACGAGGAGGATGCGCGGGCGGGACACGGAGCGATCGTAGACGCCGCACGAACTCGTGCGGAAACGCGCTACTGACGCGGTATCGCGTTGTCACAATCGCGACACCTGACTTTGCTATTCTCGCCGCGGATGCAGGCCGCCTCACGCTCTGTCAACCCCGCCGGGGCCGGTGGCCTGTTGCTCGCGGTTCTCGCCGTGGGCATCGCCGTCGGACTGTTGATCGGCTGGGCCGCCGGCGCCGCCGCGATCGGCGCGCTCGTCGGCGCGGTCTTCGGGATCCTCGGCGGGATCCTCGCCGTCTACCTGCGCTACCGGGACTCCTTCTAGTGGGTGCGCTGTTCTCGACGCCGCGGCCGGAGCCCGGGCACGTGATGCCCGCGCTCGGCGGCGCGATCGTGCTGCTGGTCGCGCTGCCGATCTTCCTCGTCGCCGGCTGGCCGCTCGAGGGCTGGGGTCTCGCGGCCGTCCTCTGGGCCGGGCTGCACGCGCTCGACCTCTTCCTCTCGCGGGCGAGGCGCAGGACGGATACGCTCGGCGCCCCGATGCAGGCGTTCGGCCTCCTGTTCAAGCTCATCGTCCTCCTCGTCGTCCTCTTCGCCGCCGTCGCCGCGAACAAGGACGTCGCGCTCGCGGCGGCGCTGACGTACGCGCTCGCGTACACGTTCGAGCTCGGCCTCTCGCTCGTCGGCTACTTCGGAGACGCGAAGCAATGAGGCTGCGGTACCTCCTCGTCGTCGCGACGCTCGCGCTCGCCGCGCCGCCCGCCGCACTCGCGCGCGGCACCTTCGACCCGACGACGGAGTTCGAGCAGAAGGAGTGGGTACCCATCCACCTCGGCCCGCTCAACCTCTCGATCACGAAGGCGGTCGTCTACCTGATGCTCGGCGCGCTCCTGACGATCCTGCTCGGGCTGACGCTGATGCGCGTGAAGACGCCGGGCCGCCGGCAGACGGTCGGCGAGCAGATCTACGAGGTCGCGCAGTCGCAGATCGCGGAGCAAGGGCTGCCCTCGAAGGCGGTCGGCCTCTGGTTCCCGTACGTCGCGAGCCTGTTCCTCTTCATCTGGACGGTGAACGTCCTCGGCTTCATCCCGCTGCCGCTGACGGGCGAGACCTGGCACCACATCCCGACGTGGGGGATCTACGCGGCGACGTCGTCGCTGTCGGTGACGCTCGCGCTCGCGCTCCTCACGTGGATCTTCACGCAGGTCGAGGGCGTGCGCTGGAACGGGCTGTTCCACTACCTGCGGAGCTGGATCCCCGACGCGCCGAAGGGGCTGCTCTTCCTGATCGTGCCCCTCGAGGTGATCAGCCAGTTCATGCGGCTGATCTCGCTGAGCGTCCGACTCTTCGCGAACATGCTCGCGGGCCACATCCTCATCCTCACGTTCATCGGCCTGCTCTTCATCCTGCAGACGCTCGCGCTCGTCCCGATCGTGATCATCGTCGGGAGCGCGTTCTACATCTTCGAGGTCGTGATCGTCGTGTCGATCCAGGCCTTCATCTTCGCTGCACTGTCCGCCATCTACATCGGCTCGGCGATCGAGCCGGCTCACTAGGAGGAACGAACGATGCATTCCATCCTCGCCGCGACGTCCGGCGACGTGACGAAGGCCGGCAAGGCGATCGGCCTCGCGCTCGGCGTCGGGCTCGGCGCGCTCGGCGCCGGCGTCGGCATCGGCAACATCTTCGGCTCGATGATCCAGTCGGTCGCGCGCCAGCCCGAGCTCCGCGGAGAGCTCCAGGGCATCCAGTGGCTCGGCTTCGCGCTGACCGAGGCCGTCGTCTTCTACGGCCTGCTCGGCTCGATCCTCGCGTACGTCCTCGTCTGATGCTGGTCGGAACCAACCCGCTCATCCAGGTCACGCCCGGGCTGATGATCTGGACGATCGTCCTCTTCCTGATCACGCTGTTCGTGCTGAAGCGGTACGCGTTCGGTCCGATCCAGAAGATGATCGACGAGCGGCGCGAGCAGATCCGCCGGTCGATCGAGGCGGCGGACGAGGCGCGCGACGAGTCGCGCAAGCTGCTCGAGGAGCACCGTCAGCTGATCGCGCAGGCGCGCGGCGAGGCCGAGGCGATCCTCGCCGAGGCGCGCCGGACGCGCGAGTCGATGGAGCACCGGATGCGCGAGGAGACCGAGGCCGAGCGGCAGCGGCGCCTCGAGGAGACGCGCAAGGAGATCGCCGCGGAGACCACGCGCGCGCTGGAGCAGATCCGCGCAGAGGTCGCCGACCTCACGCTCGAGGCGGCGTCGCGCGTCGTCGGCCGCGCGCTCGACGCCGAGCGCGACCGCGAGCTGATCGCCGAGGCGGTCGACTCGCTCGACTTCTCCCGCCTGGAGGAGAGCGCCTAGTGCTGCCTCCGGCAATGCCACCCGCACCTCCGGCGGCTGCAAAGCGGCGCGCTGCCGCGTCCTCAGTCGCGTCGATAGCTTCGGCTATCGACGCTCCCTGCGTCCTTGCATCGCTTGCTTTTCGCGCGCCGGAGGCACGACAGCATCACCGGAGGCAGCACTGATGGCCGTCGCGCACCGCATCTACGCAGAGGCGCTGTTCGAGGCCGCGAAGGAGAAGGGGCGGCTGGCGGAGGTGCACGAGGCGCTCGCCGACTTCGCCGCCGCGATCGAGGCGACGCCGGAGCTCGCCTCCGTGCTGCGCAACCCGCAGCTCGAGCCCGACGCGAAGTCACGCATCCTCGTCGACCTCGCCGGCGACGAGGACCCGCTGTTCACGAACTTCCTCCGCCTCGTCGCGGAGAAGGGGCGCGCGGGCGAGATCGAGGAGATCGCCGCCGAGTTCGAGCGGCTGATGGCCAAGGAGGAGCGCCGACTCACCGTCGAGCTCACCACCGCGCGGGAGCTCTCCGACGAGGAGGCGCAGGCGATCGTCGCGCAGATCGAGAAGGCCGCCGGCCGGACGGTCGAGGCGACGCGGCAGGTCGATCCCGCGCTCGTCGGCGGCATCGTGCTGCAGGCGGGCTCGTATCGCGTGGACGCGAGCGTGCGCGGGAGACTCGAACGACTTCGACAGGAACTCGTGAGGAGCTGAGACAGACTTGAAGCTGCGCCCGGAAGAGATCACGTCGATCCTGCGCCAGCGGATCGAGGAGTACGACGTCGAGACCAACCTCGCGGAGGTCGGCACGGTCCTTCAGGTCGGCGACGGCATCGCCCGGATCTACGGGCTCGAGAACTGCGTCTCGCAGGAGATGCTCGAGCTCGAGCACGGCGTCATCGGCCTCGCGTTCAACCTCGAGGAGGACCAGGTCGGCGCCGCGCTGTTCGGCGAGTGGGAGCAGGTGTCCGAGGGCGAGCCGGTGCGCCGCACCGGCCGCGTCGCGAGCGTCCCGGTCGGCGAGGGGCTGCTCGGCCGCGTCGTCGACCCGCTCGGCAACCCGCTCGACGGGCGTGGCCCGATCGAGGCGGAGGAGAACCGCCCGCTCGAGTTCAAGGCGCCGGGCGTGATCGCGCGGCAGCCGGTGAAGGAGCCGCTCCAGACCGGGATCAAGGCGATCGACTCGATGACGAACGTCGGTCGCGGCCAGCGCGAGCTGATCATCGGCGACCGCTCCACCGGCAAGACGGCGATCCTGATCGACACGATCCTCAACCAGCGCGACACGGACGTCCACTGCATCTACGTCGCCATCGGCCAGAAGGCCTCGACGGTCGCCCAGGTGTACGAGCGGCTGCGCGACGCCGGCGCGATGGACTACACGACGATCGTCACCGCCGCCGCGCACGAGGCGGCGCCCATCAAGTGGATGGCCCCGTTCGCGGGGTGCGCGATGGGCGAGTACTTCCTCTTCCAGGGGAAGCACGCGCTCGTCATGTACGACGACCTGTCGAAGCACGCCGACGCGTACCGGCAGCTGTCGCTGCTGCTGCGCCGGCCGCCGGGCCGCGAGGCGTTCCCCGGCGACGTCTTCTACCTGCACTCGCGGCTGCTCGAGCGCGCCTGCAAGCTCTCGGACGAGGAGGGCGGCGGTTCGCTGACGGCGCTGCCGATCATCGAGACGCAGGCGGGCGACGTGTCGGCATACATCCCGACGAACGTGATCTCGATCACCGACGGGCAGATCTTCCTCCAGTCGGACCTGTTCTTCTCCGGCGTCCGCCCGGCGGTCAACGTCGGCATCTCGGTGTCGCGCGTCGGCTCGTCGGCGCAGACGAAGGCGATGAAGAAGGTCGCCGGCCGGCTGCGCCTCGACCTCGCGCAGTACCGCGAGCTCGAGGCGTTCGCGCAGTTCGGCTCCGAGCTCGACCGCGCGACGCAGCAGGCGCTGACGCGCGGCGAGAAGATGGTCGCGACGCTGAACCAGCCGCAGTATCAGCCGTGGCCGATGGAGGAGCAGGTCGTCGCCATCTACGCCGGGGTCAACGGCCTCCTCGACGACGTCCCGACGCCGCAGGTGCAGCGGTTCCAGGACGAGCTGCGCGAGCATCTCCGCGCCGAGGGATCGATCTACAAGCAGATCAAGGAGACGGGTGACCTCCCGGACGACCTCTCGCAGAAGCTCGACGCGGAGATCGCGAAGTTCAAGAACGGCTTCAACATCATCGAGGAGGGCTCTGTCATCTAGTGGCCTCGCTGCAGGACATCCGCCGCCGGATCGCCTCGGTCAAGAACACGCGCAAGATCACGAAGGCGCTCGAGCTCGTGGCCGGCGCCCGGCTGCGCCGCGCGCAGACGCGCATCGAGGAGATGCGCCCGTACGCCGACCGCATGCAGGAGCTGATGGTCGGCACGGCGCGGGCCGCCTCGTCGTTCCGGAACCTGGCGCTGATGCAGCGGCGCGAGGAGGTGCGGAAGGTCGCGGTCGTCGTGATCACCGGCGACCGCGGGCTCGCGGGGCCGTTCAACGGCCAGGTGCTCCGGCGCGCGTTCGAGCTCGAGCGCGAGGCGCGCGCGGCGGGCCGGGAGGTCGCGTGGCTCGTCACGGGCCGCAAGGGCGCGTCGACGCTGAAGTTCCGCCGCTACGCACTCGCCGGCGAGTGGGCCGGGTTCGCGGACAAGCCGACCTACGCTGACGCGCAGGCGGTCGCGCACAAGCTCGCCGAGATGTACACCGAGGAGGAGGCCGACCGGGTTGTCCTCGTCTACAACCGCTTCGTCTCGCCGCTCGTGCAGCGCGTGACCACGAGCGACCTGCTCCCGATCCCGGAGGAGGTGCTCCAGGCGCGCGAGGGCGAGGAGAGCGAGGAGCACGAGCGCGCCTTCCGCGGCGACTTCATCTACGAGCCGGAGCCGGAGGAGATCCTCCAGCGGCTCCTGCCCGTCTACCTCGAGACGGAGATCTACCGCGCGCTGCTCGAGTCGGCCGCGTCCTTCCTCGCCTCGCAGATGACGGCGATGCGCAACGCGTCGAAGAACGCGGGCGAGCTCATCGACCGCTACACGCTCGCGATGAACCGCGCGCGCCAGGCGGAGATCACCCAGGAGATCCTCGAGGTCGTCGCGGGCGCGGACGCGCTCGCCGGCTGACCGGGAGACGAAACCCGACCACGCTTCAGGAGACACATGGCGGATCAGCAGACAAACGGCGGCAACAAGGGCAGGATCGTCGAGATCAAGGGCGTCGTGCTCGACGCCGTCTTCGCCGGCACCCTGCCCGAGATCAACCACGCGCTCAGCATCCCGGTGCCCGTCGCGGACGGCGGCACGGCGGAGCTGATCGCCGAGGTGCAGCAGCATCTCGGCGACGACCGCGTCCGCGCGGTGGCGATGGATTCGACCGACGGCCTCGCGCGCGGCGTCGAGGTGACCGACACGGGCAGGCCGATCTCGGTTCCCGTCGGCGACCAGACGCTCGGACGGATCTGGAACGTGATCGGCGATCCCGTCGACGGCAAGGGCGCCGCCACCGGCGAGCGCTGGCCGATCCACCGCGACCCGCCGGCGTTCGGCGAGCTCTCGCCGAAGATCGAGATCTTCGAGACGGGGATCAAGGTGATCGACCTGATCGCGCCGTACGTGCGCGGCGGCAAGGTCGGCCTGTTCGGCGGCGCCGGCGTCGGCAAGACCGTGCTCATCCAGGAGTTGATCCACAACGTCGCGCGCGAGCACGGCGGGGTGTCGGTGTTCTCCGGCGTCGGCGAGCGCACGCGCGAGGGGAACGACCTGATCATCGAGATGACCGAGTCCGGCGTGATCGACAAGGTCGCGCTCGTCTACGGGCAGATGAACGAGCCGCCGGGCGCGCGCCTGCGCGTCGGGCTGTCCGGGCTGACGATGGCGGAGTACTTCCGCGACCAGGGCCAGGACGTGCTCCTGTTCATCGACAACATCTTCCGCTTCGTCCAGGCGGGCTCCGAGGTGTCGGCGCTGCTGGGGCGCATGCCGAGCGCTGTCGGCTACCAGCCGACGCTCGCAACCGAGATGGGGCAGCTGCAGGAGCGGATCACGTCGACGCGCACCGGCTCGGTGACGTCGGTGCAGGCGATCTACGTGCCGGCCGACGACCTCACCGACCCCGCGCCGGCGAACACGTTCGCGCACCTCGACTCGACGACGGTCCTCTCGCGCGCGATCGTGGAGAAGGGGATCTACCCGGCGGTCGACCCGCTCGACTCGACCTCGCGCGCGCTCCAGCCGGGGATCGTCTCCGACGACCACTACCGCTGCGCCACGCGCGTCCAGGAGGTGCTGCAGCGCTACCGCGACCTGCAGGACATCATCGCCATCCTCGGCATCGACGAGCTCTCCGACGAGGACAAGCTCGTCGTCCAGCGCGCGCGAAAGATCGAGCGGTACCTGTCGCAGCCGAACTTCGTCGCCGAGCAGTTCACCGGCACGCCGGGCGAGTACGTGAAGCTCGAGGACACGATCCGCGGCTTCACGGAGATCCTCGACGGCAAGCACGACGACCTGCCGGAGCAGGCGTTCTACATGGTCGGCGTGATCGAGCAGGCGGTCGAGCGCGGCGAGCAGATGCGCGAGCCGGCCGCCACGGCATAGATGGCCGAGCATCCGAAGTTCTCCGTCTCCGTCGTCACGCCCGAGGGCGCGGCGTTCGAGGGCGACGCCGAGATGCTGATCGTCCCCGGCGCGGCCGGCGAGATCGGCGTGCTCGCGCGGCACGCGCCGCTCGTCGCGATGCTGAAGGCGGGCTCGACGCGCGTGCACGTCGCGGAGAGCGACGTCCGCGAGTTCGCGACCGGTCCCGGCTTCTTCCAGGTGCTCCAGGACCGGGCGATCGCGCTCGTCGACGACGCCGTCGCGGCGGGCGAGATCGACGACGCGCGCGCGCAGCGGCAGCTCGACGAGGCGAAGGCGGAGCTGGAGAAGGTCGAGGCGGGCGAGTCGACCGCCGACCGTTGGCAGCTCGAGCAGCGCATCCGGCACGCGGAGAACCAGCTCCGCGTCGCCGGGCACGGCTAGCCGGGGGACGCCGCGCGCCGGAGACGCGACGGCGGCGCGCTTCGTGCTGTTCTCCGCGCGATGCCCTCGGCGCTCTGCCTGCGTCGGCGCGGCCGGTCGTCCGCCTGACGGCGCATGACCGTCCGCTCGTCCGCGTCGTCGTAACGCAGCCTTCGGCTTCCGTCACGCCGACGCCTTGGCCGCGGCCGAGTGCTGACCGCGCGGCGCGCCTGGTTGGTCACTTGCCTCCAGATGAGAGGACGCTGGCCCAGGCGACGATCTGCGAACCTGGCTGTGTGTGCGATAGCGGGCACAGCCGGCGGGGAACGCCGCGCGCGCAACGGCGTTTCCGGAGCTGAACGATCTGCTGAGAGGGAAGGCTCGTATGCTGCGAAGGCTGACCTTCAGACGTTGGCGGCCCTTGAGCGACCGTGGCTGTACGTCGACCGCGGCGGGCGCGAGATGGACTGGTCGGCCCACTGCAACACCGAGGATGTCCGCTGGGTGCTACGCGAGAGGCCTCTTGTCCTCGACGGTGCTGATTCACACGAGTTCACCCGCGAAGTCCCCGCGATCGTGCTGCAGAAGAAGATGCGACGTCAGATCGAGACATTCCTGGATGACCTGTTGAAGTGGACGACCTTCGAGGTCTCGTGGACGCAGCGCTACGCCGTCGAGGCCGCCAGCCGCATGCTCTACACCCTCGAACGCGGAGAGGTCATCTCGAAGCAGGAGGCGCTCGGCTGGGCGACGGCAACAATGCCGGCGGAATGGCGAGACCTGATCGAGCAGGTTCGACAGGACCGGCTCGTCCGCTGGAACGACCCGCTGCGGCCGGGATCGGTCGAGCGGACACTCGCATTCGTCGTGCACGTGCAGGAATGCGCCCGGCGGGGCTACGAACACTGCCATCTAACGTGACATTCCCGGACGCCGGCCCACGCGAGGCCGCTCGCATCCGGGCGGTGCCTGGCTAGAGGATCTCGGCGTCCGGATCGAGTGCCGGGTCGCCTTCAGGGAGCACGTCCCGTGACCAGTCGAGTCGCTTCCACGCCGGTGCCGGCGTCGGAGTCTCCGCGTGCGGGGTGAAACGGGAGCGCTCGACGAGACGGTACTCGTGGATGTAGCGCGGACAGTTCGGGAACACCTCGGTTGCGCGCACGCGCACCACCAGCTGCGTCTCCGGGTAGACGCCGAGCAGAGGGTCGGCATCGTCGATCGACGCGACCCCGTTCAGACGCAGGCGACTGCGCCGCTCGAAATCGATGAACAGCAGACCGACGTGAGGGTTGACGAGCACGTTGCCGGCCGACAGGTACATCCCGTTGCCGTCCCAGCTCGGGAAGGCGATCGTCCGCTCGTCGACCACCGTGACGAAACCCGGGTCGCCACCCTTGTACGAGCACTGCGGGCGACCGGCCGCATCCGCTGTCGCCAGAAAGAACATGTCCGCCGACTCGATGAAGTCACGGTCGTCCTCGTCGATCGTGTCGCGCATCCGGCGCTCCTCGATCCGATCAGCCAGACGCACCGTGTCGAACCGCTGCTGCAGCCGCCGACTTCCCTCGTGATACAGGCCACCCATCAGCGAGAACGCCCCTGCCGCAACCGAGCGGCTCTCGGCCGCACCGCGAGCATCGCCTGGCCAGCCGCGACCCTCGACGCCGCTACCGATGCACGCCGCGGGGCGCGAGGCCGCATACCGACAAGTCTGCCGGGTGACACCGTCGAAAGCAACGGGCATCGGCGATGCCATAGATTCGACCGGTGCATCGAATCGGTGTGATCGCAGATGCCCACGCCAATCTGCCTGCGACGATCGCGGCGCTCGATGAGCTACGGGCGAGGGGATGCGGGGACCGTGGTGCACGTCGGCGATGCGATCGCGATCGGGCCTCACCCGCGGGAGGTCTTGGAGTTGCTCGTCGGGCAGGAGGTCATCTGTGTCCTCGGGAATCACGACTGCTGGTTCGCTTTCGGGCTGCCTGCGCGGTGGGCAGCCTCGATGTCAGCCGAGGAGCTGGAGCATCAGCACTGGACGCGTGCGCAGCTGTCCGACGCGGATCGGGAGCTGGTCGGTCGGTGGCCGTACGAGGTGACGATGCAGGTCGGAGCGACACGTGTGCTCTTCCTGCACTACGCGCGCCGACCCGATGGCGAGTTCGACTTCGTCCGCAACCCGTCCGCCGCCGATTTCGGGCGCCTCTACGGCTCGGCTGCTGCCGACATCGTCATTTTCGGACACGACCACCGCGCGTTCGACGTCGTGTACGAGGGGCGCCGCTTCCTCAGTCCCGGCTCGCTGGGATGCCACGACCGACCGGAGGCTCGTGCGCTCGTTCTCACCGCGGCGGCGAAGGGCGGGGTGAACGTGGAGAAGATTCGCGCGCAGTACGAGGACGCCGAGTTGATGGCCGACTTCGACCGGCGCCGGGTGCCTGCGCGAGACTTCATCCGAAAGACCTTCATCACCCGCGGGCGAAGCGACGAGTAGCCCCGCGCCTCGGGTGACGCTCCTGAACTACGCGGCCGCGAAGAGGCGTTGCAGCTCGTCGTGCGCCGGCAGGTACAGCCGCTCCGTGTACTCCGCGACCATGCGGGTCGTGCTGAACCGCGGGCCGAGCTCGGCGATCGAGTGGCGCATCATCTCGATCCACGTCGCGGGGAGGCCGTTCTCGTCCCGCTCGTAGTACGCCGGCAGCACCTGCTCCTCGAGGACGCGGTAGAGCGCCTCGGCGTCGGCCGCGTCCTGCTCCTCGTCCACCGCGTACGCCTCCCCGTCGCCGATCGCGAATCCGACCGCCGGTGAGTACGCCTCCGCCCACCACCCGTCGAGGATGGAGCAGTTCAGCGCGCCGTTGAGCGCCGCCTTCATCCCCGACGTCCCGGACGCCTCCATCGGCCGGAGCGGCGTGTTCAGCCAGACGTCGACGCCCTGGACGAGCCTGCGCGCGAGCGTCATCTCGTAGTCCGCGAGGAAGACGACGCGGCCGCCGTCCTCGAGGCTGCGCGCGAAGTCGACGACGTGCCGGATCACGTCCTTCCCCGCCTCGTCGGCCGGATGCGCCTTGCCGGCGAGGAGGATCTGCACCGGACGATCCGCGTCGCCGACCAGCCGCGCCAGCCGCTCCGGCTGGCTGAAGAGCAGCCACGCGCGCTTGTACGTCGCGAACCGGCGCGCGAAGCCGAGCGTGAGTGCGTCGGGATCGAGCCGGCTCGCACCGCGCGTGCGCGCGACGAACTCGAGCATGCGCACCTTCGCGGCCCGGTGCGCCGACCAGAGCACGTCGGCCGGAAGCTCGAGCGCGCGCGAGAAGTCGGGCGTCGCGTGGCCGAGCAGGTCCTCCAGCTCGTCCGAGATCCACGTGCGGGCGTGGACGCCGTTCGTGATCGACGTGATCGGCACCTGCTCGACCGGCCGGTCGAGCCACAGCGTGTGCCACATCTCGCGCGACACCGCGCCGTGCAGCTCCGACACGCCGTTCGCCCAGGCCGACGTCCGCAGCGCGAACGGGGTCAGCCCGAACATCGGGTCGTCCGGCTCGAGCTTCCCGAGCGCGGCGAACTCGTCCCAGGGGAGCCGGCAGCGCTCGACGAGATGGCCGACGTTCCGCCGCACGAGCTCCGGGTCGAAGACCTCGTTGCCGGCCGGGACGGGCGTGTGCGTCGTGAACACCGTCGAGCCGCGCAGCCGCTCGAGCGCCGCGCCCGGCTCGACTCCCGCCTCCTCGACGAGCTCGCGCAGCCGCTCGACCTGGAAGAGCGCCGAGTGCCCCTCGTTCATGTGAAACACCGTCGGCGTGAGCCCGAGCCGGCGCAGGACGCGCACGCCGCCGATCCCGAGGACGAGCTCCTGCCACAGGCGGTTCTCGCGGTCGCCGCCGTACAGCGTGTCGGTCACCGCCCGCGCCCAGTCGGGATTGCCCTCGACCTTCGTGTCGAGAAGGTAGAGCGAGACGCGCCCGACCTTCACGCGCCAGACGCCGATCCGGATCGGCACGAGCTGCCCGTTCTCGTCCGCGAGCTCGATGATCGGCGCCATCGGCACGAGCGTCAGCGGCAGCCGGCTCGTGTCGTTGCGCGGGTAGCGCTCGACCTGGCGGTCGCCGCCCTCGAGCCGCTGCCGGAAATAGCCGCGCCGGTAGTAGAGGCCGATGCCGACGAGGGGCACGCCGAGCTCGGACGCCGCCTTCAGGTGGTCGCCCGCGAGGATGCCGAGGCCGCCGGAGTAGAGCGGCAGGCTCTCGTCGAGGCCGAACTCGGTCGAGAAGTAGCCGACGAGGAAGTCGTCGGGGCCGTGGCGCTCGTGCCACCAGGTGACGGACTCTCGCTCGGCCTCGAGGCGCTCCTGGATGTGGCCGAGCCGAACGGCGTACTCCGGGGTGAGCGCCCGCTGGAGATCGTCGTCGGTGAGCTCGGTGAGGAGCGCCTTCGGGTTGTGATGCAGCTGGGCGAAGCGCTCCGGCGCGAGGTCGGCGAACAGCTGCCGCGCCCCCGGCGTCCAGGAGAAGGAGAAGTCACCTGCGATCGCGCCGAGCGCAGCCCGCAGGCTCGCCCCGTCGTGCGTCTCCACCATGACGGCGCCACCCTACCGACTTGTCGCGGTGCTAGCCTTGGCGCACCCGGAGAGCTTTGATCGGCAGCTTGGCGACCGGGTCACCAAACGCCTAAAGAGCCCGTGAGCGCGCCCGGCGCTCCCGGTCCTCGCAGGCGGGAGCACGACGGGAATGACGGACACGCGCACAGCCCTCGAGACCATTCTCCGCGAGCGGATCGCGGTCCTCGACGGCGCCTGGGGAGTCCTGATCCAGCGCGAGGTCCGCGGGGAGGACGCGTACCGCGGCGACCGCTTCCGCGACCATCCGCGCGACGTCGCCGGCAACCCGGACCTGCTGAACGTGACGCGGCCCGAGATCGTCGCGCGGATCCACGACGACTACTTCGCCGCGGGCGCCGACATCGCGACGACGAACACCTTCACCTCGACGACGATCGCGCAGGCGGACTACGGGCTCGAGCACGTCGTCCACGAGCTGAACGTCGAGGGTGCGCGGCTCGCGCGCGCGGCCGCGGACGAGTGGACGCAGCGGACGCCCGACCGGCCGCGCTTCGTCGCCGGCTCCGTCGGCCCGCTGAACGTGAGCCTGTCGCTCTCGCCGCGCGTGGACGAGCCGGCCTTCCGCCCCGTCACCTTCGACGAGGTGCGCGAGACGTACGCGCACCAGATCCGCGGCCTTCGCGAGGGCGGCGTCGACCTGCTGCTGATCGAGACGGTGTTCGACACGCTGAACTGCAAGGCCGCGATCGCCGCAGCGCGCGACTCGGCGCCGGAGCTTCCGCTCTGGCTCTCGTTCACCGCGGTCGACCGCAGCGGGCGGAACCTCTCCGGGCAGACGCCCGAGGCGTTCTGGACGTCCGTCGAGCAGGCGGAGCCGCTGCTCGTCGGGGTCAACTGCTCGCTCGGCGGCAACGAGATGCGCCCGTTCGTCGAGGAGCTCGCGCACGTCGCGGCCACCTGGGTCGCATGCCATCCGAACGCGGGGCTCCCGAACGCGCTCGGCGGCTACGACGAGCATCCCGCGGACACGAGCCGCTTCCTCGGCGAGTTCGCCCGCGCGGGCCTCGTCAACGTCGTCGGCGGCTGCTGCGGCACGACGCCCGAGCACGTCCGCGAGATCGCGGCAGCGGTCGAGGGCATCCCGCCGCGCCGCGTGCCCGAGCGCCGGGCGCTCACCGCGTTCTCGGGGCTCGAGCGCTTCGCGATCAACGCGGACACGAACTTCGTCATGATCGGCGAGCGCACGAACGTCACCGGCTCCGCCCGCTTCCGCCGCCTGATCGAGGCGGGCGACCACCAGCAGGCGCTCGAGGTCGCGCTCGAGCAGGTGCGCGGCGGCGCGAACCTCATCGACGTGAACATGGACGCCGACCTGCTCGACGGCGAGCAGGCGATGACGACGTTCCTCAATCTCGTCGCGACCGAGCCGGAGGTGGCGCGGCTCCCGATCATGGTCGACAGCTCGCGCTGGACGGTGCTCGAGGCAGGACTCAAGTGCCTCCAGGGCAAGGGCGTCGTCAACTCGCTGAGCCTGAAGGAAGGGGAGGAGCAGCTTCTCGAGCACGCGCGCACCGTGCGCCGGTACGGCGCCGGCGTCGTCGTGATGGCGTTCGACGAGCGGGGCCAGGCGGAGACGGTCGAGCGGAAGGTCGCGATCTGCGAGCGTGCATACCGCCTGCTCGTCGACGTCGTCGGCTTCCAGCCCGAGGATCTGATCTTCGACCCGAACGTCCTCGCCGTCGCGACGGGGATCCCGGAGCACGACGAGTTCGCGAAGGCGTTCATCGAGTCGCTGCCGCGGATCAAGGAGCGCTGCCCCGGCGCGAAGACGAGCGGCGGCATCTCGAACCTGAGCTTCTCGTTCCGGGGCAACGACGTCGTCCGCGAGGCGATGCACTCGGCGTTCCTCTACCACGCGATCCGCAACGGGCTCGATATGGGCATCGTCAACGCCGGCCAGCTGATCCTCTACGAGGACATCGAGCCGGAGCTGCTCGAGCGCGTCGAGGACGTCCTCTTCAACCGGCATCCCGAGGCGACGGAGCGGCTCGTCGAGATCGCCGAGAGGGTGCGCGGCGAGGGGACGCGCCGCGAGCTCGACCTCTCCTGGCGCGAGGCGCCGGTGGGGAAGCGGCTCGAGCACGCGCTCGTCCACGGGATCGTCGACTTCATCGAGGAGGACGCCGAGGAGGCGCGGCGGGAGCTCGGCCGCCCGCTCGACGTGATCGAGGGGCCGCTGATGAACGGCATGCAGGTGGTGGGCGACCTGTTCGGCGCCGGGAAGATGTTCCTGCCGCAGGTGGTGAAGAGCGCGCGCGCGATGAAGCGCGCCGTGGCGTACCTCGAGCCGTTCATGGAGGAGGAGAAGTCCGCCGGCGGCCCGGGGCGGACGCAGGGCAAGATCGTGATGGCGACGGTCAAGGGCGACGTGCACGACATCGGCAAGAACATCGTCGGCGTCGTCCTCGGCTGCAACAACTACGAGGTCGTCGACCTCGGTGTGATGGTGCCCGGCGACCGCATCCTCGACACCGCGCTCGAGCAGGGCGCCGACATCGTCGGGCTGTCCGGGCTGATCACGCCGTCGCTCGACCAGATGGTCGACGTCGCGCACGAGATGGAGCGGCGTGGGCTGTCGCTGCCGCTGCTGATCGGCGGCGCGACGACGTCGAGGCAGCACACCGCCGTTCGCATCGCGCCCGAGTACTCGCAGCCGGTGGTGCACGTGCACGACGCGTCGCGTGCGGTCGGCGTCGTCTCCGACCTGCTCGATCCGGTGCGCCGTGCGCGGCTCGACAAGGAGAACCGCGAGCTCCAGGAGCGGCTGCGCCGCCAGCACGCCGAGCGCGACACACGTCCGCTGCTCTCGCTCGAGCGGGCGCGTGCGAACCGGCACCGTGTTCCGTTCACCGACCTGCCCGTGCCGGGGTTCGAGGGCGTGCGGATCGTCGAGCCCGACCTCGAGACGCTGCGCCCGTACATCGACTGGCAGTTCTTCTTCCACGCCTGGGAGCTGAAGGGCCGGTTCCCGGCGATCCTCGAGCAGCCGGCCGCGCGCGAGCTGTTCGACGACGCACGGGCGCTGCTCGACGAGATCGTCCGTGACGGGCTGCTGACGCCGCGTGGGATTCACGGCTTCTGGCCGGCGTCGTCCGACGGCGACGATATCGTTGTCAACAATGGCAACGGAGAGACACGATTCTGCTTCCTGCGGCAGCAGTCGGACCACGGGGACTCGCGACCGAACCGCTGCCTCTCGGACTACGTCGCGCCTGCCGGCGACCACGTCGGCGCGTTCGCGGTCACCGCCGGCCGCGGCGTCGACGAGCTCGTCGCCCGCTTCGAGGCTGCGCACGACGACTACCACGCGATCATGGTCAAGGCGCTCGCCGACCGCCTCGCCGAGGCGTTCGCCGAGCACCTGCACGAGGTCGCGCGGCGTGCGTGGTACGAGACGGGCCCGCGGCTCGCGAACGAACAACTGATCGAGGAGCGCTACCGCGGCATCCGGCCGGCGTTCGGGTATCCCGCCTGCCCGGACCACAGCGAGAAGCCGAAGCTGTTCGCGCTGCTCGGCGCCGAGAGCGCGGGGATCGCGCTCACCGAGACGTACGCGATGACGCCGGCCGCGAGCGTGAGCGGCATTTACCTCGCGCATCCCGACGCGCGCTACTTCTCGGTGGGCCGGATCGCCCGCGACCAGGTCGAGGACTACGCCGACCGCAAAGGCCTCGACCCTGCGGAGTCGGAGCGCTGGCTCGGACCGAGCCTCGGCTACGAGGCGCCGCGGCCGGGGCGTACCGCCACCCTTGACCCGGCGGCGGCGGCGACCTAGCGTCGGGAGCGATGCGCGCCGTCCCGGCAGCCGTTCTGATCCTCACGGCGCTCGCGCTCGCCGCCACCGCGGCCGCGACGCACGATCCGAAGGATCCGCAGCAGCGGCACACGGCGGCGGACACGAAGCTCGCGAAGTCGCTCGCTCTCAAGCGGACCGATCTCGTCGCGGGCTGGAAGGCGGCCAAGCCGACGCCGAACCCGCCGGCGTGCACGACGGAGCCCGACGAGTCGAAGCTGATCCAGACCGCGCGGATCGACCCCACCTACGTCTGGACGGACGGGGTGACGACGCTGGGCACCCAGGTGGACATCTTCAAGACCGCGTCGATGGCGAAGACAGACTGGAACCTGACGACGCTGAAGCTGTTCCGCAGCTGCCTGCTCCAGAGCGCACGGCACCAGCTTCCGCACTACACCGTGCGCGTCGTCTCCGCGAAGGAGCTGGCGCCGCCGAAGGTCTCCGTCGAGCGCCTGCTCCACTTCCAGCTCGTCTTCGCGATCACGCGGAGCGGCAGGACGATCCCGATCGTGAGCGACGTGATCGCGCTCGGACGCGGTCGCGAGACCGTCGTCATGCACTCGTTCTCGGTGCAGTCGCCCCTGCCCTCGAGCTCCGTGAGCCAGGTCGTCCAGCTGCTCGCGAACCGGCTGGGAACCGGCGGGATCTAGCGGGCGACGCGGCCGGACGGTAGTCCGCGGGCCCCGCCGCGGGCTCCGCTATCCTCGACCGAGGCGCCCGGAAGGGCGCCGGTCCTTCCCCATGCGGACGACGCTGAAGAGAGGCATGGGTCGCGCGGCGACCCTCAACGGAAACGGCCGCGCGGTCCTCCCGCCGATCGTCGTCGAGCCGATGCGACGGTACCGCCAGCCGGAGCCGCCGCCCCGCTCGACGGGACGGTTCATCGCGAAGTTCCTCGGCTGGGTCGCCGTGGCGGTGCTCGTCGTGGCGGCCGGCCTCGCCGGCGGCCTCTACCTCTACGGCCACCAGACGCTCCAGGCGATCAGCGCGCACTCGGTACAGGTGAAGAAGGCCCAGAAGGACCTGCACCCGATCGCGAGCCCGTCGCAACCGGCGACCGCGCTGATGATCGGCTACGACGCGCGCTCCGGCTCGGAGGGCTTCGGGCTCGCCGGCTCCCGTTCCGACACCGTGATGCTCGTCCGCGCCGACCCGACGAACAACACCCTGTCGATGCTCTCGTTCCCGCGCGACCTCGTCGTGCCGATCTACTGCAACGGCTCGGACGTCCCGCGCACGACCGACCGGATCAACTCGGCGTGGTCGACGTGCGGTCCCGAGGGCACGCTCGACACCGTCGAGCACCTGACGGGCCTGCCGGTCAACTACCTGATCACCGTCGACTTCCACGGCTTCAAGCTGCTCGTGAACAAGCTGCACGGCGTCTACATCCAGGTCGACCGCCGCTACCTGAACACGCAGGGAGGCCCCGGCGGCTTCGCGAAGATCGACCTCGAGCCCGGCTACCAGAAGCTCGACGGCGAGCAGGCGCTCGACTACGTGCGCTACCGCCACACCGACTCGGACATCTACCGCACCGCGCGCCAGCAGCTGTTCATCGAGGCGCTGAAGGACCGGTTCGCGAGTGGCTTCTCGCTCCTCCAGATCCCCTCGATCATCGGCTCGATGAAGCACAGCATCGAGATCGGCCGCGCCGGCGGCGGCTCGCCGAGCATGGACGAGATCCTCTCCTACGCCGGGCTCGCGTATCACCTCCAGGCGGGCCACCTGTTCCGCAACAGCATCGACCGGAGCCAGCTCCAGCCGTACGGCCCCTACCGCGCGGAGCTGATCGCGCCGCCCGACGCGATCCAGCAGGCGGTCAACTCGTTCGTCAACCCCGACGTCACGCTCCCGTCGCGCGCGAACGCGACCGCGCTCGGGCTGAAGCCGAAGCCGTCGGCGCCGGAGGTGAAGCTCCAGCCCGGCGAGATCACGACGCTGATCCTGAACGGGACGACGATCCCGGGCCTCGCCCGCGACACCTCGTACAAGGTCGCGCAGCTCGGCTACCGGACGGCACAGCTGCCGGACGCGGTCAAGGCCGACGCGCCGACCGCGAACTACAAGGTCACGTGGATCTACTACGACCCGGTGCAGCCGTACTCGCGCGTCGCCGCGCAGCAGCTCGCCACCCTGTTCGGGTCGGACGTGAAGATCGCGCCGTTCACCCCGGAGATCGCGCCGTACGCACCGCAGGCCGGGAACCCGCTGACGGTCGTCGTCGTCGGCAGCGACTTCACCGGGAACCTGATCGTCCCGACCCCGCCGGCGGCGGCGCCGGCGCACCAGCCGCCGGCGATCACGACGAACCCGGGGCTGACGCTCGCCCAGCTCCAGGAGGCGCGCAGCAAGCTGCCGTTCCGCCCGTTCGTCCCGCACACGATCGCGAGCGGGTCGACCCTGTCGTCGCTCGACGGGGTCCGCGTCTACAAGCCCGCCCCGCACCAGAAGGCCGTCGTCATGACCTTCGTCACCGGCGCCGGGAACGTCTACTACCAGGTCGAGGAGACGAACTGGGGCGGCGCCCCGATCCTCCGCCGCCCGACCGGCCACTTCCGCAACGCCCACCGCACCTACGCCCTCTACACGGTCGGCGGGCACATCCACATGATCGTCCTCCGCCACCGCGGCGCGAGCTTCTGGGTCGTGAACACGCTCCTCGACGAGCTGTCGAACGAGACGATGATCGCGATCGCCAAGGGCCTCGAGCCGCTCGGGAAGTAGGCTCTCGGACCGTGTCGCGCATCGCCATGTTCGGCGCCGGGTACGTCGGCCTCGTCACCGGGGCCTGCTTCGCCGACCTCGGCCACGACGTCGTCATCCGCGACGTCCTGCCCGAGCGGATCGAGCGCCTGCTCGCGGGCGAGGTGCCGATCTACGAGCCCGGGCTCGACGAGGTGCTCGCCCGCAACCGCGAACGCCTGCGCTTCACGCTCGACGTGCACGAGGCGGTCGACGGCGCCGAGTTCCTCTACGTCGCGGTCGGCACGCCGCCGACGTACTCTGGCGACGCCGATCTCTCCGCCGTCTGGGCCGTCGTCGACGAGCTGCCGGCAGGGCTCGAGGGCAGGCCGATCGTCGTGATGAAGAGCACGGTCCCGGTCGGGACGGGAGCGCGCATCCGCGAGCGGCTCGACGCCCGCGGCCTCGAGAACGTGGGCTACGCGTCGAATCCGGAGTTCCTCGCCGAGGGGACGGCCGTCGAGGACTTCCGCAGGACGGATCGCATCGTCGTCGGCGCGTTCGAGCCGAAGGACGCCGAGCGCGTCGTCGACCTGCACAGCGGGATCGAGACGGAGATCGTGCGCACGGACGTGCCGTCGGCGGAGCTCGTGAAGCTCGCGGCGAACGCGTTCCTCTCGACGCGGATCAGCTTCATCAACGAGATCGCGAACGTCTGCGAGCTGGTCGGCGCCGACGTCGTCGACGTCGCGCGCGGCGTCGGCCTCGACCATCGTCTCGGCCCGCACTTCCTCCGCGCCGGCATCGGCTTCGGCGGCTCGTGCTTCCCGAAGGACGTCACCGCGCTGAAGCAGCTCGCCGGCAACTCCGGCTATCCGTTCCTGCTCCTCCAGGCGGTGTGGGAGGTGAACGAGCTGCAGAAGCGCCGTGTCGTCTCGAAGCTGCAGCGCCATCTCGGGTCGCTGCGCGGACGGACGATCGCGCTGCTCGGGCTCGCGTTCAAGCCGAACACGGACGACATGCGCGAGGCGCCGAGCCGCGTGATCGCCTACCGGCTGCTCGCCGAGGGCGCCGACGTGCGCGGATGGGATCCCGTCGCGCGCCCCGACGACCTCCCCGGGGTCGAGCTGTGCGGCTCCGTGCTCGACGCCGTGCGCGACGCGGACGCCGCCGTGATCGTGACCGAGTGGGCGGAGCTCAGATCGCTCGCCTCGCCCGAGGTGCGCGACGCGATGGCGCGGCCGCTGATCGTCGACGGCCGCAACCTGCTCGATCCGGCGCAGGTACGCGAGGCGGGCTTCGAGTACGAGGGGATCGGGCGTCCGAACCACGTGTCCGAGCTGCAGCCCTGATGGAGGCGCTGCTGCTGGCGGGCGGCAAGGCGGAGCGTCTCGGCGACGCGGCCCAAGGTCACCCGAAGCCGCTCGTCCACGTCGACGGGTATCCGCTCGCCGAGTACACGGTCGCACGGCTCGTCGACGCCGGCGTCACGCGCGTCCTCGTCGCCTGCCGCGCGGGTCAGGAGGAGATCTTCGTCAACGCGCTCGCCGGGCTCGGCGCGGAGATCGTCCCGGTCGGCGAGCCCGAGCCGCTCGGGCGCGGCGGCGGGCTCCGGCTCGCCGCGTCGCGGCGGGAGGAGGGCGGCACCGTCCTCGCCCTGAACGGCGACGAGCTGCTCGACGTCGACTTCCGCGCCCTGCTCGCCGAGCACGAGCGATCGGGCGCGGCCGCCACGATCGTCGTCTCCCAGGTGCACTCGCCGTTCGGTGTCGTCGACCTCGCCGACGACGGCACGGTGACCGGCTTCCGCGAGGCGCCGAAGCTGCCGCACTGGGTCAACTCCGGCGTCTATGCGCTGAGCGAGGAGGCGCTCGCGCGGCTCCCGGAGCGCGGCGACCACGAGCAGAGCACCTTCCCCGAGCTCGCGGCGGAGGGGAAGCTGCGCGGCTACCGGCACGAGGGCGTGTGGCTGACGGTGAACACGCCGAAGGACCTGCGGAAGGCGGAGGAGTTCATGCGCGAGCATCCGGAGTGGCGCCCGCGGCGGAGGGTCGCGTGAGCAGCGGCCACACGCGCTGGGCGGTCGAGTCGCGCCTCGTCGAGAAGCCCTGGGGCTGGGAGCTGATCTGGGCGCACACGGACGCGTACGTCGGCAAGGTGCTGTTCGTCCGCGCCGGCGAGTCGCTCAGCCTCCAGTACCACGAGCAGAAGGACGAGAGCTGGTACGTCCAGAGCGGGCTGGCGCGGCTCGAGCTCGGGGAGAAGGGAGGCGAGCCCGCCGCCGACTCGATCGCCGCCGGGGCGTGCTTCCACTTCCCTCCCGGAACGGTGCACCGGGTGACGGCGATCGAGGACACGACGATCATCGAGGTCTCGACGCCGCAGCTCGACGACGTCGTCCGGCTCGAGGACGCGTACGGCCGCGAGGGGACCTCGGAGCCCTGAGCGAGCCGGGGGAGCAGTACGCGACCGACGCGAACTTCCGGGCTCGGGTCGGGCTGCACGCGCGCTTCGCGACGAACCCGCACTTCCTCGATTTCACCCGTGAAGAGAGACCTTGACACGTCTCTGATAAGGTTTGCCCCATGGAGGGGCTGAAGGTCGGCGAGGCGGCGGCGCGGACGGCGTGGTCGCCGCGGATGCTCCGCTATCTCGAGCGGCTCGGCCTCGTCGTCCCCTCCCGCACCGGCGCGGGCTACCGGCTGTACGGGCTGCGCGAGCTGAACCAGCTCCGCGCCCTCCGCGAGCTGCGGGCCCGGTTCGGCGTCGAGATCTCCGACCTCGTCTTCGCCGCACGGCTCCGGCGCGAGCCGGAGCTGCGCACGGCCGTCGACGGCTGGCTCGCCGGCGCCGACGACGACGTCGCCTGGGCCGCCGCAGGCGGCCCGGTTTTCAGCCCAGGCGACGGCGGCTTGGCCGCCGTCGCTTCCAGGCGCTGGGTCGAATGGGAACAGCGAAAGCACGAGCGGCTGCTGGCCGCATAGAGAAAGGACACGATGGCAGCGACGACACGCTACGACGTGAAGGACCTCGCCCTCGCCGCCGAGGGCAAGCGGCGGATCGAGTGGGCCGACCGGCAGATGCCGGTGCTCGCCGCGATCCGCGAGCGGTTCGAGCGGGACCAGCCGCTCGCCGGCTACCGCATCTCCGCGTGCCTGCACGTGACGACGGAGACGGCGAACCTGATGCGGACGCTGAAGGCGGGCGGCGCGGACGTCGTGCTCTGCGCGTCGAACCCGCTCTCCACGCAGGACGACGTCGCGGCCGCGCTCGTCGAGGACTTCGACATCTCCGTCTTCGCGATCAAGGGCGAGGACAACGACACCTACTACGCGCACATCGAGGCGGCGGTCGACCACAAGCCGCACCTGACGATGGACGACGGCGCCGATGTGATCGGCGTGCTGCACTCCGCCCGGCGCGAGCAGCTCGGCGACATCATCGCCGGCACCGAGGAGACGACGACCGGCGTGATCCGCCTGAAGGCGCTCGAGGCCGAGGGCAAGCTCGGGTTCCCGATCATCGCCGTCAACGAGGCGCAGACGAAGCATCTCTTCGACAACCGCTACGGCACGGGCCAGTCGACGGTGGACGGGATCGTCCGCGCGACGAACGTCCTCCTCGCCGGCAAGAAGTTCGTCGTCGCCGGCTACGGCTGGGTCGGGCGCGGCGTCGCCTCGCGGGCGCGCGGCATGGGCGCGCACGTGATCGTCACCGAGGTCGACCCGATGCGCGCGCTCGAGGCCGTCATGGACGGGTTCGAGGTGCTGCCGATGGAGAGGGCCGCGGCGGTCGGCGACCTGTTCTGCACCGCGACCGGCGACAAGCACGTGGTCGCGCGCGAGCACATGGAGGCGATGCAGGACGGCGCGATCCTCTGCAACACCGGCCACTTCAACGTCGAGATCGACATCCCGGCGCTCCGAGACCTCGCGGCCGAGACGCGGATCGCCCGCGAGTTCGTCGAGGAGTTCACGCTCGCCGACGGACGGAGGCTCTACCTCATCGCCGACGGCCGCCTCGTCAACCTCTCCGCCGCCGAGGGCCATCCGGCGCTCGTCATGGACATGTCGTTCGCCAACCAGGCGCTCGGGGTCGAGTACGCCGTCCAGCATGCGGGCGAGCTCGATCGCAAGGTCTACCCGGTGCCGGCGGAGATCGACAAGGAGATCGCCCGCCTCAAGCTCGCGACGATGGGCGTCGGCATCGACACCCTCACCGAGGAGCAGGAGCGCTATCTCGCCTCCTGGGACGAGGGCACCTGAGCCTGCCCGCGCACCCGTCCCGTTCCGCCACGTCCCGGGGTCAGACCCTGGGACGTGGCCGTTTCGGCCGATGAGCGATCTGGAGCCCGAAGCGATCGTCCGGCTCGAGGAGGATCCCCCGCGCGTCGTGCTGCTCGACCAGCGGCGGCTGCCGGGGGAGGTCGTCGACGTCGCGTGCGGGTCGGCGGCCGAGGTGGCCGAGGCGATCCGCTCGATGGCGATCCGCGGCGCGCCGGCGATCGGCGTCGCGGCCGCGTACGGGATGGCGCTCGCGGCGCTGCGCGGCGAGGACCTCGCCGAGGCGGAGCGCGTGCTCGCGGCGTCCCGCCCGACCGCGGTGAACCTGCCGTGGGCGCTCGCGCAGATGCGCGGCGACCCGACCCCGGAGCGGGCGCGTGCGCTGCACCGCGAGGAGGTCGAGCGCTGCCGCCGCATGTCCGCGCACGCGGCGGAGCTGTTCGCGCCCGGCGTGCGCGCGCTCACGCACTGCAACGCGGGCGGCCTCGCCACCGGCGGCTACGGCTCCGCGGTCGGCGCGCTCCGCGCCGCCTGGGAGCGGGATTTACTCGAGCGCGTGCTCGTGGACGAGACGCGGCCGCTTCTCCAGGGTGCGCGCCTGACCGCCTGGGAGCTGGAGGCGGTGGGCATCCCGCACGCGGTCATCGCCGACTCGGCCGCGGCCTCGTTCATGGCCGCGGGCGAGGTCGATCTCGTCGTCACCGGCGCGGACCGCATCGCCGCGAACGGCGATACGGCGAACAAGATCGGCACCTATGCTCTCGCCGTGCTCGCGTCCCACCACGGCATCCCGCTCTACGTCGTCGCGCCGACCTCGACCGTCGACCTCGACACGCCGAGCGGCGACGCGATTCCGATCGAGGAGCGCGACCCCGCCGAGGTGACCGCCCGCTTCCCGGCGCGCAACCCGGCGTTCGACGTGACGCCGGCCGCGCTCGTCGCCGCGATCGTGACGGAGCACGGCGTCCACCGCGCTCCGTACGCGGAGTCGCTCGCCTCGGCGCGAGCGGCCGCGTGAAGGCGATCATCCTCGCGGCGGGCTACGCGACCCGCCTCTACCCGCTCACGCTGACGGTCGCGAAGCCGCTCCTGCCGGTCGGCGGCCGCCCGATGGTCGACCACCTGCTCGACCGGATCCGCGAGCTCCGCGAGGTCGACACCGTCCACGTCGTCACGAACGGGAGGTTCGCGGCGTCGTTCGAGACGTGGGCCGCGGGACGCGACGGCGTCGTCGTCGACGACGACGGCACGACGAGCGAGGACGACCGGCGCGGCGCGATCGGAGACATCGAGTTCGTCGTCGAGCGGGCGGGCCTCGCCGGCGACGACCTCCTCGTCGTCGCGGGCGACAATCTCTTCGACTTCAGCCTCGCCGACTACGTCGGCTGGTGGCGGGGCAAGGGCGAGGCGAGCGCCGTCGCGCTCCACGACGTCGGCGACCTCGCGCTCGCGCATCGGTACGGGGTCGTCTCGCTCGGCGCCGGCGAGCGGATCGAGTCGTTCGAGGAGAAGCCGGCGGAGCCGCGCTCGACGCTCGCGGCGACGGCGACGTACCTCTTCCACCACGCCCATGTGCCGCTCGTCCGGACGTATCTCGCCGAGGGCCGGTCTCCCGACCAGCCGGGCCGCTTCGTCGGCTGGCTCGCCGAGCGCGAGCCGGTCTACGGCTACCGGTTCGAGGGCGACTGGCGCGACATCGGCGACGCCGAGCAGCTGCTCGACGCGGACAACCGGCTGCGCGCGCTCGCCGGCCTGCCGGCGCGCTCGGCGTACGCGCTGGACTAGTGTCTCGCCGATGACGGGGGTGATGACGAGCGCCGAGGACGTCCGCTGGAACCTTGCGGAGCTGAGCCCGGGCGCGGACGAGGCGCGCGCCGAGTGGGCCGACCTCGTCGCCCGCGCGTCGGACTTCGCCGGCCGTTACCGCGGCACCGTCGCCGAGCTCGACGCCGCGGGGCTGCGCGCGCTCCTCGACGAGTGCGACGGGCTCCTCCAGGACCTGTCACGCCTCTCCGTCTACGGCAGCTCGCGGGTGAACATGGACGCCGCCGACGTCGAGGCGAACGACCTGGCCACGTTCGCACGCGAGCGCGGCTCCGAGATCGAGAACGAGCTCCTCTTCGTCGACCTCGAGTGGATCGAGCTCGACGACGATTCCGCGGAGGCGCTGCTCGCGTCGCCCGAGCTCGACGGCTACGCCCACAAGCTGCGCACGCTGCGCGACGAGAAGCCGTACGTCCTCACCGAGCCGGAGGAGCAGGCGCTGAACGCGCGCACGCCGACGGTCGCGTCGTGGTCGTCGCTGCACGACCGCCAGATCGCGACGCTCGAGATCCCCTTCGACGCGGGCGAGGGCGTCCAGCCGCACTCCGTCAACCTGCTCCTGTCGTACTTCTACCGGCCCGAGCGAGAGATCCGGCTCGGTGCGATCACCGCGCTCTACGACGGGCTCGCGCCGCGCGCGGACGTGCTCGCCGCCTGCTACGACGCGCTCGTCGGCGACCGCCTCGGGCTCGACCGCGTGCGCGGGTTCGCCGACCCGATGCAGCCGACGAACATGCTGAACGAGCTCGACGCGGAGACGGTCGACGCGATGATCGCCGCGACGCGCGAGAGCTACGGGCTCGGACGGCGCTGGTTCGCGACGAAGGCACGGCTGCTCGGGCTCGAAAAGCTCGAGCTCGCCGACCAGTACGCGCCGCTGGGCGAGGGCCGCGACTTCCCGTGGGCCGAGGCGGTCGCGATCGTCGACACGTCCTTCGCCGCGTTCTCGCCGCGGCTCGCCGAGATCTTCCGCACGTGTGTCGACGCCGGCCACGTCGACGCGGCGCCGCGCGCCGGCAAGGCGAGCGGCGCGTACTGCACGACGGTGACGAAGGAGATCCTGCCGCTCGTCCTCCTGAACTACACGGGCCGCTTCCGCGACGTCGTCACGCTCGCGCACGAGTTCGGCCACGCGACGCACGGCGCGCTCGCGCTCGAGCGGCAGACGTTCCGCTCGCACCGCGGCGGGATCGCGCTCGCGGAGGTTCCGTCGACGTTCGCGCAGCTCGTCGCCGACGACTACCTGCTCGCGCACGAGCCGGATGCGCAGACGCGCTTCGCGCTCGTCGTCGACCGGCTCGAGGGAGCGATGGCGGCGATCTTCCGTCAGGTCGTGCTGGCCCGGTTCGAGCAGCGCGCATACGCGCTCCGCGCGGAGGGGCGGACGCTGACGCCCGAGCGCCTGTCGGAGATCTGGATCGAGGAGAACGCCGAGTACTACGGTGACGTGGTCGCGATGCCGGACGGCTACCGGCTCGGATGGTCGTACGTGCCGCACTTCATCCACGTCCGCTTCTACACGTACGCGTACGCGTTCGCGCATCTGCTCGCGCTGCTGCTCCACGGCCGCTACCGCGAGGATCCGGAGTCGTTCGTGCCGCTCTATCTCGAGCTGCTCGAGTCGGGAGGATCGGCGTCGCCGGCCGAGCTCGTCGCGCCGTTCGGGATCGACCTCCGCTCTCCGGACACGTGGCGGGCCGCGTTCGACCGGTTCTCGCTGCTGCTGGACGAGGCAGAGGCGCTCGCAGCCGCGTAGAAGGCGCGAGCCTTCCGTGACGGATCCGGCGCTAGCGTCGGAGGGATGCTCGACCTTCTGCTGCCCCGGCGCTGTCTCGTCTGCGGCGCGGGCGGGACGCAGCTCTGCTGCGGGTGCCTCGAGCGGCTGACGCGGATCGAGCCGCCGCTGTGCGGGCGCTGCGGCGCGCCGACGGCCTGGCCCGTCGCGCGCTGCCGCGAGTGCGCCGGACGCCGGCTCGCGTTCGCGTCGGCGCGCGCCGCCGTCGTCTACGACGAGGCGGTGCGCCGGATCGTCGGCGGCTGGAAGGAGCGCGGGCTGCGGCGCCTCGCCGACGAGGCGGCGGGGCTCCTCGTGGAGGCGCTGCCGCATCCCGGCGACGTGACGCTGACCTACGTGCCCCCGGATCCGGGGCGGCGGCTCGAGCGCGGCCATCACCCGGCGGAGCGGCTCGCCCGGGCGCTCGCCGCCCGCTGGCGGCTCCCGTGCGCGGCGCTGCTCGAGCGGAGCGGCCCGTCCCGCCGCCAGCGCGGGCTCACGCTCGCCGAGCGGCGCCGCAACGTCTCCCGCGGCTTCCGCGCGACCGGGCGCCCGCCGCCCCGGGTGCTGCTCGTGGACGACGTCTACACGAGCGGCGCCACGGCCGCCGCGGCGGCTTCCGCGCTCCGGGCGGCGGGCGCGCGGCGGATCGACGTGACCACCTTCGCCCGGGCGGTGCGAGGCCCTGTATTGGTGTTACAACAGAGGGAGAGAACGCCGATCTAGGAGGCGGGCATGCAGCTCAACATCAAGGGCAAGAACCTCGAGGTGAGCGACTCCATCCGGAGCTACGCCGAGCGGAAGCTCGGGAAGCTCGACAAGCAGCTGAGCGACCTCGTCAAGGTCGAGCTCGAGCTCGCCGTCGAGCGCAACCCGTCGATTGCGGCGAACCAGACGGCCGAGGCGACCGTCTGGCTGAAGCGACACACTTTGCGCGCGCGCGAGTCGACCTCGGACATGAAGGCGTCGATCGACCAGCTGTCCGACAAGCTCCTCCGCCAGGTGAAGGAGGAGCGCGAGAAGCGCGCCGCCAAGCGGAAGAGCGTCGACAAGCACGCGCTCCTCGAGGAAGCCGCCGAGGTGGCGGCGACCGAGCCCGACTAGAGGGAGCGTGGGCTTCTTCCGCCGCAGCGAGCCGCTGCACGTGCGGCTGGCGCGCGAGGCGGGGCTCGGCGCCGCCGAGCCGCAGCCGGTCGACCCGCGACCGCCGACGCTCGAGACGGGTGTCCACGGCCTCCAGCGCCTGCGCGCGTGGGACGCGACCGTCACGGCCGACGCACCCGGGATCGAGGGCGACGAGGCGACCTTCGTCGCGCTCCCGGACGGCTCGCTTCTCGTCGAGCAGGGGCCGGACGCCTCGCTCGAGCCCCTCGCCGCCGCGGTCGAGCAGGAGCTCGGCCCGCCATACCGCGCCCGCGCGGTCCGCCGCGGCGAGGAGCTCTGGGCCGTCCAGGCGCGCCGGATCGAGGTGCTCGAGCTCCGGGACGGCCCCGAAGGCGACGCGATCGAGGTGACGCACACCGCAGACGGCACGACGCTGTCGATCGATGACGCCCGCACCTTCGGCTCCCTGCCCGAGCTGGAGGAGCGGGGCGCGCGCGAGGGGAGCGAGTACACGGTGCGCGCGGAGCGGCTCGACGGCGACCTCTGGGAGGTCCGGGCCGCCGCCCTCTGACCGGTACCCTTCCTCCATGGCCCAGCAGCTCGGCTCCTTCGAGAAGGTCCTCCGCGTCGGCGAGGGCCGGCGGCTCAAGCGGCTGGCCCAGCAGGCCGCGTATGTCGGCACGCTCGAGCCCGAGTACGAGGCGCTTTCCGACGAGGAGCTGGCCGCGAAGACGGTCTGGTTCCGCGAGCGGGTCGCGAACGGCGAGACCCTCGACGACCTCGTCTTCGAGGCGTTCGCCGCCGTGCGCGAGGCGTTCAAGCGGACGATCGGCGTCCGCCTCTTCGACGTGCAGCTGATGGGCGGGATCGTCCTCCACGAGGGCGACATCGCCGAGATGAAGACCGGCGAGGGCAAGACGTTCGTCGCGACGCAGGCGCTCTACCTGAACGCGCTCGCCGGCAACGGAACGCACCTCGTCACGGTCAACGACTACCTCGCACAGCGCGACCGCGAGTGGACGCTCCCCGTGTACGAGACGCTCGGGATGCGCACCGCGTTCATCGAGAACATGATGCCGTTCGAGCCGCGCCGCGACGCGTACCTCGCCGACGTCACGTACGGGACGAACTCCGAGTTCGGCTTCGACTATCTCCGCGACAACATGTCCGTCTCGCTCGACGGCGTCGTGCAGCGCGGCCACCACTACGCGATCGTGGACGAGGTCGACTCGATCCTCGTCGACGAGGCGCGCACGCCGCTGATCATCTCCGGCGAGCCGGAGACCGCGGCGCAGGTCTACTACGACTTCGCGCGCGTCGCGAAGCAGCTCATCGGGCACCGCGCGAGCCCGGGCGACCCGAAGGGCGCGGCCGAGGCCGTCGGCGCCGACTTCGAGTACGACGAGAAGTTCAAGACGGTCGCGCCGACGGAGCAGGGCGTCGAGAAGGTCGAGCGCGCGCTGCGGATCGACAACCTCTACGACCCGCGCAACTCGCAGCTCGTCAACCACCTGATCCAGGCGCTGAAGGCGCAGTCGCTGTGGCACCTCGACATCGACTACGTCATCCAGGACGGCGAGGTGAAGATCGTCGACGAGTTCACGGGCCGGATCATGGAGGGCCGCCGCTGGAGCGAGGGCCTGCACCAGGCGGTGGAGGCGAAGGAGGGCGTGAAGATCCAGGAAGAGCACCAGACGATGGCGACGATCACCCTCCAGAACTACTTCCGCCTCTACGAGAAGCTCGGCGGGATGACGGGCACGGCGAAGACGGAGGAGAAGGAGTTCGTCGAGATCTACAACCTCGCCGTCGTCGAGATCCCGACGAACGTCCGGGTCGCGCGCGCCGACGAGCAGGATCTCGTCTTCAAGTCGAAGGAGGGGAAGTTCGCCGCGGTCGTCCGCGACATCAAGGAGCGCCACGAGCACGGGCAGCCGGTGCTCGTCGGCACGATCGCGGTCGAGACGTCGGAGTACCTGTCGCAGCTGCTGACGCGGCAGGGCGTCCCGCACAACGTCCTGAACGCGAAGGAGCACGCGCGCGAGGCGGAGATCATCAAGGACGCGGGCCAGCCGCACGCGGTCACGATCGCGACGAACATGGCGGGCCGCGGCGTCGACATCAAGCTCGGCCCCGGCGTGCTCGACCTCGGCGGCCTCTACGTGCTCGGCACGGAGCGGCACGAGTCGCGCCGGATCGACAACCAGCTCCGCGGCCGCTCCGGCCGCCAGGGCGACCCCGGCGAGACGCGCTTCTACCTCTCCGGCGAGGACGACCTCGTCCGCCTGTTCGCCGGCGACCGCATCAAGGGGATCATGGAGCGCTTCAAGATCCCCGAGGACCAGCCGATGGAGGCGAAGCTCCTCAGCCGCCAGATCGAGGGCGCGCAGAGGAAGGTCGAGGAGCAGAACTTCGTCATCCGCAAGAACACGCTGAAGTACGACGACGTCCTCAACCGGCACCGCGGCCGCATCTACGAGCAGCGGCGCGAGGTGCTCGAGGGCGACGACATGTCGGAGCAGGTGCGGATGTGGATCGACGAGGTCGTCGAGGACGCCGTCCTCCAGTTCACGCAGGAGCAGTACGCGGAGGAGTGGGACCTCGAGGCGCTGACGAACGCGATGGCCGCGCTCTACCAGACGGAGATCACCGCGCAGGAGCTGCGCGAGGACCTCGGCTCCATCACGCGCGAGACGCTGATCGAGGAGTTCCAGGCCGACGCGCGCGACGAGTACACGGCGAAGGAGGAGGAGTTCGGCTCGGAGCTGATGCGCGAGCTCGAGCGCTTCGTCATCCTCCAGGTCGTCGACGTCCGCTGGCGCGAGCACCTGGACAACATGGACTACCTGCGCGAGGGCGTCGGCTTGCGCGCGATGGCACAGAAGGACCCGCTCGTCGAGTACACGGCGGAGGGCGAGCGGATGTTCACCGAGCTCGGCCGCGCGATCCGCGCCGAGGTGGTGCTGCACCTGTTCCACGCGGAGCTTGCGCCGCAGGAGGCGCAGCAGCAGGAGCTGGTGCCGGCGGCCGCGCCCGGCGGGAACGGCAACCTCCGCTACGAGCATCAGACCTCCGCGGGCGCCGAGGTGATCGACGCCGCGCTGGCCGGAGGCGCCAGCACCGCCGCGGTCGGCGCCGCCGGCGGCGGCGCTCCCGTCGCGACGCAGACGATCCACTCGAGCCCGCACGAGAAGATCGGCCGCAACGACCCGTGCTGGTGCGGCAGCGGTAAGAAGTTCAAGAAGTGCCACGGCGCCTGAGCGCCTGAGGCGCCGCGTCGTACAGCCTCCGATCGGTCTTGCCGATAAGAGCGGCCGTGAGGATGCGACGCCTCGCGACCGCGATTGCCGTGACCCTCTATGTCGCCTTGGGCGTCTGGGTCGGCTACTTCGTCGCTCGACCCGCAGACCCGAGCGAGGACATGTCGGCATACAAGACCGATTGGGACGTCACGCTCGTCCTCGTCTATGTCGTCGGCGCAATCCTGCTCGTCCGTTTCGCGAAGCGAGGGCACACGCTGCGTTCGGCGACGGTGTCTTTGCTCGTCGTGCCGGCGTGGGTGGCGGCGTTCAGGTCGGCCAGGTCTGGTATGCACGCCTCAGGTGCCTGGCACCTCGTGGTCTCGAAGTGCCTGGCACCTCGTGGTCTCGAAGTGCCTGGCACTTCAGGGGCGTGAGGTGCCAGGCACTTCGTCGCGGAACCGTCACGGAAGGTCGGCGCGTTCGGGCACGATGGATGGGATGGTGGCCGCGACCAAGACGAGTCCCGACGGCACGGGGATCACGCTCGCCGGGCTGACGAAGACGTTCGCCGGCGAGCACGGCGTCGTCGAGGCCGTGCGCTCGATCGACGTCTCGATCGCGCTCGGCGAGACGGTGGCGCTGCTCGGGCCGAACGGGGCGGGGAAGTCGACGACGATCGACATGCTCCTCGGCCTGCAGGAGCCCGACGACGGCGCCGCCCGCCTGTTCGGGGGCGAGCCGAGGGCCGCGGTCGCGGCGGGGCGCGTCGGCGCGATGCTCCAGACCGGCCAGCTGATCCGCGACCTGACCGTCCGCGAGCTGATCTCGATGGTCGCGTCGCTCTACCCGAGGCCGCTCGCCGTCGACGAGACGATCGCGCTCACGCGGATCGAGGAGATCGCCGACCGCCGCACGCAGAAGCTGTCCGGCGGCGAGACGCAGCGCGCGCGATTCGCGATCGCGCTCGTCAGCAACCCCGACCTGCTCGTGCTCGACGAGCCGACGGTGGCGATGGACGTGGAGTCGCGGCGCGCCTTCTGGGCGACGATGCGCGACTTCGCCGCGCGCGGCAGCACGATCCTCTTCGCGACGCACTATCTCGAGGAGGCCGACGCGTACGCCGACCGCGCGGTGCTGATGGCGCACGGTCGCGTCGTCGCCGACGGCCCGCCGACCGAGATCAAGGCGATGGTGGGCCAGCGGCGCATCCGCGCGACGCTCCCCGGCGTGCCGCTCGAGTCGCTCGAGTCGCTCGAGGGCGTCACGCGGGCGGAGCGCCGCGGCGAGTCGATCGTCCTTGCGTGCTCCGACTCCGACGCCGCCATCCGCGCGCTGCTCGCCCGCTTCCCCGGCGCGCGCGACATCGAGATCTCCGGCGCCGACCTCGAGGACGCGTTCATCGAGCTCACGGGGGCGGAGGCGGACGCGTGACGTTCACGACGTACATGCGGTACGAGGCGCTGCGAACGCTCCGCAACCGCCGCTTCATGATCCTCGCGCTCGGCTTCCCGCTCGTCATCTACTTCCTGATCGCGACGCCGAACCGGAACGAGCAGGACATCGGCGGCACCGGCATCTCAGCACCGCTCTATCTGATGGTCGGGCTCGTCGCCTTCGGGACGATGAACGCGATGCTCGGCTCCGGGGCACGCATCGCGGCCGAGCGCACCGCCGGCTGGAACCGCCAGCTGCGGATCACGCCGCTCTCCCCCCGGACCTACTTCAGGACGAAGGTGCTGACCGGCTACATGCTCGCGGCGATGACGATGGCGCTCCTCTACGCCGCAGGGACGGCGCTCGGCGTGCGGCTCTCGGCGAGCGAGTGGTTCCAGATGACCGTGCTGCTCCTCGTCGGCCTGATCCCGTTCGCGGCGCTCGGGATCCTGTTCGGGCACCTGCTGACGCCGGACTCGATCGGCCCGGCGATCGGCGGGCTGACGGCGGCGCTGTCGATCCTCGGCGGCGTCTGGTTCCCGGTCACGGGCCACGGCATCCTCCACGACGTCGCGCTCGCGCTGCCGTCGTATTGGCTCGTCCAGGCTGCGCACGTCGGCGTCGGCGGCAGCGGCTGGGGAGCGACCGGCTGGATCGTGCTCGCCGCGTGGACGGTCGGCGCGGCGTATCTCGCGCGCCGCGCCTACGCGCGCGACACGAAGCGCGCGTAGCTACGATCGGACTCACGATGGCCGACCACGACGACCGTTCGATCGAGGAGCAGCTCGAGGAGATCGGGGCCCAGCTCGACTGGGTCCGTGGTTACCTTTGACCCGGAGTCGCTGAGGCGCCGCATCGCCGAGCTCGAGGAGGAGCTCGCGCAGCCGGGATTCTGGGACGACCAGCAGCGAGCCGCCGCGGTCTCGGCCGAGCACGCGCGGCTGACGCGCCGGCTCGAGCGCTACGACCGGCTGAACCGGGAGTACGAGGACGCGAAGGAGTTGCTCGCGATGGACGAGTCGCTCGCGGACGAGGTCGCGCAGAGCATCGTGCCGCTGCGCCGCGAGCTCGGTCGGCTCCAGGAGGACGCGCTCTTCTCCGGCGAGTACGACGCGGGCGACGCCGTCGTCACCATCCAGGCGGACGCGGGCGGAACCGACGCGCAGGACTGGGCCGAGATCCTGCTGCGCATGTACCTGCGCTGGGCCGACGACCGCGGCTTCCCGACGAACGTGCTCGAGACGAGCCCGGGCGAGGAGTACGGGATCAAGTCCGCCACGTTCACGGTGAAGGGCGACAACGCGTACGGGATCCTCAAGGCGGAGCGCGGCAAGCACCGGCTGGTGCGTCTGTCGCCGTTCGACTCTGCACACCGCCGGCACACGAGCTTCGCGCAGGTGATCGTCGCGCCGCTGCTCGCCGACGACGTCAGCGTCGAGATCGACGACGACGACCTCCGCATCGACACGTACCGGTCGTCCGGCGCCGGCGGCCAGCACGTGAACAAGACCGACTCGGCCGTCCGGATCACGCACCTCCCGACCGGCATCGTCGTCTCGGTCCAGAACGAGCGCAGCCAGTCGTCGAACAAGGAGACGGCGATGAAGATCCTCCGCTCGCGGCTCGCCGAGCGCGCGGAGGAGGAGCGCGAGGCCGAGCTGGCCCGCGAGCGAGGCGGTGTCAGCATGGGCTTCGGCGGCAACGCCGTCCGCAGCTACGTCCTCCATCCGTACCAGCTCGTCAAGGATCACCGCACCGACTTCGAGATGGGGAACACGCAGGCGGTGCTCGACGGCGAGCTCGACGGCTTCATTCGTGCGTATCTGCTCAAGGCGGCAGGAAACGGATCGTAGGCCGCCGAAACGTCCGGTAGACTGGGGCTCCGCCATCTGAACCGGCGCGGGCCCGGCCCAGCCCGCCCCCGACTTTCGCACCACCGGTACAGGACGACGTGACAGACCTCGAGACAGAGCTCGCCCCGGTGATCCCCGAGCCGTCCGCGGCGGAGGCCGAGCCAGCTCCGACGCTCGCGCCGGTCCCCGGCCTCGGCTCGATGATCGTGTTCGAGGGCGTGACGAAGATCTACGAGCCCGACGTCACCGCGCTCCGCGATGTCTCGTTCGTGATCGAGAAGGGCGAGTTCGTCTTCATCGTCGGCGCGTCCGGGTCGGGCAAGTCGACGCTGATCAGGCTGCTGCTGAAGGAGATCGAGCCGACGGCGGGGAAGATCCTCGTCGGAGGCCGCGACCTGACGCGGCTGAAGGGCAGCAAGGTGCCGCTTCTGCGTCGCAACGTCGGCTGCGTCTTCCAGGACTTCAAGCTGCTGCCGAGCCGCACCGCGTCGGAGAACGTCGCGTATGCGCTGAAGGTGCAGGGCGAGAGCCGTTCCTCGATCCGGCGCAAGGTGCCCGAGGTGATGAACATGGTCGGCCTCGCGCACAAGATGAACTCGCTTCCCGACGAGCTGTCCGGCGGCGAGCAGCAGCGTGTCTCGATCGCACGCGCCGTCGTCAACCATCCGCCGCTGCTCGTCTGCGACGAGCCGACCGGAAACCTCGACCCCGACACGTCCGTCGGGATCATGCAGCTCCTCTACCGGATCAACCGCGCCGGCACGACGATCCTGATGGTGACCCACGACCGCGAGATGGTCGACAAGATGCGCAAGCGCGTGATCGCGCTCGAGGACGGCAAGGTCGCACGCGACGAGCGGCGTGGGGGGTACACCTCCGAATGAGCAGGGTCCGGTTGCTGTTCTCCGAGGCGTGGTCCTCGATCAGCATGAACCTCTCGACGACGTTCGCCGCGACGATGACGGTGCTGATCGGGATGTTCCTGCTCGGCCTGTTCATCGCGCTCGGCACGTGGGTGCTCTCGTGGTCGGACCACGTGAAGAAGGAGCTGCAGGTCAAGGTCTACTTCGCCGGCACCGCGACGCCCGCGCAGGAGTACGCGGTCGGCCAGAAGCTCCGCGCCGACACGAAGCGCGTGAAGGACGTCACCTTCGTCTCGAAGGGGAAGGCGTACAAGATCATGGAGGGCAAGTTCCCGGAGCTGTTCAAGACGCAGCTGCCGTCGAACCCGTTCCCCGACTCGTATGTCGTGACGCCGACGAAGGGCGAGTACACGCCCGAGCTCGGCGCCGCCGTCCAGCGCGCGCACTACCCCGGCGTCGACGAGGTGAACTGGGGCAACAAGACGGCGCACCGCGTGCTGACGATCGCGGAGGTGATCTGGATCGTCTTCCTCGTCGCGGTCGTGCTGCTCGTGACCGCGTCGACGCTGCTGATCGCGAACACGATCCGGCTGTCGATCTTCGCGCGGCGGCGCGAGATCGAGGTGATGAAGCTCGTCGGCGCGACGAACTGGTTCATCCGCGGCCCGTTCATGCTCGAGGGCCTGATCTGCGGGCTCGGCGGCGCGCTGCTCGCGGTGATCCTGCTGATCCTCGGCAAGGAGATCGCGCTGCCGTCGATCCTCCCGCACATCGGCGGCGGCTCGGACGTGCACGCGCTGCCGTTCTCGCTGAACGCGCTCGCGCTCCTCGGGACGGGCCTCCTGCTCGGTGCCGCCGGCTCCGGGATCACGCTGCGCCGCTTCCTCCAGGTCTAGCCAACCGGTCCGCGCCGAAGCCGCGGGAGCAGGCTTCCTCCCCCACCCAGGGCGGGGTGTCGTTCCCTCCGCCCTCGCGACCGATGCTACCGGCGAACCCGTCACGCAACGCTCGCGGGTTCCGTGCAATTCTGCGGTCGCCGCTCACGCGCGACGTCATCGCCGCCGTGAAGCGGATCGTCCCAGGAGCGCTCGACTTCAGTCGTGACGGCTCGCCGCCGATCACCACCGGGTGAGCTTGCGTCATGTCTCGGTGATGGCCGTCCTCGCCCTCGTCGCGTGCCTCGCCGCGGCCGGATACGCCGTGTTCAGGCCCGGCGCGAGAACAATGGACTTCCCCGACCGACGCCCCGCCGCCGATGCGACAGGCGCTGCCGGCTGGATCTGGCCCGACGGCGTCCCGGGCTGGAAGCCCGGCCAGATGCTCAAGGGGTATCCCGTCTCGGGGCTCCAACCCGTCGAGGTCGCGGCGGCGCAGCTCGCCGCCGCGCGCGCGGTGCTGGACGCCGACGGCGTGCGCGTGCTCATCTCGATCCGTCCGGGTCGAGACGGCGTGCTCGCCGTCCTTGCCGCGCCGACGCTGTACGAGACGCCCGCGAGGACCTGTCTTGCCGCTCTGCTCCCGGGCTTCGCTCCCGTCGTGTGGCGCTGTCCGGGGCCGCACCAGCTCTCGCACGCCCACGTGCTCGTCGCCGCGGCGAAGATGACGAGGGCGGGGCACCCGCTCTACCTCGTCGGCGTCGCGCGGGGCGATGTCGACCGCGTCGAGGTCGTCGACGCGGCGGCGGCGCCGGGGAGCTTCCGGGCGATCCCGACGGTGCTCTACGAGCGCGGGCGCACGTGGGGCGAGTTCTCGTTCGCACTCTCCATCCACGCGTCGACGCGGCTGCTCGTGTACGGCCACGGGCGCCTGGTCGAGTCGCTGTCCCTCGACGTGCCGCCGGGGCAGGAGCGCGTCCTCGAGTAAGGCACCGCCGCTACCGTGGGCCGGTGGCCCACGGACGGAACCAGCGGCAGAAGCGGCCGAGCCGGAGCGAGCGCCACCGCACCCGGCAGCCGCGGCGCAAGCCCGTCTCCGAGCTGACCGTCCGCCTGCCTGAGCGGCGCACGGAGCCGGAGACGGTGATCGCGCATCTCGGGCCGACGAACTCCGGCAAGACGCACGACGCGCTCCGCTTCCTCGTCGAGACGGGACGCGGCATCTACGCCGCGCCGCTGCGCATGCTCGCGCAGGAGGCGCACCGCCGGCTCGCCGCCGAGCTCGGCGACGAGCGCGTCGGCCTCGTCACCGGCGAGGAGCGCGTCAACCCGGACGCGCCGATCGTCTGCTGCACCGCCGAGATGGCCCCGCTGCACGGCGAGACGCTCGTGCTCGACGAGGTGCAGTGGGCGGAGGACGAGGAGCGCGGCTCGGCGTGGACGCGGCTGATGCTCGGCGGCGAGTACCGGCACATCCTCCTGCTCGGCGCGGTCGAGGCGCTGCCGCTCGTGCAGCACGCGTTCCCCGACGCGGAGATCCGCTTCTTCGAGCGCAAGGCGCCGCTCGACTGGGTCGGCAGGCGTGGCATCGTCGGCCTCGGCCCGGGCACCGTCGTCGTCGCGTTCTCGCGCCGCGCCGTGATCGGACTCGCCGGCGAGCTGAACCAGCTGCACCCGGGCAAGGTCGCGTGCCTGTACGGCGCGATGCCGCTCGCCTCGCGGCGCGTCGAGATCGACCGCTTCCTCGAAGGGAGGGCGGAGGTGTGCGCCTCAACCGACGTGCTCGGCCACGGCGTCAACCTGCCCTGCGAGACGCTGCTGTTCGCGGAGACGACGAAGTTCGACGGGAAGGAGCGCCGCGACCTCGAGCCGTGGGAGATCGCGCAGATCGCCGGCCGCGCCGGCCGCTTCGGCTTCCACGAGCGGGGCCACGTCGGCGTGCTCACCGGAGTGCCCTGGTCCGACCCGGACCCCGAGCTCGTGCGCGACGCGCTGACGCCGCACGTCGAGCTGCCCGGCGGCTACCGCGGCTACCGCGTCGTCGACAGCGGCCGCCTGCGGCCGCAGCTCTCGGACCTGAACGTGCGCGACGTCGACGAGCTCGAGCCCGCGCTGCACGCCTGGCGGCACGCGGCTCTGTCGTACTGGAGCGTCGACGGCTGGCTCCAGGTCGAGTCGATCCAGCCGCTGCTCGCGCGCCTCGACGCGGTTCGCGACGCGCTGCACCACAGCCGCCGCCGACTCGAGCTCGCCGACGTCTGGAAGCTGATGCAGGCGCCGATCGACGAGGACGGGCTGCCGCTGCTCGGGACGCTCGCGTCCGCGCTCGCCGGCGACCGCCCGCAGCGGACCGTGATCGGCTGGATCCTCGACCCGGCCCGGCTCGACGCGGCCGGGCTGGAGGAAGCGGAGCAGGCGGCCCGCGAGGCGTCGAGCCTGCGCTGGTTCGCGCTCCAGTACTCCGGCGTCGCAGGCGTCACGATCGAGAAGGCGGCCGCGCTCGAGGAGAAGGCGGCGGCGTGCGTCGTCCGCGAGCTCCGCGCCGAGATCGACGATCCGACCATCGGCCGGTGCCGCGCGTGCGGCGCGCGGACTGCCCCGTGGGCGACGCTCTGCGACCGGTGCTTCATGGCGCGCGGGTATCGCGCCGGCCGCCGCTGAGCCATCCCGGGAAAACCCGTACCGTCGCTCGGTGGCTGCGCCGATGCCGCCCGCGACCTGTTCCGGCACGCTGGATCGCATGATGAGCGAGGAGCAGTTCCACAACCGCCACGAGGAGTTCCGCGCCTGGACGAGCGAGCTCCGGTCGGCGGCGAGGAGGATGCCGGAGCTCGAGCCGTCCGAGCGCTTCGCGCTCCTGGCCGACATCGTCGCGTTCCTCCAGGAGAAGGTGGAGCCGCACACCCACGTCGACGAGCAGGTGCTCTATCCGCAGGCGGCGGCGCGCATGGGCTCGCCGCTCGCGACCGCGGCGATGGCGTACGACCATCTCGCCATCCGCGCGTGGATCGCGAAGCTCGCCGAGGCGGACGAGCAGGACGTCGCGACGCTGCAGGAGCTGCTCTACGGACTCGACGCGCTCATCCGCGTGCACCTCTGGAAGGAGGACGAGCTGATGCTCAGCCCGCTCGAGTCCTCCACCTGGCCGGCGTCGGGCGCCTAGTTGCTCCCCCCGAAGCGGTACGCCCCATCACCCTTTCGCGGCGTTGCCTGGCGGTAACGGGGGATACCCAGGCGGCCGACCGCGTGCAGGGTGAGACCATGCCGCTCGATCGCCGCGACCGTGTTCTCGACTGGCACGACGAGCTGCGTCGACTGACGCCGCGCCTCGCAGAGCTCCCCCTCGCCGCGCGGCTGGCCATCGCCGAGGTCGTCGCCTCGTTCGCGCGGGAGGACGCCAACGCGTCCCGCACCCCGCCGGCCGAGTCGACGACCCGCGCGATCTCGAACGCGGCGTAGGCGCGCGCGGCCGTCCCTACACTTCGCCGCATGGCGAAGGCCAAGGGCGAGAAGCTGATCGCGGACAACCGCCGCGCGCGTCACGACTACCACCTCCTCGAGCGCTACGAGGCGGGTCTCGTGCTGACCGGGACCGAGGTGAAGGCGCTGCGCGACGGCAAGGCGACGCTGCAGCAGGCATACGCCGAGGTGCGCGAGGGCGAGGCGTGGCTGCTCGGCCTGCACGTGCCGGAGTACGGACAGGGGAATCGCTCGAATCACGATCCCGACCGCCCGCGGAAGCTGCTGCTGCATCGGCGCGAGATCGACCGGCTGTACGCACAGGTGCGCGAGAAGGGATTCACGCTCGTGCCGACGAGGCTCTACTTCAAGGACGGTCGCGTGAAGGTCGAGCTCGCGCTCGCGCGCGGCAAGGAGCTGCGCGACAAGCGGCGCGACATCGCCGACCGCGACGCGCGAAGGCAGATGGAGCGCGAGCTGAAAATCCGTGCGCCGCTGACGCCGGCCTCCGATCGCAGTACGAGGTAACCGCCTTACGAAGATGGGCCGGTCGGCCTATTGCACGGACGGCGACGGCTGTGCGACCGTCCCGACCAAGCAGTCCTTTGGGTGGGGAAGGCTGGGGTAGGGGGAAGCGTTGGCGGCACGCGCGGTGGCCGGACCGCAAGCAGTCGATCCGTTCGGCGTCCTCGGGGCACGTCGTGGCCTCGTCGGGAAGTCGATCGTCGTCACGGCGATGCTCAGCCTCGTGCTGCTCTACGTCGCGCCGATCGTCGCCGCGTTCCTCACGCCGACGGTCGCGACGACGCCGTTCGTCTCCGTGCAGCTGCCGAGCTTCGCGTTCCCGCCGCTGCGCGCGCCCGCGACGGCGACCGGCAACGCCGCGCCGGGCGAGCAGGCGACGAACTCCGAGGCACTGCAGACGGCCGCGGCGCGGACGGCGGTTCGCCATCGCGCGCGGCGCGCGACGCACCGTCGGCTGCTGCCGGTGTTCGAGAACAAGTACTCGACGACGGCGCCGCCCGCGTCGAAGCCGGCGGGCTCGAGCGATCCGCTCGCGAGCCTGCCGACGGTCGAGACGACGATCGGCGGACCGGTGACGGGGATCGAGCAGGTCCCGCAGACGACGCCCGACGCGCCCGACGCGTCCGCCGCGCCGGCGGCGACCCCGCCCGCGCCCGCCGACCAGACCGCACCGGACGCGGCGGCGACGCCCGACCTGTCGGCCGCGCCCGACGACCCGGTGATGTCGACCCGCGTGTCCGCGACGATGCGCACGCTCGCCGACGACAACGGCGGCGGCATCTCCGGGGGCGGCACCGGCGACTCGAGCATCGGCGGCGGCGGCACCGGCTCGAGCACCGTCACCGGTCCGCCCGCCGACTCGTCGGGCGGAGGCGGGGCGAGTCCCACGGCGACGCCTCCGTCGCAGCCGCCGGTCGTCGTCTCGAGCTCGGTCCCGCCTCCGCCTGCCGCCGGCACGCCCTCCGGCACGCCGATCGGCCCAGCCGAGCCGGCGCCGGTGATCACCTCGTCCGTTCCGCCGCTGCCCGTGATCCCGACGCCGTCGACGAACCCCGGCGCGCCGACCAACCCGGCGCCCGGGCTCCCGAGCGGGAGCGGCACCGGCTCGTCCTCGGGCGCCGCCGCCGGCTCGGACGGCGGCTCCGGCGCGACGGGCGGCGGAGGCGACACGACGACCCCGCCGTCGGACACCACCGGCGAGACCACGACGACGACCGACCCGAACGGCTCGACCTCCAGCGGGGGCAGCGGGCCGCGCGGGCCGCCGCTGCCGACGACGATCACTCCCGAAGCCGGAGGTGTCGCGACCAGCTCCGACGCGAACGCGTCGGTGACGTTCGTGGCGGGCAGCGTGTCGTCCGACACGAGCGTCGTCGTCGCCGTCGACGGCACGGCGTCGGCGCTGCCGTCGATCGTCGCCGTCTCGCCCGTCTACGACCTGACCGCGGTCGACGCGTCCGGAGCGCAGATCCACCAGTTCGGCGCGGCGCCGCAGCTGACGATCGCGTACGACCCGAGCTCGGGGCAGGGCCTCCCGAGCATCTACTACCTCGACCCGGCGAGCGGGCCGCAGCGGATCGACTCCACCGTCGACGCCCAGAACCACACGGTGACGGCGTATCTCCCGCACTTCAGCAACTACGTCGCCGCCGTCGCGACCTCCGATCTCGCCACCGGCGTCCCCGTCGTCGAGGCGACGATCACGGGCACCGTCTACGCGCCGGACGGAACGACGCCGATCGAGGGCGCCGTCGTCCAGGGCTCGTCGGACACGGGCTTCACCGTGCAGGCGACGAGCGCCGCGGACGGCACGTACTCGCTCGGCGTCACGCGCGCGAGCTGGACCGTGAGCGCGCAGGCCGTCCCCGGCTACAAGAGCCCCGACTCGCAGGTCGTCGACACGACGACGGGGTCATACGAGGTGGTCTTCGTGCTCTTGCCGTGGGCCGTCACGTACACGGGAGCCGTCGTCGACCAGGACGGGAATCCGCTCCCAGGCGTCGGGGTCTCCAACGGCTACGAGACCGTCTCCTCGGGGAGCGACGGCTCGTACTCGATCGGCGGCGACCTCGGCTACTGGAACCTGACGGCCGACGACCTGCCCGGCTACTACACCGCCGACATCGAGAACCAGTACACGTCGGCGCTGCACCAGTACACGTTCAACGCGACCGCCGACGGGACCCAGACCCTCACGGAGACGCTGATGCCGCGCCGGGTGACGGGAATGGTCGTCGACCAGGACGGGAACGGCATCGCAGGCATCTCGATCAGAGCCGGCATCTACATGCAGCACGACGAGATGAGCTTCTACATGCCGGCAGGCGCCCTCACGGCCGCCGACGGCAGCTACGAGATCCGCACGCCGGCCGACATCACCGAGGTCGACCTCTATCCGACCGGACAGCCGTTCGGCGGCTACTACGGCCCGACCAACTGCTGCGCCTATCTCTCGCCGCCCTCGCCCGACACGGGCGCCGACCTCGTCGCACCGACGTTCACGTACACGAAGGCGCCGACGCCGATCTCCGGCACCGTGCGCACGCTGGACGGGACGCCGGTGACGGGCGGGGTCGTCGCCGCCGACTTCGGCTACAACGAGGAAGATCCGACGACGTACGCGCTCGTCGGCCCGGACGGCACGTACACCGTGTGGGTCGACGGCTCGAGCGGCGGGCCGATCTACCTCCACGCGTACGACGACACCAACTTCGACTGCAACACGCTGCCCGGCTACACGACGCCGTGCGACAGGCTGTACATCGACCCGTCCACGCTGGGCGACGGGCTCGACGGCGTCGACCTCGTCTACGAGCCCGCCGGCGTCGTGCAGGGCACCGTCACCTACGCGGACACCGGCGACCCGGTCGCGGGCGTCGAGGTGGACCTCTGCGGAGGGCCGTGCTCGTCGACCGCGACGAACTCCCTCGGCGAGTACCGTGCGTGGCTCAGGGTGCAGGACTCGAACGACGGGTGCGGCACGGGCGACTGCACGATCGGCTGGGGCTCGATCTCGTTCCCGACGCAGGTTCCCGGCTACGGGCATCCCGCGGAGATCGACAACCTGACGATCGCGCCGGGCGGCAGCTACACGGTCGACGCGCAGTACCAGCCGTACACGACCCTGTACACAGGAACCGGCTTCACGTCGTTCGGCTTCGCCACGACGGGGGCGAGGATCGACATCTATTCCTATTCGACGGGCGACTGGTTGGCCGCGACCGTCGGGGCGGACGGGTCGTGGAGCGTGCTCGGCCCGGGCGGCGACGGCTACCTCTACGGCGAAGGTCCGATGGACGACAGCTACGCCGGGACGTCCACGTACTCCTTCTACGGCGCGACCGGCACGGCTCATCTCGCCGACCTCGTCTTCCCGCAAGCCGAGGTCTCGGGCGTCGTCACCGACGACCAAGGCCATCCGCTCGCAGGCGTCCAGATCCTCGCCGACCGTTACTACTACTACTGCTACTACTACTGCTACTCGTACTCGATCCGCAGCTACGCGACTGCGACGACGGCGGCGGACGGAAGCTACTCGGTGCTGTTCAACCCGAACGGCTTCTACAACACGTACTACGGCTACGAGTCGCTCCGGCTCCGGCCGCAGCCGCTGACCGGATACGTCGCCCCCGGCGAGGTCGATCTCTACAGCGCGACCGCGGGCGTGAACACGACGGAGAACTTCACCTACCCGCGGGCGGCGGTGCTGACCGGACGCCTCGTCGACGACCTCGGCAATCCGCTGTCCGGGTTCCAGGTCGCGCTCGACCCGTTCTTCAACACGTACGGCGTCGCGGCGACCACGACGACCGACGCGAACGGGCGGTACACCTTCTCGCTGAACAACTCGACCCCGACGCTGCACAGCGTCGAGCCGTACGGGCACACCGGCTACACGAAGCTCGACGTCTCGCAGCCCGGCGCCTACCAGACCGGGACGGCGGTGAACGCGACGACGACGGTGCTGCCCGACCTCGTGCTCGACCGCGACGGGTTCGTCGACGGAACCGTCACCCTCGCGTCGACCGGCGACCCGATCGCCGGGGCGACCGTCTCGACCGACGACACCGCGTACTGGGTGAACTGCCAGGGGTCGTACTCGTATTACTGCACGTCCTACGGCTACTACTACAACGCCGGCACGTTCCACACCGTCGCGACGTCGGGAGGGGACGGGACGTACCAACTCTCCGCGCCGGTGCGAGCGTCCGTCGTCGTCACGCCGCACATGATCCTGCCGTACGTCACGCCCGGCCCGTCGACCGCGGTCGCCGTGAGCCCGGGCGCGGCCACGGCCGGCGTCGACTTCGTGTACGGCGACGCCGCCACGCTGACCGGGTCGCTCTTCTTCCTCGGCGGATCGCCCGCCGACGTGACGATCCAGTACTACGGATACGACGGCCTCTACTACTCGAGCAGCAACTCGGGGGATCATTACTACAGCGGCTCCGTCCTCGTGCACGCCGGCGCCGGCGGCTACTCGTTCCTCGGGCCGTCCGGGCCGGGGAGCTACGTCCAGATCACCGTCAACGGCGCGCCGACGGGCTTCGGCTACTCGGTCCCGAGCTCCTACCAGTACGACGGGTCGACGCTCGTTCCCGGCGCCACCGTCGCCGGGAACGACTTCACCTTCCAGGCGCTCAGCTCGATCACCGGCCACGTCGTCGACGAGAACGGCAACCCGCTGCCGTTCTCCGTCACCGTCTACACGAACTCGTACGACTCGCTCGGCCGCTCCATCTACTTCCAGACGGCGACCGCCGCCGACGGCAGCTACACGTTGCCGGCGCAGGTCGGGACGTCCTACGTCTACACCAACACCTGCCCGACGAACTGGGGCTGTGGCGGCGACCGCTACTCGACGAACCAGTACGTCGCGGTGAACGTGGCCGCGGGCACGCCGTCGACGGGAGCGGACTTCGAGTACATCCCGTGGGTCCAGTTCACCGCGAGCCTCGTCGCCGACACCGGCTCCCTGCCGGGCTATCCCTACGTGGCCGGCTACGCGTACGACCACTGGGGACGGAACTACTACTGGGAGATCGACGCGCCGTCCGGCGGCGGTACGGGCTCGACGACGATCACAGCCGGAACGGCGTACTTCTACTACGAGAGCTCGTTCGCGCACTTCCTCGCCCCGGCGACGGGCGGCGCGTTCAGCGTCCTCCAGGACACGCCGCTCTCCGCGACGTACACGTGGACGGCGCTCGCGACCGTGACCGGGACGCTCTACGACCCGAACGGCAACCCGATGCCGATCCCGGCCTACTACTGCTACTACGGCTACGCCGCCTGCGACTACGTGACGCTGATCGGGCAGCCCGACCCGCACTCGACGATCTCGACCGAGGTCTTCATCGACCCGGCGGCGCCGCCGCAGGAGCTGATGTTCCAGTTCCACACGACCGACGGGTCGTGGGAGCACCGCGCCTACTGGGGTCAGAACCTGATCGGGTGGGGCACGGACGGGACCGTGTCGCGGCAGTACCTCGGCAGCCTGCCCGCGGCCGGCGTGTGGGTCGAGCTCGACGTGCCCGCCGTCGCGGTCGGGATCGCGAACGGCGACATCGACGGGATGGCGTTCACGCTCGTCGGCGGCCACGTCTGGTTCGACGACACCGTGCTCACGTCGGACGGCGCTCCGCCCGTGACGTGGGTCGACGACGCCGCGCCGGCGGGCGCGGTCGTCACGGGGGACGAGAGCTGGACGTGGGACACGTCGCCGGTCTTCAGCGGGACGTTGTCGCACGAGTCGGCGAACTACGCCGCCTACCCGGGCTCAGAGCACCAGCACTACTTCTACGGGGCGACGACGCCGCTGCACGTGCCGGGGCCCGCGGCGATCTACAGCGCCCTGCCGGACTCCGGCAACTACTCGATCGACGTCCTGCCGGGCACGTACTCGGTGCAGCCGCCGAACGTGAACCCGTACGGCCGTCTCGCGCCGGTCACGATCACGGCCGCGCCGCTGACGACGACCGAGGTCGACTTCCACTACGCGTACGTCGGCGTCTTCCAGGGGACGATCAGCGGCGGCGGCGCGCCGCTCGCCGGCGTGCAGGTCTGCGACGAGCTCGGCGACTGCACGACGAGCGACTCGAGCGGCAACTACTCGCTCCATTCGCCCGCGGGCGACCGGACGCTCGTCCCGCAGCGGTTCGTCACCGGCTACTCCGTCGCCGATCCACTCGGCCCGTTCACGATCACGCAGGACGGCACGCAGATCGTGAACTACGACTACCTGCCGGACGGCACGGTCACCGGCGTCGTCAACGACGACGCCCACGCGCCGCTCGCGGGCGAGACGCTCACGTTCGACTACTACGACCCGCTCCACGGCAACCTCCTCTACCGGTACAGCGCCGTGTCGGGAGCGGACGGCAGCTACGCGCTGAGCGTCCCCGACGGCGCCGGGCGCACCGTCTACGCGCAGGACACGCTCGCCGGCTACCAGCCGGAGTATCCGAACTGGAAGACCGTCGACGTCTCGACCGGCTCGGCCGTCGCGAATTTCGTCTACGACACGAACGGGAACCTCGACGTGTACACGGTCGACTCGCTCGGGAACCCGGTCGCGGGCGACCAGATCTGGATCTGCGGGGCGGACTGCTGGCTGACGCTGACGACGGACGCGAGCGGCCACGCGGTGTTCACGAGCGTGACGCCCGGCACGTACAGCGTCTACCCGAGCGACGTGGCCGGGTACGTGACGCCGCCGGCGGTGAGCACGGCGGTGCCCGTTCACGCGACGGGGCACGTGACGTTCACGTACCTCAAGCGCGCGCACCTGTTCGGCTCGACGGTGGACGACGCCGGCGCGCCGGTCTCGGCGACCGTCTGCGTCTACGGCGTCGCGTGCCTGAGCTCGAGCGCCGCCGGCAGCTTCGACCTCTATCTCGCGCCGGGCCCGTACACGGCCGCGCCGCAGGGCCTCACCGGCTACGTCACGCCGGCGGCACAGCCGTTCACGATCGGCGAGGGCCAGGACCTGACGCTGTCGCCGCTCGTCTACACGCGCTACGCGACGATCACCGGCACCACAGGCGACGACGCGGGCTACGTCCTGCCGGGCGTCTATCTCTCGGTCGGCGCGACCGTCGGCGGCTGGTTCTTCTCCACGTACAGCGACGCGACCGGCGCGTTCTCCCTGTCGGTCGCGCCCGCGACGTACACGCTGCACGCGAGCGCGGTCGCCGGCGAGGTCACGCCCGCCGACATCGGCGGGATCGTCGTCGGGCCCGGCGGCCACGTCGACGTCACGGTCCTCTACCACCGCTACGGCTCCGTCGAGGGCTACGCGCTCGACTCCGCGTCGCACCCGATCGCGACCACCGTCAGCCTGCGGATCAACGGCTCGACGGTCGCGACGGCGACGACCGACGGCTCGGGCCACTTCCTGCTGAGCGGTGCGCCCGGCGCGGCGCAGGTCGTCGGCGGGGCGGTGACCGGCTACGACGCGCCGGATCCGCTCGGCGTCACCATCACCGGCAACACGACGTCGCCCGTCGGCCCGCTGACGTACCTCCTCTGGGGCCGCGCCGTCGGCTTCATCCGGGACGCGAACGGGAACCCGATGGCGGGCCTCACCGTCCGTGCCGACACCGGCCAGACGGCGGTGACGCAGGCCGACGGCTCGTACGCGCTGTCGCTGCCGAAGGGGACGCACACGCTGACGGTCGACCGCGCGACGAGCACGGTCACGCCGCTGTCGGGGACGCAGGCCGCGATCACGAGCCAGGCCGACACGACCGTGAGTTTCGAGGCCGACCCGTATCGCTCGATCACGATGCTCGTCACCGACACGTCGGGGAACGCCGTGCACGCCGACGGGACGGGCGCGTCGCCGACGCTCTACGCGTTCGACACGTTCGCCGGCGGCGTCGACACCGCCACCTTCGCCGCCGACGGGAAGACCGCGACGCTGCTGACCCCGCCCGGCGCGACGATCGTCTACTCGGCACCGCTCGCCGGCTGGACGGTGCCCGGCCCCCGCAGCGTCCCGGCCGGCATGAGCGACATCACCGGCTCGCCGCTCGTCTTCACGCATCTCGGCACGCTCGACGGCTACCTCACCGACGCCGTCTCCGGCGCCGGCCTCGGCAACGTTCTCGTCACGATCGTCTCCACCACCGGCGGCCCGACCCGCTACGCGACGACGAGCAACGACGGCACCGGCCACTACTCGCTGCCGGTCGCCGTCGACACGTACGTCGTCTCCTTCGGCGCGGTGCCGCTCTACGTGACGCCGCAGCCGCAGTCCGGCGTGACGGTCACCGCGAGCATGACGACGACCGCGAGCGCCTCGTACCGCCGCTACGGCCTGCTCACCGGCACCGTGCTCGACTCCTTCGGCCACGCGATCCCCGACCCGACGGTGTACGCGCAGCTCGGCGGCCTCACCTTCTCGGTCGAGACGAACCCGGACGGCTCCTGGTCGATTCGCGGTCCGCCGACCGACGCCAACGGACCGACCTACTCGATCTTCGTCGGAGCCGTCGCGCGCTACGAGATGCCCGCAGCCGTGACGGGAGTCAGCCTCGGCCAGTACGGCCTTCCGGGCGGCACCTTCGACGTCGGCACGATCACGCTCGTCGACTACGCGACCATCTCCGGCACGCTGACCGATACGAACGGCAACGCGCTCGCCGGAGTGGGGGTGCACGCACAGCAAGGCGCCTCCACCGTCGCCGGCGCCGTCACCGCCTCCGACGGCAGCTACACCCTCTACGTCCCGCACGGCAGCGACTACCGCGTCTTCGGCGACCCGGTGGCGAACCATGTCACGCCGGGGCCGAACCCGGCGCCGCCCGGCGGGATCACGCTGGCGCCGGCGCAGCAGGTCACCGGCTACGACCTCGTCTACACGTCGTACGTCCACGTCGCCGGCTATCTCCTCGACAACTTCGGCGCGCCGGTGCCGGGAGCGCAGGTCGCCTTCTCCGGCGACGCGCCGACGCCGCTCGGGCTCATCCACGTCAACCAGCGCGTCGCCGCCGACGCCTCCGGGCACTACGACGCGTACGTCCCGGCCGCCGAGTACCAGGTCGCCGCGGTGTCCGTGTTCGGCTACAAGAACGAGCCGATCCGGACACTCAGCTTCCCGGGCGACTGCACGCCGGCCGGCACCGTCGACTGCTCCAACGTCGACTTCACGTACTCGCACTTCATGGTGACTGTCACCGTCACCGACGGCGCGGTCATGCCGCATCCGATCCGCGGCGTCGCGCTCGAGCTGACGAACGAGTCGACGTACTCGATCATCGGCTACACGGACGCGAACGGGCAGGTCGTGCTCGCGGGCCCGCCCGACCAGTACGGCGTCATCCCGCTCGCGACGCCCGGGTACACGACGCCGATCGGGACGCCGCCGATCGTCGACCTGAGCTCCTCGAACGCGACGCTGTCGTTCGTCTACCCGCAGGACGCGCAGGTGACGGTGTCGGCGGTCGACGACGCGCTCGGCACAGGGCTCGCAGGCGTGACGATGGTGATGCGGAACGACGGCAGCGGCGGCTCCGACAGCGCGAGCTGCGTCACGGGCGCCGACGGCACCTGCGTGATCACCGCCCCGGCCGGAGTCGACACCGCGTACCCGGGCTTCGTGGCGGGCTTCACGACGCCGGCGAACCAGAGCGGGATCCTCGTCGCACCCGGATCGACGCTGACGCTGCCGGCGTTCCACTACGCGAGCACCGTCGTCACCGGACACATCCAGGACTCGTTCGGGAACCTGCTGAGCGGAGTCCAGGTCGTCGTCTCCGACGGGACGGGCTTCTACAACCAGGCGTTCAGCGACGCCTCCGGAAACTTCACGATCCACGTCCACAACGGGACGCAGTTCCTCTTCGCCCAGTCGCTCGGCGGCCTGGCGGCGCCGGGAGTCGTGACGCTGACCGGTCTGACCGGCGGCCTCTACGCGCTCTCATCCCCGATCGTCTACGCGGACGCGCGGATCGGCGGCGTCGTCTCGGCCGCCGGCGCGCCGCTCGCGGGCGCGGGCGTGTACGCGGTGCAGAACGGCTTCGCCGTCGCCTCGGCGACGACCGGCGCCGACGGCTCCTACAGCTTCACGGTCCCGGTCGGGGACATCACGCTCCAGCTCGGCTCGATCCCGCACTACACGCAGCAGGCGCCGGTGACGCTGACCGGGCTCCTCGTCGGCGACTCGCGGACGCAGGATCTCGAGTACGCGCTGAACGGCCACGTCACCGGCCACACGGTGGAGCCGGGCGGCACGCCGGTGCCGGGCGTGACCATCTTCGTCGGCACCGTCTACTCGGTGACGAGCGGCGCCGACGGCTCGTACACGATCGAGACTCCGGCCGGCCCGGGCACGAGCTTCGACCTCGTTCCCGGCTTCGCGGCGAACCACACGCGGCCGGATCCGGCGGCGACGGCGGGTCTGCATCTCGACAGCGGCCAGACGCTGAACCTCGACCTGATCTACCCGCTCGACGGCACCGTCACGGGCCGCACCGTCGACACCGGCGGCAACGGCATCGGCGGCGTCGCGATCGTCGCCACCGGGCCGAACGGCGACACGACCTACACGACGAGCTCCGGCTCGAGCGACCCGGCGGTGCGCGGGACGTTCAGCTTCTTCGCGCCGGCGGGCAGCGGCGTGAAGATCCTCTCGTTCGCCGTGCCGGGCTACGTCTCCCCGTCGCCCGACCCGAAGGTCCTCGACGTCGTCTCCGGCGCGACGACCGACGCGGGTCTGTTCCAGTACGGCAACTCGTTCATCACCGGCGGCGCCGTCGGCCCCGACGGGCTGCCGCTCGCGAACGCGCCGATCCTCGTCCAGGGCGGGCTCGGGCAGGTCGTCACCACGGACGCCTCCGGCCGCTTCAGCGCCGTCGTCGAGCCGGACACGCCGATCTTCGTCGCCGCCGGGACGATGCCCGGGCTCGCACGGCCGGCGAGCGTCCTCCAGGCGCCGCTCGCGCTCGGCGCGACCGCCGACGTCGGCACGTTCGCCTACCAGGCCGTCGGCACCGTCACCGGCGTCGCGGAGGACATGCTCGGCGGGCCGATGGCCGGGATCGAGGTCTTCGTCACCGGCCCGAACGGGAACCAGTTCACGACGACGACCGCCGCCGACGGGACGTTCACCTCGCAGGCCGCGCCGGGGGACAACATCGTCTCGCTGAACGGCGTCTTCGGCTACACGACGCCCGACTCGCAGGACATCCAGGTAACCGCCGGCCTGACGCAGGGCACCGCGCCCTTCGTCTACGGCAGCGGCGTCCTCACCGTCGACGTCACCGACCAGGACGGCCACCCGCTGTCGAACATCCCGGTCACCTCGACGGGCGCGTTCGTCTCCGGCGGGCTCACCGACGCGTTCGGCGTCGCGCGCTTCGTCATCGGCCTCGGCGACAACACCGTCTCCGTCCCGGATCTCCCGAACGCGACGGCGCCCGACTCGGCCGACGCGCCGTTCGTCTCGGCGCCGGGCGAGGTCGGCCCGATCGCGCTCCAGTACCACGTGCTCTCGACGACGCCGGGCAGCCTCGCGAAGATCGTCGTCGAGGACCAGAGCTCGTTCGCGCCGATCTCCGGCGTGACGGTGCTGCTCCAGGTCGATCCGGACACGCAGGTGAAGAAGACGACGAACGGCTCCGGCCGTGCGCAGTTCGCGCTCGACCCGGGCAGCTACATCGCGTACGTCTACAAGGACGGCTACAAGCCGGTGACCCAGCAGGTGACTGCCGGCGTCGGCCTCGCGGACAACCTCGTCCTGCTCCAGAACACGCAGTTCATCGTCGGCGAGGTCACGGTGACGCGGCTGAACCTCGAGCAGATCCTCGCGGCGGGCGTCGACGTCAACGACCCGGCGAACCAGAACATCTACGAGTTCAGCGCGCACATCGGGCTCGACGTGAGCCTGCCGCCCGTGACGATCCTGTTCAACGGCGCGGGCTACGCGGTCGGCGGCGGCGGCGGAGGCGGCGGCGGAGGCGGCGGGTTCGGCGGCTTCGGCGGAGGCGGCGGCGGCGCGAGCTGCAACGCCCAGTTCGGCTGTGCGGTCGGCGTCCCCGGCGGCGGCGGCATCTACATCAAGTCGCTTCCCGGCCCGCCGAACGTGCGCCCGTTCGCGTACTTCGTCATCCCCGGCAGCGCGACGTTCCTCAAGGAGTTCTTCGACGTGCACTTCCACGTCGTCAACACCGCCGACCCGCAGTGGGTGCTGACGGACACGACGGCGACGCTGTCGGAGCTGACCGGGATCGGGCTGCCGGACCTGAACGGGCAGCCGCAGAGCTACGTCCACCAGCTCGGCAACATCCCGGGCGGTACCGACGCGTCGACGGACTGGATCATCCGCGGCGACACGACCGGCGACTACACGGAGTCGGTGCACCTGACGACGACGCTGATGCCGATCGACCAGCCGATCTCGATGGACTTCCAGGCGAAGGACCCGTTCCACGTGTACGGGCAGGACGCGATCAAGATGACGTTCGACGTCCCGCCGCAGGCGATCGCTCCGTTCCCGATCGACTACCCGTGCGGCAACAACTCGTGCCCGACCGCCGAGAAGTGGGCGCCCGGCGTGTACCCGCCGCCGGAGCTCGAGCGCTCGGCCGTCCCGTTCGTCATCCGCATCGGCCTGACGAACACGACGCCGGTGCCGGTCTACCTCGCGACGCTGAGCCTCGAGGACATCACCGGCTCGACGGAGACGAGCTCGACGGCGCACATGCTCACGATCGGGACCGGCGTCACGGGCGTCGTCGGCGTCGGCGAGCCGGCGGCCGGTCCGTACACGCGGCCGATCCTGCTCGGCTGGGGCGACCAGCTCGAGTACCAGTGGGAGCAGATCGATCCGGGCCAGACGGTGTACGGCCAGTACGTGCTGATCCCGCCGTTCGGCGCCCCCGTCGACCTCCGCCAGTCGTTCGTCGAGCACACCGGCGGCAACGCCGACTTCCACGCCACCGTGCAGATCGACCCGAACCTCGGGCAGGGCCTGACGAACGCCGACCTCGACGCGATCACGCACGGCCTCGGCACCGCGACGGTGAGCGACGACGCGGGCGGCCCCGGAACCGGCGGCGCGCTGATCGAGTTCTCCGGCGTCACGGGCGCGCAGGACTACCGGATCTACCGGAGCACCGACCGCTACAACTGGACGGCGGCGGACGACATCGTCGCGACGATCGGAGACACCGGCAGCGCGACGTACACCTACGTCGACCACTCGACGCAGGGGACGCTCTCCAACCCCGTCATCTACTACTACTCGATCGAGACCGACTTCGGGCCGACGGACACGAACCCGTCGGGCGAGTCGCACGTGCTGCACCCCGTCGTCCCGCTGCTGTCGCACTACGGCGGCGTCGAGTCCGCGTCGGCGCCGGTGCTGGTCGCCGCCGACGACACCGGCGTCTCGAACAGCGACGGCATCACGAGCGCGCCGCAACCGCATATGCAGTTCCAGGCGCCGGCGAACGCGCAGGTGCAGCTGCTCGTCGACGGGACCGTCGTCGACACCGAGTTCGCAGACGCGACCGGGCTCGCGATCCTCCAGCCGAGCGCGCCGATCGCCGACGGCTTCCACCGCGTGCAGGCGCGGACGTACACCGGCGGCGTCGCCGGGCCGCTCTCGGCCGAGCTCGACATCACGATCGACACGACGCCGCCCGCCGCGCCGTTCGGCTTCGGGCTCTTCGCGGGCGACGTGACGGGGAGCTCGCCGAGCGCGACGAGCCACACCGACGTGACGTTCACGGGCTCGACGGAGCCGGGCGGCTACGTCCACTTCGTCGATCCGGATCCGACGGCGGTCGAGTCGCAGGCCGACGCGAACGGCGTCTTCTCGGTGCGCGAGTCCGCGATCGACCCGGGCTTCCACCAGGTGTCGGTCCAGGCGTACGACGCGGCCGGCAACCACGGCGGCACCTCGTTCTTCGACGTCTTCGTCGACGTCACCCCGCCGACGACGTACTTCTCGGCGAGCGGGTCGACGCCGTACGACGCGTCGACGACCTTCGCGCTCTCGGCGCGGGACAACGCCGGCGGCTCGGGCGTCGCCGCGAGCTACTACTCCATCGACGGCGGCGGCGCGTTCCTCTACGCGGGCCCGTTCGATCTCGCCCGGCTGACCGACACCGGCATGCACACGATCACGTTCTGGTCGGTGGACGCCGCCGGCAACCAGGAGGCGCCGCAGACGCAGCCGCTCGACTTCACGCACTACGTGCCCCCGGCGCCGTCGACGCCCGACCTCGTCGCGGCCGACGACTCCGGCGTCTCGAGCACGGACGACCTCACGAACGCGCCGCAGCCGCATTTCCTCGTCCAGGGCGTGCCGGGGCTCCAGGTCGTGCTGTACGAGGGGACGACGGCGCTCGGGTCGGCGTTCGCGGACGGCTCCGGCCAGGCGCTCGTCCCGGCGGTGCGCCTCGCCGACGGCGCGCACGACGTCCACGCGATGCAGTACGCGGCCGACCACACCGCGAGCGATCCCTCGGGGACGCTGACGGTGACGATCGACACCGTCGCGCCGGCTGAGGCGACGATCGGGCTTTCGGCCGGCGACGTGACCGGGACGTCGCCGAACGCGACGAGCCACACCGACGTGACGTTCACGGGCTCGACGGAGCCGGGCGGCTACGTGCACTTCGTCGACGCGGATCCGACGGCGGTCGAATCGCAGGCCGACGCGAACGGCATCTTCTCGGTGCGCGAGGCCGCGATGGATCCGGGCCTGCACCAGATCTCCGTTCAGCCGTCCGACGCGGCCGGGAACTACGGCAGCACCTCGTTCTTCGACGTGTTCGTCGACACGACGTCGCCGACGACGACACTCACCACGAGCAACGACCCGCCGTACAGCCAGTACACCCTCTTCACGCTGACCGCGACGGACAACGCGGGAGGCTCCGGCGTCGCCGCGATCTACTACTCGGTCAACGGCGACACGCCGGTCGCGTACACCGGCCCGTTCAGCCTGCACTGCGCCTTCGCCACGAAGGTGCCGCGGCCGTGCCCGTACGACCTGAGCTACTGGTCGGTCGACAACGCGGGGAACGCGGAGACGCCGCAGACCACGACGGTGGAGATCAACGTGTCGACGGCGCCGCCCGCCCCGTCGGCGCCCACGCTGCTCGCGGTGGACGACACGGGCATCTCGAACGGCGACGACCTGACCATGGTCACGAACCCGCGCTTCCTGGTGGTCGGCACGCCGATGCTGCTGATCTCCGTACTGGAGGCGTCCGTCGAGCTCGGCTCGGCGTACGCGGACTCGCTCGGGAACGCCGTCGTCCAGGTCGCGAACCCGCTGGCGGACGGCGTGCACTCGATCTACGCGCTGCAGTTCGCCGACGGCGGCACGCCGAGCGACGCCTCGGACGCGACCGCGGTCACGATCGACACCGTCGCGCCGGCTGCGCCGGTGTTGGTGTTGCCGGCTGGGGAGGATTCGGGCTATTCGAGCAGCGACGGGATCACGAACTCGCCTCTGGTCGATCTGTCCGGGTCGGCGAGTGAGGCGTTGTGGTATGCGTCGTTGACGTCGTCGTTGACGGGGAACTCGGCCTATGACGTTGTGGGCGGTTCGTCGGATTGGTCGTTCCGGAGTTGCGCGCCGGCGGTGTTGGATGCGAGCTGCAACGGGTTCCAGTTGTTGGAGGGGACGCGGACGTTCACGGGCTATCTGGTCGATCTGGCGGGGAACGAGTCGGCGGCGGGGACGATCTCGATCACGACCGACTACACGGCGCCCGATGCGCCGGTGTTGGATCTGCCCGCGAGCGAGGACTCCGGTGTCTCGAGCACGGACAACATCACCAACTCGCCTCTGGTCGATCTGTCTGGCTCGGCGAGTGAGGCGTTGTGGTATGCGTCGTTGACGTCGTCGTTGACGGGGAACTCCGCCTATGACGTCGTCCCGGGTTCGTCGGATTGGTCGTTCCGGAGTTGCGCGCCGGCCGTGCTCGACTCGACTTGCAACGGGTTCCAGTTGCTGGAGGGGACGCGCACGTTCACGGGTTATCTGGTCGATCTGGCCGGGAACGAGTCGGCGGCGGGGACGATCACGATCACGACCGACTACACGGCACCGGACGCGCCGGTGTTGGATCTGCCGGCGAGTCAGGACAGCGGGTCGTCGAGCACGGACAACATCACGAATGTGGCGTACTGGACGTTCTTCGCCTCGAATCCGTCGGAGAATGTGACGACGGCGATCACGGAGGTGGCTCCGAACAGTCGGACGATCACGACGCCGTGGAGCGGCGATCCGACCAGTGCCTGCCATTGCTACTACTACCCGGATTCGGGCGGCGGTCTGGGCGCGGACAACCGGCAGGGTGTGTGGACGTACACGGCGACCTACACCGACGTTGCCGGGAATACCTCCACAGTCTCCAACACGCTGGCGATCACCTTCGACAGCATTGCCCCGGCGGCTCCGGTGCTGGATCTGCCCGCCTCGGAGGACTCCGGTGTGTCGAGTACGGACAACGTCACGAATGTCGATTACTGGTTGTTCTTCGCCTCGAATCCGTCGGAGAACGTGACGACGGCGATCACGGAGGTGGCTCCGAACAGTCGGACGATCACGACGCCGTGGAGCGGCGATCCGACCAGTGCCTGCCATTGCTACTACTACCCGGATTCGGGCGGCGGTCTCGGGCCTGACAATCGACAGGGCGTCTGGACGTACACGGCGACGTACACGGACGTGGCCGGGAACACGTCGGCTGTGTCGAACACGCTGGCGATCACCTTCGACTCGATCGCTCCGGTTGCGCCGGTGCTGGATCTGCCGGCGAGTCAGGACAGCGGGTCGTCCAACAGCGACAACATCACGAATGTGGCGTACTGGACGTTCTTCGCCTCGAACCCGTCGGAGAACGTGACGACGGCGATCACGGAGGTGGCTCCGAACAGTCGGACGATCACGACGCCGTGGAGTGGCGATCCGACCAGTGCCTGCCATTGCTACTACTACCCGGACAGCGGCGGCGGTCTGGGCGCGGACAATCGACAGGGTGTGTGGACGTACACGGCGACCTACACCGACGTTGCCGGGAATACCTCCACAGTCTCCAACACGCTGGCGATC
>Ga0335077_10000120_pt1 | contig 78453 bp, 65 predicted proteins | sample Lox_Sample_31_FD_207151 | JGI IMG/M metagenome (GOLD analysis project Ga0335077, IMG submission 207151) | Soil microbial communities from Loxahatchee National Wildlife Refuge, Florida, United States - Lox_Sample_3.1 | ecosystem: Environmental > Terrestrial > Soil > Wetlands | place: USA... | reverse complement strand
TAGTATGTTTTCCATTTTGCGTCGCCGGCCAGTCCCCCGGACTACCTGAAGTATCCGATCGAGACGCTGCAGGTCGGGTCTCAGGGCACGATGCACACACTGGAGCTGGCCAGGGAGAAGGGCGCGAAATACTTGCTGGCCTCCACGAGTGAATGCTACGGCGATCCCGACGTGTCGCCTCAAAGCGAATCGTACTGGGGCCACGTAAACCCGGTGGGACCGCGGAGCGTGTATGACGAAGCGAAGCGTTTTGCGGAGGCTACGACGATGGCGTATCACCGGCATCATTCGGTGGATACCCACATCGTGCGCATCTTCAATACCTACGGGCCGCGCATGCGGCTGAATGACGGCCGTGCGCTTCCCAATTTTGTGTACCAGGCGCTGACAGGCACGCCGATTACGATGTACGGCGACGGCGAACAAACGCGCAGCTTCTGCTACGTGTCCGACCTGATCGACGGTGTCTACAGGCTCAGCCAATCCAACGAGCACATGCCGACCAACATCGGGAATCCCGTGGAGCTGACGATTTACGAGTTTGCGGTACGCGTGTTAAGCCATTTTTCCAACGCGCCCAAGATCATCTTCGTGCCGCTACCGGAAGACGATCCGAAACAGCGTTGCCCGGACATTTCGAAAGCGAAGCGGTTGTTCGGCTGGGAGCCCAAAGTCAACCTGGAAGACGGACTAAAGGTGACGATCGATTTTTTCAAGGAACAATTCGCGAAGACCAGGGCTTCGCGTTGATTGGTCCGCCGGTGTTACGGGCGCCCGAACGAATAATACTCGAATCCCAGCTGCTGCATGGTTTTCGGTGAGTACAGGTTTCTGCCGTCGATGACCAAGCGGCGTGTCATGAGCTCACCTGCGCGCACCCAGTCCAGTTCGCGGAACAGCTTCCATTCGGTGCAGATCAGCGCGGCGTCAGCGTCCTTTAGTGCTTCGTACGGATCCTGGTGATAGCTCACGGCCGGAAAGACGGCTGTCGTCTTGGTGATGGCCTCGGGGTCGCTGGCGTGCACTTCGGCGCCTTCTTCAAGAAGTCGGCGAATGACCTCCAGCGCGGGCGCAAAGCGAATATCGTCGGTGTTGGCTTTGAACGCGAGGCCCAACACCGCGACGCGCTTTCCACGAATTACCCAGAGGGCCTTGTGAATTTTTTCGAAGTAACGATCAATGCGTTGTTTGTTGACCTTTTCGGCGGCTTTGAGCATTTCAAAGTCAACGCCGACAGTGCCGGCCAGATGAATGAACGCCTGGATGTCCTTCGGGAAGCAGAAGCCACCGAAGCCGAGCCCGGCTTTGAGGAATTGCGTGCCGATGCGCGGATCGAGTCCCATGGCGTGAGTGACTTGCTCCACGTCGGCGCCAATGTGTTCGCAGAGGTCGGAAATTACGTTGGCATAACTGATTTTGAGGGCGAGGAAGGAATTGGACGCGTGCTTGATCAATTCGGCGCTATTAATGGTGGTGATCAGCAATTCGCCGGAACTCCCCGTGGGACATTTTCCGCGGTGGACAGGGCAGTGGAACTTGCGATCGAGGATCGGCGCGTAGACTTCACGCATGACGGCGGCGCTCATCTCGTTTTCGACACCCACAACGATACGATCCGGATGGAAAAAGTCGCCAACAGCGGTACCCTCGCGGAGGAATTCAGGGTTCGAAGCGACTTCAAACTTGATGTCGGAGGTGCGAGAGTAAGCAGCCAAGGCCTTCTGCAGTTGGATGCCGGTCAAAGCCGGCACCGTGCTCTTCTCGACGACCAGTTTCGGGCCACGAGCTTGCGTGGCGATCTCGCGGGCTACGTGGTCGATGGCGGACAGATCGGCTTGACCGGACTCCTTCGGGGGCGTGCCGACGCAAATGAAAATCACTTCACCGGCGCGAATGGCTTCACCGGTATCAGCGGTGTAGGAGATTTTCTTTTCGGCGACGGCGCGCTTCAAAACCTCGTCGAGGTGCTCTTCGTAGATGGGGACCTTGCCCGCGTTGAGCATATCGATGCGCTGAGCGTCGATATCCGTGCAATGGACCTCGTGGCCAGCCGCGGCAAGGCAAGCGCCAGTGACTAGCCCTACATACCCACACCCGATAACCGTCAGCCGCACGATCGTTTCTCCTCTAAGTTCACAAGTTGTTCCGGCGGATTACTGTCTGCCGATGGCCCATGGCGCCTCGTGTGAGGAGCGGGTCCGGGTCAGCGTTTTCCCAGGAGCAGGCCGCGCATGCCGAGCAGTACCAGTTTTGGCTGCTTGCGCAAGACTGTCCAGAGTAAACGAGTGGATTCGTCGCGGTTGATTTCTCCGAGTGATTCCCGCGTGGAATCATTCAGCATATCGACGAGGTCGCAGTAATCCTGTTGCTGAAAACGATGCAACGCACGGCGGATCAGCCAGTGGGTGCCTAATTCGCGGCGCAGGGCCAGCAATTCGCCGCGGCCCTGTTCCAGAATGGCATTCGCCACGCCTTTTGCGCCAGTAAATCCTGTGACGATGCCACCAATCGTAGAGACCTTCACCTGCGCGGCGGCGTCGCCCACTAAGTAAACCTTACTGTTGCCAATGGTCCGTTGAACCGGAACCCATTTCTTGTAAACGGGAATGCGCGCTCCCTGCCATTGCAAGGGCTCGAAGCCTTTTTTCTCGAGAAAGCGGTCGAAGCAGCGTTTCGTATCGCGTCCCTGTTCGCCGATCACTCCGAGAGCGGCGCGGTCTTCGGACTCCGGTATGAGCCAATAGAAATAGGGCGTGTCGTCGGGGACGAACCATACCCGAGTGGTGTCGCGAGGGCAATCTTTCGGCAGCTTAATCACCGCTTGAACGAGCGGGGCGGTTTCCACCGGGGGCCAGCCCGCGGCGCGCGCCACGCGGCTGACGGCACCGTCGGCGCCAACAACGCAATCGGCGTGGATTTGGGTGCGATGACCCGCGCGATCCACGTGGACATGCAAGCCATTCCCGTTGGGGGATAATCCGAGGAATCGGGTGTCGAAGGCGAACTTAGCTCCGGAAGCCTCGGCTTCGCTTGCCAGGGAGCGAATCAGGCGGGACCGTTCGATGATCAAGTCAGGTTGCTTCAGCGATACGGTGGCGGAACGGCCGTCGGTGAACAGTTCGAAGCGTCGAATTTCGTTCAGGATGCTGGCTCCGGCAGAGCCATTGACCTGGCTGCGGAAATGATTCGTGACAATAAGGGTTCGAGGAGCGGGATCGAGGGTAGGCTTAGATTCGAGGACATGGACGTGGCGCCCGCCGCGCGCCACGCTGGCGGCCGTGTACAGTCCAGCCGCTGAGCCGCCCACGACTACAACGTCTTTTGCCCGGGTGTTCCCAGACACTTTTCCCACCTTCCGAACGATCTTAGAGGGCCCTATCCACCGCAGGTGGACTACCGATTTAGATCCTTGTTCTTCCAGCTGCCATCAGGACTGAGGAACAAAACGCTACCCACCGGAATTGACTTCGAGTATAGCGAATCAGTGGAAACCGTCCAAACCCGCCGCAACATGGAAATTTGTTTTAGCGAGCCGCGAAAGGGGAGGTTCACGCAGCCGTATTGTTGGGAGTCTTCTGTTTCTCGTAGGGCGCACGTTCCAGCAGCAGGATTCCCGGCCACATCAAAACGAAGACCACAGCACCGAGAATTGCCGCCTGCAGTGTGGTCAGATAAGTCACCAAAATGCCCACGCCACCGCACAGAGCGCCAGCGAGATACATTGCGAGAACCGCGCCGCGCTGGCCTAAGCCGAGATTAGCAAGGCGATGCGCAGAGTGATCCTTGCCGGGGGTCGCGAAGGGAAGGAGGCCGCGGCGGGAACGCGAAATGGTCACCAGAGTGGTATCGAAGATGGTCGGTGAGAGGATCAACAGCGGAGCCAGCCAACTGGCGAGATTTGTGGCGTGTTCAACGCGCAATTTAAGCGCGAGCGCGGCCATCAGGAAGCCGAGGAACATAGCGCCGCCGTCGCCCATGAAGATCTTTGCGGGCTTGAAGTTCCAGCGCAAGAAACCGGAGGCGGCACCCAATATGGCGGCGGCAAGAATGGTGACCACGGTCTGGCCGTTCAGATAGGCGAGGATCGCAAAAAACGCGGAAGCCATCGCGGCCACACCCGCGCAGAGACCGTCCATGTGGTCGAGAATGCTGAAAGAAGCGGTGATTCCGACGACCCAGACAATGGTCAGAGCCGCGTCCAGCCAGTACCCAACGGCCCCGCCAACGACGGTCTCGAAGACATTGGCGTGAACGCCGCTGGCCAGGAGGATAACCGCCGCCAGAGGCATGGCGACGAACAGCTTGATCTGGTGGTGCAGCCAACCGCGGTCATCCATAAAGCCGACGGCCGCTACCAAAGTCGCGCCCGTGACAATACCAACACTTTGGGCGCGCGCCGGGCCATCGAAAGCGGAAAAAATAGCGATCATCACGGCGCCGTAGATGGCGAGCCCGCCGAGCAGAGGAATCGGTTGCAGGTGAACTTTCCTGGGCCCGGGCAGGTCTACCATGCCCACGCGAATGGCCAGTGCTCGCACCGGTACGGTCAAGAGAAGGGAAGCCGACAAGGCAATTAGGAATGCCAGCAGATCCGCAGTCATCACGTCCTCATTACTCGCTCTGAAGAAACTGGCCCGGGCGAGGAATGCCAGTCACAGACACGCTTCCGGATTGGGGTTCCGGATCCCAAGTTCGGCTCGGACGGAAAGAAAGCCGAGGATGCTGCCCCACGCAGCGTTAATACCTTAGCGCGAATCACCCGAAACTGCCAGTGTTCTAAAGGGTTCCGTAGAGGTGGTTACGCGAAGAATTAACCCCTTCTCAGGGTAAATGTTAGCGCTCAACGGACGGCAGCCTGCTCAATCAGAGCGACAAGTTTTCCCAGTTCCCGGTTGCGTTCGAAGTGAGGGGCTGCTGCTAAGCCAGCTTCGCCCATTGAGGATAGCCGGTGGCCGTCGTGAAGGAGTTCCCTAACTCGGTGGACAAACTGCTCGGGTGCATCCGGGTCGGCGGCCGCGGAAAAGCCCATTTCCTGGCCAAGGGAAACCACATCGCACTCGTCCGGGGCCACAGCGACGATGGGTTTACCGGCAGCGAGGATGCCATACATTTTGCTCGGCACGACAACACCTTCCAGCCCCCGTTTTACGGTAATCAGGTGCGCATCGGCCGCGGCTAGCACGGATGGGATTTTGCTGGCCGGGAAGAAAGGGAGAAAGCGAATGTTGGGGATGGCTTGGGCCGCGGTTTCCAGCGTCTGGCGCTGCGCACCGTCTCCCACAAAGACGAGGCCGACACCATCCGCCTGGAGCTGGCGGGCGCCTTCCAGGAGTGTGTTCCACGCGCCATAGAAACCGAGGTTGCCGGCGTGAATCAGCACGAAGCGAAAGTCGCCGCGAATGGCGCGAATCACTTCTGCATCGAGCGCAGGCTTGTCGGCGGCACCGATGATTTCCGCTCCGTCGCGAATCACCACCACGCGGGTGGGATCGACGTTTTTCTTGAGAATGCGATTGCGCATGTCTTCGCCGAGCACGACGACGCGGGTGGCCCGGCGCAGAGCCCAGCGATGTATCTTTTCCCACAGACGCGCCAGCAGTCCCGGTTCGACGATGGCACCGCCTACCGCCATGTCGGGGTAAAGGTCTCGGATGTTGTAGACGTAGGGCTTACGCTTCAGGAGGGAAACAAAGGAGCCGACGATGCCTTGGAAGGGCGGGTCGGTCATCGCCAGAATGACGTCGCACGGGAGGAATAAAGAGCGAGGCACCGCGAGCAGAACATAGCTGAGATAGTTGAAGATACGTTTTTGCATCTGGGTGCGCGGGTAGTCTGTGGACCCCACACGAATAATACGAAGCGAACCGTGGCGCTCCGTTTGCCACAACTTCCAAGCGCGCCGTTCCGTGGGATCGTAGGACGGCCTTCCGCAGACGACGGTGACGTGGTGCTTGGCGGCCAAGGCGACCACGACCGTTTGGGCCATTATTGCGGTCGCGGAAGTGTCCGGAGGGAAGTAGAGATTCAGCAGCAGCAGGCGCACCCTTGGATTGTACCGTCAGTCGAATGCATGGCGAAGCGGTGCAAGTTGCGGGACCGGCAAGGTGAAGAGCGGTCATCTGTTGGGCGGGTTACGCGAGCCGTTCGACAGCTACGAAAAGAGGCGGCACTGACAAGCAGCAGGACGCCGTTCGCTTGACGGTGTGTTAGCGGTCCTTGGCAGGAACAACTCATTTTGCTATAGCTGAACAAGAATTCCTGCCGATGGCGGCCGCTTTGGCACCCCTCCCGGCCCCATGGTTCGCTCCAGAATCGAGTTGCGTCCATGGAAGTGACAGTCGAACACCTAGGTTCCGTGCAGTTTGAGATTCACGCGCGCGGCCATGTTCTTGCCAGCGATCAGCCTTTAGAAAGCGGCGGATTCGATGAAGGCATGACTCCCCCCGAATTGCTACTTGCCTCTCTAGGTTCTTGCGCGGGCTTTTACGCGGCGCAATATCTGCGAAAGCACAAATTGGCGACCGAAGGGACGCGGGTACGCGTGACCTGCGAAAAGGCGAAGGATCCATTGCCGCGAATGACGAATTTTGTGGTGGAAGTGGATTCGCCCGTGGAATTGACGGAGAAACACCGGGCGGGCATGGAAGAGGCTGTCGAACACTGCCTGGTGCACAACACGCTGCTGCACGCGCCGCAGATTGTGTTGAAAATTGAGAGCCCGGTGGCGAGCAAGGCCTGAAGAGGTCAACCAGCGATCATTTTGCCGAGAAGTTCCTTGACGATTTTCGCGGCGACCATGGCGGTCATGCCCGAAGAGTCGCGCGCAGGATTAAACTCCACGACATCCGCACCGACGATGGGTCCCGGGAGCGCCTGGAGGTAATCAATGGCCTGCCGCGTGGTCATGCCGCCGGGCTCCCAATGAGAGATGCCGGGTGCCAGGCCGGGTTCCAGCACGTCCATATCGAAAGAAACGTAAACAGGCCCGGTCAGCTGCAACTTCGCGAAGTTGGGCAAGCGATTCATTGGGTAGATTTCCACGCCGAACTTTTCTGCCTGCTCGTGCTGGTGGGCATTCAATGTGCGGATTCCGATTTGGACGAGGCGGCGTACCAGCCCTTTTTCCATGATTCGCGCAAACGGGCTGGCGTGGGAGTGCGGGTTGTTTTCGTAGTTGGCGTATAAATCGGGATGCGCGTCGAAGTGCACGAGGGTTACACCTGGAATGAGTCTTCCCAGGGCAGACAGGATAGGGTGCGTGACCGAATGATCGCCGCCGAGGGAAAGCGGGCGTTTCTTTTGCTCGAGGATTTGTTGGATGGCGCGCGCAATGCGCTCGAAGGCGTCAGTGGCTTCCATATCGCACAGGTCGCCTGCGTCTTCGTACGCGCCGGAGGCGCCGAGATCCACGCGCGTTTCGCTCCAGGAATTCCAGGCGTCAGAACGCAAGGCTTCACGAATGCGGAGCGGGGCCTCGGCGGGTCCACGAAGGAACGAGGAATTGTGATCGAGGGGAATTCCGAGGAGAACGGGCGGACCCCATTTTGCGAGCGTCGGTTTTGGGCGCTTCATGAGCGAGTGATCAAGGTGTTGCCGAGAACCAGCGCGTCCATCTGTGTGCGCAGGAAGCAATCTAGCGCTTCTTCGGGGCGGCAGACAATGGGCTCGTTGTCGTTGAAGGAAGTGTTCAGGACGACAGGCACGCCGGTCTGCCGTTCGAATTCGCTGATGAGCGCGTGGTAGCGGGGATTGGCCTGCTGGCTGACGGTCTGGAGGCGGCCGGTGCCATCGATGTGAGTAGGAGCGGGAATTTTGTCGCGTTTATCGGGTTTGACGGCATAAGCCAGAGTCATGAAAGGAGAGGGGTGGGACTGCTGGAACCATTCGCTGGTTTTCTCTTCAAGAATCGAGGGCGCAAACGGGCGGAAGATTTCGCGGTGCTTGATGCGGCGGTTGAGGATTTCTTTCATCTCCGGGCGGCGCGGGTCGGCGACGATGCTGCGATTGCCGAGCGCGCGCGGTCCCCATTCGGCGCGTCCCTGATACCAGCCGAGAATCTTACCTTGCGCGATGATCGCGGCGGTCTGGCGCATCAATTCCGGTTCGGGCAAATCGCTGAGGATGAAGCCGGCCGTGGTCACGGGACTGGAATTGATGGCGCAGCGAGTTTCTTCCGCGCTGTAGGCGGGTCCCCAATAGGCGTGTTCCATCACGAAAGTGCGCGGCCTGGCTAAGGTCTGATGCCAGACGTGGTACGCAGCGCCCACGGCAAGCCCCGCATCGCCCGCGGCCGGGTGCACGTACACTTTTTCGAACGGAGTGTGTTCAAAGATTTTTCCGTTTGCGACGCAGTTGAAGGCCACACCGCCGGCGAGGCATACCGCTTTCGCGTCGGTCTTCGCGGCGAGCTTCCTCAACATTCCCAGATAAACTTCCTCGAGCCGTGCTTGAAGGGACGCGGCGAGATTGCGATGGCGCTGTTCGAGCGGCTCCTCGGGCCGGCGAGCGGGTGCGCCGAGTTTTTTTGGCATGGCGTCGGAAAACATCTTGCCGAGCACAGGGGTTTGATCTGATTCCGCCCAGGACATTTCCGGTCCCGTTCTGTGGTGCGTGAAATAGTCCAGGCCGAGTTTGAAGCCGAAGTTGCCGCCGTTGGGGTTGAAACGCACGATGTCGCGGAACGCTTCCAGATTCTCGGGTTCGCCGTAAGCGGCGAGGCCCATCACTTTGTATTCGTCGCCGAATTTAAGGAAGCCGAGATACTGGGTGACCGCGCTGTAGTAGAGCCCGAGGGAGTGCGGGAACGCGATGGCCCCCTCGATTTCCATGCGATTGCCGCGCCCCGTGCCCCACATGGAACTGGCGAAGTCGCCGAGGCCGTCGGCGGAGAGCAGCGCGGCATGATCGAAAGGCGAGACGAAGTAGCTGCTGGCGAGATGCGCCTGGTGATGCTCGACACGGTGGAAAGTGGCTTTGAGTTTTGCAGGGTCAGTGTCGAATGCGGCGGCCAGCGCTTCCGGAATGGCTGTGAACTTGGTCATCACACGGACGCGCTCGCGGGCGAACGACGGCATACGGACGGCGTAAAAGAGTTTGGTGGCCAAACGAGCGAAGGGATTGCGTGGTACCGCCACGTGATCGATATCGGCCAGCGTGATTCCGGCTTCTTTCAGACAGTAGCGAATGGCGGCGGCCGGAAAGCCCGCGGCGTACTTCACGCGGTTGAAGCGCTCTTCTTCGACAGCGGCGATCAGTTTGCCGTCGCACACCAATGCGGCGGAGGCGTTACCGTGATACGCATTAATCCCGAGAATATTCATGTTGCTCGCTTATCGAAAACCGCGCCTTTCAGGACAGGTGGCGCCGGCACCATTCGTTCAGCACGTAGAGCGACCACGGGCGGGACCACGTCGTCTGGCCACGTTCAAAATTATCCCACACCCCTTGCACGCCGACAGCATGCAGAAAGCCCTGCAGGGCCGGCGATAAATCGTTCAAACTACTTTTGACTTGCTGGCGCAGCGCGTTACGGAGCCAATGTTCCCAGGGCAGGGTGAAGGTGCGTTTCTTCTGGTCCAGGATTTCGGGCGGAATCATACCGGCCAGTGCGTTTCGCAATAAAGCTTTTGGAACAGCGGGTTGCACGCGCGCTTGGTCGGGCAATGTGCTGACAAATTCCACCAGTGGTGTATCGAGGAATGGAACCCGTACTTCGAGCGAGCTAGCCATGCTGACGGAGTCCGTGTCGTGGAGAAGCGTGCTGGCCATGTAGGTGCGCATTTCGAGCCAGGAAACGCCGGCGATCGGTGCCACCGATTCCGCCTGATCCGCGGTGCGCTCGAGCCAGCCGAGCCAGGTCGGGTCGAGGGTGACGCCGTCGTTCGCGACGCTACTATTGCGATAACGGGCGTCAGCCAGTTTCGATACCTCCGAGGGAGGGAAAAGCAGACGGGTGAAGAAGTAAGGATGGGGCAGAGCGTGGGGCTTGAGCCAAGCGTCGCCGGCCTTGCGAGCGGCATCGAGAGTGGTTCGACGCGCCAGGAGCGAAGTTACAAGCGGCGCGCTCATCCTCCGCAGGGCGCCGGGAATGAATCGGGCGACAGATTGGAGCCTTTGGAGCTTTGGTGCATCCGTGAAGGTGCGGTAGCCCGCAAACAATTCATCGCCGCCGAGGCCGGAGAGAGCGACTTTCAGCCCGACCTGACGCGCGGCCCAGGAAACAAAGTAAGTGTTGATGGCGTCCATGGTGGGCTGATCGAGCGCTGCGACAGCCTCGTCGAGGCGCGCCAGCATGTCGCTGCCGCCGAGCGGAATTTCAGTGTGAGAGGTTCCCGTTCGCGCGGCGACAAGCTTCGCGAACGGCCCTTCGTCGTAGTCGGTGTCGGGAAACGTAAGCGTAAAGCTTTGTATGCCGTGGCGGGCGCGGCCGGCCAGCGCGGCAATGGCACTGGAATCCAGGCCGCTCGACAGAAAGAGTCCTACCGGCACATCCGCGATCAGGTGAGCCTTTACGGAATCTTCGAGCATGGTGCGGACGCGCGCGGACGCCGAGGCAAAATCGCGAGGCCGCTGCGGGTCGCGTGCCGCACTGCTGCGGGTGGGATCCCACCAAGGCCGGGCACGCGGCGAACGGCGGCGCTCCGGCATATGGAGAACCAGGCGGTGCCCGGGCGGCAGAGAAAAGATGCTCTCGATCAGGGTGACGGGTTCCGACACGCTGCCGAATAACAGATAGGATGTCAGGGCGTCGGCAGAAAGTTTGCGCTCGACACTGTCCAGAGCCAGGAGCGCACGCACCTCTGAGGCAAAGGCGAAACCCTGCTCCGTTTGGGTGTAGTACAAGGGCTTGATTCCCAGGGGATCACGGGCGAGAAAGAGAACGGGAACCGTGGCGAAGTGTTTGCGGAGATCGAGCAACGCGAAAGTGAACATGCCGCGCAATTCGTTAAGCAGGTCTTCGCCCCATTCTTCCCAGCCGTGCACAAGAATTTCGGTGTCCGATTTTGTGGCGAAGCGATGGCCCGCTAGACCGAGACGTTCGCGCAATTCCTGGTAGTTGTAGAGTTCGCCGTTGAAGACTACGGCCACATCGCGGCGCTCATTCCAGACAGGCTGGTGGCCGCCGGCTAAATCAATGATGCTGAGGCGGCGCATGCCGAGAGCCACGCCAGGCGACCGCGGCTCGTCGACCAGGAAGCCATCTTCATCCGGCCCGCGATGAACCATGGCGGCCGCCATGCGGCGCACGGCGCGCTCCGCAGCCGCAGGGGTGGCCGCATAGGCGAATCCGCAAATGCCACACACGCTCTACTTAATCTCCGGTGAAGTGAAAAACGCGGCGGTGGCGCGGCCCAGATTGGCCCTCAGATGGAATCTGGGAATCCGCAGGCGGCGATCGGCGATCCAGCCCAACACCAAGCGAAGGAGGATGAAGAAGAGCAGCGCATTCAATGACAGGAAGAAATACATAAACGAGCGACGCTCGAGCAGCAGGCTCCAGTCCAGGTATTCATCCCAACCTGGAAACAGGCGATCGAGGAGGGCGCGCACACGAGCGCCCTGGAGCGGAAGGGCGGCCACACGCACATGAGCGAAGCGCTCATAGGAATATTCAGGAGGATAGTGGGGCAGAACGCTGGTGGCTTCACGGAACAATTCAGGATCCTGGAGGTCCTTGCGGGTGAGCAGATTTCCTTTGGCGTCCTTCATCAAGGTCCGGTAGGTGGCGTCGACGATGACCCAACGGCCATCGAGGTTGACTTCAGCGACCACGTGTTTGGTGCCGCGATCCGGAGTCAGCAAGAGAAGGCGGCGGGTTTCCAGGCCGGCACTGCGCGACAAGTTCAGGAAGGCATTAGTAGCGCTACCGCAGACCTCGAGCAATTGACGGTAGTTCAGCGTGTCTTCCGGATCGCGGGGCGAGACTTTTGCCGGGTCGGCGGTTTCCAGACGCGGCGGGCCATTCTGCATCCAGGCCAAAATCGCTTCTACTTTTTCACGAGGAGTGGATGCTTCCGGAACAACGGCATCCGAAAAGCCGCGGAGGTATCGGCGGACGGACAGTTCCCAGACGCCGGACCAGACCATCGAGACCAAGGCAATCGCCAGCAAGAGGTTGCTGAGCCACCATAAGACTCTAAATCCGTAATGCGGCCTCAACGCTGATCCTTGTGCCTGGGAAGAAAATTGTCCTACGTCTGGCGGCGACTCGCAAGTGACGAGTAAATCATCTCCATTTCGCGCAACGGTTCTTCCCAACCGAGCGCGGAAGCAGCGGTCGCGCAACCATCACGCAATTTCCGGTAGAGACCGTCGTCGGAAAGAAGCTGGAAAAGGGCGCGGGTGAGAGCTTCCTGGTCATGAGGAACGACAAGGCCCGCCACGTCCTTCAATAGAGGGGCAATGCCACAGCGGTCCGTGACGATGACGGGTGTGCCGGCAGCAATCGATTCCGCGGCGGTGTTTCCGAAATTCTCGTTTTGTGAAGGCAAGACGAACACATGGGCGTCGCGATAGGCCTGCCACTTGGCCTGCCCTGTAAGTGGTTCGCAGAAGTGAACTCGCTGCGCGATACCGCTGGTTTTTGCGGCGTCCATCAACTTCGCTTTCATGCCGGCCTCATCAGGACCAACAAATGCTAAATGTACGACGGCCCCGGCTCTATACGGTGGCTGCTGTAGGCGGCTGACGGCATGGAGCAGCAGGTCGGGGCTCTTTTTCCGCGACAGGCGGCCAAGAAAAAGGACGAGCTGAGCGTCGCCGGGGATTTGTAGTCGCGCACGGAAGGATCCCGGTTCCGGCAAAGTGGGAGGCGCGTCCACGCCATTGCGGCGTAAACGGATTCTTGCGGGATCGACGCCGCCGGCGAGGAGTTCGTCGCGCTCCTGTTCCGCGGTGGCGACGATGGCAGCAGCGCTTTCGAGCATCTCGCGACCCCAGATACGGTGATAGAGCCGCTTCATTCGGAAGTTGCGCACAATCGGGACGAACATGCCAATGGGTTCGACGATGTAGGGAATCTTCCTGGCGCGGCATTCCAATGCGGCGCGCGGGCCCAGGAAATCGTAGAGTCCGTAAATGTGCAGCACATCAAAATCGCTCAAGCGCGCGCGCAAATAGCGGCCGAGCGCGGGATTCCAGCTTGCGGTGCGGAAATGAAGCCAGGTCGGAAGGTAGACTGCCGTCACTCCGTTCACGATTTGAGTCCTGCCAAACGGACCGGCGGAGGCGGGTGGCGCCACGGGCGATTCTTTCAGACGTTTTTCAATTCCCCAGTCGGCGGTAAGCACGGTGACCTGGTGACCGCGCTTCGCCATTCCTTCCGCCAAGGCGCGCACTTTGACCGGCGGACCGCCGAATTCGAAGAAGGGTGCGTAGCTCTGAGTGACGTTCAGGATTCGCATAGCTCGCGGAGTATTTTTTTGAAATTTTTGGCAAAGATGGAGAATTTGAATTCCTGTTGCACGCGCTCGCGCCCGCGCTCGCCCATTTGTCTGGCCAATTCCGGGTCGGAGAGCAACGCGTCGAGGGAAGTGGCGAGTTGCTCGGTGTCGCCATGGGAGACGAGATAGCCGGTGAGGCCGTCGCGTATCACTTCGGGAGCGCCACCGTGGGCGCCGCCGATCACGGGTTTGCCTCGTGCCATCGCTTCCAGATACACAAAGCCGAATCCTTCGCCGCGACTGGGCAAAGCAAATACTTCGGCGGCGGCATAACAGGCGGAAAGTTCGGCATAACTTATACCAGAAAGAAAGTGGACATGCCGCCGAACGCCGCTGACCTTGGCAATGTTCTCGAGCCAATCGCGGTCGTCCCCCGAGCCGACGATGGCGAGTTGCACGTCGGGCCAGCGCAGCAAAAGGCGCGGCAAAGATTGGATGAGGGTGTCCATGCCTTTGTAACGCTCGGTAGCGAGCCAGCGGCCAACAGCAAGAATGACACGCCCCTGCGGGAAATCTGCCGGCAGTTGGGCTGGGCCGATTCCCAACAACCTGGTTTCAAAGTCGGGATCAAGCGCCCAAGGCAAAACGCGCACACGTTCCGGTGCAACGCCTTGCAGGGAAATCACGAAATCGGCGGTGGCGCGGCTGGGAGCCAGGACCAGCGAAGCCCGCTGCAGTGCTTTTCGACGGCTCCGCGAGAGCGGTTCCCAAACTTCGACACCATGAGTACACACTATGCTTTTCATTCGCGGCGCAAGCAGCTTCATGCCGCGGACAATGGGAGCAAGGTTGGTATGAGCGGCCAAAACCAGCTTGGGATGACGCCGCGTGGCTTTCAGGGCTGAGGCCACAAATCCGGCTTTTCCGCGCGCCGCGCCGGTAAAAACAAATTCGCGCTCGCCGACGCGCATGCGGTGCAGGTCCTGGGAGTCGTTCAGACTGAGCAGCCGGTACTCCATGTTTCTCGAGTTCGCGAATTCGCTGAGGAGAATCGCCAGATGCCTTCCAGCGCGCTGAATTCCGCCGGGCGCGTCGAGTTCAGGAAAGAGTCCAATCAGCACGGGGTGAGCATGACAAACCGCCCGCAGTCTGCGCAAGTGCCTGGCGTTTCACTTTTCGCGGCACAGGCAGAAAACGGCAAGGAGAGCACTGCTGCCGATTCCTCCACAGTGTTATTCTTCGCCAGAATTCCCATGATGCTTCGCGCAGCCACGAAAGGATCTTGGCGGGGCCTGATTTTGCTCGTCTGCGTGCTCGTTCTTCCCTGCGCAGCGGCGCAGAAACCCCAAGCCGGAATGGGAGATGACTCTTCCCGGGCGGCGCCATTGCTGGGAGTGTTGAGCCGACAGGCGCTCCAGCCGCCGATTCGGAGCGGAAGCGCGCGCCTGGAGTTCAGTCCGGACGGAAAATATGTGTTGTTGCAGGGTGAGTCCGGACTTTTCCTGTTCGCGACGCAACCGCTGAAGCCGGTACTCCATATCGATGCGGATTATCTGTACCCAGTGCATTTTTCGCGTGATTCACAGACGCTCTCGGGCGTTTCGTTCGCGCTGAGAACTGCTCGCTGGCGCGTTCCGAGCGGTCAGGCGGTTTCCACTGGCGAACTGCAGGTGGCGGAAGGCTGCATTTCCGGTGACGTGTCGCCCGACGGCGAATTGTTCGTCTGCCATGATCCGGCAGGCGATGTCCATGTCTTTGACTTGAACACACGGGGCGAAGTTTTTCGCACCGAGTCCCGCCAGTGGCTCCCGCAAAGCGTCACGGTGCCATTTTCTCTGCCCCGCAGCAACGTTAACCCTGCAGCTCTCGGATTAGTGTCTGTCCGTTCCTTGCAGATATTCGCCAATGAGGGCTTATACCCGGAGAAGTTCGCTTTCGCGCCGGACGGATCGGTTTTCGGCCTTGCGGGATCAGGTGAGATATCTCTGTGGAACGTAGCTGCGAAGCGCAGGCTCAGCGTTCCCGGCGCACTGACGAAATTTTCCGATGCCGGATTTTGCTTTCTCGATTCGGCGCGCGCCCTGGTTACCGGGTTGCCACGACACGCGGAGATTGTTTCTCTCACCTCGGGCAAAATTGTGGGCACCCTAGATTTCGACGCATCCACAGCGACGCTGGCTTCGAACCGTCGTTACCTTATTTTCGCCCGCGCAGACGGTCAGCGGAAGCAAGTTTACGATTTGCAGGAAGAGCACCCGCTGAATGTTCCTGACAATCTCGCGCTAGATCTGAGGGAGGAGGTGCTCGCGATTTTCGACGGGGCCGGCCAGCTTAGCCTTTGGCGTCTCGGAGACCAGATTGCGTTTGCGTCGACGTTGGTGCCACCGGAGGGATCGCCGGCGAGGTTTTCTGTGGCGAGCAGTCCGAACCTTGAATTGCTGGCCTTTGGATTTGGCCCCGAGACAGGACTCTATCGTGTGGAGACGGGCCAGCGGATTCTTGCGCTCGGGCATAGTTCGCAGGTGTCGCTTCCGGATTCGCGGTTTGCTTATTTTCTGAAGCCATCGGAGGAGCGGGGGACAATCGATGTTCTGCAAGTTGCGGCGGCGGACGCATCGGTTAGTTCGCCATGGCAAACGGAGACCGACTTCATCCGTGGCACGCCCTTGGTTTTACTCGAGTACAAACTGCTGGGGCCAAAGCAGCAGGTGCCTGAGGTGCTGCCGGACGGAAAGATTCCGTTCCGATTAACGGCGCGCCAGCCAGCGAGCGGCGAGGTACTTTGGGAAAGGAAATTTGTCAGTGCGCATCCTGTTCCGTTTGTCGATACGCAGGGAAGAAATCTCGTGCTGGCGTGGGAGGCGGCCACAGAAGGTGCGCGCGCAGCCGCGAAGCGGTGCCCAGAAACGTGGCCGTCATTTCAAAAGGAAAAGCTGACCCGCAACGACACTTTTTTTGAGGTGCTCGACGCGGCGACGGGCGAGACTCGCGGGGGAGTTCTGGTGCGCACGGGTTCCGGGCCGCTCAGCTTTGATTCGGTCGGGGCGGTGGGCACCATGCTGATAGTGGCGAAAGCGGAGGGCCGAGTTACACTGTATTCCTTGAAAGATGGAGAGATCAAGGCGCGGCTGAACGGCGGCTCTCCAGCCGCGAATGAACGGACGCAACTTCTGGCCCTGGTAGAGAACGACACGCACTTGGGGATCTACGATCTGCGAAGCGGAAAAAAACTGGCCGTGGAGAACATCGGCCAGCCCATCCTTTACGCCCATTTTTCCGAAGACGGCCGGCGACTGCTGGTGCTTACGCGCCCGCAGATTGTTTATGTTCTGGACGTCAGTGAAGCCGGCAAGTCTGCAAAGTGACGAAGTTATTGCCGCGCAAGAGAACTGAGTGCTTCCAACGTGTCGACATAAACATCAGCGGGACAGTTCGCGCGGTCGTGCTGGCCGAATCCGTAGGTGACCGCAACCGCGAGCATGGCGGCCTTGCGCGCAGTCTGGATATCCACATCGGAATCGCCGACCATCGCGGATGCTTCCGGCGGAACGCTGAGTTCGCGCAACACGGCCAGGACGCCGGCGGGGTCGGGCTTCTTCGCCGGGAAGCTATCGCCGCCATAGACGGAGCGAAAGAATCTGATGAGCTTGAGGCCGTCCAGAATGTCCGCGCTGAGTCGAGTGGGCTTGTTGGTGAGCACGGCCATCGGGACGCCGGAATCCGCGAGAGCCTGCAAGCCGTCGACGACTCCAGGGTAGGGGCGCGTTTCCCAGAGTTTCTGCTGATCGTAGTGCTTCAGGAAAATGGCCAGGGCTTCTTTACGCTCGGCATCGGTGGAAGCCGGTCCCAGAGTGCTGGCCATCAATTGCGGGGCTCCGCGGCCGACATAGCTGGCGATCAAGTCGGGTGGCAAGGGCGCGCGCCCAGTTTCTCGCAGCATGGCGTTCACGGAGTTTACCAGATCCATTTTCGAATCGATCAGCGTGCCGTCGAGATCGAAGACGAAAGCCAGCACGGCGGCGAGTTTTCCGTTGGTCATAGAGAGACATTGTAATATGCGAGGGGGCGATTCTCTCGTGCAACGGAATCCACGTTTCTCACAATTCCGTTCCTCGCGTAAACTAGAGGGCTGGCCGCCCGGCAAAATTCCTTTTGGAGACTCCATGGCTTTGGTGCAACCCTTCCGCGCTTACCGCTACAACGCCGAGCTAGTGGCGTACGATCGCGTACTGACGCAGCCCTACGACAAGATCACTCCCAAGAGGCAAGAAGAGTATTACGCCAGCGACCCGCACAACCTGATCGCGGTGGAAAAAGGGCGCGTGAACAGCGAAGATTCGCCGGCGAACAATGTGTACACGCGGGCCGCGGCGAGCCTGCGGTCGTGGATTGGCGAAGGAGTGGTGCAACAGGACCCGGCGCCGGCGTTCTACGCGTACACGCAGGAATTCACTGTTCCCGGCACAAACGCACGGCGGACGCGAAAGGGCTTCATCGGGGCGGGAAAGCTGGAAGATTATTCCGCGAACGTGATTTTCCGGCACGAGCATACGCTGTCGGGCCCGAAGGCGGACCGCCTGGAACTGCTGCGGCACACGCGCACGCATACGGGCCAGCTGTTTCTGCTGTATTCCGATGCCCAGCGGCAAATTGACGCGATTCTGGACACTGTGGAAGCTTCGCAGCAGCCAGTCACGCAACTGATTGACGAATACGGGGTGACGCACCGGTTGTGGTTGATCGCGGGGCGGGAAAGCATTTCAGCGATTCAGAAGGTGATGGCTGACCAGAAACTGGTGATTGCAGATGGACATCACCGCTACGAGACTTCTCTGAATTTCCGCAACGAGAGCCGCACAAGGGCCGGGAAGCGGATTCCGGATGCGCCGTACGAATTCTCGATGATGACGTTCATCAACACGCGCAGCGAGGGGTTAACGATTCTTCCGACGCATCGCGTGGTGGCGAATCTGCGGGATTTTTCCTGGAGCGCCGTGCGTCGTTACCTGGAGCCGTGGTTCGCGACGGAGGTGTTCGCGTTTGGCGGTGATGCGGAACGCGTGAACGCGCAAGCGAGCTTTCTGGAGAGCTTGGCTGCCGCGAAGGCACAGCGCGCGATCGGCGTGTTCCCCACGCCGGAACACGGATCTTCGGCGTTTTACATCCTGACGCTGCGGCCCGAAGCGGATGTAGCGCAGATTCTGCCGGGTCTCTCGGGGCTGCAGCGCCAGCTGGACGTGGTTTTGTTGCACCAGGGAATTCTGGAGCCGGCGCTGGGGATTACGCCACATGCCGTGGCGTCGGAAGCGAACCTGACGTACGAACGCGAAGCGGCTACGGCGATCGATGCGGTCACCAGCGGCAACGCGCAGATCGCGTTTCTGCTGAATGCCGTGGACGTCGATCTGGTGATGCAGGTGGCTACCGCGGGCGAGGTCATGCCGCAAAAATCGACGGACTTCTACCCAAAGCTGCTGAGCGGCATCACGATGTACCGGGTCGAAGAATAGTCGCGAATCGCAGTAGGGGAATAGATCCAAGAGAGATTCATCGCGCGAAGTGCGCGCGATGGGGTGGAGGTGCTCACTACGTTCGGAATGGCATGCTTTTTTTGCAGAAGAAAAAGGGCAGGATAAACCTGCCCTTCTCACAGAATTTCTTGTCGTGGTTCGCGCGCCGGCTTACTTGGAGAAGCTGGCGACGGCTTCGGCTTCGGTGTTGTAGACGTCAAAGATGGTCATCAGCTTGGTGATCTGGAGCACTTCCTGGAACTTCGTGCCCAGGTGGCAGAGCTTCAAAGCTGCGCCCTGTCCCTTGGCGCTGTGATGAGAGGCCACGAGCGTGCCCAGGCCGGCGCTGTCGATGAAGGTAACGTTGTCCATGTTCAGCACGATTTTCTTCTTGCCCTCGGCCACCAGCGACTTCACTTTTTCGCGCAGCGCGTTACTTTCTTCGCCCAGCACGATGCGGCCATCCAACGCTGCCACGGTGACGCCGTCCACTTCGCGAGTTGTGATCTTCAATGCCACGGTAATTCCTCCTCATTCGTACACGGGTCCGGCGGCAACCCGGGCCGGAACCGCGAAGCATAACTGTTTTCAATGTTTTCGCAAAGCAGTCTTTTTCTCAGCACGGGCAACATGGCGCCGCCCACCTCGAACGCAACCGCTTTGCGATCAATAGTAGTCCGCGCAGGACATGTAATACCCGCATGCCGCGCAGACCAACTTACACCTTCGAGACTCCAGCCGCTGCGAGCACACCGGGCAATACCGGGAGGCGTCCTCATGTCCTCGAGGCCCTGACGATTCTCCCGCCCTGCGAATTGCGGGTGAGCCAGCAGCAGCCTCGCCCCTGAATTCAGCCGGGGCCATCTCCTGCTTTCCGGTATCTTTCACGGCCCTCCGGTTATAGCACATCCCGCGGCCCAGACGAAAGCGCGAGGCTCACGCGGGGAGGAACGCAGTTTTTTTCTTCCATCACTCTCGGCGGGTTTGTTAACCTCAAAACCCATGCGGAACCTCACAACCTTTGTATTTTTGCTGGCTGCGGCCTGCTCCTCGCTTGCTCAGGGCGGCAAACCAATTTCGGAACGGCTCACCGCGCAGAACTCGCTGTTCGACGAATACTACGAAACGGAACTGCGCAACTTTCCCGAACGCGCCACCGCTTTCGGCGACTACCGGTATAACGACCAGTTGGCGGATTACTCGCTCGCGGCTATCGCCAAGCGCGACAAATCCAACCGCGATTACCTGGCGCGGATCGAGGCTATCTCTTCCGCTGGTTTTTCGGAGCAGGATCAGATTTCGCACGACGTGTTGATCCGGGTGTTGCAGCAGCGCATTGCGGACTACGACCTGAAGGAATACGAGATGCCGATCAACCAGCAGAGCGGCATCCACACGGCGCTGGCGGACCTGCCGCTGTCGGTGCCTTTCGATTCCGTGAAGCATTACGAGGACTACATCGCACGGCTGCATCAGATCCCGCGCGCCCTTTCGCAGACCACGGAAGTATTGAAGGCCGGGGTGAAGGACAACCTGATGCCGGTGAAGTTTCTGATCGAGAAGATTCCCGGGCAGTGCCAGGGCATCATCGAGGCCAACCCGTTCCTGACGCCGACAAAGAAATTTCCCAAGGATTTTTCGCCCGAGGATCAGAAGCGCCTGACCGGGCAAATCACGGCAGCCATCAACAACGATGTGGTCCCAGCGTACCGGCAATTTGCGGCGTTTATTCAGAGCGACTACGCGCCGCACGGGCGCACCACGCTCTCGATCATGTCTTTGGCCGATGGAGCGAAACGCTACCAGAACGACATTTACGGACGCACGACGACGCACTTGACCGCAGAGGAGATCCACCAGATCGGACTGCGCGAGATCGACCGCATCCAGGCGGAAATGCTGGTGATCGCCAAGAAGCAAGGCTTCAACGATCTGGAATCGTTCCGCGCCTGGATCAAAGCGAACCCCAAGTACAAGCCAACTTCGGCGGAGCAGATTCTGGATGACTTCCGGAAATACATTGCGCAGATGGAGCCCAAGCTGCCGCAACTGTTCGGGCTGCTGCCGAAATCGCCGGTCACAGTGGAGGCGATTCCGGCGTTTCAGTCGACGGCCGCGACCCACTACGTTACCGGAACGCCGGATGGCAAGAGGCCGGGCCGCGTGGTGGTGGCGACCTCGAATTACGCGGAGCGCTCGCTGGTGGATGACGAGGCGGTGGCGTACCACGAAGGAGTGCCGGGGCATCACATGCAGCTTTCCGTCGCGCAGCAATTGACGGGGCTGCCCAAATTCCGCATCCGCGGGCTGTTTTTCAACGCTTACGGGGAAGGCTGGGCGCTTTATTCCGAGGAACTGGGCAAGGAAGTCGGCTTCTACCAGGATCCGGTGTCGGACTACGGGAGGCTCTCGTCCGAACTTTTTCGGGCGGTGCGCCTGGTGGTCGATACCGGCATTCACGCGAAAGGCTGGAGCCGCGAGCAGGTGGTGGAGTTCATGCGCAAGTCCGGCGCAGTGGATGAGCCGACGATCCAGACGGAGACGGATCGCTACATTTCGTGGCCGGCGCAGGCGCTCAGCTATAAGTTGGGCCAACTGAAGATTCGCGAGCTTCGCGACCGCGCCCAGAAACAGTTGGGGGCGAAGTTCGACATCCGCGCCTTCCACGACGAAATTCTGGATGGCGGCGCGTTGCCGCTGGACCTGCTGGAAACCCGCACCGACCAGTGGATTGCGGGGCAAAAAGCCAACTAATCTGTGGTGCTGCTGTTTCTGTTCAGAGAAGGGTGAGGATTCATGCGCCTGTTGACATGGGTTTTGCTGGCCGCGTTCGTGGCAGTTCCGGCATTCTCGCAAGGTCGAATGCCTGACGCGCCGCTGCGGATCGAAATCTCGTTTCCGGAAGCGGCGAGTGCCAGAGCGCTGGATGGACACATCCTGCTCGGCATCTCCACCGACAAATCATCGGAGCCGCGGTTTCAATTGCTGGAAGAGGAAGCTTCCAGCGCGCAGTTCTTCGGCCTGGACGTGGACAATTGGAAGCCGGGCGCGCCGGCGGTGATCGACTCGACGACGCTGGGCTATCCGCTGAGGAGCCTCGATCAGCTTACGGCCGGCGATTACTACGTGCAGGCGGTGCTGAATATTTATGAGACCTACCACCGGGCGGATGGGCACATCATCAAGCTGCCGCCGGAGATGGGTGAAGGCCAGCAGTGGTTCGTCAAGCCGGGCAACTTGCTGAACAGGCCGCAGCGTATCCACCTGGACCCGCAATCCGGCGACGTGATCCATATTTCCCTGACCGAAAAAATCCCACCGGTCGCCGCCCCGAAAGACACGAAATACATCAGGCACATTCGGATCGAGAGCAAACTGCTGAGCGCGTTCTGGGGCCGCCCGACGTATCTGGGAGCGACGGTACTCCTGCCGGAAGGTTTCGATGAGCATCCGAACGCGCACTATCCGGTGCTGGTTCATCAAGGCCATTTCGAGCCGGACTGGGAGTTTTTTGCGGCAGAAATTCCGATTGATGCGAAAGGGGATGAGCTTGAGCGCTACCGCTACGCGAACCGCTTCTATTCGGACTGGACTGCGGGCCGCCTGCCGCGCATGTTGCTGGTGAGCATTCAGCACGCGAATCCTTATTACGACGATTCGTACGCGGTGAACTCGGCGAACGTGGGCCCCTATGGCGACGCGATCACCCGGGAATTGATTCCGGAGGTGGAGAAGCGTTTCCGCGGCATCGGACAATCGTGGGCGCGGGCGCTGGAGGGCGGCTCGACCGGCGGATGGGAAGCCGCTGCTTCGCAGATTTTCTATCCGGACTACTACAATGGCGCGTACTGCTACTGCCCGGACCCGATTGATTTTCGCGCGTACCAGCTTGTTAACTTATACCAGGACAAAAACGCTTTTTACGAACGAGGCCCGTTTGGAACGGTTCCGCGGGGAGAAATGCGCACAGCGACCGGGGAGATCGTCGCGGTGATGGAGCCAACCGTGCGGCGGGAAGAAGTGATGGGGACACACGGCCGTTCGACGGAGCAATTCGGGATTTGGCAGGCGGTGTTCAGTCCCGTTGGGGAGGATGGGTATCCCAAGCCCATCTGGAATCCCGCGAGCGGCGCCATTGATCCCGAAGTGGCGAAGTACTGGCAAGAACATTACGACCTGCGCTACATCTTGCAGCGAGATATCGCCACGCTCGGCCCCAAACTGGTCGGGAAGTTGCATTTCGCCGCAGGGGACATGGACACCTGGTATCTCAACAATGCGGTGCACCTGATGCGGGACTTCACCGATTCGCCGCAAAACCCCTTTCGAATCGCGGACTACGAGTTCAGCCCGCGCAAGCCTCATTGCTATGAGGGTGGAGGCGACATTTCGAACGCAGAGAGTGCGGGGACCAAGTATCAGCGGATTATGCCGCAGATTGCAAAGCACATGCTGGCGACGGCACCAGCGAGAGCCGACACGAGCTGGCGTTACTGAGGGGCGGTGGAAAGCAAAAAAGGGCTTTCCTTCTGGACCGCTCTAGTGCAAAATCCGCGTACTGGCGGGCGTCCCCCTTGTAACCCGCATGTTAAAACTAGCGTCTTAATAGTACAGAGGCTGTTAATTAGCCTCTGGGGAGTTCGCCCATGCGTAAAGCGATTCTTGTTGGACTGGCTACGTTCAGCCTTTCGTTGGTTGCGCATGCGGCGCAACGCGGGGCCGCTCCGGCGATCCCTGCAGCAGCCGCTCCTGCGATGCGTGCGATGCCCGCGGCCGGTGCCCCAGCGCATGCTCCGGTAATTACTGGCAGCCATCTCGCGTCCCCGCACGGCCCCACAACTGCAAATCGCGTTCCCGTTCATGGCAATGCTTCTCTGGTTCATCCTGCGGCGCGGGGAACGGTGCCGGGCGCGAAGTCCTCGGCACTGCCGCGGAAGGCGACGACCATGACGACGGGCGGGTTTCCGGTCGTGCCGTCCGCGAATCAAGGGAAAAAACCCTTCATACCCGGGTTCCTTCCTGGGGACACCTTCAGCGGGCAATCCTGCAGCTTTGGGAATTGCTATCCAGTGCCGGGATTCGGATTTGACTACGAGCATTTCTTCGCCGTGCATCCTAATTGGGGAAAGTTTCACCCGGTCTCGGGCGTTGTGATCCCAGGGTGGGGTGGCGGTTTCTACTACCCGGTACCGTATTATTCGGAATCGACGCCGCAGGAAGGCCAGGAGGAGAGCGCGTCTGCGCCAGCGGAGCAGCAGGAATCGAATGTTCGCACTTCGGTGCCTGGGCCGGAGGACACCGCTCCGACGACAAGCCGCTCCTATGCCCCCTACGCGCCGGCGCAACCGGTGGAAGAGTATGTTTTCGTGAAACGGGACGGGACGCGGATTTTTGCGGTGGCGTACTCGCTGGCGAAAGACAGGCTGCAATACATAACGAAGGAAGGCCTGCGCCGGACGTTACCGCTGGATGCGCTGGATTACGACGCGACCATGAGGTCCAACGAGGAACGCGGGAACACCGTGAATCTGCCAGGGATGCCGCCCGCCGCCATGGCGATGGTGAGGTAGACTGGGCGGCATGGAGCACGTGGCGCGGGAATCGGACTGATTGTTTCGTTTTGCATGAGCACCGGCTGAAGCTACGCCCTCCCGAGAGCTATGGGTGAGATGGCCTCTAGGCTTTGCGTATCGGATCGGGCATCACGTAGCCCGAGGTGGCAGGCAAACCAGCGCGTTCCAGTTGAATGGTGCTGTGTTCGATTCCAAACTCTTCGAGTTTCTTGCGAATATTGGTGAGGACTTTCTCGCATTGATCCATGTGCATGTCTGGAACTCGCGCGTGGCAACTCATGGCGTTATGGTTGCCACCGAGCGACCAGATATGAACGTCGTGAACTTCCTGCACGTGCTCGATCGTCAAGATCGCGCGCGCTACCTCTTCCACACCGAGTCCTGCCGGCCGCCCTTCCAAAAGAATGTGAGCGGACGCGCGGAGAATTCCGAGGGAGGAATAGAGAACCAGCAGGCCGATTGCCAGGCCGAGCAACGGATCGATCCATTGCCGGTGGGTATAACCGATTAAGACTGCGCCGACGATGATGGCGATGTTGGAGAGCGCATCGCCGAAATTGTGAATAAGGATGCTGCGCAGATTCAGGTCGCCGCGCCCGCGCACCAGGGCCAGAGTGATGCCGCCGTTGACCGCCAGGGCGGCTAGGGAGGTCCAGATCATCCAGCTTTCGACGACTGCTACAGGCGAACGGAGCCGTTCGACGGCCTCGTAGCCCAGCCACATTGACAGCAAAATCAGCAGCAAGGCATTGGTAAAGGCGGCAAGGGTACCAGCACGATGGTAGCCGTAGGTTTTATCGTGGTCCGCCGGCCGTTGCGCCCACTTCATCGCCAGCCAGGAAATGCCGAGGGCCGGAACGTCGGAGAGGTTGTGAACCGCGTCATTGAGAAGGGCGACGGAATGGCCCATCCAACCGCCGAGAATTTCCGCAAGCACCAATCCGAGCGTCGCTGCCATTGCCCAGGCCAGTACAGAGGGCCGCATCGTAGGATGGGCGTGTGCGCGATTGTGGCCGTGGCTGTGAACATGAGCATGGTCAGGCTCGTGCTCGTGAGCGTGGCCTCCGCCGCGGCTGTGGGTGTGCATCGTTCCCATTCTAAGTCCATCTGCGACGGGCGGGGACATCTCTTACCCGGGCTTGTTGGATGGTTGACAACACGCGCCCGTGATTCCGTTGACGCTACCCCTGGCCGCTGCCACTATCTCAAAAGAGGCGAATTCCTCCGCATTTTGCGGAGGTGTCGAGGTCGGCTAAAAGCAGTTTGACGGACAATGACGGCTCCTATCGCCAGATTAAGTTTTTGGGGCGTTCGCGGCTCGACGCCGACGGTCGATCCCGCCACGTGGCGCTTTGGCGGAAACACGCCCTGCCTTGATTTTGTGGCGCCGGATGGCACGCAGTTCATCCTGGATTGCGGAACCGGCTTGCGCGCGCTTGGAAATCGCTGGGCCGGGCAGAATTCGCACCCGACACAAAGCCACGTTTTCGTGACCCACTATCACTGGGATCACATTCAAGGGCTGCCGTTTTTCTCTCCGTTATACGTGGAAAAGAACGAATTTCAGTTCTACAGTTTCCGATCCAAGTTTTTGGGGCGCGATTCGTTGCGCCAGGTTCTGGAAACGCAGATGGCTTTGCCGTATTTCCCGGTGGATTTTTCAGCCATGAGCGCACGGCGGAAGTTCCGCGAGGTCGAAAACGGCGAGTCCTTTCCGGTGGGCGAAAACCAGGTGACGGCGCGGTGGCTGAATCATCCGCAGGGATGCATGGGTTTTCGCATCGAGACTCCGGCGGGCACGATTGTTTACGCCACGGATAATGAACCCGGCGATCCGGCACTCGACAAGAATTTGCGCGAACTCGCCGCAGGAGCGGACATTTTTGTGAATGATGCGCAGTTTACGCCGGCGCAGCTGGCCGGTACGCGCAAGGGATGGGGGCATTCGTCGTGGCGCGAAGGAGTGCACATTGCGCGGGAAGTGAATGCCAAGACGCTGGTACTATTCCATCACGATCCGGATTCCACGGACCGGGTTGTAGACGGGATCCTGCGCGATGCACGCGAAGAGTTCGACTCTGTGTTTGCGGCGAGCGAGGGAATGGTGATTACGCTGGGTGCGCCGGGCGAGTCGGTGCAAGCGCACATGCCGCACGCGCGGGCATCGATGCGGCGGGAAGCACAGTTCCATGCCTGCGTGAGAGGGCTAACGGCGGAGGGCAAGGAGTTCAGCGAGGAAACTACGCTGCGGGACGTGGCGTTGCAAGGGGCGCTGCTTTCGCTGAAACACGCGCCACGGCTGCAATCCGAGCTTGAAGTGGCGCTCGAAACGCCCAGCGCGGACGGCGTGCAACAGATGCGCCTGCGCGGGTACGTGGTACGGCTCGAAGCCGGAGTGGAAAAAGGAACGACCGGGGTAGGCGTGGTCTTTACGGATTAGGGCGAACCGCAGTTCCGCGCTTCGCCGGTGAACCCAACTTCAGTTCAGTTCGGCAAGTTTTTTGTCCAGGTGAGCCAGTGCTGCTTCCAAGGATTTGCGGTGATTGGGATTGGTAGCGCTTTCGAGGCTGTTCAAGATGCGCGTGCGTGAGAGTGCAAGCCCGCGCCGTTCCTGCTCTTTCCTGACCTGCTCGGCCGACTTCTGGCCCTGACCTCTGTCATCTGCCACGGTTTTCCTGTCTTCCACCTGGGATTCCACGTCTTTGCTTTCCCAACCGCGTGCCATACCAATATCTTAACAAACGGCCGACAGGAGTGGCCGAACGATTTTCAATTTTGTTGCGAAAGGAGGCTTCACGCCTTAGCGGCGCGGTGTTTTTTCGCGGGCAGGGCAGCCAGGTTGGCCTGGCGCAGGGACTCGGCGGCCAGCCGCGCGAAGCGCTCGGCGAAAAGTCCGCGATAAATGAATTCGGCTCTGCGCTCGCCCCAGCGCACAATAAGCGACCAGTGGTCGGCGACGGGCCTGACGGTCAGGTCGGAAATTTCGCCGGTAGCAATGGTCACCAACGGATCGAAATTCTTATCGAGCGCCCAGGACTGCGCGGGAGAAACAAAAAGCTGTACAGCGAGCAGGCCGGCATTGCCGCCATCGATTTCCCCGCCGCTGACCACTGTTTGCGCGCCAAGCTCCTTGGCTTTGCGATCCGTCGGGGAATCGAGTTCCGCCGGCGGCAGCAGGATAGAGACGACGAAGAGCACGAGGCCGAACAGCGCGGTGAGGTAGCCGCTCCACAGACTGAGCGGAAGAATCACCAGCGCGGCGCCGGTGCAACCCATCAGAAAACGGAGGAGGGACCAGGCGCGTTCATTGCGGTGCAACGCGAGCAGCTGGGGCGACTTGTGCGCCAATGCGAAGAAGGCGGCGCCGACGGCATTCTTGGCGCGCGCGAAGGCGGTTTCGTCTTCGGAAGTGATGGCTCTAGGTGTGGTGCTCATAGTGTAACGGTTCCGTTATTTTACATCAGGCTGCAAGCCGGGGATGTCTCTCATTCTAGCGAAAGCGCGGCGGACGTGGGGAATGGTGATGGAGCCGCCGACGACCAAGGCTACGTTCAGGGCATCGATGACCTCATCGCGAGACCAACCGACCTCTCCGACGCGGGCCAGATGGTAGGTAATGCAGTCGTCGCAGCGGAGCACCATCGATGCTACTAAGCCCAGCAATTCCTTGGTTTTAGTGTCGAGCGCGCCGGGTTCGTAGGCCTGGTGATCGAGCGCGAAAAACCGTTTCATGTTCAGGTGACCGCAGCCGAGAATTTCCTCGTTAAGTTCGCTGCGGAACTTCTGAAAGTCTTCCAGGCGATCGGCCATGTCTCCTCCATCACCTCCGGGCAAACAGGGTAGCACGCCCAGGCGGCCGACCGGGACGGAAGAGCGAGGCTTCACCGGCAAAAGTGGTCGTCGGCCGCGGTACCAGCGTTACCTCAATGCGCCGCCATCTCGGTACAGGAACTCGCTGTCGCATTCGTTTCCGCGTTGATCAGGAATGGAGGCTGCTTTTCCAGTGCGAACATCTGGAGTAGAATCGGGGCGTTAGCGAGCGACGGCATGGAGGAAACCATGCATGCCGACCGAGTGGAAGTTTCGTGGGGTGCGGCCAAGTCGAACTGGCTGGTGCGGATTGAAGCGGGCGAAGAGGCCATCCGGCGTCATTGCAAGATGCCGAAGGACGCCGACGAGAAGACTCTACACTCCTTGGCGAAGAAGACTGTTCAAGAAGAAGGCTACGACGCGGATGTTATAGAGGTTCGGATTCACCGATAGTCCCGGGTGGGGACCCCGCGAAAAACGACGGTTCTCAAAATGACAACGCCTCAGACAGGCGGCGGGTTGGAGAGGCGGGCTAGCGGACTCGCCTTGCCGTTCGGGAGAATGGCGCTCCCGGAGGACGGGGGAATCGTCTATAATGCCGGGCACTTATGGCTACGGCACAGCAGACACATGAAACGGCGTGGTCGGCGCGGTTGGCGTTCGAGCTGAGCGGGAACGATCAGGCGGTGCAGGCGCTGGTTGCGGGATTGAGCGAGGAACAGCTGAACTGGCAGCCGGCGGCGGGGGCGTGGAGCGTCGGGCAGTGCCTGGAGCATTTGTGCATCACGAATGAAAGGTATTTGGCGCCGATGGCGGCAGCGCTGGAAGGGAAAGCAGATGCGCCGGTGGAGGAGATCCGGCCGGGCTGGGTGAGCGGGTGGTTTCTGAAGAATTTCGTGGAGCCGTCGCCGAGTGGACGAAAGGTGCCCGCGCCGGGAAAGATTCGGCCGCCGGCGCGAGTGAGAGCGACAGTGCTGGAGCGGTTTTTGGCGAGCAACAAGGCGTGCCGGGAACTAATTGTGCGGGCGCGGAGCAAGGACGTGAACCAGATCCGGTTCTGGAACCCGTTGGCGCCGGGGGTGCGGTTCACCGTGGGAGTGGGATTCGAGATCATTGCAAGTCACGAGCAGCGGCATTTGCTGCAAGCGGAACGGGTGAAGGATGCGGCGAATTTTCCCAGGTAGTTGCGTGGCGGGAAGAAGTTAGTTGCTCGACGGTATCGAAGACACAAGAATAGAAAAAACGAGGGTGGCAGCCGCGGGAAATTGTGCCGGGATTCCTCCGCGGCGTGCCGACGTTCGCGCGGACGCGAAGGGAAGAAAAGAATCGGCCACTCCGGTCGCGATGACAGAAAGCGAAACGTACGGGGAATTGCGGACTGAATCAAGACCCATCAGCCGAAGGCCGTGCGCAGCCTGGACACCTATTTCCAACTGAGGATGTGAAGGGCGACGGCGTCAGCGGAGAGGTAGATGCGGACGCCGTGTTTTGCGCCGGGCTCATCCGCATGCCAAGCGGTGAGAGGCGCGCCGGTCTGTTCGTCCACCTCGGTTTCCTGATGAGCAGACCAGTCGGAGGGCATAAGGATCTGCAGGCGGGCGATGAGATCGCGGAAGCGGGTTTCGGCGGCCGATCCGGAAGCTTCCTGCCAATAGCAGATGAATTCCGTAATGGAGTCACTGGCGGCGGATGCTTTCTTCACGAAACAATCTTTCGCGGAGGGAAGCTTGGCGGGGGGATCGCCGGCGAAGTTTGTGGCGCGGGCTTCGAAAGCTTTCTTGAGAGCCTGGCAAAATTCGTCGCAGCCCGTGTTTCCGGAGCTGACACCGGCTGGGAGGGATTGTGCCGGCTTGGCGGGTGTGGGCGAGAGCAAAGTGTGGCGGAGGAGATAAGGAGAAGTGAGCGAATTGACAATGAGGTAGATTTTCGCGGAACCGTCGGCCTGCTTGGCGAGTTCCAAGTGGAGAGGACATTGGCCGATGTAGGGACCTTCGGTGGGAGTGGGTTCGCAATCGGGAGGGCCGGCATCCACGTAGCGATTGTCGCCGGGAGTTTTGATAGTGAAGTGCCAGGAAGGATTAAGAAGTTTGAGATCATCGAGGGCACGGGCATACCAGTTGGTGGCATTGCCAAACGGGATCTGGGCGTAACAGATGAGCATAGGGACGTTGTTGGCCCAGGTGGACATCGAGCAGGGCACCTTTGTGGATTCGGTGGAGACTTCAGGAAAGGGAATGGCGTGCGCGGTGTACCCACGGAAGTCGGTGGAGGCGCTATCGAGAATGTTCTGGATGCTGGAGCAGAGCTGATCTTTACACTGGGCGCGAAGGGTGCAGGGCAGGACGAAGAACAGTGAGGAGAGAAGGAAAGAGGTAGCGCGTGTCATAGAAGTTTGGATGCGAAAAGCGGGGCAGGATGGGATTGGCCCGCGCTACTGAGATTGCGCCCGAGATGGAGAGGCTGTCAAATCGGAGGAAAGTACAGCCGGAAGCCAGGTCATTCTTTTACCTGGACGATCTGACCGGCATCGACCATAACGACGCGATGATCGCAGCGCACGCGGACCTTGGTGCCGTACTGCGTGGGGAAGACGGCCAGGACGATCCCTTCGGACATATAGCCATCGACGGTACGGACGACGACGGTATCGCCCTTCTTTAAGGTGAGCCTGCGGTCGCCTGGATCTGGGTCAGGCATCGCTACCTCGCTGTGTTAGGCCCTCAATATGGGGAAAAAAATCGCCGCAACAGTTCCAATGGCGAGATTTTAACATTTCGGCATCACGATTCCCTGACGAATTGCAATATGTGGGGCCTACACGAAACCGATGAAGCGGCCGGCGGTGACGATGGCGGTCCAGAGGAGGAGGGACAGAGCGCCGGAGAGTTTTGCGCCGATGGGGATAGCGCCGCGGTCGTCCCAAGCAGAAAGATGATGATAGGCGACGAAATGGAAGATGAGCGCTTGCACGCCGGCAAGCAGGATCAGGAGAAGTTTCATGCGAAAGGCGGGATTGTCGTAAAGTTTCACGGCTTCGGAGGAGAACAGCAAAGCGCCGGTTATGACCTGGACGGCGAAGGCGGACCAGATCCAGGGAAGCAGGCGGCGCGCGAGATCGGAGACGCGGGCGCGGCGCAGCGTCCAGCCAAGAAGGCGCAGATCGAGGGTGGCGACGGAAACGACGAGCACAGCCATGCCGAGAAGATGCACGGTTTCAATCGCGGGGAAGAGCCAGAGGGATTGCCGGATGCTCGAGCCGACGTGAGTCTGGTCGAGCCACTTGCAAAGGGCGAGGGCGTCGATGGAGGCTATGGCGCCCCCAGGAGCGTGCGGCCGTCGGGAAGAATAATTTTCCCGAGGGACATGTAGGGCGAGCCGTCTTTGGCGACGAAGCCCTGGATGGTGACCTTGTCGCCTGTTTTGACGGTATCGGGCGTCCAGCCGCCGTGGCGAGTGAGCATGCCGAGACTGCCCATTTCACATTTCCAGTTGGTGGTTTTGCCCTTGTCATCGGTCAAGTCGGCGTAGATGTAGGAGTGCGGATTGATGAATTGAAAATCGGTGACGACGCCGGACATTTTGACGGTATGGGTGGTGTCGAACGCCGCGAGTCCGTGGTGCGCCAGGAGAGCGGGCGCAGCGGAGAGCAAGGTCGCGACAGCGAGAAACAGAAGCGGCCGGCGAAGCGGATGTGGCGTTCGCAACATGAGTTCGTTCTCCCGAGGGCCGGTTACTGTGTGCTGGAGACAAAAGTTTAGCACGGGCGGATGGAGCGGATCCGGTAGAATCGTGCGGCGAATCGAAAAAGGCAGCGGCAATGCGGGGGAGAAGGGGGTGCAACGATGAGTGCGACGCAGAAGGAAAAAGGGGAGCGGTTTCTGGCGCTACATCAGGGACCGGGAGCGTTTGTGATTGCGAATCCTTGGGACATCGGGTCAGCAAAGATTCTGGAAGGAATGGGATTTCCGGCACTGGCGACGTCGAGCGCGGCGTCGGCGATGGCGATAGGCAAAAGGGATGGGGCGCTCTCGCGCGAACAAGCGCTGGCGCATGGGCGTGCGATTGCGGGCGCAACGGATGTGCCGGTGTCGGCGGATTTGGAGAACGGGTTCGGGGACGCGCCGGAAACAGTGGCGGAGACGGTGCGATTGGCGGGCCAGGCGGGGCTGGTGGGGTGCACCATTGAAGATTCGACGGGCAGCGCGGAGAAGCCCGTTTACGACTTGGAATTCGCGGCGGAACGGATTGCCGCGGGGGCGAAGATGGCGCGGGGGTTGGGTTTTCCCTTTTTACTGACGGCGCGGGCGCACAATTTGTTGTACGCGAATCCGAGTATCGACGAGACCATTCGGCGATTGCAAGCATATGAACGGGCAGGGGCGGATGTGTTGTTTGCGCCGGGATTGCCGGATCTGGCGGCGGTGCGCAGCGTGTGTGGGGCGCTGTCGAAACCGTTCAACTTCATGGTGGGGCTGAAGGGGAAATCGTTTTCGGTGAAGGATCTGGCGGAGGCGGGAGTGCGGCGGATCAGCCTGGCGACGTCGCTGTATCGCGCGGCAATGACGGGATTGGCGGAGGCGGCGCGCGAGCTGCTGGAAGGGGGAAACTTCGGATTTGTGGAGCGTGGCGTGGCAACGGCGGATTTATTGAAGCTGATGAGGATTCAGTAATCGGAGCCGATTTCGCGCCCGGCCAATTGCGAGGGTTTCCTCGGCGGGATGGATGTAAATCCCGGGGTGCCAGTATTTCGTCGTGGGCAGCGAGGCTGCTACAATGCGCAGATTTGAAGCTTGCCAAAGGAGAAACTGAATGACGGAGAATAGTCTTCCGAACCCAGATCAAATTTTGCAGGTAGGCCTGGGATTCTGGGCCTCGAAAACACTGTTGAGTGCCGTGGAGATGGAAGTCTTCACGGAACTGGCCAAGCAGGCGGAGGATCTGGAAACGCTGCAGGGGCGTTTGGGAATTCATCTGCGAGCGGGACGCGATTTTTTCGACGCGCTGGTGGCGCTGGGATTTCTGCGGCGGGTGGAGGGCAAGTACGCAAACACACCGGCGACGGACCTGTATCTCGACAAGCACAAGGCCAGCTACATGGGCGGAATTCTGGAAATGGCCAACCAGCGGCTGTATGAACACTGGGGTCATCTGACGACGGCGCTGCGCACGGGAAAACAGCAAAACGAGGCAATGAATGGGAAGGGCTCGCCGTTCGAGGCGCTTTACGCGGATCCGGCGCGGCTGAAAACGTTTCTTGCGGCGATGAGCGGAATCAGCCGCGGTGCGAACATGGCCATTGCGAAAAAAGCGCCTTGGGGGAAGTACCGTACGTATGTGGACGTGGGAACGGCACAGGGCGATTTAGCGGTGCAGATCGCGCTGGCGAATCCGCATTTGCAGGGGATGGGATTCGATCTGGCGGAAGTGGGACCGATCTTCGAGGAGTATGTGCAGAAGAACGGACTAAACGGGCGGCTGCGCTTTTATCCGGGAAATTTCTTCCAGGATCCGCTGCCGAAAGCGGATGTGATTACGATGGGGCACATCCTGCACGACTGGAATCTGGAGGAGAAGAAGATGCTGTTGCGGAAAGCGCATGAGGCTCTACCGGCAGGCGGGGCGGTCGTGATTTACGAGTCGATTATCGACGACGACCGTTCGAAGAATGCGTTCGGCCTGCTGATGAGCTTGAACATGCTGATTGAAACGCCGGGCGGCTTCGACTATACGGGGCAGGACTGCGTGGGTTGGATGAGAGAAGCGGGATTCCGCGAGACGCACGTGGAGCACTTACACGGACCCGAATCGATGGTGGTCGGCATCAAGTAGAAAGGAAGAGCGGCGCACAGGAGGACAGCGCCCTGGTGTGCGCGCGAGGCGGCTATTGTGCGAACGATCCTTCGTTGGGCTTGAGCTTAATCTGCACCTGGACCGTCGGTTTGGCAGGTTTTGGCTGGCCGATCGACACTTTTTGGCTTTTGCTATTGAAGCCGGGTGATTTGGCTTCGATCACGTACTTCACGCCGGGTTCGAGCCAAAATTTGGCGTAGCCGTTCCCGTCGACGTGTGAGGACTTGGAGGATCCATTACCGCCGGCCGGTTTGACGGTGACGTCGCTTGCGGGCAGAGGGATATTGACCGGGTCGACGACCTGGACGATCAGAGTCGGCGGGCCATCGTCGGCAGCGGCAGGAGTAGCGGTACGGCCGAGACCTAGAACCAAAAGAAAAAGAGTCAGCATGAGGGCACCTTAGGAGCGTTTATCGTACCTGAATCGCCGCGGCGTTGTCAGTGGTGCGAGGGGGCGTGCGAGTGGCGGGGAAAGCTGCCGGTGAGCTTGCGAAGGAAGCCGTGGAAGCGGTGGATGCCGCCGCTTTGGGGCAGGAACATGTAGGGGCATTCACCGGGAACGACGCTGATGCCACGGTCCCGGCAGAATTCGATGGCCTTCGCACTGACAGCACCTTGACCACCACCGCGATACATCCAGACGCGGCGGATTCCGGCTTCGGCGCAATCCTGGACGACGTTCTCGGTGATTTGCGGAGAAGTCATGAGCAGGGCCGCGTCGACGGAAGGCTCGATGTCTTGGACGCGCGAGAAGCATTTCCGGCCGAGTACCGCCGGGAGAGCGGGATTCACGGGAACGACGTCGTAGCCGCGGTTGGAGAGTTCTTTGAAGAGCAGGACACTGAGGTTATGCGGGTCGTGGGAAATCCCGACGATGGCAATGCGCTTTTGGGCGAGGAAATCGTGAATCGCGTCGAGCGAGGCGTGCGGGGTGGGCATAGCAAGCTCCTTTTAGGGATGCCGAGTGCTGGTTCGATGGGCCGGGATGACGCTTCAATATGCTGAGTTGCGAGGCGAGTTGTCAGTGATTGTGGACACCGCAGGAAACCGGCAGCTGAGAGAAAAAGGTGAGGGCGAAAAAGAAGGGCGCGATAGCCTTGCAGCTTTCGCGCCCGCTTTTTTTGTGCCGCGAAGTGCTTGAGGCTTTGCGGCGCAAGTGGAGACAGGGTAAGGCGGGGGAAGGCGCGGGGCAATGGAGTGGTTGCAAAAACCCTGTGGAAGCCTGTGGGGAAGTGTGCAAAACGAGGAAAACGCAGGGGTGCGGAGGCGTTTGGCCCTTACAGCACTAAGGCGTTAGAAGGATGGCGCTTAGTGCTTGTCGGAGGACCAGTTGCCCAGGGCGACCAGGTCGTAGGAAGAACCTGAGCCGTTGGGCTTGACGCTGACGATGTGCTGTTTTTCTTTGCTTCCGGCTTTAAAGAGCAAGCCGCCGGGATCAGGCTTGTCGTCGCCGCAGGTGAGGGTGCTGGAATCCTTTTTATTGGCACTGGCACCGGATGTTGCGGATGCGTGGGTGCAGTCGAGGACCTTGCCGTATTTGGCGAGGGCCTTCTTGTAAAAGGCGGCGACTTTTTCGGGGGAGTCCGCGGAGTCCATTTTGACGACAGCGAGCTTAAATCCGGAGCCACCGCCCCAGAGGCCGAGACGCGCGGCCTGGGAATCGCTATCGTCCTTATGCGGAGTGGAGCCGGGGTAGAAGGGGAGGCCGACGTCGGAAGAGGAGGCCTTACCGCTGACAATGATCCCGGCGCCGTCTTTTTGGGGTTCCTGCTGCGCGAGGGCAGGAATGGCAAAGAGTGCGGCGACGAGGATGGGAGAGAAAAGACGGATACGTGTGGACATAGGTTCCCCCTGTCGTAGTTTACGCAAACGCGGGTAAGGAAGTTTCCGACGAGGAACAGCTTACTGGAGTGGGGTAGGGATGCCGGCGCGGGCGAGGAAGAGGCCAGGACGGGCGCCGGTGGGCTTGCCGTGATCCCAGACGAGAGTGCCGTTGACGAAAACTCTTTCGATGCCGACAGCGAGCGCGAACGGATTGGTATAGGTGGCGCGATCGATAACGGTATTCGGATTAAAGAGAACGAGGTCGGCGACGTTGCCCTGTTTTATTATGCCGCGATCTTTCCAGGCCAGGCGTTGCGCAGGCAGGCCAGTCATTTTGTGCACAGCTTCGGGAAGCGTGAGCCAGTGCTTTTCGCGGACGAACAGGCCGAGGACGCGGGGAAAGGTTCCGGCGCCGCGCGGATGAGACGACCCGATGCCGCCGTCGCTGGCGACCATGACCCACGGTTGCTGATAGAAGGCCTGGATGTCCGGCTCGATCATGGACTGGCCGATAATGATGGCTTCCGTGTTGGCGGCGTCGCCTTCGCGGATCAGACGAATAAACATATCGACATCGGAAATGTTGGCGGAACTGGCGAGATCGGCGATGGTGTGTCCGGCATATTCGGGATGCGGTGTGAATTCGGTGATGGTGATGTGGGAGGCGCCGCCGACGTCGGCGAGGGCTTTCGCGACGCTCTTCGGATTTTCGTACTGCTTATCGGGGACGGTGACTTTCAGGTCGGAGTGCCAAGCGTCGTAGGGGTAGCAGTCGGCGAGGAAATCGACGCCACGATTGCGGGCGGCTTCGATGACCTTGATATAGGCGGCGGCTTTGCCTTGCACGCCGACGGTGCCGAGCTTGATGTGGGAGTGCTCGATGGGAATGTGGGCCTTTTCGCCGATGGTGATTTCTTCGTTGAGAGCGTCGAAGGCTTTGTCGGCTTCGTCGCGGATATGAGTTTCGTAGATGCCGCCGCTGGCCGCGGCAACTTTGGCGAGGGCGACAAGTTCGTCGGTGCTGGAGTAGCTGCCAACCTGGTATTCGAGGCCAGAGGAGAGCCCGAGGGCGTTCTGGGACATGGCGTCGGCGACGAGTTGCTGCATTTTGGAAATTTCGGCGGGAGTGGCGACACGCTTGAAATCTTTGCCCATGACTTGTTCGCGAATGGTGGCGTGACCGGCGAAGGTGGCGACGTTGAGCGAAGTGTGAAGCTGCTGAATTTTGCGGACCCAATCGCTGATGGGCCAGGGAGAATCGCCGTCTGGGCCGATGACGAGCGTGGTGATGCCCTGGGCGATTTGAGTTTCGGCGAGGGGATCGGTGAAGAGGCCTTCTTCGGAATGATTGTGAATGTCGATGAACCCGGGAGCGAGGACGAGGCCTTTGGCGTCGTAAGTGAGTTCGCCCGGGGCAGGTTGGAGACTGCCGATGGCGGTGATGCGGCCGTTAGCGACGCGGACGGAGGCTGGGCGGAGTGGGGAGCCGGCGCCGTCGGCGAGTTGAGCGTTGAGAATGAGGAAGGAGTTGGCCGTTTGTTGCGAAAAGAGGGGAAGAAGAGCGAAGACGGCCAGGACGAGAAGGCCTGGGGCTGCAAAAGAGTAGCGGGGATGCATGGGATGAAGGTTCCTTATCGAGGGCCGAGTGAGTGCGCGGCCTGAATGAATGCGATGAAGAGAAGATAGCACGGGATGAGGGGTGGATGGGGGCCGCCGCTGATCGAAAGGTGAAGAGACTGCGGGAGCAAGCTGGAGCAGTCCCGCACTCCAAAATTAGAAGGTAACTTCGGTCAGGGCTTTGCGAGCCAGGTCGGCGGCGCCGGGTTTGCCGGCCAGGGTGAGTTCAGCCCATTCGGCGGCGGCGTGGGAGATGCGCACGGCTTCGGTGGTTAGGGATTCGGGTCCGCCGGAATCGGAGTTGCCGAAGAAGATGCGGTCCATCGGGCGCGACGCGATCGTGCGATTTTTCGTGTACTGCCCGGGGACGGCCATCATCATGGCGTGGCCGCGGCGATAAACCTGGATTTCGACGGGATCGACGCGGAATTCTGGAAGCAGTTTCTGGAACTGCTTAAGGCACTTGCCGGCGAACTCCTTGCAGTCTTCGTCTTCGAGAAGCATCTCGCGTTCGGATTCGCGAAGCGTGGTGTAGAAGGTGAGGATTTCGTATTTCGGGCGGTAGCCGGGCTGATTGCGGATGGTCCAATCGGCGACGATGAAATCGGTGAAGGAATTCCCGGGGCACCAATTGTCGTAGCCTTTGCGGTAGATGGGCTTGTCGAAAATCATGTTGACCATGGGGACGGGGGCGTAACGCATGCGGCGCATGGCCTGCTTCTGGTCGTTGGGAAGGCCCGCAACGATGCGCGAAGTGATGAATTTGGGCGCGCAGATGACGGCGACCTTGGCGGAGACGGTGGTGAGCTTGTCCTGTTGGAAGTAAGTGACGCGGACTTCGTTGGCATCGGGAACGACGGCAACGACGGTGGCCCCGCCGAGCATACGTTGGCCGTACTTCGGTTGCATCACTTCGACCAGTTTTTTGGAAATGCAACCGAGGCCGCCGGGGAGAATGACGCGCGTGCTGTCTTCGCCCTTGATGAGGTACTGCGCGTCAAACACGCCGATGTAGGCGGAAGTGTCTTCGGTGACCGCGCCCCAGTTGGACAGGCCGTAGGCGTCCCACCATTTGGCGATTTCGGGTGCGTAATTACTGGTGATTTCGGTGAAGGGCTGGGCGTCGAGTTCGTTGATGTTTTTGCGCGGGTCGAGTTTCATCACGTCGTCGGCAAATTTTTTGAAGCTGGCGACAGTGGCTTTGGAATAAGGGAGCTGGGAAAGGCCGGAGCGCCAGGTGTCGGGCGTGTAGACACCGTTGTCGATGGTGGGATCGGGCATGTCGATGGGGAGCAGATCGAGGCCGATCTCCTTGGCGAGCTGGTCGCCGTAGGAGCCGCGAAAGTCATAGGCGGCGGCGGTGGAGTAGGCCTGGCCGGCGAATTCTTCCTGGTAGGCGTTGCCGCCGAAGTGGTCTTCCTTTTCGAGAAGGAGAAAATCTTTGTTGCGGAGGAAGTAGGCGGCGGAAAGCCCGGCCATGCCTCCACCGATGATGACGACTTCGACTTTGCGGGCGGCGTCGGGCTTGGGGAAGGAGTGGCCGTCGCGGACCTGGTGGCAAATGTTGAAGTGCTCGCCTTGCAGCTTGGTGGCGCGGAAGTCTTCGTCGTCGCGGTTGACGAGGAGCGCGGCATCGATGGGACAGCCGGAGGCGACAGAGCCTGCGACAACAAATTTGATGAAATCACGACGGGAGGGAGAAGAGTTTTCAGTCATAAGTTATCAGTCCTCGATGAATTCGAGAGAATGGATATCGGTTGAGGTTGTTGGCTTCGCTCGGGATGAAGAGTTTAGAAAATGGCGGCATCAGGGACGCTCCAGGAGTTCGCGGGCTTCGGAGCCGATGGTGCGTGTGCGGATGCGGTACCAGATGAGGATGAGAATGACGGAGGCGACGAAGATCAGGGTCGAGATGGCGTTGATTTCGGGGGTGATGCCGCGGCGGAGGCGGGCCCAGATTTCGAGGGGCAGGGTGTTTTCGCTGCCGATCAGAAAGAAGGTGACGGCGATTTCGTCCATGGAGAGCGTGAAGACGAGCAGTCCGGCAGCAATGAGCGACAGGCGAAGATTCGGGAGAGTGATTCGCCAAAAGGTTTGCCAGGGTGTGGCGCCGAGGTCGAGTGAGGCTTCTTCCAGAGCGCGATCCATTTTTTGCAGGCCGGCGAAGAGTTCGGTGGTGGCGACGGAGATGAGCGCGGTGCCGTGGCCGAAGAAAACCAGAGCGAGGCTGCGGGAGAAATGCAACGAGACCGCAAACATTAATAAGGAGAGCCCGGTAATGATGCCGGGGAGGATGAGCGGGAGAAGGACCAGGCGGCGGAAGATGGATTTGCCGGGGAAGTCTGCGCGATCGAGAGCGAGAGCGGCGAGGAGTCCCAGGGTGAGGGAGACGACAACGGCTCCCGCGGCGACGAGGAGACTGTTGAGGACGGAGTCCCAGATGGAGGTGTCGGCGAAGAGTTGCGCGTACCAGTTGAGGGTGAAATGTTTTGGAGGGAAGCCGCCGACGCCGTCGCGATTAAAGGAATAGAGGATGAGGACAAGGATGGGGAGATAGAGGAAAGCGAAGACGGCGGCAGAAAAAACAGCAAGAGCGGACCCACTCTTTGCAAAGGAAGCAAAAGGTAGGCCACCCGTCGATGATTTGGGAGCGGTCATCGGAAGGTCCAGCGCTTTTCGAGGCGTTCGGTCAAGAAGAGAAGAGAGACGGTGAGCAGAAGGATGCACGCGGAGATGGCGGCGCCGAGGGGCCAGTCGTAGGCGGTGCCGAAGAGGCTCTGCACGATATTGGCGACCATGATGCTGGAGGGGCCGCCGACGAGGAGCGGACCAAGGAAATCGCCGAGTGTGAGGACGAAGGCGAAGGTGGCCCCCGCAAGAATGCCGGGAAGGGAGAGGGGGACGATGACGCGGAAGAATGTGGCTCGCGGACTGGCGCCGAGGTCGTGGGAAGCTTCAATCAGGTTGCGCGGGATGTGTTCGAGCGAGGCGTAGAGCGGAAGGAAGACGAACGGCGTGTAGATGTGCGTGAGGGTGAGAACGACGGCGAAGGGGCTGTAGAGGAAGAAGCTGACGGGATCGCGCGTGATGTGGAGATATTGCAGGAAGCCGTTGAGGACGCCGTCGGAACCGAGAATGGTTTTCCAGGCGTAGCCGCGAACGAGATAACTGACCCACAGAGGCACGATGACGAGTTGATAGAGAAGCTCCTTGCGCGGACCGGCGTGGAAGGACATGTAGTAGGCGAGGGGAGAGCCGAGGGCCAGCGACAGGAGAGTGACACCGCTGGCGATCTGCATGGTGCGGAAGAGGACATCGATGTAGACGGGGTTCTGAAAAAGTTTGGCGTAGTTCTGGAGACTCCATTCATGGACGATGAGGCCATCGCGAACGAGCCAGAAACTGTGCGCGAACATGAGGCCGTAGGGCAGAAGAAGGAAAAGCGCGACCCACAGGAGGGGCGGGGCGGAGAGGATGGTCTTGTAGGCGCGGGAGTACATGAAGTCAGTCCGTTTTCGGTTTCGTGGGAGGCTGAGATTGGAAATTCGAAATCCGGGAAGAGAGATCCTTCGCTGCGCTCAGGATGACGATTGTTAGATTGAGATGTGGCATTTGTGAGCGTGGCATCGGATGCTCCTGTCAGTCGCGGACGGGGATAGCGTCGGCGGGTTCGAAGAAGAATTCGTGTTCGCCAGAAAGCGGGCCGCGCGCGGGGATGCGAACGCGAAGGAACTGGCCATCGTTTTCGATTTCAAGCTGCTCGGTGGGTCCGGAAAAGATCTGCTGGATGATGCGGGCACGAAAACGGACGGCATAGGGAGTGGGTACGGCTTGGGAAGCGAGATGGATGGCATCGGGGCGGAGCGAGAAAAGAGCCACGCCATCGGGGAGAGTGACAGGCCAGTTGAGATTGTCGACGGCGGCGATCCCCTGGTAGATGGAGGCGCGAAGGAGGTTGGTTTGCCCGATGAACTGCGCGGTGTAACTGGTGTTGGGGCGGGCGTAGATTTCGCGCGGGGAGGCAATCTGCTCGAGCGCGCCGTTGCGAAGGAGCGCGATGCGATCGGAGAGGGCCATGGCTTCGTCCTGATCGTGAGTGACGAAGAGGAAAGTGATGCCGAGTTCGCGCTGCAGGGATTTGAGTTCGGACTGCATCTGTTTGCGGAGATTGGCGTCGAGAGCGGAGAGCGGCTCATCGAGAAGAAGGAGTTGCGGGCGATTGATAAGCGCGCGGGCCAGGGCGACGCGCTGCTGCTGGCCGCCGCTGAGTTTCGAAGGGCGGGTAGTGGCAAATTCCTGCATTTTGACGAGGTCAAGCGCGGCTTGGACGCGGGGGGGAATTTCGGAAGTCGACGCGCCGGTGACGCGCAGGCCGTAGGCGACGTTGTCGGCGACAGAAAGGTGAGGGAACAGGGCGTAGTGCTGGAAGACGGTGTTGACGCGGCGCTTGTAGGGCGGAAGGGTGTCGAGCCGCTCGGCGTTCATCCAGATTTCGCCGTAGGTGGGCTGCTCGAATCCGGCGATGAGGCGGAGCAGAGTGGTTTTGCCGGAACCGCTTTCGCCAAGAAGGGTCAGGAATTCGCCGGAAGCGATCCGCAATGAGATATTTTTCAGGACCTCGCGCGGGCCGAAGCACTTGGCGACGTTGCGCACCTCGAGCAACACGCCGCCAGGTTGCACGGAATTGGCAGAAGGAGCGGAGCTGGGAGCGAGTTCGGTCACTGGGCGGCCTTGACCTCGTTCCAGATTTCGATGTACTTGGCGCGGCGCGGAACGTCTTGCCAGAAGTAGATGCGCTGCATGTAGGCGGCGGGATCGTCGAGATGCAGGCCTTTTCTCTCCGCGTCAGTCATGAATTGGGCGGCGGTGGGATTTGCAGGCGAGTAGTGCGTGACGTCGGTAACTTTTTTCTGAGTCTGCGCCTGAACCATGTATTCGAGGAAGGCGTAGGCGAGGTCTTTGTGAGGGCTTTCGCGCGTGATCAGGAGGTGATCGATCCAGCCGGTGGTGTTTTCCCTGGGAATGGTTTCGGCGATGGGGAAATTGGCCTGTCGAAGCTGGTTGGTAACGAGCGGCCAGCCCATGGCGGCAATGACTTCATGATTTTGGAAAAGATTGGTGAGTTCGCCGCCGGTGGACCACAGCTTGCGGACATTGGGCTTGAGGGCGAGAAGCTTGGCTTTGACAGCGGCGAGTTGATCATCGTTCAGATTGTAAAGCTGCGACGCGTCGGGCTTGTCGTAGCCGAGAAGCTGGGCGGCCATATATAAGGTAGAGAGGTCGTCCCAGACGGCGATTTTTCCTTTGTACTTGAGATCCCAAAAAATGGACCAGGAATCGGGAGCCTTTGGAAAGGCAACGGTGTCGTAGAGGAGGGGATTGGGGCCCCACATGAAGGGGACGCCGAAAGTCTGTCCCCCGGCTTTGACGAGAGGGAGATCGCGGAGCTTTGGCGAGAGCTGGGGGTAGGTCGGAATTTTGGAGAGATCGAGGGGTTCGGCGAGTCCGGCGTGAACAATGGAGGAGGCTACATCGCTGGAGGGAGAGATGACATCGTAGTTGGAGGCGCTGCCGCCGCGGAGTTTGGCGACGAGGTCGTCGCTGGAGCCCATGTAGGAGGCGGTGACTCTGCAGTGATGAGCTTCTTCGAAAGCGTGGACAAAGGAGGGATCGGCGTAGCCCTCCCAGACGAGGAGGGAAAGGGTGTTTTCTTTTTTCTGGCAGGCGCAGAGGACAAATGAAAGAGAGAAAACAAGGAGAAAAGAGAAGAGGGCTGAGGTTTTCGATCGAAAGAGCCCACTCTTTCTGCCAAGATCGCAGAAAGGATGGGGCACCCTCAAGCATTTTTGCTCAGCGAGAGTCGGCTTCATAGACGATTTTACCTCCGACGATAGTGAGGACGACTTTGGTCTTGTCGATGGTATGGGGATCGATTTCGAAAATGTTGCGGTCGATGATGATCACATCGGCCCACTTTCCCTTTTCGATCGAGCCTTCCATTTTTTCCCGGTGGCCGGCAAACGCGGCGCCGAGTGTGTAGGCCTGTACGGCTTGCGGGACGGAGAGTCTCTGCGAAGGAACAAAGGCGTCTTTGGGCTGGCTGTCGCTGGTCTGGCGGGTGACGGCGGTCTGGATGCCCTGCCAGGGATTCAGGGTAACGACGGGCCAGTCGCTGCCAAAAGCGTATTCGCCGCCTGCTTGCGCGATGCTCTTCCAGACCCAGGCGCGAGAGGCGCGGTCGGGCCCGATGTTGCGAGCCCAGACGTCGAGGGTATCGGCATCGGGATAGGAGTGCAGCGGCTGCATGGAAGCGACGACGTTGAGTTTGGCGAAGCGGGGGATATCGGCGCGGTCGATGGTTTCGACGTGCTCGACGCGGTTGCGGCGATCCTTATTTTTATTTTTTTGCCGCGCGAACGCGTAGCCGTCAAGCGCAGTGCGCACGGCATAGTCGCCAATCGCGTGGGTGTAGATCTGATAGCCGCGCTTATCGAGTTCGGCGACGGCGACTTTGTATTTTTCGGGATCCCAGAAGAGCGAACCTTTTTTCGAAGGATCGTCGGCATAAGGTTCGAGCATGGCAGCGGTGTGGGACTCGACGACACCATCGAGAAGGAATTTGACGGTATTCACGTCAATCCAGTCGTCGTGGAATTTCTTGTGAGCTTCTTCAATGGCCTGCAGATCTTCAGGGCGAAGTTCGGGCGGCTGGAGCCGATAGGCAACGGAGAAGCGGATCCATAACTGTTTTTCGCCGCGTAGTTCGTCGAGAGTGGCAAGCTCCTCAAAATCGCCACCAGCGCTGTGGACGCGAGTGATGCCCTGCTGGACGGCAAAACGCATAGCCGCGCGATAAGCATTGAGTATCGCGACGTGATCGGGTTTGGGAACGACCTTTTCGACGAGGGCGGAAGCGGATTCTTTCAGCGCGCCAGTCGGTTCGCCAGTCGCGGAATCGCGGACAATTTCACCGTTGGAGGGATTCGGAGTGTCTTTGCTGATGCCGGCAAGGGCGAGAGCTTTGGAGTTGGCCCAGGAGGTGTGGCCGTCGGAACCGCGGAGAAAAACGGGCCAGGCGGGGAAGAGCTTATCGAGGGGTTTCTTGTTGGGGAGCGTGTCCGGCCCGAACATGGCGTAATTCCAGCCGCGGCCGAGAATCCAGGGAGAGTCGGGATGGGCGTCGGCGTATTTCTGCAGGCGAGCGAGGATTTCGTCGAGGTTTTTCGCGCCCTGAAGATCGACGCGTTGCAGGCCGAGTCCGCCGGTAAGGAAGTGGATGTGGCAATCGGTGAAACCGGGAAGGACGACTTTGCCGCCGGCGTCGATCATTTTGGTGCCGATGCCGCGGCGGCGGGTGACTTCCTCGTCGGCGCCTACGGCCACGATTTTACCTTTTAAGATGGCAACACTCTGGGCCCAGGGATGTTTTTCATCCGCGGTGAAAACTTTGCCGTGCTGAATGATGATGTCGGCAGGAGCCACGCGGGCTGACTGTTGAGCGGAGGCGGAAAAGGGCGAGCCAACGAGCAGCAGGAGGAAGATCAGGCATCGTGGCGGCTGCTTTAGTCGTGTGCGCATGCTGGTTAGATGCGTACCCTTTGCCCACAGCGCTCAGGGTGAACGGCACTCCCAAAAAATCAGAATGTGGGCGGCGTGTTGACCCACAAAATCCAGGCTTCGGACTTGCCAGGGTTCTTCCAGCGATGCGGTGTGGAACTTTCGAAGTACAGGCTGTCGCCGGATTTGAGTTTGTAGTGGCCCTGATTGTGAAGCCAGATTTCGAATTCACCGCGAAGCACGTGAAGAAATTCCTCGCCCTCGTGCGCATAGGGTTCGCCGCTGCCGCCACCCGGCTTGATGCGGAAGAGATGGGGCTCCATGGCGGTGTTGCCCCAGGCGAGAAGCTCCATGCGAACGTCGGGGCTGGTTTCGAGGACTTTGCGATCGGCGGGGTGGACCAGAGCGGGAGCGTCGCCGTTGACCTGGAAGAGCGATAGAAGATTGGTTTTGTAAAAGCGCGCGATGCGCCGGAGCGTAGCGATGGAAGAGCGCATCTGGCCGCGTTCGAGCGCGCTGAGAAAGCCGATGGAGACCCCGGTGGCGCGCGCGACCTGGGCGAGAGAAAGACCGCGCTTGAGGCGGAGACGGCGGAAACGCTGGCCGGAAGATTGACCGGCATCCGCGGGAGCGAGGGCGAGTCCCTGTTTTTTCAAAACGTGAACGATGGCGGCGGGGTTCAAGCCACGAGCGCGGCGCAGGAAAATGGCGCGCTGAAGCAAGCGCACATCCGATTCCGTATAGAGGCGATAGCGGTTTTCCGTTCGCCGCGGCATGACCAGGCCAAGCGCTTCCCACGAGCGAAGGGCAGACGAAGAAATGCCCAGGCGCCGAGCCACTTCGGAGATGCGCAGGAGATTCCGGTTCGGCAAAGATTCTGATAGTGTGGACAAATTCTTTCTGCTTGACACGGCTCCCGGCTTTCTCTAAGTTTGCGGGATTATAGTAAGGTTGAGGTCCGGTAGCAACCACGAAGAAACTGGGTCCGGGGAAACGATCTTCGCGGAACAGGGGTGAAGATAATGAGGCAATCGAGAAAAACGATGTTGAGGCAATTGTGTCTCCGGTTCGTGGAACTGGGGATAACTCTGGGATTGGTGTTGGCGCTGACGGCGCTGCACGCTAAGGCGCAGAGCACAGGCGGGCGAATTCGCGGAACGGTAACAGACGCGAGTGGTGGAGCAGTGTCAGGCGCGACAGTGACTCTCGTCAACACCGCGACAAATATCAAGCGGGATTCGGTAACCAGCGCGACCGGGGAATATATCTTTCCGGAGGTTCCCGTCGGTAACTATGAAATCGACGTCAACCAAACGGGTTTCAAGAAGTTTGTAAGGCGAGACATCGTAGTCGACCTCAATGCTGTGGTGTCGATTGATATTCCGTTGCAGGTCGGTGCCACGACCGAAACGGTCGAAGTGACGGGCGAGCCACCAGTAGTGGACACCACATCGACACAACTGGGCGCGATCGTCAATTCACGCGATGCCACACAGTTACCCTTGAACCAGCGCGACGTATATCAGTTGCTACAACTGCAGCCGGGCGTGCAGTCGCAGATCGGAAACGATCTGTTTTATGGCTCGGACAAGGCCGGCGTGGTAACCGTGAACGGCGGCCGCGGGCGTTCGAACAACTATTCGGTAAACGGCGGCGATGGCAACGATCTATTTGCGAACCTGCCTGCGGTGCAACCATCGGCGGACAGCATTGAAGAATTTCGTGTAATCACGAACAACTTTGACGCGGAATACGGGCGCAATTCCGGCGCGGTCATCAACGTAGTGACCAAATCCGGAACCAACGACTTTCATGGCAGCGCGTTCGAATTTTTCCGGAACAAAGTGTTGAACGCGAAAGGTTTCTACGACCAGGTAAAACCGGATTCCATCCAAAACCAGTTCGGCGGGACGTTCGGAGGCCCGATCAAAAAGGACCGGACATTCTTTTTCGCGTCCTATGAAGGACGCCGCGTAAAGAAGGGCAAATCGTCAAACCCAGTCTTGCTCCCGACAGACGCCAACCAGGCGGGAGATTTTTCGAACGGCGATCCGACGGCAGAATTTGCCGGAACCTTGAACAGTCAGCAGATTGCCGACACATTGAATGCGCGCGGAACCTGTGCGGCGGACGTGGCCGCGGCCGGGGGAGCGGCAATTACTGCCGGCGCCGCCTATTCGTCGATCTTCCCGAACGCACACATCCCCACGTCGTGTTTTGATCCGTTGGCGACTACGCTCCTGAGCCAGTATGTCCATCCGACTTCAAATGGATTATTTGAAGCGGCGCCGAACGGCATCGATAACGGCAATCAGTTTACGATCAAAGTGGATCATGATCTGACCAGGAATCAGAAGCTTTCCATCTATTATTACTTCGACGACGACAATACCCTGGACCCGTTTGCTGTCTTCCAAGCGGCCGGAGGGAACCTGGGCAACTTCCCTGGCGACTTCGCAACACGCACGCAGCAACTGAACGTGACGCACACATGGACCATCGGCAGTTCCATGGTGAATGAAGCGCGATTCTCTTATTTCCGTGAGGGGCAACAGAGTTTCAATAAGCCAAAGTACACGAGCGCCATCAATGATTCATGTGGATCAGCGGCGTCCGCATTCTGCTTTACGGGCACTTCCGACACTTCCAACCTGCCATCCAATCCGGATTATGGGATTCATCCCAATCTAGGGGCAAGTGCGGAAGGATTGCCGTTCATTTCCGTTGGCGGAGGTTTTTCCATCGGCAACAACTTCGAAGGACAGTTGCCGCAGACCGGGAACACGTTTCAGTTCTCAGACAACTTCAGTAAGCTGGTTGGAAAGCACAGCTTCAAGTTTGGCGGTGATTTCCGCTATCAAATGTTCAACCAGCGCCTGTATTACAACGTGAACGGATCGATCTCGTTTGGTAGTGGAGGCGAGAACGATCTTGGCGGCGTGGATACAGCCAACGGAAACGACGGCAATCTGTATCCGAACTACATGCTGGGTATTCCCAGTTCGTACAGCCAGGGTTCGGCGCAGGACGAGTTAGTGAGAACCACGTCGGTCTATTTGTTTGCGCAGGATAGCTGGAAGCTTAGGCCGAATTTGACGTTGAACTATGGCGTGCGGTGGGAAGTGAATACCCCGCTGAACGATATCGGCCATAAGGTGCAGACATTCCGTCCCGGGCAGAACTCCACGATTTATCCTTGCGTTTTGCCGAGTACGGATCCGCTGTATGACCCGGCGAATGGAATCACTGATTGCAATTCGGCGGGTGTCACTCCGACGGGTTTGGTGTTCCCTGGAGACAAGGGCGTACCGATGAGCCTCACCAGCACGTACTGGAAGGGCTTTGCACCGCGCATTGGTTTGGCGTGGAGTCCTGACGCCAAGGACGGATTCTTTCACAAACTCTTCGGCAACCCGGGACAGTCCAGTATCAGTGCGGGCTTTGGCATGTTCTACAACCCAATTGAACAATTGGTGCTCGAACAATTCAGCGCTGAGCCGCCGTTCGGTGGTAGCAACTACATCTCGAACCCCACATTCCAGGCGCCATTCCTCGATCAGGATGGAACGGTTTGGCCCAACCCTTTCAATGGTATTCTGAATCCGCCGCGTGGGCAGGCGATTAACTGGGAAACGTTCCGTTCGATCCTGTTGTTTGGTCAATTCCCGCCGGTGTTGCGGCCGCAGTATTCCAACCAATACAACCTGACCATCAAGCGCGAATTGCCCGGCAATTTGCTCTTCCAGATCGGCTACGTGGGATCGCAAGGGCATCGCTTGCTCGCGTCCTATGACATCAACCACGGCAATCCGCAGACGTGCGTTGATCTGAACTACACATTGGGCCCAGGAACTTGCAGCACCTACAGCGAAGACAATCAGTACATCATTCCTGCCGGCACGGTAATCCCCGCGGGTGGATTCCACCTACCGTACGGACCGAACGGTCCGACGGTGCTACCGGCTGGTTACGTAGTAGGTTCGGACACTGGCGGCCAACCCATCAATCTGGTTGGCATCCGTCCATATTCTTCACCGAATTGCAATCCGTTGACGGGCAACGGGTGTCCGGTCGATGGACTGCCAGTGTTCTCGAACATCTTCAGTGAAAACACCATCGCCCACTCCAACTACAATTCGCTGCAGGTGATGTTGCAGAAGCATTACTCGCACGGGCTGCAGTTTCAGGCGGCATACACCTACAGCAAATCGCTGGACAATGCGTCAAGCTTCGAAAATTCGCTCAATCCGCTGAATTTCGATGCGACGTATGGACCTTCGTTGTACGACGCTCGGCACCGATTCGTCTTCAGCTATGTGTGGGATATTCCAGTACCAAAACTCGACGGATTCAAGGGCCAAGTGCTGAATGGCTGGCAGACTTCTGGAATTTGGACCTACCAGACGGGCTTTCCGATCCGCATCACGTCAGGTGATGACAACGAAGCGCTCGGCAGCTATTTCTTTGAAGCGCCGGGTGAGCCCAACCTGATCGGAAACTTCAAGACCTGGGATGCGCGTAAACACGACGGATATCAGTTCGATCCGAGCCAGTTTGACAACAACTTGTATGACCCGAGCACCGGAGTGCCGCCAACCGATCCGAATGCGGTCACCTTGGGCACGATCGGAAATGCACCGCGTTCGATCTGCTGCAATCCTGGGATCTTCAATTTCGATATCGGGCTGTTCAAGACTTTCCGACTGAACGAGCGGCTTCAGTTGAACTTCAGGACGGAAGTTTACAACCTGTTCAACCACACGCAGTTATACAGCACGGACGGAAATATCTCCGACGGGCCGGATTTTGGGAAAACCCAGAAATTCCGTGAGCCTCGCGAGATCCAATTCGCGCTGAAACTAGTCTTTTGACATTCGAACAATCCCGCGCGGGAAGATGTCCGGGCCCAGCCAGGATGTCTTCCTGCAGAAATAGACTTCTGAAGGCTGAGAAGTCTCGATTCACGGGATTGCAGCGGAATGGCGTAAAATAGAGGCGCAGTTTGCCGCAGAAACCGCGAAATTTTCCTCGCTGATACTGACCGCAGGGAACAGACCTGCCACAGGATGACCCAGGAAGGCCAACCTGACGGAGTACGACAATGCACGAAGCACTACAAAAGGAAATCGCTTTATATGAGAAGCGCACGCCGAAATCGGCGGAGGCGCACAAGAAAGCTCAGAACCGCATACCGCTGGGAGTCGCGAGCAATTACAGGGCCTACGATCCGTATCCGATTTTCGTAGCGGAAGGGCACGGCGGGAAGATCAAGGACATCGACGGGAACGAATATATCGACCACAACCTGTGTTTCGGCACGTTGATGGCCGGGCACGGGCACCCCGCGGTGGTGAAAGCCGTGAAGTGGGCGCTCGACAACGGCAGCACGTTCGGTATGCCACACGGCATGGAGCTGGAGCTCGCGGAAGAAATCTGCGCGAGGTATCCGGTGGAGATGGTGCGGTTCGGCAACAGCGGCACGGAAGCAACCATGCACGCTTGCCGGATTGCGCGCGCGGCGACGGGCCGGGACAAGATCTTGCGGTTCGAAGGCGCGTATCACGGATTGCACGACACGGCGCTGGTCAGCGTAAAACCCAAGGAAGAGGATTTTGGCGATATCAATGCGCCGAATTCGGTTCCGGGCGGCCTGGGCGTGATCAGGGCGGTTCTGGACAACGTGACGGTGGCGACGTTCAACAATCTGGCGAGCGTGGAGAACCGCTTCAAGCAGTTCCCGGGGCAGATCGCGGCGATCATTCTGGAGCCGATCCTGATGAACGTGGGATTGTGCTTGCCGCAAAAGGGATTTCTGGAAGGGTTGCGCGACATCTGCACGAAGAACGGCGCACTGCTGATTTTCGACGAGGTGAAAACCGGCGCGAAGCTCGGGTGGAGCGGCGCAAGCGGTTATTTTGGCGTGAAGCCCGACATGATCACCTTGGCCAAGTCGATTGGCGGCGGGGTGCCGCTGGCGGCATTTGGCGCGAGCCGCGCGGTGATGGACCTGATCGTCCAGCACAAGGTATTTCACGGCGGGACGTACAACACGAACCGGCTGGCGATGGCGGCGGGGCTGGCAACGTTTCGGGAAGTGTTGACGCGGGAGAATTACGCGTACGTCGACAAACTCGGAGACAAGCTGGCCGACGGCTACCGGGCGATCGTCCAGAAGGCCGGATTGGAAGGGTATGTGGTGCGGGCCGGAGTGAACGGCGCGTTGATGCTCTATCCGAAGGAAATACAGAATTACCGCGACTGGCTGAAGATCGACGTGGACTTGTGGCGGCAATTCTGGTTCGGCATGGTGAACCGCGGCGTGCTGGCGATGCCGTACTGGTGGGACGAGCAGTGGACCATCTGCGTGCAGCACACGGAAGCGGAAATCGACAAGCACCTGGCGGTGTTCGAAGAAGTGGCCGCGGGACTGGCGCAGACGCAGAAAGAGCGCGGGTTGAAGTTTGTGGGCGCGGCGGGGCACTGAAACTACGGTTAAGTGAATGGGTTAGATTCCGTTCAAGCTGTGAACCCCCCGCTCCAAGCCGCAAAAGGCGCAGCTCTGCGGTCGGGATGACACGGTTTAGAGAGTCTCGAGCCACGAGCCAGTTTTGAATAGCGGACCGCCTCCCTTCCTCCGTTAGGGCAGGCAGAAAGCGGTCCCTACAAAGGCGACTACAGTTGAGCAGCGAGGTCACGACGGGAGCGGCGATGGCGGCCGCGCAGGAACGACCGCATCTGAAGCGGGTGCTGGGTCGTCGCGACCTCGTGCTGCTGTTTGTGGTGGCGGTTTTCAATCTGAATGTGCTGCCGTCGATTGCGGCGAACGGCGGCGTGACCATCTGGTTGTGGCTGATTTCGCTCACCCTCTTTTTCTGGCCGCAAGGCATTGCGGTGATCGAGCTGGCGCACCGGTATCCAGGCGAAGGCGGAGTGTATTTGTGGGCTAAGGAAGTGTTCGGCGACTTCCACGGATTTCTGTCGGGGTGGTGCTACTGGACGAACAACATGATGTATGTGCCGACGGTGATGCTGTACTTTGTAGGCGTGTCGGTGTTCGTGCTGGGGCCGGGGCACGAGGGATTGGCGGATAACCGCACGTTTGCACTGCTCGCGTCGGTGGTGCTGCTGGCGGTACTGGTGATTTTGAATGTGCTGGGATTGGGGGTGGGGAAGTGGATCAATAACCTGGGCGGAATCGGCACATTCGTGGCGGCGTTCTTATTGATGGGCCTCGGAGTGGTGGTGTGCATGAAGTTTGGCACCAGCATCCGGTGGGCGGATTTTCAGATTCCGAAAGACCCGCGGTTCGTGCTGAATTCGTTCGGGGTAATTTGTTTTGGACTAGTGGGCCTGGAACTCGCATCGATCATGGGCGACGAGATCGAGAACCCGCGGAAGACGCTGCCCGGCGCGGTGGCTTGGGGCGGCCTGCTGTCGGGCTTGCTGTACATCGGCGCGACGCTGACGTTGCTGGTGGCGGTGGACAAGAACAGCATCAGCGTGTTGCAGGGGATAGTGCAGGCGGTAAGTCACATGGCGGATCAGGTGCGTGTGACGTGGATTGTGGCGCCCTTCGCGTTTTTGTTGAGTTTGTCGATTGCGGGGATTGGATCGGCCTGGCTGGGCGGGTCGGCGCGGATTCCGTTCGTGGCGGGGTTGGACTCGTACATGCCGGAGTGGCTCGGGCGGATTCACCCGAAGTATGCGACGCCGTATGCGGCGCTGATCGTGCATGCCACGGTGTCGCTGATTCTGGTGGTGGTGAATTTTCTGTCGACCGGGAACGTGCAGGCGAGTTTTCAGTCGTTATTGTCGCTGGCGGTGGTGCTGCAGCTGATCCCGTTTCTGTATATGTTTGGAGCGCTGCTGAAAATTGCGTTTGCTGAGGGGTTCGTGCGAGGGCATTACGGCAAGGGCACACTGATTTTTGCGGGCGTAAGCGGGCTGGTGACCACGACGCTGGGCATTGCGCTGGCGTTTTTTCCGGCGCAGCAGATCAAGTCGCTGCGGTGGTACGAGATTTGGATGGTGGGTGGTACGGTCTTTTTTATCGGACTCGCTGCGTTTTTCTTTTTCGTGTACGGGAGCAGAAAAACCCGGAAGCTGGCGGCGGGTTCCACGGCAGCGTGAAGGAAGATGCCGGCCTGGAGGCGCGGGCTACATGAGATTCGAAGTTGCGAGGTGAGCCATGGCGGGATCGGCGAAAGCATCGGTGAAGACGTATCAGAACTACATCGACGGGCAGTGGGTGAGCGGCTCTTCGAATGAGACGTTCGCGGTGTACGACCCCTCGACCGAAGAGGTGATCGCGCAGGTGGCGCAAGCGACGGCCGCGGATGTCGATAAGGCCGTGAAGGCGGCGCGTGCGGCGTTTGACAGCGGGCCGTGGGCGCACACGACAGCGGTTGATCGCGGACGGATCCTGTTCAGGCTGGCGGAAAAGGTGCGGCAGAACAGCGCGATGCTGGCGGAATTGGAGGCGCGGAACTCCGGCAAGCCAATCGTGGAGGCGGAGTACGACATCGCCGACGTGGCGAACTGTTACGAATATTATGGCGGGCTGGCGAATAAGGTGACCGGGACGGTGAACCCGGTGCCAGCGAATGCGTTGAGCTTTACGATGCGAGAACCCGTGGGCGTGGCGGGACAAATCATTCCGTGGAACTACCCGCTGCTGATGGCGGCGTGGAAACTGGCTCCGGCGATAGCCGCGGGCTGCTGCTGTGTACTGAAGCCGGCGGAGCAGACGCCGTTGACGGCAATGGAATTCGCGAACTGGTTCGAAGAGGTGGGTCTGCCGCCGGGTGTGGTGAACGTGGTGAACGGCGTGGGCGAGATTACCGGCGCGGCGCTGGTGGCGCATCCGGGAGTGGACAAGATTGCGTTCACGGGCAGTGCGGCCGTGGGAAAAATGATCGTAAAGGGCGCGGCGGACACGCTGAAGCGGGTGACCCTGGAACTCGGTGGAAAGTCGCCGAACGTTTTCTTCGCCGATGCCGATTGGGAAGCCGCGGTGGACGGCGCGTTGTTCGGGGTGTTCATCAATCAGGGCGAAGTGTGCTCGGCGGGCAGCCGCATCCTGGTGGAGAAGAAGATCTACAGCAAATTCGTGGAGGCGATGACCGAGAAGGCCAAGCGCATCAAGCTGGGGCCGCCGCTCGAACGAGAGACGAAGATGGGACCGCTGGTCAGCAAGGAGCAGTACGACCGGGTGAGTTCTTATCTGGAAGTGGGGAAGAAGGAAGCGAAGACTGCGATTGGCGGAGGCCGCCCGAAGACGATCGGAAAGGGTTACTACGTGGAGCCGACGATCTTCTATGACGTCGACAATAGTGCACGGATTTCACGGGAAGAGATCTTCGGGCCGGTGGCGTCGGTGATTCCGTTCGACGGCGAAGGCGATGCGATCCGCATCGCGAACGATACGCCGTACGGGCTGGCGGGTGCGGTATGGACGCGCGACATTTATAAGGTGTTCCGGGTGGTGAAGGCGATGCGCGCGGGCATTGTGTGGGTGAATCATATGCAGCCGACGTACATGGAAGCGCCGTGGGGCGGATACAAGCAGTCCGGCTTCGGGCGGGAACTGGGACCGTGGGGATTGGAAGAATATTTGGAGACCAAGCAGGTGTTCGTGAATTTGGATGAGGCGCCGATCGGGTGGTACTGAGGTGTGATAACAAGTTTCTTGCAGCGAGTTTGAATCCTTCGGTGCCCTTGGCTGGGCACCTCAGGACGAGGGGGAAGAAGCGATGAAGACGATACAGATTCGTACAGAAATTCCCGGGCCCAAGTCGAAGGCTTTGGTGGCGAGGAAGGACGCCGCGATTCCGCGCGGGCCAGCCTTGGTGACAGCAGTGTGCGCCGCGAAGGCCGAGGGGGCGTGGATTGAAGACCTCGACGGAAACCGATACATCGATTTTGCGGGCGGGATCGGTTGCCTCAATTCGGGGCATCGTGCGCCGCGCGTAGAAAACGCGCTTCGCGAGCAGTTGGACAAGTTCCTGCACCTTTGCTTTGGCGTGACGCCATACGAGTCGTACGTGGCGCTGGCAGAGAAGCTGAACGCGCTCGCGCCGATCAGCGGGCCGAAGAAGACCATGTTCATCAACTCCGGCGCGGAAGCCGTGGAGAACGCGGTCAAGATCGCGCGCGCGTACACGAAACGGCCGGCGGTGATTGCATTCGAAGATGCGTTTCATGGGCGAACGCTGCTGACCATGTCGCTGACCAGCAAAATCGTGCCGTACAAAGCGGGATTCGCGCCGTTCGCGCCGGAGGTGTACCGGGTGCCGTACGCGTATTGCTACCGGTGCTCGTATTCGAAGACCTACCCATCGTGCGAGGTGTATTGCGCCCAGCACTTGGAGGACACGTTCCGGCGCGTGGTGGATCCCAATACCGTGGCGGCGATTATTGCGGAGCCGGTGCTGGGCGAAGGCGGATTCGTGGTGCCGCCGAAGGAATTTTTCCCGATCCTGCGCGAGATCTGCAACAAATACGGAATGGTGCTGATTTCCGACGAAGTGCAAAGCGGAATCGCGCGAACCGGCAAGTGGTTCGCGATCGAGCATTTCGGCGTGGAGCCGGATTTGATAACCACGGCGAAGTCGCTGGGCGGCGGGTTGCCGATTGGCGGCGTGACCGGACGCGCGGAGATGATGGACGCGCCGAGTCCGGGCGGGCTGGGCAGCACCTTCGCGGGGAATCCAATGTCGTGCGTAGCAGCGCTGGCGGCGCTCGAAACGATCGAGAAGGACGGATTGCTTGAGCGTTCTACGGCCATCGGCAAACGGTTCGTGGAACGCGTCGACGCATGGAAGAAGAAATTCGGGCTGATCGGCGAGGTGCGAGCCCTAGGCGGAATGTGCGCGTTCGAACTGGTGAAGGACGCAGGAAGCCGCGAGCCAGCCAGCGCGGAAACCAAGGAATTGGCGAAGTACGCCTATGAACACGGCGTAATCACCATTACGGCGGGGACATTGGGGAACGTGATGCGCATCCTGGTGCCGCTAGTGGTGACGGACGAGCAGTTCGATGAAGCGATGGGCGTGCTGGAAGCGGGACTGGCACATGTGAGCGAGAAGAAAGAGCCGGTGGCGTCGCACGCATAGTTCGAAGAAACGAGTAGGAGAAGGCGGCCTTGCGGGGCCGCCTTTTTTGTATAGACGCGGGATACGCAGCGAGGAAAATGATGAGCACGAGCGCGCCGGCCACGACGCCGGATTTGAAATTTCTGCTGAACGGCAAATGGCATAACGATGGTGAACGGATCGAGATCTACGCGCCGGGAACCGGGCAACTGGTAGGTACGACGCGGCGCGCGACCGCTGCACATGTGGAAGAGGCGATTCAGGGAGCGGTACGCGCGTTCGAGATCACGCGGCACATGGGCGGGTTCGAACGGCAGCGGATTCTGCGGAATATTTCGCATGGGATCGAGCGGCAGAAAGAGGAATTGTCGCGACTGGTGGCGTTAGAGGCGGGCAAGCCGTTGAAGGCGGCGCGCGTGGAAGTGGAGCGGGCGGCGTTCACGTTTTCGATTGCGGCGGAAGAAGCGGTGCGGCTCGGCGGAGAATACCTGCCGCTGGACTGGCAGGCGGCTGCGGCGGGAAAGTGGGGAATCGTGCGGCGGTTTCCGCTGGGGCCCATTGCGGCCATTACCCCATTCAATTTTCCGGTGAACCTAGTGGTGCACAAACTGGCGCCGGCAATTGCCGCGGGCTGCCCGATTGTGCTGAAGCCGGCGCCGCAGACGCCGCTGTGCTCGCTGCGGTTGGGCGAGATGATTGCGGAGGCGGGATGGCCGCCGGGAGGGTTGAACGTGTTGCCGCTCTCGAACGAGGACGCGGCGAAGATCGTGAGCGACGACCGGTTGAAGCTGTTGAGCTTCACGGGAAGCACGGCGGTGGGTTGGGCGCTGAAGCAGAAAGCCGGAAAGAAAAAGTTGGTGCTGGAACTGGGCGGAAATGCGGGCGTGCTGGTGTGCGCGGACGCAAATCTCGAGTATGCGGCGGAGCGATGCGTGTTGGGCGGGTTTACGTACGCGGGGCAGACATGCATTTCGGTACAGCGGATTCTGGTGGAGGAAAGCGCGTTCGATGACTTCACGGACCGGCTGGTGCACCGCGTGCAACGGCTAAAGGTGGGAGAGGTGCTCGACGAGCACACCGACGTGGGTCCGCTGATCAACGAGGAGGCGGCGAAGCGCGTGATGGCGTGGATTGACGAAGCGGTGAAGGGTGGGGCGAGGGTGCTGTGTGGCGGGAAGAGGCAGGGCGCCAGCGTTGCGCCGACCGTGTTAACTCACACCCGGCCGGAAATGCGCGTGAACTGCATGGAGATTTTTGGGCCGGTGGTGACGGTGGAGAAGTTCCACGACTTCCGCGAGGCGCTGGCGTTGCTGAACCGCTCGGATTTCGGCTTGCAGGCGGGCCTGTTTACGAAGGATTTCTCGCGGATCACGAAAGCGTTCGAGACCCTGGAAGTCGGTGGATTAATGGTCGGCGAGGTGCCGAGCTGGAGGATCGACCACATGCCGTATGGCGGAGTGAAAGACTCTGGCCTGGGGCGCGAGGGGATTCGGTACGCCATGGAAGAGATGACGGAGCCGAGGTTGCTGGCGATTCATCCGCAAGGGATTTGAAAGAAAGAGTTGAATTGCAAAACGGTGAAAGAGTGCAAGAGTAAAGGCAGAGGCAGGGGTTTCGAAATGGCGGGAGAATTCCAAGGGCAAGTGGCGATTGTGACTGGGGCCGGAAGCGCCTCGGGGATTGGATTTGCGATCGCGCGAAAGCTTGTGCGTCAGGGAGCGTGTGTTGCGATTACGGCGACCGGGGAGCGAATTTATGCCCGCGCGAAGGAACTGGATGCGAGTGGCGAACGAGTGCGCGGGTTCATCGCAGATCTGACCGACGAATCGCAAGTGAAGGAGTTCGTGGGAGCGGTCGCAAAGTGGCAGAGGCGCATCGACGTGCTGGTGAACAATGCAGGCATGGCTACGGGAGGAAATCAGCCCGCCAACGAGCTGCTGGAGAAGTTGACCTACGCAGAGTGGCAGAAACAGATGGCGATGACGCTGGACACGGCGTTTCTGATGATACGGGAAGTGTTGCCGGTGATGCGGAAGCACAAGTACGGACGGATTGTGAATACCAGTTCGGTGACCGGGCCGACGGTGAGCAATGCGGGATCGAGCGCCTACGGAGCGGCGAAGGGCGCGGTGGACGGGATGATGCGCGCAGCGGCCATCGAAGCTGGGCTGGAGGGGATTACGGTGAACGCCGTGGCGCCGGGGTGGATTCAGACGGGATCGTCGCTGCCGGAAGAACTGGAAGCGGCGAAATATACGCCTATGGGACGGGCGGGCACACCAGACGAGGTAGCCGCAGCCGCATGCTTCCTGGCTTCGCGCGAGGCTTCCTACATTACGGGCCAGGTCTTGATCGTGGACGGTGGCAACGTCCTGCAGGAAATGAAGAAAGCGTGAGTTCACCAGCCAGCCAGCGCCAAAAGAGCCGGGCGCGATGCCAAGGTAGCTACCAGGGATGCGTTAAGCTTTACTGTTGACGAAATTCAGGATTTAGCTATATTGCTAGCCCACAGTTGTGGCTTGCCCAGGTCGTGAGGAAATACGGGTGCACGGTGCAAATTTCCCGTATCGAGGAGCACGGTGATGTCTGCTGGCCTCCTAATGGTGGGCTTGAGCGAATTCCCTTCGATCTCAGCTTCGAAAACAATCGCGCTACGGCCTGAGACTGCGGTGCCCGTGGCGGTCATCGCGGGGCTGCTGCTGTTCCTGGTGTTGCAGCACCGCTGGCATGCGCAGGCGCTGGATCGAGAGGCAAAACGCCACGCCCTCGGAAAACGAATCTCGGAGGTTGGGGAGCGGCTGGCAGGAAGCGCTCCGGAAGCGCTGGAACCAACGATTACACAGGGATTGACGAGCATCGTCGAGTTGCTGAACGCGGACCGGTTGTGCTGGTACGAGGTAGCCGAAGATTCCGCGATGCTGCGGCACAAATTCACGGGAAGCGTGCGGCAAGCTCCCTCGTCGCCGAAGACCATCCCGCCGGACAGTATGCCGTATATGGCACAGCGGTTGGCGAATCACGAGTGTGTGCTGCTGGAAGAGTTGGATGACCTGCCGCCAGCCGCGCAGGTGGACAGGAAATTCCTGGAGGGCCTGGGGGTAAAGTCGCTCCTGCTGATCCCGTCAAGATACAGTCCTCGAAGAAATGGGGTCCTTGGGCTGGCGTCGTACACCAAGAAGGAGACTTGGCCGGAAGATTCGGCAAGCCAACTGGCCATCGCCGCGAACATCATCGGAGCCACGCTGGAACGGAAGTATGCGCAAGCCGCGGAGGAGGAGAGCGAGGGGAGGTTCCGTTATCTGTTCGCCCAGGCATCGATTGGAATCGCGCTGGAAACGCTGGATGGCCGAATCCTGGAGGTGAATCCGGCGTTCTGCGGGATGCTCGGGTATTCGTTGCAGGAAATGAGGGAATTGAATTGCGCGGCGATTAGCTATCCAGACGACGAGCAGGTGGAAAAACCACTATTTGCGGAATTGCGGGAAGGGCTGCGCGCGAGCTACACCATCGAGAAGAGGTTCTACCGGAAAGATGGTTCGCAGATGTGGGGGCAGGTAAGCGTGTCGCTGTTGAGTTTGCGGCCAGAATCGGCTCCGCTTGTACTGGGGATGGTCAGCGATTGCACGGCGCAAAAAACCGCTGAAAACTCGTTGAAACAACGGGATCAGGAATTGCAGCGGCTGGCCGGACACCTGATCAAAGCGCAGGAGGAAGAGCGCAGCCGGATCAGCCGTGAATTGCACGACGATATCGGGCAACGGGTGGCGTTGCTGGCCTGCGAGCTGGATGGCGAACGGCTCAGCCGAGTCAACCCCCGGGAGGCAAGCGAGAACGGCCGGGCACTACGCACCGAACTGGATGCTATCGCCTCGGACATCCATAAGCTTTCCCATGAGTTGCACTCGGCGAGTCTGCAGTGTGGCGGGCTAAAGATTGCGTTGAGGGACTTGTGCCGGAAATACGCCAACAATCACAATCTGGAAATCGATCTGCAAACGGATCCTTCCGAATTCAAGTTAGCGCCCGACCTGGCGCTGTGTCTGCTGCGGGTGGCGCAGGAGTCGCTGGCCAACGCTTTGAAGCACGCGCGAACCAGCAAAATTTGCGTGCGGTTCACGCAGGATGGAGAAATGGCGCAGCTGGTGGTGCGGGATTACGGACGGGGCTTCGATCCAGCCACGCAATCCGGCGGGATTGGATTGACGAGCATGCGCGAGCGGTTGCGTTTGTGCGGCGGAGTGCTTCGTGTAACTTCCATTCCCAACGAAGGCACAGAGGTCGCGGCGGAAGTGCCGACGCCGGCGAAGGTAACGGCAGCAACAGCGGGCGATTAAGGAATAACTCTTAAGAATTGCTAATTGGTCAGGTGGGTGCAGGGGTGTGCGTAGGCACAGTGGGCCGAGGTGTGGCTGTTGGTGCGGAGGCGCGGACATGCAAAGAGTTACGGCGGAGGACCGGCAGACGGCGGCTTTGGCGCTGTTCCAAGAAGGGAAATACGAAGAGGCAGTGAGAGAATTTCGGGAAGAGTTGGAAGTGCGGGAAACAAGCGAGGGCTGGAACGATTGGGCGGCTGCGGAGACATTTTGTGGACGGATCGAAGCGGCTGTTGCGGGGTTTACGCGGGCGCTGCACCTGGACCCATCCAATGCACAGGCAAAAGAGAATTTGTTGGCGTTACGCGAGCAGTGTCTGCAAACGATCGAGGCCGCTCAAGCGATCGCCGCGGGACCGAGCAATGGAGCGATAACCGAACCGCCGGACGCGCGCAACGCGGAAGCGGCAGCGGAAGGTATTTTGCAATCGTTCATCAATGCGTTGGCACAAATTCCACTTTGCGACCCGACGCTACCGGGATGGTTACGCGAGGCGCTGGAGAAGTCAGGAACAGACAGTTCGCACGTTGTCCGCGAAGCATACCGTTTGTTCACACTGCTGGACGATGGGGCCAAGCGGCGTGTGCGGGAGTGGATGGGGCCGGCCGGGGAGGGGAATTACCGGCTGCGACTGATCGCCGCGTTGGATGCGTTTGCGAGCCAGGATTGGCGACGGGTGTTGCGGTTGGCGCGGGCAGCGGGAGACCAGTGTCCCGAGGACCTGTATGTGGAGCGTGTCCGGATGCATGCGGAGACGAAATGGCACGAGGCGGATGCATCGCACGCGAACCCCTTCGCGGGATTGGATGAATATTTGAGAAATAGTTTTTGCACTGTGCCCTGGAAAAATCTGGAGATCGGGTCGTGGGGAGCGGAAATCGAGAAGACTGGAAACTCGTATTTGTGCTGTCCGGCGCAATTGCCGCTCTCGGTGGGCAACCTGCGAGAGCGGCCCGCCGAAGAAGTGTGGAACTCCGAAGCGGCGCAGGAGGTGCGGCGAGCGATCCTGGATGGGAGCTTCCGGTATTGCAGCCACATCCATTGCCCGCAGATTGGAGGAAGACAGCTGCCAACGCGTGAGGAAGCGCTGGCCAGGGAGCGTGTAAAGACGGGACCGATGGATGCCGCGTTGGAGGACTTGTTTCCGGTGAAAGTGGAACACGGACCTGAGGAGCTGCACTTGAGCTATGACCGGAGCTGCAACCTGAGCTGCCCGTCGTGCCGTTCTGCGAAGTATGTTGCGCCGGCAACACGCCAGGCAGAAATGGAGGCGGCGTTTGGCGAAACAGTGAGGCGGCTGGCAAGACAAGCGCGCGTGGTTTACCTGGATGGTGCAGGCGAAGCACTGGCGAGCAAGCATTCGCGCGGTCTGCTGAAATCGCTGACGCGCGCCAAGTATCCGAACCTGAAGTTCCAACTGATTTCGAACGGCCAACTGCTGGACCAGCGGGCATGGGACGAGTTTGATCTGCGCGGGCGGGTGGACCGGATTTTTCTGTCCATGGATGGCGCGCGGGGGGAAACCTTTAGCGTGACACGACGCGGAGGAACACTGGAACGGTTCGTGAGGAATCTGGCTTCTCTGGATGAGTTGCGACAAAAGGAAGGCGAGAAGTTCGGCATCACGATTCAGTATGTGGTTTCCGCGCTGACGTTTCGGGAAATGCCGGAAGCGGTGCGATTGCTGCGGCGGTATCACGTGGACGGGTTGGTGTTCATCGCGTTTCGAAATTGGGGACACATGAGCAAGAGCGAGAGCCGGAAATGGATTGTGACCAATCCGGAGCACCAGGAGCACGAGGAATTTGTGCGCGTGCTGGAGGATCCCGAATTGCGAGACGAGATGGTGGACCTGGGAAGTGTGATGGAATCGCGGGGCACACACCCGCAACGGAATTGAGTTGCCAGACGGCGGCTCGTGCCGCCACGCCGGGTCACACGAAGGAGCAGATCGTCGGTTTGGCCAGACGGACGAAGTCATCGAAGGCGACGCGCACCGCGTCGTGATGCGTGCCCGCGTTGAAGACCACGACCTTGTCCTTGGCCAGCGATTCGTCCATGTAGACTGGCAAGTTGTAGAGCGCGCCGAAGGGCGGCATGGCGCCGAGCTCACAATCGGGGAACAAGCCGACGAACTCGAGTTCGGAAGCGAGCCGGACAGGCTTGCCAACGGCGGCAGCGAGCCTATCGAGCTTCACGTGACGGGCCCCCGGCAACACGGCAAGAATCGTTTGCTCGATACCCTCACCGGCGCGCAGGACCACGGTCTTTGCGATTTCCCGGCCAGAAATCTGCATGAGCGCGGCAGTGCCTTGCGCGGTGTAGGTGGTGGTATGAGGAAGCGTTTCGTAGGGAATATGGTTGGACTGCAGGAAAAACTTGAGACGCTGAGGAACACTCATAGGAGTACTCCTTTCGCCCGGGTGGGTACACGGGGATTATAGTCCCGCGGGAAGGAACGGGGTAGCGGCAGAATCACAATTTGGCGGTCACTTAACGCTACGAACCGGACGGCCTCGGAAGGCCGTCCCTACAAGGAGAGGGCCTTCGCGAAAGGCGCTCAGGGTAAACCATACTTGGCGACGATTTGTTTTGTCTTTTTGTCGATGAGGGCGAGCGCGGCGTGCTGGGATCTCAGGCTGACATTTATTTCGGCATTTGTGGACGGATCTTTGAAATGCAACGTGGTGTCGTTGGCCAACTCAGATTCGAAAATGTACAGCACAGCGGTTTCAAGATCGAGAGAATAAACGAGAACGCCGTTCGGAGGTAAAGGCCGGCCACGAAGATAGGACTGAGCGCCGACTGCCGCAATGGCGCTCGCGTACAGGGACGAAGTTGCGCGGTCGTTTTCAGAGAGCTCCGTGGGGAACGCAACTAAATGGAGGGTTCCTTTCCCGATCTCGATTGCTTCCTCGGTCTTGTGATCCGGAAACACGAGGAATTCCAGCGACTGTTGTTTTTGTTGATTGAAAGGAAGCGGAATACCTGAACTGTAATCGGTGAAGATGCCTCCCGTAGGGGCAAGATATGTCGAATGAAAGGTGAGGGGTTCGGTGGATGCGTGGAGGCCGAGGGGAGTGTAGCGGTCGACGAGGTGCCAGTGTTCGTCTCGGGACACGGGGCCGGTAACAAGGAGGTTGCCGCCGTTGCGGACATAGGAGAGGAGGGCTTGCCAGGTAGATTCGCGGAGGGCCTGGGGGGAGGGGAGGATGACGAGTTTGGGCGAGCCGAGCTTGTCGATCTGATTCTCCGCGATGATGTAGCACGGCTGGTGCAAGCCGTAGGCGAGGGCGCGGACGGCGTTCTGTTGCGCTTCGATTTGCAGCTGGCCCTGCACGGAAAATTGCGCGGCTTGCGAGGTGACGATGGCGATGTCGGGGCGCTTGGGATTCACGAGATAGGGAGAAGCGGCGGCGGCGAATTTGGCCATGTCGCGGAGCACGGTGGCTTCGGGCTTTTCGGTGCCGTCGGCGTGTAGAGCGCCGATGGGCGTTTCGTTGCTTTCGGTCATGTAGGAATTGGAATTCCAGAGCCACTCAATGGCACCGGAACCTTGGACAAAGGAAAGCGCGAATTTGCGTTCGAAGAGAGCGGCTTCCTGCTCGGGAGTGCGGCGAGCGATTTCGTCGGGAGTGAGTTCGCGCTGAAGGCCGGTTTCCTGAATCAGCATGGCCTTGCCCGGCTGCTTGGCGACGAGAGAATCCCAGAGGAGATAGTCGTTCTGCCACCAGGAATGATTGGTGGTGAAGTCGACGTAATTTGCGAAGAAGGCGGGATTGAGGCGATCGAGGTAGCCGCCTTCGTCCTGGCCGACGGTGATGGGCGCGTTGGAACCTGCGGCGCGGATGGCGTCGCGCATGCCGTGAACCCAGTCGGCGAATTTTTCCTGGGCGAATTGAACATAGTCGTAGACGCGCAGAGAGTTGGTGCCGGCATAGACGCCACGCTGGGCGAATTCCTGTTCGGAGGGAAGGGAGATGGTGCCCGCGACGGAATCGGGAGTGACGTTCCATGCAGCGGCGAGAGCGGCGCGATCGGGATATTTCTGCGTAAGCCAGGCGTTCCATGCGGCGAGTTCGACCTGATCGCCGTTGGGACGCATCTGCCAGAGCTTGTTGGAGAAACTCGGTTCGTTGATGAGATCCCAGGCGAGGAAGGGCACGTCATGAAAACGTGCGGTGACCGAAGTGACGAGAGTCTGCTGCTTGCGGACCGCTTCGCCGTCGAGATAGGGATTGAGGCCACCGAGAATCTCGGGGAGAAAGGCGAAGAAGTTGAATTGCACGGGCAGATCATATTTGCGCGCGGTCATCAAGTAGGCTTCGAGAGTGCGGAGGGTGCGCTCGTAGGGGCGGCCGGTCTCGTCGCAGAGCTTGTCCCAGCCGGTCCACCAGCCGGTACGAATCATGTTCAGACCGGCGGAATGAATGAGGCCGAGGTCGGCGTTCCAGACGTAGACGTTGGGATGATCGAAGAAGAGCCGCTGAACCTCGCTGGACATGTAGGTGGTGCCGACGACGGCGAGAGGCTTGCCATCGAGAAGGAAGTAGTCGGCATTCACAGCGAGTTTCGGGCCGGAGCGGAGATAGGCTTCGTCGCGAATCCAGAACGCCGAGTGATAAATGGCACGAAGCGTAGCGCCTTCGAGGAGGCGCGCTTCGACGATGTGCAGGCCCTTGGAGGATGGAGCAGGGAGCTGCGTCGTTGTGGTTGCCGGGATGGAGATTGAGGCGGATTGCTTGGCCGTGGGCTTGTCTTCCGGATAGCAGGTCACCTGGACCGTGAGGGGCGAGGACGACTTTGCCGTGGAATGAAAAATCGTTTCGAGTTCGATAGGCTCGCCGGGGAGGTAGAGGGGCAGGGTGGGGCGAACGGAAAATTGGAGCGAACCTTCGAGGGCGCGGTCGGCGAGAAGGCGCAGGAGCTTTGTGGAATCGGGCGAAGAGTAGAAATCGGGCGCGAGTTCGGCGGAGAGGAAGATCCAGCGGCCTCCGTCGAAGGTGGAAGAGAAGTGGTCCATCTGGAGAAGCGGGGCAGACATTTTGCGGCCGTTGGTGACGCCCCAAACCAGTGCGTCGAGATTGACGTCCAGGGAACCGGCGGAGCCGCCACGATTATAGAGGTCGTTGGTGCTGAGGCGAATGATGGGGCTGAAGGCCTGCTTCCAGGAGAAGTGCGGCAAATCGATGGGAATTTCGGGATTCCGTGTGAAGGTAGCGCCTTCGGAACCCGGGGTGGCCTGGTATTGATCGATGAGGAGTGGGCGCGTGAAGCGTGTGCTGTAGTCGCGCAGGTGCCAGCCGACGTTATCGTGATACGCGGCACGGGTGAAGGGGCGGCCGCCGAGAACGAGGAGATTGCCGCCACGATGAAGAAAATCTGTGATAACGGACCACGCAGCTTCGGGAATCACGGAGCCCTGCGGGAGGATGAGCAGCTTCGTTTTTTCATCCGCGAGTTGCGCGGCGAGTTGATCGGTGGCCGCAATGCGCGCGCCCGGGAAAATTTGCTTGAGCTGTTCCGGGGCAGCGACGGCGGAGTCGCCGGAGGGAAGGCCGGATTCCGACCAGATGACGGCCGCGGAATATTGTTGCGCGCAGAGAGAAGAGGGCGCGAATAGGAGAAGCAGGCACGCAAAACCGATCGGGACTGCTGCGGAATGGGGCATAATCGGGTCTCACATTCTGTAGAAGAAAATCGATGCGGCAACTTTTATACCACTTTCGCCAGCGGAACGTCGTGATGAGAAACCTTTTCGGGAGAGCAAGAGCTGTGGCAGTATCTAGGCAAACCAACCGGTGGTCCGCGAAGAGCGGAGAAAAGGAAAGACGATGCCCAACATCAGCACGCCGAGTGCAGCGGTGGAGACCACAGCCCCGGCGGGTTCGCAAAAAAACTACGGAGGCGCGCTGGCGGTTGTAACCACGTTGTTCTTTATGTGGGGATTCCTGACCTGTCTGAACGACATTCTGATTCCGCACTTGAAATCGATTTTTGATCTGAACTACGCGCAGACGATGCTGATTCAGTTCGCGTTTTTCGGTTCGTACTTCGTTTTTTCGATACCTTCGGCGAAATTGATCGACTGGATGGGCTATCAGCGATCGATGGTGGCGGGGCTGCTCACTATGGGCCTGGGGGCATTCCTGTTCGTGCCGGCGGCCAGCGTGCCGTCTTATCCTCTGTTTCTCGGAGCGCTGATCGTGCTAGCGGCGGGCATCACGTGTTTGCAGGTGGCGGCCAATCCGTACGTAACCGTGTTGGGCAAACCGGAAACCGCCTCCAGCCGCTTGAATCTGACCCAGGCATTCAACTCGTTGGGCACGTTTCTGGCGCCGTTTTTCGGTGGAATCCTGATTCTGAGCGCCGCGCCCAAAGCGATGGACGAAATTCGTAAAATGTTGCCCGACGCACTGCAGGCCTATCGCCTGCACGAAGCCGCGACGGTCAAAAGCCCCTATGTGGGCCTGGGCATTGCGCTGGTGGTGTTGGCCATAGCGATCGGCCTTTTCAAACTTCCGAAAATCGAACACGCGCAGCACAAAGTCGGTGAACATGTCGGCGATTCAATCTGGAAACATCCGAACCTGGTGTTTGGCGCCATCGCGATTTTCGTCTATGTCGGCGCGGAAGTGTCCATTGGAAGCTTTCTGGTGAACTACTTTCACGAGCAGGAGATTGGGGGACTGGCGGAAAAGGTCGCGGCGAGCTTTGTATCGTTTTATTGGGGCGGAGCGATGTTGGGCCGATTCATCGGATCGAATTTCCTTGGCGGGGCGAAGGCAAAATACATGTGGTTGGTATCCGCTCTGAGCGTGGCGCTCATTTTCCTCTCCTATCCGATAGGGAATCGCATACCCGCCGCATACCAGCCGGGAGTGCCGAACCTCATGTGGCTGGCGTGGTTGCTGTATGCCGGGCGACCGCTGTTCGTGCTGGTAGCGGTGGCGGCAGCGTCGATTGCGTTGATTGCCACGTTGAAAGGTGGCAAGGCCACGGCGCATACCGGATTGTTGCTTGGGATTTGCGCCATTTCGACGAGCGTGCTGGTGGCGATTTCCATGCTGAGCACGGGGCACATGGCGATGTGGAGCATCATTCTCGTGGGCTTCTTCAATTCGATTATGTTCCCCAGCATTTTTACGTTGGGTGTGGCGGAACTTGGGCCGCTCACCGGTGACGGTTCAGGAATCATGATTATGGCGATCGTCGGCGGGGCGATCATCCCATTGGCACAGGGCGCGATTGCCGACAAGATCGGCATTCATCATGCGTTCTTTGTGCCGGTGGTTTGTTACCTGTACATTCTGTTCTTCGCGTTGAGCGGGTCGAAACCGAATAGCCAGCGGCACGCGGGCGCGTAAGCCCATCAGGCCGCTCCACCCCAGAAGGTGGACCCTACATGCCTCCCATGAGGAATAGTGCGCGGGGTCAGGAACGGGGCGCGGGTGCGGTCGAATTGCGGACGACCAACTCGGGTTCAACGGCAATTTCCGGGCGGAAGGTGGCGCGTTCCTCGATGCGATCAATGACCGTTTGCGCCGCGATGCGGCCCATCTTCAGCAGCGGCTGGCGAACGGTCGTGAGAGTCGGAATCGAAAACTGGGCAAGCGCCACATCGTCGAACCCCACAACGGAAATATCTTCAGGGATGCGGTGGCCGGCTTCCTGGAAGGCGCGCATGGCGCCAACGGCGGAGATGTCGTTGTAGGCGAACAAGGCGGTGAAGGGAACCTGCCTCTCGAGAAGCGCTTTACCGTAGGGATAGCCGATTTCGGGAGTGGATTCCATGCCTTCGAGTTGCAGAACAAGTTCCGGGTGGATTTCGATGCCGAATTCCGTAGCGACCTCTTGAATGGCAGCCCAGCGGGTCGCGGAGTCCGAGCTTTCTTGCTGGCCTCTCAGAAAAGCAATGCGCTGGTGGCCCAGATCCTTGAGATGGCGGAGGCTGAGTTCGGCGGCACGGCGGTGATCGAGGATGATGTTGGTGACGTTGTCGACGTGCTGATGGCCGGCTACAGCGACGGTGGGAAGCACCGGGGATTGTTCAATCGAAGTATCGATGGTGATCAGGCCTTCAATACCGCGGGCCAACAACATATCCGAATAGGTCTCCAGGAGCCGGGAATCGTGGCGATGCGCTACGGTGAAAAAGAAGTAGTTCTTTTCGCTGAGGTAAGCCTCGATGCCGTTGACCACCATGCCGCCATAGGCATCGCCGATTTCTTCGGCGATCACGCCGATGGTGAAAGTGCGCTGCACTCGGAGCGAGCGCGCAAGGAAATTCGGGCGGTAATTGAGTTCGCGAGCCGCGGCAAGGATGCGCTTGCGGGTGTGCTCGGGAATAGAGCGAGCCGCGGGCGAGTTGTTCAGGACCGCCGAAACCGTCCCCGGTGTGAGTCCCAAGTGGGTGGCCACGGATTTCAGCGTGACCGGATTGCGGGGCTTTTTGGAATGCGACAGTTTTGAGGTAGGCATCGAAGTCCAGAGCCGTTTCTGCGCGTGACCCCTCAGTTAGCCTGAATAACCTGACAGAGGAATGAAGTCCAGCTACGGGCCGATTGTACCGCTTCATGAATAATATTGCATGCGTCGCGCTGACCAGGTTGTACGGGTGCGCCGGAGAACATAGAATGATAGCCAAGCGAGGTGCCATGAGAACTGTCAAATTAGTGTTGGCAGTACTGATCGTATTTGCGGCGACATCCGGTGTAACGGCAGCCAAAACACAGGTGACGAAACGCAGCGGTGGGAAGTTGCCGGACGGATCGGCCGTCGATATCTACACGCTGAAAGACGGGAAGATCGAACTGGAAGTGATGAACTACGGCGGGTTCATGCTCTCGCTGAATGTGCCGGATAAGAACGGAAAGATCGAAGATGTGCTGCTCGGGTTTGGTACTCCCGCGGGCTATTACGACAACAATCATTCCAAGAGCGCGTCGTTTTTCTGTCCCCTGGTGGGCCGCTACGCGAACCGGATCGCGCACGCGAAGTTCACCCTGGATGGCAAAGAGTACAATCTGGTGAAGAACGATGGGGATAACGCGCTGCATAGCGGACCGAACGGATTTCACAATCAAATGTGGAACGCGAAGATTATCGCGGATGGAGTGGAGCTGAAATATTTGAGCAAGGACGGCGAAGATGGGTTTCCGGGAAACCTGTCAGCCACGGTGCGCTACACGGTAAAGGGCGGAGACGTAAAGATTGAATATTGTGCGACGACAGATAAACCCACCGTTTACAACCCCACCAGCCACGGCTACTTCAATCTCTCGGGTCAGGGAAACGGGACGATTCTGGCGGAAATCATGAAGATCAACGCTTCGAGATTCACGCCAGTGGATTCCGGGCTGATCCCGACCGGCGAGCTGAAGCCGGTTGCCGGCACACCATTCGATTTCCTGACGCCACACGCGGTGGGCGAGCGCATCAATGCGAATGACGAGCAATTGAAGCTCGGACATGACGGCTACGACCACAACTTTGTAATCGATGGCGGCGGGAAGAAATTGGTGGAGGCGGCGGAGGTGTACGATCCGGCGAGCGGCCGCGTGATGCAGGTGTGGACCACCGAACCAGGCGTGCAGTTTTATACCAGCAATTTTCTGAATGGCTCCATCAAAGGGAAAAACGGCATTGCGTACCCTCGAAACGGAGCCTTGTGCCTGGAGACGCAACATTACCCGGATTCGCCGAATCATCCGGCGTTCCCGACTACCACAGTCAATCCAGGACAGAAATTTCACTCGGAAACGATCTATCGCTTCTCGACGCGTTAATGGGACGGAAACTCCTGTGGGCGCGTGGCCTTTCTTTGCCGTGAGGCCCGGCCATCGCGCGACAAGGGCGTATCGACTAGGGATAGGGATGTGGCTGGCCGTCGATGCCCGCGCTCTTTCGTTATAAGATAGAGAAACTACCCGGGGCTCGTAGCTCAGCGGTTAGAGCAGCGGACTCATAATCCGTTGGTCGTAGGTTCAAATCCTACCGGGCCCACCAGAACATCCCGTTTCGAATCAACAGAAATGCTTGCGTGCGTGTTGGTTGCGCGTGCCGCGTGCCGGGAGGCTGCGCTCGGCGTCGTGGCGGCTGATTGGGCGTCGTTTGGTGTGATTGAGTGGAGTTTAACTGGAGTACGAGTGGAGGTGCGGCCGCGCCCGACGCGGATGCGGGGTGAGGTTTCCCCACCCCTTCCCATGCCGAAGGCATGGCTCTTCCATCGCTGGCCGTCAGTTGCGTTTCGTCACCTGAATCTCGCAGAACTCCTTCCAGGAGGATGTTGTCAGAACGTAGACCTGTTCATCGCCACGAGGATTCCGGCGCACGCACTCCTCGGCTAGGACGTTATTAGACCTCACATATTCCGGCCAGTCGGCTAACTGCACGACGGGCCATTTCTGCTTCTCCTGAAGGTCGTAATCCGAGGTACCAGAGGCGTAGTAGCCATCGGGTCTGACCAGGAACAGTTCGACGCCCAGCACTGCTATTTGGTTCGCGGAGCAGAGTTCAATGACCTTCAAGACTTCCGGGAATGGGAAGGTCATCTCGTCTCCAACCGTTCCGATTGCAGCCGCAGCGATTCCCTGAATTCGCTCAAAGTCTCCCATTAGGGCTTGGCCATGTAGTTCGGTCTGAAGCCGGGTCCAGACACTTGGATGACTTGTTTTGTTGTGTTGTCTATCACGACGAACTCGCCAGTAGATGGGCTTACGAACTCTGTCGCAGCGCCGCCAGTCGCCTTGTTCGTGGCAGAGTACGTAGTCCCGGCTTCCTGAGCTTCTTTGATGGTATCCACGATTGCCTGTTTCGTCCAGCCGCGTGACAACATCTGCTTCGTTATTTTGGAGGAAACATTCTGCAGGTCAACGGCCGCTTCTGCTGCCGCGGTCGCCTCTCTTGCTGCCAGAATGGCCTCTGCACCGTACCTTATCAGGCCTCCAGCGAGTGCACCGCCCGCATTAATTAGAGTGGTACGAACTGCCCAGTTGACGCCTTGTAGGTTCGAATCCTACCGGGCCCACTAACGTCCTCCGTGTTTTTCACTCCAACTTCGTGGGCGCTTGCGTGAAAAGCCTCAATCCTTTTCGACAGTTTGGTATGAGGCGACGAGACGGGCGACGGTGATGGCCACGTAGAGGACGCCGGAAGCAGCTTCCAGGGAAGCGAACATGCGCGCAGGCGGGCGGATGGGAACGATATCGCCGAGGCCGAGAGTGGTCAGACTGGTTAAGCTGAAATACAACATTTTGCTGGGCGAGATATGGCCGGTCAACGTTGCGCCGGCTTCGGCAAAGGAGCCCGGGTGGAGAGTGTTGCTCAATTCGAAGACGGCGAACCAGAAAAGCGCGATCAAAAAGTAGAGACACACGGAAACGACGATTCGCTCCTTGTCGATGGCACCCGTTTTGCCGAGATAAACGAACAGGCTGACGCACACCAAGCCAATGAATAGCATGAGGCTGGCGGAACTAGCGGCCTGGAGCAGTGTGGTGTGGTAAATGTGATTGAGCCACAAGAGTCCGACTGACGTTCCGGCTAAGGGAATGGCAGAGAGGAAAACTGCGCGTTTCTCAGAAAGCAGAACGGTGGCGGCGACAAGCGTAAGGAACAGGTTCAGAACAATGATGGTTTCGCCGCCTTCGCGATGTTCAAAGAACGGTGTGGCGACAAAAAACAGAAGGACGCTATAGAGGAGAAAGAGGGAACGCGATCGATGGGTAAGCAGGGACATCGGAATTCACCTGAGGTCCAGCCAGCACTGGTGACGGGACGCAAGCCGAATGCGGAAGCCAAAGGCAGCGCCCCGTCCAAGGTTCAAGTTCAGTTTGCCGACACGACAAGCTCCGTCTCGGAATTGCCGCACATGCCGTAGATGGCTCCGGCCGCGCACGCTCCGACGGAGTATCGGTAACAGCCCGCCTTCTTGGCGACCACCGTGATGGGCCGGTCAGCGCCGCCGATTATGGCGCCTTCCATTTCAAACGGGGAGTTGGGGCCAAAATCGATGACGAACCCCAAATTTTTGGAACTGGCGTAGAACGTAACAGAAGTCCCCACTTTAACGCAGAATGGCTTGTTGCCTTTAGCGTTCGGGATTTCCGGCGTGGCAGTTGCGACGTTGGCCGCACCTCGCTTGATATCGACCTTGCAAGGAGTAGTCGGAGAGCCGCAGGTAGTCGCCGCGCTGCAGATGCTTTGCGGGTTGGACTCCGAGCAGCTAAATTTCTTGTTGTTATCCGCTAAAACGGCGGTAATGAAAAGCGGGAACAGCAGGACAGCAGAGAGAAAAACCACGGCGCGCAGAGATTTCATTCGTCACCTCGAAGTAGGGTTAACGGAACAGGGCCCCAAAATCACGATCAACGACGCCACAGCCAAACGCGAAGTGGGAGGGCGGAAGCGAAAGTCGGTTCCCACCGGAAAGAGCTAGTTAACGCCAGCCGTACCTTTCCAATCGATGACATCCACCAAGGTCCACGGATTCTGATTGAGCTGAAACTGGAGCTTGCCTTCTTTATCGATGGCCAACTGCGCCGCGGGATAAAGAACACCGGTGCTCTTGTGCTTCTCCTGATCGTTCAGGTCGAACTCGCCGGCGGTGAGGTTAAATGCGGTGGTCTGGGAATCGGCCCAGACCTCCCCGAAGCGGAGTTGCCGGTTGGTGACGAAGCGAATCTTGCGGCCCGTGGGGGTGGGGATCATCCTGATGAAGCTTACGTCATAGCCAAGGGTACCGGTAATGGAGCAATGGCCGACGGCTTTCATCTTCGTTAGAGCGTTGACCAGCCCCTGATTCTGCCCTTTTTCAAAGGCCTGGACGAGCATCTGGTAGTCCTCCGGCGTGGAATACTCGTAAATCTCGAGCGATACTCCGATCACGGCGCCCAATTGCGTTCCGGTACCGGTGGCCGAAGCTTCGATGGTTTCAGGCTTGACGTGATCGCGTGAGAAGAACGGGAGCACGCCGAATGTCAGCAATGCGACAACCATGCAACCAGCGACGACTATCCGATTCAACTTTCCTGCAGCTTTCTTGATGGGCATTTCGATCCTCCATGAACTTTCTATATTTTTATTTACGACAATCTTGTAGCCTGGCCGACATCGCAAACCTGGAGTGAACCGGGGCGCCGATCAAGTGCCTGCGACGCCTTTGTTCTGGAGAATTTTCACCACCACCCGGCGATTCTCAGCCTGGCCTTCGGCAGTCTTGTCGGAATCAACCTGTTGGCTGGTGCCCATGGCTCCGGGCGAGAGCATGCTGGTGAGGGGAATTTGCCCCTGTTGTTCCAGGAAAGTTGTCACGTTTTCGGCGCGTTCGGCGCTGAGCCGTTGATTGAGAGCCGCACTGCCAACCTTCGAGGCATAGCCCTGGACCATGATGAGATAGGCGGTAATGCCCTTGGCCTGCTGAGCGAGCTTCAACAGTTCCTGCTGATACTGGGGCTCGACTTTGGTGCTGCCGTTGGCGAAATAGACGGTAGTTTCGCCGAGAATGTTGTACTCACCTAATTCTCCGAAACGTTTATTGGCCTCGGCGATCATGGCCTTGTTCGCGGCGATCTTGGCGGCGTTCTCAGCGGACTTTTGCTGTTCTTCCTTGATTTGCGCTTCCTGTTGTTGCAGCGACTGCTGCTGCGCCTGGACCTGCTGCTGGGTCGGAGTCAGGCCGGCCTGAATGTCTTGAGCGGTCTGGAGGCTGGAGCCCTTGAACTCCACAGAGTCCGCCAGAAGCTGGTTTTGGGCGTTGTAAGAGCCCTTCACTTTCACGGGCAGTCCTGGAATCAGCGCGGTGATCGCGAGATGCTTTTTCCGGAACAATCCTTCCGGCTCAACCACCTGAGTGCTGTCGGAAAGAATCACCACGACCTTTCCGGTATCCTGAGTTTGAACGGTCATCGTGCCGCCAGATCGGCCGACGATCAGTCCATCAATTTGTGAACCCTGTGCGACCGCAAAGCCTGCACAGCAGAGCGCCGCAAAGAGCAACGCCAACAACCGACCACCGCCCCGCCAACCTCTTCGTTTCATACGATTTCTCCTTTTTATCAAACGAAATCCACTAGAACCACCGCCGACCGACGCAGACCGATTCGCGGACTGACGGTGACTTAAGCGAGTTGCAATTACCGGCGCCAACCGCCGCCACCCCCACCACCCCAACTCCGGCCACCTCCGCCAAAACCGCCGTAGCTGTGCGTGCCACCCCAGCCGCCACCAGAATGTTGATAGTTCTGATAATGATCGCTTTGAGCGGAACCGCTCTGACGGCTCTGCATCTCGGAATTGAGGCTCTGTGAAGAGGTGCTGCCAGAAGGATGGGACTGGTTGTAGCTCTGTTCGTGTTGCTGCGCGTTTTCCTGGCTGTCGGGATGTTCCTGCTGGTAACTCGACTTATCCTGCTGCGCCTGCTGCTGGGCTTGCTGCGTGTTCACACTATTCCAGGAGCCCGTGCTGTTGTCATATTTCTGCCAGCCCGAGCCGCTGTTCTGATAAACGTTGCCGTCGTGCCCGGCATACATATCACCACTGGAAGTTTTTCCAACCGCGGTATTTCCATAGGCGGTCGAGGTTCCATAGGCTTTGCCACCCTGCGAGCCTTGCGCGGAAGCCGCCGTGCCATTGGCGGTGGAGTAGTGTTGGGTATAGGCGGATTTGTTGCCTTGCGAGACATAAGACTGACCCCACTGGGCTGTGGGACTGGAACCTTGGTGCGTTGCGCCGTAGGTGCCGGTGTATGGGTTATAGGCCTGGCCAACGCTCTGCTTTCCGTAGGCGGTGGTAGTGGATGCTCCGCGTGCGTAAGTGCCCGTGTAGGGATTGTACTGAGCCGCGCGCGTGGTAGAGCCGTACGCACCGTAGGTGGTCTGCGAGTAGCCGTATGCCCCGTGGCTGGTGTAATAAGGTGTAGCACCATAGGCCGTCGCATACGGGTGGTAAACCGGGTAACCATACGCGGGGTACCCGATGTAGGGCGGATAATAGTAGCCACTACCGCTGCAGACAATTGCGCCCACAGCCATGCCCATAACGAAACCACCGAGGTAGCCAGAGGTGTAACTCGCCTGGATATTGCCGTCTGAAACGGTGGTTTGCGTGACGTAGGTGACGTTGTAGACCGGGGAACTCGGCGGAATGGTGTAGATCACCTGCGGCACGGAACTGGCCGTTGTCCACGGGCCCGTGGGCGTTGTGGACATGAACCAGACGCCTTGCAGGCAGAGGTAGTAGATGTCGCCGACTTGAATCACCTTGTCGGCGGTATTGGTCGCATATAGGAGTGTGGTGCCTTGAATGGGCACAAATTGGGGTGCCCCGGTGTAGGTGACGTTAGCCTGAGCCGCAGCCTTGGTGGGATTCAGAATCATGGTCGTCGGAATCTGGGCGATGAGCACGGCGTCCTTGGCTTCACTTGTTCCCGGGACCGAGGCAAGCACGGCGCTCGCGGGACTGGAGAGCGGAATCTTCGCGAAGTCGGGGGGCAAGTTCGGAGTGGCAAACGTCCACGGGCCGGCCATGTTGGCAGCGCTGAACCAACGCCCTGCCGCGAGATAGTAGTAGGTCTGCGTGGGGTTGTAGAGGAATACGGGACTATCCGTATTGTTCGCGTACATCAGGTCCGTGCCCGGGATGGGCGTGTAGGAAGGCTGACCTTCGAAAAGGATTACCTCGGCGGGCACCGTGCTGTAAAAGACTTGCGGGATAACGGGGTTCGACACCTGCGGCGGCGGGACCGCTTTTTTGACAGGCGCAAACCGGCCCGAGTCTGGGATCTTCTTAAACTCCCGCGAGAGATTCGTGGTGCGGGTCCACGGGCCGTGCAGATCCGTAGCGGTGAGCCAGATATCCTGAATGAGCAGGTAGTACTTTGATTCGGATGGCTCGAAAAACAAGGGCCAGGCTGTGTTCACGACGAACTTTAACTTTGCCCCGGAAACGTCGGCTAGAACGGGTTCACCATCGACGCTGAGAAGAATCGCGGGTGAGTAATTGACAAATATGTATGGCGGATCATTCTTGAGCTCGACGGTCTTCACGGATGTCGGCTTTGGTACGTAAGAGACGACCCGCTCGAGAGCGATGGTGTAGACGGGCGGAATGAAAGAGCGGAGCAGTTGGTCCATTTTTGCGCTTGTGGCCGGGTCGAGATCGGGGAAGTAGGTATTGAGGATCTGGATCCCGTACACGGTGACCACGTGATTGTCGGTATCGACGTTGGTCGTACCGCTCAAGGTTGCGGCGCCCACCACCATCTTTCCGCCCGTGGGAGTCAGCTGAAAGGCCTGGCGCCAAGTAATGTTGGTGAAGTCTTGCCAATTGTCCACTTGTGGTTGATAGGAAACCAGTGTCCCGTTGTTCTGGATGCTGTGACGCGGCCAGCCGGGGTCAGATTGGGCAAGCGCCGTGCCTGAGACCAAAAACAAAAGCACAGCAGCACTGACGGTTGTTCGTAACGCTTTCATTGTCCACCCTCCAGAATTCACTGTGGTGCGTATGCTAATTCCGTTTCGGCTGCGTGTCCGTTTCCTTTTCCAGTTGCTTGAGTTTCTGCTCCATCATCATTTTTTCTTGCGCCTTACTTAATTTCGGGAACAGGAACGCAATCTGAAGCCGCATGCCCCAGCTGGAAGCGCCCGCCGGGTGGACAGCATTGCCATAAAACTGCGCGGTGATGTTCACGGGCTGAAAGCCCAACTTCATGACGCGCCCCACTCCGCCCCCAAAAGGAACCGTCCAGACATTGCCGCTCGACGCTTCCCAATTTGCGGTGAGGATCGGGGAAACGGAAAGGTACCAACCTTTGTCCAGGTTGTAGTTGATAAAGTACTGCAAAAGCATCTGATTTACATCAGGCCGGCTGCCATCACCGGCGACCGACCATACGTTGTTAATTAAAGTGCCAAGCGTCCAATGGCCCGGTTGCGCGAGCGCGACGAAGGATGGGCCGATGCTGAACTTGCCCTGGCCGAGAATGCTGTTGGTGGCTGTGGGAATCACAAAGGCCGGGCCTACGCCCCAGATCACTTTGCCCGGTTTGCGTGGCGACAAGAAAAAGGTAGGGTTCATGTCGCCGAGGCCGTATTCTCCGCCGGTGGTCTGGTTGGGGTAGGGTTGCCACACGATCGGCTGAATGATGCGCGAGATGAGCATCCAGTTTTTGCTGATATTAGCGGGAATGACCGGCTGAATATTCAGGACATCCTGCATGCGGTTGTAGGGTCCGACGCCGAAGTTGGAATTGTTTTGAATCGGGACGCTGATCAGGCTGGCGACAGGATTCTGAACGGCCTTCTGTAGATCTGCAGCGGCGCTGGCGGAGGCATCGTTGTCTACAGCAGCGCTAGCGGCTGGTTTGGGGGTGGTCTGGCTCTCTTGCGCGGAGAGTGCGTGCCCAGGCAGACAAACAACTGCAAAAATTGCCATGCACAGCGCACAGAACCGTCCGACGCGATGCCGTCCCGAGCGCTTCATTTTCCTCCCCACGAATCAACCTGCCTTCTCTAAGTCGTCGCGGCTTTACGAGGCTCGCCTGCGATTTACCGTTGGGAGCGGTGGGCGTGCCGGTCCCAACTATGGGAATCTGATTACTGTCACTGCACGGTCACCAATGCCGGGGGCTGCCAGGTACCCTCTCCCAAAGGAAGAATCGAAGGCGGTTCTGTCCGCGGCCAGTACAGGCGCATGACGAGATAGATCGGGCCATCGGGGGCGGGCAGCCAATTCGCTTTGTTGTCCGCAGCCGGCGCGTCTTTCTGGATGTACAACGTCAACGAGCCATCTTTGTTCTTCTTAAGGTTCGCCAACATCGGTGAATTAATCAGGTAGCGATTGATGGGGTTCTCGACGAGCAGCTG